>Ga0209656_10003153_pt1 | contig 10699 bp, 10 predicted proteins | sample BogFormECP12_OM2_FD_188239 | JGI IMG/M metagenome (GOLD analysis project Ga0209656, IMG submission 188239) | Bog forest soil microbial communities from Calvert Island, British Columbia, Canada - ECP12_OM2 (SPAdes) (version 2) | ecosystem: Environmental > Aquatic > Freshwater > Wetlands > Bog ... | reverse complement strand
AGCTGCCAGCATTCTTCCCATGTGACTTGTCCAACCACTCGCGTGTCGTCCCAGATTTCGAGGGCCTGACGGCGGCCGATCATCCGGGCCGCTCTGCGCAGCGCCTCCTTATCGTTCCGGCGGACCACGTGTCCGGAACTGCTGACCTTGCCCTCGTCGTCGAGAAGGTCGACCTGATAAACGCTCATGGCTGCCCCCGCGGTCGACGACCCAAACGATTGAGTTGTCGCTAGCCGGCAGCGAACAGCAGCGGTAGGCTCGGAAACTACTCAGGCCCTCCCCACTTAAGCCCTTCCGACTTTTCGTTGCGGTGGCTTGGCCTGATCGGCCGACGTCACGCGCTCGACGGTAAGGCTGAGCCCCTGGGGCGGCTTACGTGGCCGCTGATGGCGTAAGCGGGCCCCTATCCCTGGCCGCGATAGGGTGGAGCAGCCGCGTCAACAGACGGGCGACCCCGAGATCACGCTGACGCGCAGCAGCACGGCCCAGCCGGCACTCTTGCCGCCAGCACCGCCAGGAAGGCAGGCTTCCGGGCCCTGAGCGCGGAGGCGGAGATGGACCCCGGCACCGGCAATGACGCGGTCGCCGCTATCGGCGGCAGCCTGATCTTGCTCTGGTTCTTGACGCCCGTGCTGCTCGTGCTGCTGCTGACGTGGATGTTCCTGCTGCGCTCGCCGCGACGCCTCCCTGGTGGTGGCGATGAACAACGTCCCCCGACCACCGGGCCTGACGATCGCCGGCCTCCGAAACATGGCCGCCGGCTTCCCTCCCGACATGCCGCTGTTAGTGCCGCGGGCGAATGGCGAGGGCTATGAACCGCTCGTGATCGCGCAGGGAGGTCGGGCGCAGAGCGGACGTGGTGCGGCAGGTCCGCTATAGCCGCTTCCCACCCACAGCCGACTCAGACGGCTGGGCGCGAACCGCCCATCTCAAGTGAAAGGACGACTGCGCCGCCCGACTCGATCCCATGCAACGCGTCGGCCAAGCGCTGAAGCGCGGCGGCTACCTGCGGGCGATATCGGCTCCGGTTGTAGGTGGCGGCGAGGGGTGGAGCCCTGGTGGCGTTCTGGCGGCGCGCTCGCCTTGCAGGACCGCGAGCCGCACGGACTGCGCTTGCGCCTGAGGCTGCCACGCACGCGCGCCTGAACGTCGCGTTGCGTCCCGCGTACCGCAGCAACAGGTTGTCACGCGTCGTGGCGCTTCGATCCATGCCGGACGAGCGCGCGTTACCTTGGTGGCCGATATTCGGGAACATCGACGAGGAGGGTCGGGACAATGCAAAATCGGTTGCGCACGGCGCTGATCGCAGCGGGAATCGGGACCATGCTGGCGGGTGGGTTCGCCTTCGCGCAGCAATCGCAAGCCCAAACGCCCCGCAGGGACGTGCCGGGCTGGGCGGGACACGGCTGGGGCGTGATGATGGGGCTGCGCATCGCCGCCCGGATGAACGCGCTGCAGACCGATCTCGGTATCACGCCGCAGCAGCAGGACGCGTGGAACGCGTTCGCGCAGGCGGCGATCGCGATGACGCCGACGGATAGCGGCCCGCGCGAGATGGCTCGGCTGGGTGCTTTCGAGGGGATCGACCGGATGACGCAGCGGGCACAGGAGATCGCGCAGAAGGCGCAGAAGCTCGACCAGGCGGCGCAGGCGCTGAAGGCCGTGCTGACGCCCGACCAGATCAAGAAGGCCGCCGACCTCTGGGCCGCGCGCATTGAGATGCGCGAGCATCGCTGGCTGCGCTGGCTGCATCGCGACGACGATCGCGACGGCCGCGACGGCGACCGGCCGTAAGCCGTTCGCGTCATCGCGAGGCGCGGCTCGCGCCGTGGCGATCCAGAGTCGCGCGGCAGCCGTCTGTCACGTTGTCTTGGATCGCGTCCCGCCGCGCGGGCCGCACGGCGGGTCGGTTCGGCGCCGTTACGGGGACGGCAGAACCGCAACGACAGTTGCCCACCATGTGGCCGACCTCCGATACGAATGTCAAGATTTTCGCGCGCTTTGGGTCGAGGACAGCTGCGCCGATTGGGTTCAGGTCTTAGGTTCGATTCCCCTCACCCGCGCCAGACCGCCGCGTTCAACGGCGGACTGCGGATCAGCCGATGACGATCTGGAGCGTCACCTGCAGCAGCGGCAGCGCGTCGCCGCCCCTCGCGTCGGCAACCAGACACGACGCCAACGAGCGATCGCCGCGCTGCTCGAAGGCGAGCGGCGGCTGGCACGCGGCGACCGGGCGGATGACGATCTCCTCAAGCTCGATCGGTAACGGCGGGACGAGGTCGAACGTCGCACCGTCCTCGCGCAGGCCAACCAGTGTGCCGATGCGCTGGAAGTCGGGATAGGCATCGCTGCGCAAGGCCACGATCAGATGGACGAGGCTGCAACGCACCAGGGCGGCAAGCAGCCGGGCCATTGCCTCGGTCGTAGCTTCGTCGGCCTCAGTGACCAGGCGTTCAGCCTGGTCGACCGCGAGCGCGATGCGGGCGGGGCGGGGGGTGTCGAAGCCGGCGTCCTGCTGACGCCGCCTGGCCGCGAGGTCGAGCGCGTCTTGCAGGGGCGCGAGCGCGGTCGCGAGGTCGCCGGCCAACTGTTTCGCCAGCAACTGGGCGGTGCGGAAGGTGCCGGCGCGCAGCTCCGCGCCGAGGGCGGCGTCGGCGAACAGCGCCTCGGCGAACGAGAGGAACGGGTCCGGACCCGGCGTGACGATCGCCGTCCGCCAAAGGTCGATCTCGGGAATTGTGCCGGGCAAAACGACGCGGGGCAGCACGCCAGCGCGCAGGAGCGAAGACTTGCCAGAGCCGCTCGCCCCAATGACGAGCAGAAACGGCACGCCGCGGCCGGCCGCCTCGCGCAACCGGGCGATGGCATGGGTGACGGCGAGTTCGCGGCCGCAGAAGACGATCTCGCGGTCCGCCTCGAACGGAGCAAGCCCCGGGAAGGGCGAACCGCGCAGCACCCGATCCCACAACCTGCCTTGTGGCAGGTAGCCGTGCCTCGCGAGCCACTGGCGCAGCGAGTCTACGAACTTTTCCGCAAAGTCGTCGGTCGACGTGAACTCCTTGAATGCCGCCAGGAACTCGCCTGTCGGGGTTTGGAACCATCGGTCAAAGAAGGCCTTCAGCTGCTCCCATTGCGCCGTGACCTCGGCGTAGTCGGGCGCGTCCAGCGCGGGCGTGGGTGCACCGCGATAGCGGAAAACCAGGATGTCAGGCAGCGTCTTGCCGGCCCTGCGCGCCTCGATCGCGGAGAGGACTTCGTAGGCGGTGCCGCTGGGGTAGGGCTCGCCCGAGGGCTGGGGGCGGAAGCCCGGCGGGAGCGGTCTGCCAAGCCGGGCGCGGAACACGGCGACGACGACATCGCACTCCGCCGCTTCAGGGATCTGGTTCTGGAAGGTGTCGTGCGCCGAGTAGTGGCGCGTTTCCCACTGTGAATCGGCACCGCGGTTGACCCCCAATCGGCACCGATGGTTGACCCCTCTCATTGCCGGCCATTCCATCGATCCTATGCGCGATTCTGACCGATCTCTGGGGTCACGGTTGGACGCCGAATGGAGTCAAACGCCGACGCCGAAACACAGGCACGAGAGCTGACAAAACCCTGTTGGCCGCCGTCAGTCGCGCACCAGGTATTTCTCGATGATCTCCTCATTCGGTTCCACCCCGAGGCCGGGCTCGTGGGGCAGGTGGGCGTAGCCGTCCCGAATGGTGACCGGGCGCCTGGCAAGCCGCCGGGAAATCTCGCTGGGCTCGACGCAGTATTCCATGACCAGCGCGTTCTCGATGGCACAGAGAAAATGCAGCGACGCGGCGGTGTTGATGTCGGTGGTGAAATTATGGTTGCACACCTTGCGACCGCGCCGTTGGGCGATGCCGGCGATACGCATGGCCTGGGTAAAGCCGCAGCGCGTCAGATCGATTTGCACGATGTCGATGCCACCCTCATCGATCAGCCGCTCGAAGCCGACCACGCTGCACTCCTGCTCACCGGCGGCGATATGTTGAAGGCAGCCGCGTGACACCTTGGCATAGCCGGTGTAATCGTCTGGGTGAAGCGGCTCCTCAATCCAGAACAGACGGTAGGGCTCGAACAGGCGGGCACGCTGCAGCGTGGTCTTGGCATCCCAAGCGAGGCCGACATCCAGCATGAAGTCGTTGGCATCGCCGATGGCCTGCCGGATCGCCTCAACGTAGCGGAGGTCGGTTGCGGCATCGCGGCCGAACGGCTCCCAACCAAACTTGACCCCGGTATGGCCGGTGTCGATCGCACGCTTGGCGCGTTCGACCGTGGCGTCGACAGTGAACTGGAACATGTTGGAGGAATAAACGCGCATGGTATCGCGCAGCGCACCGCCCAGAAGTGTGACGACCGGCTGCCCAAGCGCTTTGCCTTTCAGGTCCCACAGCGCGATATCCACCCCAGCCATCGCCTGAATTGCAGCGCCGCTTCGGCCGAAATATAGGGTCTGCTGATACATCTTGTTCCAAAGCCGGTTGGTGTCGAGCGGGTCCTCGCCGAGCAGGATGGCCCGGAGGCCGTTGACCTGGGTGTGTGAGTAGCCGGCCTCGATCACCGCCTTGGCAACTGCCGGGCAGCCGTCGACCTCTCCCCAGCCCACCAGGCCCGTGTCTGTGGTGATTTTCACCAGCAGCGCATCCTGGGAGCTGTCGGTGCGTTGCTGGATGTCGGGCAACCGCAGATAGATGGCCTGCACGTCTGTGATCTTCATCTGGGCATCTCCTGTCGGCCGGCAGGGTATCTTCGGCGAGGGACGATGTCAGCCCGCCAACGGACCTTGCAGTCGCGCGGGCGAGTGGTAGCGTTGTGGCGTCGACGCTTTAAACACAGGGGGGAATCGACGTGAGCCTGTTCGATCGCATGGCGCTCACCTTCGGGCTGGTATGTTCATTGGCAAGCGTCCCCGCTCTGGCGGACCCGCAGTTCTTCTTCGAAGCCCAACCGATGTTCGACAATTGCGGCGATCCATCACTGGCGCGGGCCCAGAAGGATGGGATCACGCTCGGCTTCTCCAATAATCCGCCGGAGGTGTGGCTGGATGAAAGCGCGAAGCAGCCGAACGGGATCGATTGGGACATCAACAAAGCCGCACTTGAATGGATGGGCGTCAAAAATATCAAGATCGAGTGGATGCCATGGGAATCGCAGATCCCGGCACTGCTTTCCAAGCGGACCGATGTCATCGCCGGAAATATCCACCACACCGCCGAACGTGACAAAGTTATCAGCTTTTCCGGCCCGGCTTACTGGTACGGACCGGTCATTATTGTCGGCAAGGGCAATCCACTCGGTATCAAGAGCTACGACGATCTGAAGGGCAAGCAGGTCGGCAGCATCTCGGGCTCTGCCGCCGATTTTTATCTGCGCAAGATCGGTGTCACGACCACACCGTTCAAAACCGAGATCGAGGAACTGCAGAGCCTGAACCAGGGGCGGCTGCAGGCCGTACTGGAAGACGATCTGGTGTATCTGGAGTTCGTCAAGAGCAATCCGAACAACAACCTGGAGCCGTTATGGAGCATCGCGGTGCCGGCCGATATTATCAACGGTGGCGGCTACGGCATGGCCCGCTTCGCGATGCGGAAGGAAGATTGTTCGCTGCGTGCGGCCTATACCCAGGCGCTCGCGGAGATGCGCGCCAACGGAGAGGTCAGCTACATCCTGCACAAGTACGGTCTAAGCGACCGCAACCTGGTAATGTTCAAACTGAATCCCTGATACCTCCGCCATTTGGAATACGCCGGCGCAACAATGCGCCGGCGGTGAGCCGCGATGGAACTATTCAAGCCTGAAGTCGCGGTCGCCAATCTCGGGCCGCTGCTTGCCGGCCTGCTCATCACGGTAGAACTGACGTTTGCCGTCATTGTGCTAAGTCTGCCGTTTGCATTGCTGGTGGCCCTCGGGGGTATGTCGCGTATCGCCCCGCTGCGCTGGGTGATCAAGGGATATATCGAGACGATCCGCGGCACGCCGCTGCTTTTGCAACTTATCTACATCTACTATGTCTTACCCGAGATAGGCATGAGGCTAAGCGCTTTCACGGCTGGTGTGATCGGGCTAACGCTGAATTATTCGACCTACATCTCGGAGGTATATCGCAGCGGCATCCAGGCGATCGGGCGCGGGCAGCATGATGCCGCAGCGGCGCTCGGCATGACGCACGCCCTGGCGATGCGACGCATCATTCTGCCGCAGGCGATCCGAATCGTGATTCCCTCTCTCGGCAACTATTTTATCTCGCTGTTCAAGGACACCGCGCTATGCTCCGTGGTCAGCATCCAGGAAGTGGTCTTCACAGCACAGATCCTGGCGGCGCGCAGTTTCCAGTACTTTACGCTCTACACCGTGGTGGGCGTGATGTATTTCGCGGTCAGCTTTCCGGCGGCTCGGCTGGTCGGCTATCTCGAACGTGTGACGCGGCGCGGCTACCGGCGGCAGCCATGATTGAGATCGAGGGACTGCACAAGTATTTCGGGACGCTGCACGTACTGGACGGAATCGACCTCTCAGTCGCTGCCGGCGAGGTGGTTTGCATCATCGGCCCATCCGGCAGCGGCAAGTCTACGTTGCTGCGCTGCATCAATCATCTCGAAACCCCTGAAACCGGCCGCATCCTCATCGACGGCCAGCGGGTCTATCGCGACGAGGTCGGTGGTATTTTCAGGGCGCATTCCAATCGCGCCATAGCGGCGGTGCGGGCACAAGTCGGGATGGTGTTCCAGCACTTCAACCTGTTCCCGCATCTGACGGTGATGGGAAACATCATCGAGGCACCAATCCATGTGCTGCGGCGCCCCAAGGATGCGGCCCGTCGGCGCGCAACCGAATTGCTGGAAATGGTTGGGCTGGCGGACAAGGCCACATCCTACCCCGAGGAGCTCTCCGGCGGTCAGCAGCAACGCGCCGCGATCGCCCGGGCGCTGGCAATGGACCCTAAGGCGATACTGTTTGATGAGGTCACCAGCGCACTCGATCCCGAGCTAGTGGCGGAAGTACTCGCCGTCATGCGAAGGCTTGCGCGTCAGGGTATGACAATGCTGGTGGTGACCCATGAGATGAACTTCGCCCGACAAGTGGCATCGCGCGTCGTGTTCATGGATCACGGGAAGATCGTGGAAGAGGATGCCCCGGAGCGGATCTTCTGCGCCCCGCGTGAACAGCGCACACGAGATTTCCTGCGCACGGTGCTCGACCGCTGATCGCGCGATACACCTCGGCTGGTTCGGTCGCAAACTTCCTGAGTTGGCGACCGGAGCCTCAAACGGCAACGTGACAGATGTCGCGAGCAATTGCACCGCCCATCCCCATCGGCGAGGCAATTAGCGTCCAGCTTCCCAGGTCGGGTTGGATCGGTGTCGTCCGTTCAGGGGCAGCCTTTGGCCAGCACTGCACTGAGCTTGGGCAGGCTGCCCGATGCCATGCGATGGTCGCCGCGAATTCGGGCTCGTAAGTGCGCCACTACGACCGCAAGCCCGGATGGGGGGAAGCACACCCTACGGCGCTGCCCACACGCGCTTTGAAATGTGCTCCGCAATCCGCCGCGCCTCAAATGCGATGTCGCGCAACTGGCCCGTGGGCGAGATATGGAACCCGCAGAAATACAGGCCCGGCTCCGATGTCGGGCCGCCGCTGACACGCGGCATGCCGCTTCTGCGCAGGGCGCCCTCCGCCCGCGGCAACAGCGCCCGAAGATCCGGCCGGAACCCGGTCGCCGCGAGGATCGCGTCATAAGCCTCGCGACGACCGTCCACGAACTCGACTACGCCCTCATCGAGTGCGCGAATATCCGGCCGCACGGCAATCGTCCCATCTCTTATCTTCGCCACCGTTCCGAAATCGAGCAGTGGCACCCGCCCGCTGTCGGCGATGCTAGCCAACGGCCCGGCTTCGCCGCGCCGAAGTCCCAGGCGGCGGAGCGAGCCAACACTCAGATACACGATCAACGCGGACAGCGCGTCGGCGACGCGCGGCGGCAGCGGTCGCAGCAGGATGGCGACGTTTATGATCGGAAAACCGAGGAGATCGCGCGGCACGATGTTCACCGGGCCGCGCACCGCGACGGCGACGGAAACGCCGGCTTCAGCCAGGTCGAGCGCGATCTCGCCGCCCGAATTGCCCAGGCCCACCACCAGCACGCGCTTGCCCGCGTACGGCGTCGGGTTGCGATAGGCGGTGCTGTGACGAATGTCGCCGTCGAAGCGATCCTCGCCCGGCCAGTGCGGGCGAGAAGGCCAATCGGCGAAACCGGTCGCCACTATGACGTTCGGCGCCGTCAGAGTCCCCCCCGATGTCTCGACGCACCACGCATCGTCCTTCCGATACGCATGTTCTACGTTCACGCCGAAGCAAGGCCGCAGACCGAACGTCTCCGCATAGTGCTCCAGATACTCGACGACCTGTGTCCGTGCAGGAAAGCGCGGATACGTCTTCGGCATGGCCAAGCCCGGTAAGCCCGAATGGCCGCGATCGGTGTGCAGGTGAAGGCAGTCGTAATGCCGCCGCCACACCGCGCCGACCGCATCCGCCTTCTCCAGGATCGCAGCAGCCACGCCCGCCTCTTTCAGGCACGCCGCGCACGCCAACCCCGCCGGCCCGGCACCGATGACGATCGCTTCCTGGTCGCCGTCACCGTGTTGAGCAACCGCGCTCATGCTCCTGCACCCAGCGTTGGCGGGCAAGGCTAAGTCAAATCCGTGCCGATGGGCAGCGCGTTCGGCAAGCGCGAGCGGTTCGGGATGTGCCAACGCCAAGGACGCTATCCGGACAACCTTGTAGGCGCGCCACTAATGCGAGCTGCGTTCCACGCAGACAGCGGCTCGCTAACCGACACGACCCTGAAGCGGCGATCGAATATGGGGCTGACCCTGGAGCTGCGGCCGTGGCTATGGTCCGGGTGCGGGCCCGTTTGCCCTTGTTTCGGCAGTCCGACGCGCTGCGGGATGTAATCCGGGCGGTGCAGGATCCGGGCGGCATCAGCCACAAGCATCTCGCGAAGCTGGATCAGGCGCTTGGAAAGATGACTTCTGATCGGGATCGTGGCGTGTAACGCTATTAGCGCTACGTCTTGCGGTCGGGCGGTCAGACGACCTGCCTCACGCCTTGGCGAGCGCAAAGCGCGAACGCGCCCAGCCGCTTGGCCGGCAGGACCACGCCCGCGCCGCCCGGACCCGCTACGCCGCCGCCCAGGGAAGTCGAACTGCGCGCCGAGGGGTGGGACGCGAAGGAAGCGCTGGATGCGCTTGCGGCCCTCATCGAGGCCGGATTCAATGAGACCGATTGCCGCGACCTGATTCGTTTGCAACCGAGGCGGAGCATGCCGGGCCCGACCGCGCCGCCCGCACCCCAGCACCAGCGGATGCGCCGCAACAGCGGTGCAAAGGGAAAACCTGAGCAGCGCTTCCGCGGCACGCCGGTCTCGCCCGGCGTGGCCATCGGCGCGGCTACAAGTTCCGGCCACTTCCCGAGGTCGCCAAGATCCAACGGCTCTGGATCTCCGTCCGGAGCCGCTGGCCTCAATCACGCCTTGCCCTCAAAGCGCGCCGCTTCTTCCGAGCCGCGCGTCGCGTCGCCTGCGCGTTAGGAATGGGCGCCGGCGCCGGCGAGCTTGCCTCCGTCGACGATCAGATACTCGTTGCGGATCGCCCGGCCCTCGAACCAGCACTCCAGGATCTCGCGGGTGCCCGCGGCGTAGCGTGCCTGTGCGGAGAGCGAGGATCCCGAGATGTGCGGTGTCATGCCGTGATGCGGCATGGATCGCCAGGAATGATCCTTGGACGGAGGCTGCGGGAACCAGACGTCGCCAGCATAGCCGGCGAGTTGGCCGCTCTCGAGCGCACGGGCGATCGCATCGCGGTTGCAAATCTTGCCGCGCGCCGTATTCACGAGATAGGCGCCCCGCTTCATCTTGGCGATCAGCGTCCCGTTGAAGAGATCTTCAGTCTCCGGATGCAGCGGAGCGTTAATCGTCACCACATCACAGACGGAAACCATGGATGCGACGTCCTGGTGGAAGGTGACGTTCAGCTCCTTTTCGACCGCCTCCGGAAGGCGGTGGCGATCGGTGTAGTGGAGCTTGACGTCGAACGCCTTGAGGCGGCGCAGCACCGCAAGACCGATGCGCCCCGCGGCGACCGTGCCTACCTCCATGGCTTCGAGATCGTAAGAGCGCTGGACACAATCCGCGATGTTCCATCCGCCCTTGAGAACCCATTCATGGGACGGGAGATAATTTCGAACCAGCGACAGGATCATCATGACCACATGCTCGGAGACGCTGATACTGTTGCAGTAGGTCACCTCGGCGACCGTGATGCCCCGATCCATCGCCGCCTGAAGGTCGACATGATCGGACCCGATCCCTGCCGTGATCACGAGCTTCAGTTTCTCCGCTTTGGCGATCCGATCCTCGGTGGCTCTGGTGCAATTCACCTGCATCCCTATCTTCCGGAACCCTGATGCGTTGAAGGCGGTGAGATGGCTGGGTTCCTGAGTTTGGACGAACTGTTCGAGGGTCGCCACTTCGATCGTGAGATCATCGTGTTGTGCGTGAGGTGGTATCTGCGCTTCAAGCTCAGCTTCCGGGACCTGGTGGAGATGATGGCCGAGCGCGGCTTGTCGATGGCCCACACCACCATTATGCGCTGGGTGCACCATTATGCGCCAGAGTTCGAGCGCCGCTGGAACC
>Ga0209656_10003151_pt1 | contig 10700 bp, 12 predicted proteins | sample BogFormECP12_OM2_FD_188239 | JGI IMG/M metagenome (GOLD analysis project Ga0209656, IMG submission 188239) | Bog forest soil microbial communities from Calvert Island, British Columbia, Canada - ECP12_OM2 (SPAdes) (version 2) | ecosystem: Environmental > Aquatic > Freshwater > Wetlands > Bog ... | reverse complement strand
GCGCTGCGGGCTTCCACCCTGCCGCTGCGGGCCGACGCGGTGCGCGCCGGCATCGGGGTCGGGCTGCTGCCCTGTTACCTGGGCGACGCCGACGCGGTTCTCGAGCGGATCACCCCACCGGTGAGCGAGCTTGGGGCCGAGTATTGGGTGATTGTGCACCGCGACCTGCGCCGGGCGGCGTGCGTGCGTGCGGTGATCGAGTGGATACGCCGGCTGTTTGAGGAGCGTCGGGACGAACTCACCGGAACCGCGGCCAGACCCGTCAATTATCTTGCCGCGGAATAGGTGCGCAGAATCACCGGCCGATAAATTTCGGCTTCCGCTTTTCCCGGAACGCCGTGACGCCTTCGGCGTTGTCGGCGGTCATGTGCAGTTGGGGCTGCACCATGCTCTCGATCTCGAGATAGTCTTCGAGGCTGGGGCCGACGGCCGCGTGAAACAGCTTTTTCGCCAGCCCGAGGGCGAAAGTCGGCGCCTCGGCCAGCTCGGCCGCGAGCTCCTCGGTCTTGCTCATCAGCTCGTCGTCTTCGACGACATAATTGACCAGACCGAGCGCCAAGGCCTCGTCCGCCTCGACAAACCGTGCCGAGAAAACCAGCTCCTTGGCTTTCGGCATGCCGATCCGGCGGGTTAGAAACCAGATCGCGCCGCCGTCGGGCGCCAGCCCAATGCGGCGGAAAATCTGCGAGAATCGCGCCGTCCTCGACGCCACGACGAGATCGCAAGCGAGCACGATGCTCCACCCGATGCCGACGGCCGGCCCGCGCACTGCGGCGATGACAGGTTTTTCGATCGAATGGAGAGCGCGGATGAAGGTGTGACCGCCGCGCTGCAGGTGATCGCGGTCGGCGCGCAGATCGTGCGGCTGTCCGGCCATCCGGTTGACATCGGCGCCGGAGCAGAACCCTCTTCCCGCTCCGGTCACGATGATGGCGCGCACCTTGTCGTCGAACCGCAACTGCGCGACGTAATCGCACAAACTCCGACGCATATCGACCGTCAGCGCATTGAGCTTGTCCGGGCGGTTCAGCACGATTTTCGCAACCGCGCCGTCAATCGTCAGGTCAACCGACATTCGAACAGCCTTATTCGGGTCCGGGGACGGATCGGGCCTTAGGCTTTGCGGGGCGCGGTGTCCGCGGACGCTCCTTTCCCGCCACACTTCGTGTTGCCTTCACCTTCGCCAGCCGCCGGGCGCCGATCTCGGCTTCGACAGCCGGCAGCAATGCGGCAGCATCGGATCGCTGCGCAGGGGTGCCGCTGTCCTGCAGCCGCTTTGCATTGCTCCGGAGATTGGCCAGGGCATCGTCAGACATCTCCGGCAGCTTGGTAAGGAAGTCCATTCCGTTTCTCCTGGCGAGTGGTCCCCCGCCCCGGAGAACACGACGCCCGTTGATGCGCGCGAAACCCTGTTCGCACTCCCGGGGAAAACCCGAGCCCGCGTTAATATATATAGGCAGTGCGCATGGCACGAACCAGCAGGACGGACGCGGATGACCGAGATCAGCCAGACCGATGCCACAAAGCCTCGGCTTGTCGGCATCAATCACATCGCCCTCGAAGTCGGCGATATCGACCAGGCTCTCGATTTCTACGGCAAGATCTTCAACTTCACGCTCCGGGGGAAAAGACCGGGCAACGCCTTCATCGAGCTGGGCGATCAATTCATCAATCTGATGGAAACCTCGACGGCGCACGAGGACCGACGCCGCCATTTCGGTCTCGTCGTCGATGACCGTTCGAGTGTGCGGGCGCGGGTCGAAGCGGCGGGCGGGCGACTGTTGCCGGGGCCGTTCCTCGATTTTCTCGATCTTTGGGGCAATCGGGTCGAAGTCGTGGAGTACGGCGATATTCAATTCACCAAGGCGCCGCATGTACTGCACGCGATGGGCTTCGATCTCGACAAGACCGAGAAGGCTCTGCGCGAACTCGCCGACAAGGGCATGGCGCCTTAGCGGCGTGCGCTGTGATGGACATCTCCAAGATCCCGGTGGGCCCCGCGCCGCCGCACGACATCAATGTCGTTGTCGAGATCCCGCAGGGTGGCGAGCCCGTCAAATACGAGCTCGACAAGGCATCGGGGGCGATGTTCGTCGACCGGTTCCTGCATACCGCGATGTTTTATCCCGGTAATTACGGCTTTGTGCCGCACACCTTGGCGCAGGACGGCGATCCGATCGACGTATTGATCGTCGGTCCGGCCGCCGTGGTGCCGGGATCGGTCGTACGGTGTCGCCCGGTCGGCGCGTTGATGATGGAGGATGAGCACGGGCCCGACGAGAAGATCGTGGCCGTCCCGGTCGACGAGCTGCATCCGTTCTATACCGGAGTGCGGTCATACCAGGATCTGCCGCCGATCTTGTGTGATCAGATTGCCCATTTCTTCAGCCATTACAAAGACCTGGAAGCGGGCAAATGGGTCAGCATCGCGCGCTGGGCGGATGCCGAAGAGGCTGCCGCTCTGATTGCCACCGCAATCACCCGCGCCGCGGGCTGAGCGTTGGACCGCGCAGCTTTCCCGGCGTAGCATCGACGCGTTGCGACAATCGGAGGAAACGGCCATGGCACAGGGTGAACTGATCGCGGCATTCGATTTTTCCAATGTCGCCGAAGACGAGTTCAACGATTGGTACGATCTGGAGCACATCCCGGAGCGGCAACGAGTCCCCGGTTTTCTCGCCTGCCAACGCTGGATCGGCGCCGAGAACCCCAAGCACTCGGTCGCCACCTACGATCTCGACAGCCTCGCGGTGCTGAAGAGCGAGGCATACCGCGCCATCGGGGGTGAGAATCTATCGCCGTGGTCAAAGCGGCTGACCGCCCGGTGTCAGCGCCTGCTGCGCTTCGAAGGCGAGCAGATCCTACCCGGCGACAAGACCGCGCCGGAAACAGCCGGCGGGCTTCTGCTGGTCGGGATGACCCCGGCAGCCGAGACCGAGACGGAGTTCAACGCCTGGTACGATACCGAGCACATTCCAGCGCTCGCCCGCGTCTCCGGGGTGCTCAGCGCGCGCCGCTTCCGCGCGGGTAACAGCAGCGGTCCACAATACGTCGCCCTCTACCACCTCGCCTCCCCCGAGGTGATCACCGGCCCCGAATGGAAGCAGGCGAGCGAGTCGACGCCGATGCCTCAGCAGATCCGGCCGCAGATCCGCGACCGTCTGCGCCTTGTCTGCCGGAGTTACCGCCGTAGATCCTAGATTAGGCGAGCAGCTCAGGTGTAATCGGGCAGTTTAAGCCGGTCGCCGAACATCCTCTTGACCATCAAGTCGCCGATGAGCGGGGCGTCCAACAATCGGCTCATCACGTTGCGGACCAGCAATCCAAGACGCGTCTTTGGGGCGAACTGGCGCGCGAACATGGCAGCTTGGCGCTGCTTCGCCTCGATGAACGGCTTCAAGCGATTCTCATAGGCGGGGTACGCCGCTCGAAAGTTGCCGCCCGCTCGCTCCAATTCGCCGGCGAGGAGATAGGCGCTGGTCACGGCCAACGCGGCGCCTTGGCCGGCCAATAGTGAGGGACAGAAGGCAGCGTCACCGACGAGGGCAACGCGGCCGCGATGCCATTGTTCCAAGCGAATTTGGCTGACCGGATCGAAATAGAGCTCGTCGACTGTGTCGAGCGCTTTCACGATTTCCGGACATTCCCAGCCGGCATCGCCGAAAGCTTGGCAAAGGATCGCCTTCTGCGTATTCGCATCGTGGTGCTCGACCACCGGCTTGACCGGTGCCTCAAAGATCAGGAAGAAGACCGTCTGCCCATCGCGGAGGGCAAAGCGCGCGACTTCCCTTCCCGGTACGCAGTAGCTGACGTAGGCGCCCTCATCGCGATGCGGATAGCCGTCTATGGCGAATGCAGCGGCGCAGTACCCCAGGTAGCTCTCCCAGCTGGACGCAGGCCCGAATACCAGCCTGCGCACGGCCGAATGAAGGCCATCGGCGCCGACGACGAGATCGAACCGTCGGGGTGAGGCGTGGTCGAACTCTACTGTGATGCCCTCCTCATCCTCTCTCAATGAACGGATTTCGTCACCGACAATGGTTTCCACCCGACCATCTACGGTCGCATAGAGCTGGCGCGCCAGATCGCCGCGAAGGATGCTGACGAAACGATCGCGCAGGGCTTGGCGGGATCTATCGGTGCTGAAGCCGCCAATTCGCCTGCCTTCATCATTGACGATCAGGACCTCGCGCACCCTGTAACCTGCCTGCCGAAGTTGCGGGACGAGCTGCATCTGTTCCGCGACGTCGAAACCCACCCCCCAGAAATCCATGATATAGCCGCCGGTACGCAGGGCAAGCGCGCGCTCGATCAGGGTCGGGGTGAACCCATGGCGGAAGAGCCAATAGGCGAGCGTCGGTCCGGCAATGCCGGCACCGGAGATCAGAACCGTGTTTGCTTTATTCATTAGCTCTGGCCGGTATACTTCAGCCCGACAGGAGGAGCGGCGGCATGCGGTATGAGCTCTATTATTGGGCCGGGATCCAGGGGCGCGGCGAGTTTGTCCGATTGGCGCTCGAGGAGGCGGAGGCCGAATACGTAGATATTGCGAGGCAGACGGGCGGCGAGGCTGCGATGATGCGGCTGCTCGGCGGCCAGTGCCCCGATCATCTGCCGTTCGCGCCGCCCTTTCTGAAGGCGGGGGAACTGATCGTCGGCCAGACCGCAAATATCCTGCTGTATCTCGGCGCTCATCACGGCTTGGCGCCGGCGGACGAAGCGGGTCGGCTCTGGGCCCATCAGCTGCAGCTGACGATCGCCGATTTTGTGGACGAAGCTCACGATACCCATCATCCGATCGCCAGCAGCCTTTATTACAAAGACCAACGCCCGCAAGCGCGCGCCCGCGCCACTGACTTTCTGAAATCGCGGGCGCCGAAGTATCTCAGCTATTTCGAACGGGTGCTGGAGCGCAACGCGACTGGCACAACCCATCTCGTTGGCGCCGAACTCACCTACCCAGATCTGTCGCTCTTTCAGATGTTGGCGGGTTTGCGCTACGCCTTCCCTCGCGCGATGGCGCGGCTCGAGCCGAAACACCCGCGGGTCGTTGCCGTGCATGACCGGGTCGCGGCCCGGCCTCGGATCGCCGCCTATCTCGCGTCGGACCGCCGGATCCCCTTTAACGAGCACGGCATCTTTCGGCACTACCCCGAACTCGACAGCGAGGCATAGCCGAAAGGAAACAGGGATGGGCATTCGCACCGGTGCGGAATTGCTGCAGTCGCTGCGGGACGGCCGGCAGCTGTTCATCGACGGCGAGCGGGTTGCGGATGTGACCAGCGACCCGCGCTTTGCCGCGGCGGCGCAGAGCCTCGCCGAGCTTTACCAAATGCAGCACGACCCGGTGCTGATCGATCGGATGACGTTTCGTTCGCCGACCAGCGGCGAACGGGTCGGGCTTTCCTTTATCGAGCCGCACTCGGTCGAGGATCTGATCCGTCGCCGCAACATGGTGAAGATCTGGATGGACGCGACCTGCGGCATGTTCGGCCGCAGCCCCGACTTCATGAACATCTTTTTCACCGGCTTCGCTTCGGCGGCCGATGAATTCGGCAAGAGCGAAGAGCGCTTTGCCGAGAACGTCCGCACCTATCACGCGCATATCCGCGAAAACGACATTTGCCTCACACATACCTTGGTTAATCCGCAGGTCGACCGCTCAAGGCCGGTCGAGAAGCAGGACAAGGATCTCGCGGCCAAAATCGGCAAAGAAACCGATGCCGGGATCGTCATTCGCGGCGCCCGCATGGTGTCCACCTTGTGCGCCTATGCGCATGATCTGTTGGTCCTGCCGTCGACCTATCTTGCCAACAGCAAGGAGGCTGAGCCTTACGCTTTCGGCTTCAGCGTGCCCGTCAACGCGCCGGGCTTGCGGTTCATCTGCCGCCCTTCGGTAATCCACCAGAACGCGGCGTCGGTGATGGACTATCCGCTCTCGGCGCGCTTCGACGAGACCGACGCGATGGTCATCTTCGATGATGTGCTGGTGCCGTGGGAGCGCGTCTTCATTCATCGTAATCCCGAGCTGTGCAACGGGCTCTACAACCGTACCGGCATCATGCCGCACATCATGCACCAATTCGCGACCAAGAACCTCGCAAAGGCCGAGTTCATGATGGGGCTCGGTTTTGCGATCGCCAAATCGACCAACATCGACCAGCATCTGCATGTCCAGGGGATGCTGGCCGAGCTGATCGAATACACCGAGTTTTCCCGCGCCTGTCTCAGGGCGAGCGAGGCCGACGCCGCCTCGGGCCCCACCGGCGTCATGACGCCGGCGGCGATGCCGCTGTGGACGGTTCGGATGATGTTTCCGAAAATGTTCGTGCGGATGTGCGAGATCATCCAGCTGCTCGGCGCCGGCGGCCTCGTCGCCGTGCCCTCTTATGCCGAGCTCGCCGGTCGGGTGGCGGCCGACGTAGCGACCTATTTCCAGGCGGCAAACGCCGATGCCGCGGCGAGGATCAAGCTGTTCCGCCTGGCCTTCGACGCCGCGGTGTCTTCCTTCTCGGGCCGCCAGCAACTTTACGAGCGCTACTATTCGGGCGACCCGGTGCGGCTCGCCGGCACGCTTTATGGTCTCTACGATAAAGACACTTACATCGATCGCGTCGTCGCGATGCTCGATGACCTCGAGGCGCACCAACGGGAGGGCTCCCGCCCTAACCCTCCCGCGGTCGCGGGGGAGGGTTAGGGCCAGGCGCTACGCGCCCGCTAGAGCATCGACTTCCGCATCTTCCGGAAACCGACCTAGCTGCTTCTTGGAAAAGACGAGTTTTCCATCGATGGTTATTTCGAACACGCCGGCTACGCCTTTGACGAGCTCGACTTCCTCTGCGCCGCGTTCCATAAGTCTGGCCTTCGCACGGAGGGCCCGAGGTTCATAGTTTCAAGGCACGCAGTATTCGATCCTGACCTTCATTGCAGTCACCTCGTTCAGCGCTAACCGCCGGCAATCTATCACGCCCCGAGCCGCCTCGGCCACGGTCGTGTCTCTCCGGATCGGCTGATTCCAAGCTATACAGCCGGGAGCCGGCCAGCTGAGTGGGGTTTGCAATGATCGAACACCAGGGTCTGCGCGTCCGTGGCACCCTCGGGTGAGCGCCGTGCTCGATTTCAGCGCAGACGAAATCGAGGCGGTGCGGTTGAGCCTCCGCGTTGCGTTCTGGGCAATGGTCGGCAGCCTACCCTTCGGGCTGGCGACGGCAGTGGTGTTGGCGCGCGGCCGATTTTGGGGTAAGGGCCTGCTCGACGGCGTCGTCCATCTGCCGCTCGTCATGCCGCCGGTGGTGACTGGGTACCTCCTGTTGCTGTTGTTCGGCCGGCACGGGCCGCTCGGCCGGCTTCTCGAAGAATACCTGGGCATCGTTTTCGCGTTTCGATGGACCGGCGCGGCACTTGCTTCGGCGGTGATGGGGTTTCCGCTGCTGGTGCGGGCGATCCGGCTGTCGCTCGAGGCGGTCGACCGCAGGCTCGAAGAGGCTGCAGGCACTCTCGGCGCCAGGAAAATATTTGTGTTTGTGCTGGTGACGTTGCCATTGATCGCCCCGGGGATCGTCGCCGGAATGGTGTTGTCCTTCGCCCGCAGTCTCGGCGAATTTGGTGCGACGATCACGTTTGTGTCCAACATCCCGGGCGAGACTCGGACCATTGCTTCGGCGATATACACCCTGACCCAGAGCCCGGGCGGCGATGCCGGCGCGCTAAGGCTCACTCTTGTTTCGATCGCACTGTCGCTGGTTGCGCTGCTCGCCGCCGATCTTCTCGCAAGGCGCATCGGCCGGCGCCTTGCCGGCAACTGAAGCCATGCTCGAAGTCGATATCGAGCACCGGTTGGCTGATTTCGCGCTCGACATCCACTTTCGCGCCGGGCGCGGTCTGACCGCGCTATTCGGCCGCTCGGGCGCCGGCAAGACTTCCGTCGTCAACGCGATCGCCGGGCTTCTCGGTCCGCGCCGTGGGCGCATCGTCATGGACGGCTCGGTATTGCTCGACACCGAACGCGGCATCTGCGTCCCGACCCACCGGCGCCGGGTCGGTTATGTCTTCCAGGAGGGTCGGTTGTTTCCGCACCTTACCGTCCGGCAAAACTTGCTGTTCGGCCGCTGGTTCGCCCCGGCTCAGGAAAGGCGGGTGGCCAACCTCGACGATGTCGTCGATCTGCTCGGCATCGCCGCGCTGCTCGACCGCCGACCGGGCCGGCTCTCCGGTGGCGAAAAGCAACGCGTCGCAATCGGCCGGGCACTGGTGGCGAGCCCGCGGCTGTTGCTGATGGACGAACCGTTAGCCTCGCTCGATGCGCGGCGGAAGGACGAGATCCTGCCCTACCTCGAACGGCTGCGCGACGAGGCGAGAGTACCGATCGTCTATGTCAGCCATTCGGTCGCGGAGGTCACCCGCCTCGCCACGACGATCGTCCTAATTTCGGCTGGCCGGGTGCATGCCGTCGGTCCGGTGCGGGAGGTCATGGGCCGCGCCGAGCTCTATCCGCTGGCGGGCCGCTTCGAAGCCGGGGCCGTTCTCGCGGTGCGCATCGCGGCGCATGACCCGCGCTGGAGTTTGACCGAGCTCGCCGGGGATTTCGGCAGACTCACGGTGCCCCGGCTGGACGCACCCGTCGGCACCGCCTTGCGGGTGCGCATCCGCGCGCGCGACGTGATCCTTGCGGTCGCTCGGCCAACCGGCATCAGCGCGCTCAACGTGCTGGCGGGGCGGGTCGAGCGGCTGGTTCCGATCGAGGAGGGGGTGCTCGAAGTGCAGCTCCGCCTCGGTGGCGAACGCCTGCTGGCGCGGGTGACCAGACGTTCGGGCGAGGCGCTGGGTCTCGCCGCCGGACGCGAGGTTTTCGCCGTAATCAAAACCGTGGCAATCGATCGACGCAGCCTTTCCCGGCAAGGCGAGACCGCCGATCTCGATGAGGATATCGTGGCCTTGGACAGCTGAGCTTGCGATTGGCCGGGGACTTAGCCGGGCGGCTTCATCGCGACGTCGAGCATGACGTTGGGCAGGATCTCCCGGATGACGCCGCGCAGCGTCGACTCATCCGCGGCGGTCGCCGCTGCCAGCAGCCGCCGCGAACCGCGGCGCAGGATCCGGGCGGTGGCGCGGCCGTCGCGGCCGGCCCGGATCGTCGCAAACGCGTCGGCCGGCTCGATGCGCTTCAGAATGCGCTTCAGCGCCTGCAGGCCTTCGGCGGTTTCGACATCGTGCAGCGGGGTCTCGGGGGTGTCCGGTTCCGGTTCGTCCTCGACCGCGGCATCAACCGCTTCGACTGGGCGATAGCGCGCAAAGGATTGGTAAACGGCGCGTCCGGGCTCGGCGTCGATGCGTGACTGTAATTCCCAGCTTTCGCCGCGCGACGACAATTCCGTGATCAGCGCGAACATGTCGTCGCAATCCTCTTCGTGGGAGCAGGTCAGGAAAGCGAGCCGGCCATCGTGCTCGACGATCCGATCGTCATCCTCGGCAAAGCCGAGCTCCGACAACGCGTTGTCGAGCGCGCGACGCGACGCGACGAGAAGCGTCGTCACATGCAGGCGGCGCCCGCTCTCCGCCGGTTCCTTTTCCTTTTCCGCCATCAGATTTCCTCCCGTACCGAGGTAATCGGCCGGCCTCTCAATCTAGGCGGTGTACCGCCCGTGTGCGATGAAAATAAGCGTCCATCGCCGTCAGGCGCGACCAAGGGCGCCGCGCGCCACACCGATTTTCCCTGCCGCCAGGGGAAGACGGGAAAAAATCCCGAATCCGGGCGCAAAATCGATCGAATTATCGGCGATAATTCCCAGCATATCACATCAGAATAGCTATTTGGCGGCCACAATTTCGCGATTGCATCATCAGTGGCAACATGACCGGCGAGGAGCGGATAACGGGCTCGCTTTCGGGTCGTGCCGGCGTTTACCGACGACCGGCCACTAGGTCAGTGCTCTCCCGCGGTTTGCGGCAAGGCGAGCTCCAGCCGCATGATCCAGGCGAGCAGGACGAGACCCGGCAGGCAGGCGACCGTGGCGAGGGCGAAGAACGGGCTCCAGCCGAGCGCGTCAGCGACTGCGCCGCCCGATGCCGACAAGGTCGTGCGGCCGATCGCGGCGAGCGAGGTCAAGAGCGCATATTGCGTCGCGGTGAAGGAGATGTTGCACAGTCCGGAGAGGTAGGCGACGAACGCCGCCGAGCCCATTCCGCCGGTCAAATTCTCGACGCCGATGGTCAGCGCCAGGGTCGCAAGATCGTGCCCGACCCACGCCTGCAGCACATACATCAGGTTGGACAGCATCTGCAGGATGCCGCAGAGGAGCAATGCCCGGAATATTCCGAGCCGCAGCACGACCACGCCTCCTGCCGCAAGACCGGCGAGGCCGGCGACGAAACCGTAGGCTTTGCCGATATTGGCGACCTCGACCTTGGTGAAGCCGAGCGAGACGTAGAGCGGGTTCGACATCGTTCCGGCGAGCGCGTCGCCGAATTTGTACAGGATGACGAAGGCGAGGATCGCGATCGCCCCGCGCCGCGTCAGCATGTCGGCAAACGGGGCGAAGACGGCGCGCTCGAGCCAGGCTGCGGCCCTTGTGAGGGAGGAAGCGCCGGGCAGTGATTCGAGCGGGCGGATGCCGCCAGGTTCCGGGGTGAACCAGACCGCAGCCATCCCGACGAACATCAGCCCCGCCATCAGCGCATAGGCAAAGCTCCACCCGCCGAAG
>Ga0209656_10003148_pt1 | contig 10703 bp, 9 predicted proteins | sample BogFormECP12_OM2_FD_188239 | JGI IMG/M metagenome (GOLD analysis project Ga0209656, IMG submission 188239) | Bog forest soil microbial communities from Calvert Island, British Columbia, Canada - ECP12_OM2 (SPAdes) (version 2) | ecosystem: Environmental > Aquatic > Freshwater > Wetlands > Bog ... | reverse complement strand
ATGAAGTGGGACGATCCCAAGGTGAAACAGGCGATGCAGTATTTTGCGAAAATGCAGGATTATCTGAATCCGAACCATGCCACTCTGAGTTGGGATCAAGCCGTCGAGGAGCTTATCGAGGGCAAAGTGGCATTCACGTCGATGGGAGACTGGGCTGATGGCGAATTCATTAAAGCTAGGATGAAAGAAAAGGAAGACTTCGGCTGGGTCAGTCACCCTGGTACTGATGGCTCGTTCATCATCGTTGCGGACGGCTTCACCTTGGCAAAAGGCGCTCCTCAAAAAGATGCAGCCATTGCGTGGCTGAAGAGCATCGGTAGCAAGGAAGCCCAGGAAGCCTTCAGTCCTCTTAAGGGATCGATCCCGGCGCGGACCGATGTCGACAAATCAAAGTTTGATGGCTACCACCAATGGTCGATGACAGAGTTTGCCAAGGACAAGCTGCTTCCAAGCTGCGTCCATGGAGAGGCTGCCCCAGCTGCTTTCCAAGAGGCGTTGAACGATGCGATAACGTCTTTTATGTTGGACAAGAACACCGAGAATTTTGCCAGCGCGCTCGTGCAGGCGGCGGGCAAGTCCGAGGCGGCGACGGTGGGAATGCTCGATTTCGCAGGACAGACAATTGAAATTGAAAACCCTAAAATTTCCCCGAGCGCACCTCGTCAATATTTGGAAGAAATTACCGGCGCCGGGAAACTGAGCCTCAACTTCCGCTTTCGCGCCGGGACTAGTCAATTGGATGACAATGCATCGAGGGATTTAGATCGTCTGGTAGAGATGCTTGCGAATCCAACGTACCAGAAACGGGATCTGCTGCTGTTCGGATTTTCCGACAGCGCCGGCGGGGCCAGAAAGAATATTGCGCTTTCCAAGGACCGTGCCAGAGCAGTCGCCGACCAATTGCAGATGCGAGGCATCAAACCGTCGTTTTTGAATGGATTCGGAAGGGACGCGCCGATCGCTTCCAACGAGACCGAGGAGGGCCGCGAGAAAAACCGGCGCGTCGAGGTTTGGCTGCGCTAGTGGGGGAAACGTATCGGCGTGTCGGCGTGTCGGCGTCTGGGGAAGTTAGACTGCTTTTCGACACGGCTATAATGATCAGGAGGTCTCGACGGAGTTGATGATGCTTGGCAAACGCCGACACGCCGACACACCCATACGCCCATACGTTTCCCCAAGGCCACGCAACGCTTGAAGCCTGCCCATTTTTAAAGGATGTAGCTAGACATGGGAAATCGCAGCAAGGCTTTAGTCACAGGTTCGTCGCGAGGAATCGGCGCCGCTATCGCGAAAAGATTGGCATTGGACGGTGTAGAGATAGTCGTTCATGGAAATCAAAATCCCGCAGCAGCTGAGACAGTCGTTAAAGAAATCACAGATATGGGTGGCAAAGCCACCTTCGTGTTAGGTGACCTCTCAAAACCTGAGTCGATAAAGGCCATGTTAGACTGCCTTGAGGATCGAGCTCAGGAGCTAAACATCCTTGTCAACAATGCGGGTATCTTTTGGGGCGCGTCCTTAGACTCTCTCAGTCTAATTGACATCCACCGCGTCTTGTCGGTCAATGTAATTTCGCTAATACTGATCACGCAGGAATTCCTTCGGCGGAAGAAATCCGAGGGCGGACGAATTATCAATATCAGTTCCTTTGCGGCGCAGGCTCCGGGCATGAATGCCTCTTTGTATGCCGCTTCAAAAGCGGCAGTCGACGCACTCACCCGTTGCTGGAGCCTGGAGCTTGGTTCCTCAGGAATTACTGTAAATTCCGTGGCGCCTGGATATGTGGAAACCGACATGAGCGCACAAGGCATTGGAGACCCCGCTCCGATCGTTCGCGGGATATCGCTAAGACGGGCGGGATTACCCGGTGATATAGCAGATGTCGTGGCATTTCTTGCATCGGACGCATCACGTTGGATCACCGGCCAAGTGATCAGTGCTAACGGAGGTCAGCTTGCTTCCGCAACATTTTTAAGAAATTTATAATATTGAATTTAAATGGCCTGACTCGGCATGGCACCGATCCGCGGTCGGCATGTGACAACTACATTGTGTTGATATGTTTTTGTCACGCTCGATTTTACGCCCCTTTCAGGGCGCGGCGTCGCGGGTGGCCGGTTCCCGGGGTTAAAACCTGGTTAAAACCCCGGGCTCAGTCCTACCGGCCCCTCCGGGGCGAAGACGATGGATCAGCGTTTTGAAGACGGGCAGCGCAACGTTGAGCGCCTGAGCCGCCTCCTCTTAAATCGCTGGATTGCTGTTCCAGTCCCGGCGCGGGGCTGAGGTGCGCTCGTGATCCCAATGTCAGCGACCGGCAGTCGCGTCATAATTACTCGCTCGGGCGAACGGCGTTGAACTCGACTTTATTCCTAGGATTGGAGGCTGGCTGCTGGGAAGCCATCATCCCGACACGTTGCTAGGTTATACGTGGCGTTGGGTCGGCAACGGCGGGGGCATGGGAATGATTTGCGTCCTAGGCTACGCGCTAGCGTTTCGTGGACGTCGTAGCACGTTCTTCCGAAGTATGGCCTTTTGCACTGGATTTGGGGTGGTGATCTGGGGATGCCTAATCCTGACGCTTGTAGCCTCCGCCCGCGGCCAATCCATGCTCTTTAAGATCACCCCACTCACGTTGGTTCTGAGCCTCATCGGTCATTTGGTCTATGGTGCTTGTATCGGGCTTTGCAATACAAAATTGCAGCCTTGGGTAAGGAGGAACCAAGCGGTCTCTTCGATGAGGGGCGGCCTTGCCGCGGACACCTTTGTCAGCGAGTTTGGTGGAGCGAGGCATTCACTCCATCGGATCCTCCACTAGTGTAGTTCCCCCGAAAAAACGAACACGGAAAATTGTTTAGTTTGGCGTGATTTCTGATTGGTTTCGAAACTTACACTACGTTCAAGGTCGAAATCCGCTAGCCTGCTATAAAAGGGAAATAGTTCACCCCCACTAACCTGAGCAAACCGGCGGGATGATCGGGACCCAGTATGTCCGAAGATGTCAACCATTCCTCTCCGAACAGTTTCACGAACTGTTTCGCAGCGGTACAGACACGAATGAGACATGGAGGGACGCGCTCGTGTGCGTCCCTCCTGATGTGATTGGCAATGCTAGCCGAGCGTTTTCTCGTTCTCTTGGATCTCGCCCTCCGCCACGTAGCCGGTCGTCTCCTTGTTCATGTCCGGAACACCCAGGAAGATTCCCACCAGGTGTAGATTTTCGAAATAGTCCGGGTTTCGTGTGTAGTGACCCGTTCCGGTCGGGAGGTACATGGTCGTACCGGGAACGTATTCAAACTCTTTGTACTTACCAGGCTCGACCTCAATTCCTTCGACACCCCGACCGGCAACGCAATGTACAATCTCGTCGCACTTTGTGTGTCGATGTTTGGAGTGCTCCTCGCGCGGCCCAAATACCGCCTTAAACACGCAGATTTTTTCCGATCCGTTCGCTTCACTGGAGATCAGTTCCCTGCATTCAAACGTCGTGACGCCGTCCTTAACGCGCACGAATTCGTGCTTGATTACTCCTTCACCGATGCCGACTTTGTATTTCTTGATTGTCATGGTCCAACCCCTTGCTTGAATGGATGCCCGTTCTCGCTGGATCGCCTCCAGACATCGAGATCTTACTGCTTATACACCCGGTTGGCGATCGCCATGATGTCGCTGACGTTAGACTTGTCCGTGAGAACGAACGGGATCAGGATTTGTTTGGGAAGGTCCTTCCTTCCGTCCAGATACATCGTAGCAGCCATTATTCCACCTGCACCCTGCCCCTCAGGATTCTGAAACACCGTCGAAACGATCTCGCCCGCCTTGATTCCGTCGAGGACTTCCGGAAGCCCGTCCACGCTGCAGTACAGCCGAACCTTTCCGAGCAGGCCGGCCGACTTTACCGCACCAAGTGCGCCGAGGATCATGTCGTCGCCGTTCGCAATGACGAAATCATAGTCCGACGACTTGTTCAAAATCGATTCAGCAACAGACTGCGCCTTGCCTCTGGAGAAATCGGCGTATTGCTCTGTCCACATGATCTTGTCCGCGATTCCCGCCTCCTTGAGTGTGTCCTTTACGCCTTGGTTACGGATTTCATCGGTGATGTAACCGGCGATGCCTCTCATGTAGATCCCGTTCAGGGAAGGCTTCCCCAACTCTTTGTACAGCTTGACAATCTGTTTGCCCATGGTAATGCCGGAATCGATCTGGTTGGACCCGACAAAGGCTACGTACTGGCCGCCCTCGGCCAAGATGTTGAAGTGAACCACGGGGACGTTTGCTTTGTTCGCTGCCTCGATCGATGCACCGGAAGCTTTCAAACTTGCTCCTTCAAAGAGCAGAAGGTCGATCTTCTGCTGGAGGAGATTCTCGACGTTGCTCAACTCGACATTGGTATCGTTTTTCGCGTCTACTTCGATGATCTTGACGCCCATTTCCTTCGCTTTGTTTTGAACTGCCTTCTGTAGGGCAGCGATGTAGGAAATCGAGACGTCAGTGTACGAGACGCCAATGGTCCACTCTTTGGTTGCTTTGTACGGCGTGAGCCACCAACCCTCCTTCGTAACATCCACCGAAGCTGCAGGGGCCTCGGCCATCATGCGACCGCCAGGCACAAAAGGAGACGCAGCCATGAATAGAATCGCGATAGATCTTAGTAGTTTCATGTTAATTTTTTCGTTTAGTTAGCCTTGTAAGATGAGAACAATCCTCGGATCGACCCTGAACGCCTAACGCCCTCTCTTCTCTGAATGAACAGGTCTACCCAAACGGCGAGAATTATGATGAAGCCGAGGATTGCCTGCTGAATGGGTGAGGGGACGTTCAGCATGACCAATCCGCTCTGGACGATCTGCATGATCAACGCGCCCACAATGGTCTTCCCGACTGTGCCCCTACCTCCAAAAAGGCTTGCGCCTCCGACTACGACCGAGGCTATGGCGACCATCTCGAAACCTGCTCCCGATATAGACTGAGCGGCGCCAAGGCGGGAAGTGAATACGAGACCCGCGAGACCACAAAAAAAGCCGTTGATCGAGTAGACGCAGAGTTTGACAAGATTGACGTTGATCCCCGCTGCTCTCGCCGCGTCCTCGTTGCCGCCGACTGCGTAGATGTACCGTCCGAAGCGAGTGCGGTTCAGCACCAGGGATGTGATGCCCGTCACACACAACAGGATAATCACAGGTATCGGGATCGGACCGACCTTTTCCTGTCCGAGGATGCGGTACCACGGTTGAAGCTGGTAGACGGGATTGACGTGGTACCACACGATGAAGCCGCGAAAGGCGTACATGGTACCAAGGGTTACGATCAGAGGCGGCAGGCTACCCCAGGATATAAGGTATCCATTCACGAGGCCGCAGGCTAGTCCAAGGAAAAGGGGTACCCCAAGGGCAAGCGCGACGTTGACGGGCGTGGGTTCCTGCTTTGCCAGCAGCCCAGAGAACATCCCGGCAATCGCAAGGGTCGAGCCGACGGAAAGATCGATCCCCTTGGAAAGGATGACAAACAGCATCCCCACCGAAATGATACCCATCACACTGACCTGCAACAGGATCAGGATGAGATTGTTGATGGTTGCGAATCCCTTGGTGGTAACGGAAAAGGCGAGCGTAATGATGACCAGCATGATGTAGATGCCATAGTCACGGAGAATCATGGAACGCGCTGAGTGTGTGAGTGACCTCTCTCCGTGGACATCCGAAGACCAGACTGCTCTTACACCCGACTCAGTCGCGCTTTTCGTCATATGCAATTGTCTTATTGGCGGCTTGCTATCGGCGCCAGGAACAAATTGTCTCCTCGCTAAACTCACGACGGAAAGACTAAAGTTGGGGGAATAGGCCAAGGCGTAAAGTGGGGGTGTCTTTCCCTGCCGAGCTTCCTTATAGGCTATAGGTTACTATTTTGAGGTGAAGTGTCAAGGCGTCAAAGCCGTTCCAAAGTGTCATCTGTGGATGGCCTTAACCTGCAAGGACTATCAGGAGTTTGATGGGAAGGACGTGCTCGCTGGCGGCCAGGTGTCCGCCGACGGTGCACTAGATAGTTTGGCGGCTTGAAGTCCCTGAAACACTCGAGGTTTGGCTTGTTCCCCGTCGGTTCCGACCGCCCCTCCGTCAACTGTTGGCGATGTCAGCCGCTGCAAGCGCGAAAACGTGGCCGACAGCGTGAGGAAGTGGATTGACCCTCCAGTTCTTTCCCCGGTCATAGGAGTAAAGGACTTGACCGATCTTGCTGCTGCAGAATGCGTGATCGGGTTGGTATGGATTCACGGCGAGACCGAAGATGGTCGTCTTCAGCGGTATGCCCAGGTCAGCCTGCTGCCAGGTGGCGCCATCGTCGCGACTGACGAACAGTGCGCCCCTGTCGCCATCGAAATCGTTGCCGGCTGCGAGATAGAGCGTTTCGACGTCGCCGGGAGCGTAGGCGAGCGCCCGGCAGTAAGAGCCGATCGAGCGTAGAAGCGGAGCTTTGAGATCGTGCCAGTGCAGGCCCCGATCGACGCTGCGGAAGGTGCCAAAGCGCGTGGCAACGGTCAACTGGCCGAGACGTTTCGGATTCACCACTACTGAATGAATGTCGACTGAGCCCTCATCGATGTAGAGGCCGTCAATGAGGTTTACCCAGCTTTGACCGCCATCGAGGCTGCGGAGCAGACCACCCACCTCAAGACTCGCGTAGATCTCATCTGGATTAGCAGGATCTACTGCGATCGAAATGATGCGCTTTGGAATATGGGGATGGTCCGACACTGCTGGGAAAGTTACATTGACCGGCAGTTTCTCCCAGGTAGATCCGTCATCCGTACTTCGATAAATCGCGCACGGCTCATAGCCGGCGAAGATCGTATTGGGATCATGAGGGTGACTGGCAAGCGACCAGACCGCGAGTTCAGGCTTCGGAGCGCTGAGCCGTCGCCAGGAGTCGCCGACATCGTCGCTTCTCCAGATCCCATCGTCGGTGCCGATGGTAACCCGGCCTCGACGTTCTGGATCGGTGAGAATTGCGAAGACACGAGACATTGGATGGATCTTGCCGCCCAACGATTCCCAAGCGCCTTCGCCGTTGCGGCTCCGGTAGAGACCAGCGCTCCAGAATCGGCCGGGATCTGTGTCCCCGCCAAGCCCGACATAGACATAATAGTCCGACACTCGCTCTTCCTCCTCAGGATGGATTTTTTCGTGGCTCTTTCCCACTCGCTCGGCGCCGTGCCCGGAAAATCACCGCTCAGCAAGGCGAAACCATCGAGCCTTGACGTTGGACAAGGCCAAGATCGTAGTGTTGCACAGGCCTATAGGCTATAGGAAGTTGAATCTCCAACTTAGTATGTAGGTGGGAGAAGCAGCAATATGAAAAACGATGCTTCGCATCAGCCGATCGTTAGGATGGTGAGCATTGGCAAGAGCTTTACCGGTACGGACGCGGTGCGGAACGTCGACCTGGAGTTCCTGCCAGGTGAAGTGCATGGTTTGGTCGGCGAGAACGGCGCTGGGAAATCCACCCTCATGAGAATTCTCGCGGGCATTTACCCCGACTACCGAGGCGAGATCTTCTTCAAGGGACGACCGACAAGGATCCACACTCCGCGACTGGCGCGCGAACTGGGAATTGCAATGGTACACCAGGAACTCAGCCTGGTTCCGGAGCTATCGGTCGCCGAAAACATGTTCCTCGGAAGAGAAGCCCGGTCAAGAATTCCAGGGCTGATCAACCGACGCCAAGCTGAGAAAGAGGCGGGCGCGATTCTCGCGGAAATCGAAGCCGACATATCCCCTACCCAGAGAGTAAACCAGCTCTCGATCGCCAAGCAGCAGTTGGTCGAAATTGCCAAGGGGATTTCCATGCATTCTCAGGTTCTAATCCTCGATGAGCCGACGTCCTCGCTCACCGAGCCAGAGATCCGGGATCTTTTCCGGGTCATTCGCACGACGAAAGAGAAGGGAGTCGCGGTCATTTACATCTCACACAAACTGCCAGAGGTATTTGCGATTGCAAATCGAATCACCGTGCTTCGCGACGGCGTGAGACTGAGTTCTCGCCCTGTTGGTCAATGGGACGAAGCAGACCTTGTGAGGGAGATGGTCGGGAGAACTCTTTCCGACTTCTTCCCTCGCAGCCACAAGCATCTTCAGGACAATCCAGTCCTTGAGGTTAGCCACCTCACGCAGTTGCCCCACTTTGCCGACTTGAGCTTTACGGTTCATCGCGGTGAAATCGTGGGCATTTACGGACTAGTCGGATCGGGGCGGACCCGCCTCGCCAAGGCTGTTTTTGGACTCTCTCGCGCTGACTCCGGTCAGATCAGGATACGGGGTCGAACCGTCGAGATTCGATCACCTTTTGACGCCATTGCAAATGGGATCGCGCTCGTTCCCGAAGACAGACGCATCCTCGGCCTGATTCACTTACTGGACGTCAGGAAGAATCTCACGCTCCCGCATCTGAAAGCGCTCTCGAACTCCTTGTTCATCAACAACCGGGAGGAGCAGAAGCTGGTCCGGGAGAATATCGCCCAGCTCAAGATCAGGACCTCTTCCACGAGACTTCCCGTCTCGGCTCTCAGCGGCGGCAATCAGCAAAAGGTAGTATTGGGGAAATGGCTGAACACGAATCCCGCAGTCCTGATCCTCGACGAGCCGACGCGCGGAATCGATGTAGGGGCGAAAGCGGAGATAAGAAACAGGATAGACGCCCTCGCTGCGGAGGGAATGGGGATTCTCCTAATATCTTCTGAATTACCTGAGATCATCGGTATGAGTGATCGAATTCTCGTGATGAGGGAGAAGCGGATTGCCGGAGAGTTTAGGCGTCATGAGTTTAGCGAACAGACAATTGGTTCCTGCGCCATAGCGAGCCGCCAAGGAATATGAAGATAATCTGTATGACGGCAATTGGCCTAAGTTAGTCACCGGTAGACATATCGTCGAGGCCGAGGAGGTCCATGGTCGTGCGGCCCGCTCGCAGCTCGTTAATCATCGCCGCCTCTTTACAAAAGCGCTCTTGCGCTCTCTCTAGGACATGCTCGGCCTCTTCCGGTCGGATCACCACGATCCCGCTCTCGTCGGCGACGATCAGGTCGGCCAACGAGACAGGAGCACCTCCGCATGTGATGACCGCGCCCACGGTGCCGCGGGCGGACTTGTTCGTACCCCGAAGAGCCGTTCCGCGGGCGAACACGGGAAAGCCTAGACGCCGGATGGCACCGAGGTCACGTACAGACCCGTCTACGACGAGTCCCGCAATGCCCCGTGCCATCGCGGCAACTGTCAGCACCTCACCCCAGACACCGTAACTCGCGTCCTGGGCCTGCACCACAATGACTGCACCAGCCTGAGCGCGTGCAACAGCCACGTGAATCATCAGGTTGTCGCCGGGGTGGCACATAACAGTAAGCGCAGGGCCCGCCAGTCGGCGATCGCCGGACAGTATTTTAATATCCGGCGTCATCGTTCCGCTTGCCCCTGACTCGTAGAGTGTAGCTGTGTCCAACGCTGAGAGGCGCTCCGCAAGTGTGGCTCCGGTCTGATCTGTAGCGCTCATTGGTTACCCGAGGACCTCGGCCCCGGCCTCTCGCCGCCATCGGCTGCCCACGCCATCACGATATCGGAGATGCGAGCGTGCGAACGCCCGATATGAGCGCGCATCAAGCGAGCGGCAGGTTCCGCCTTCCGGATCGCGACAGCGTCCGCTATTTCGATGTGCTCCTGTCGCGACGTCGGGCCCTCCACAAGTTCCTCCTTGATCAGAATAAGCCGATAGCGATCAGTCCGATCCCAGAGCTGATCTAGTATATTAATCAGTGCGCTGTTTTGACTTGACGAATAGACAGCACGATGGAACCCGCGATTGCGCTCGAGTTGCAGCACGGGATCAGAAAGAGCCTCTTGTCGAGCCAGTTGCCTGATCACCTCCAACTCCGACTCCGATGCGTTTGCGGCGGCTAGACCGGCGGCAAGTGGGTCTAGCTCCAGCCGAATAGCGTACATCTCGTTTAGCTCTTGCCTCGTTAGGGGCGTGATGATCATTGTCCGGTGTGCTTCCAGGCGGATCAGCCCCTCCATTTCCAATCGCCGCAACGCTTCGCGGAGCGGCGTAATCGATACTCCCAGTTCCGCGGCGAGCGCCTCCTGGTTCACCGCTGAACCGGGGGCCAGCATACCCTTCAGAATACGAGAGCGTGTTTCCACGTAGACGGCCTTGGCCTTGGTCACCGCCTGGAGCGGAGATGAGACGTTCCAGTGCGATAATGATTCGACCAGCATAGGCTATAGGAGAAGACTATAGCCTATAATCACGGGCTCGTGTCAAGTTTCGGACTCGAGCGCAGGCCCGGTGGAAGGTACCAATTCTGCCGTGGAACGCGCTTTACGAGAGCCAGGGAGGCCGGCTGACGGAGCCTGAAACGGTGATTGTGGTGCTGCGAAAGGCGATCGGCCCTGGCGTTCAGAAGAACAACGGGATTCGTTCACGCCAGCCGCCAGAATGCGCAGATGCGCCGCCGTCCTATCGAACAGCTTTTCGGCTGAGTTGGATCAGATGGTAGCCCACGGGCAACATGCGGATGTGCAGCCTGTCGTTGATCAGGCTCCACAGACCGCGCGGCAGGAAGAGTGCGAAAGTGACGGCGACCAGACCCAGGCCGATCAGGTACCAGGCGCCCAGATCGGCGAACTCGTACTGGATCACGAAGAACATGATCGCTCCGA
>Ga0209656_10003145_pt1 | contig 10710 bp, 10 predicted proteins | sample BogFormECP12_OM2_FD_188239 | JGI IMG/M metagenome (GOLD analysis project Ga0209656, IMG submission 188239) | Bog forest soil microbial communities from Calvert Island, British Columbia, Canada - ECP12_OM2 (SPAdes) (version 2) | ecosystem: Environmental > Aquatic > Freshwater > Wetlands > Bog ... | reverse complement strand
ACGCGCTCCTTCAACCGCATGCGCACGAGCCTGGAAAAGGCCCTGCGGATGCTGGAGGCATAGCATGGCGGGCGAGGTATTCATCAGCTACTCGCAGCCGGATCGCGACTGCGCCTTCGAGCTGGTGGCGCGCCTCGAAGGGGAAGGGATCAATTGCTGGATCGCGCCGCGCGACATCGCGCCGTCGGCCGATTGGGCCGCGGAAATCATGGATGCCATTTCCGCGGCGCGGGTGATGATTCTGGTGTTCTCCGCCAGCAGCAATCAATCGCCGCAGGTGCGCCGCGAAGTGGAAAGAGCGGTCCACAAGCAGCTGAGCATTCTGCCGTTTCGGGTCGAGGACGTGCTGCCGTCCAAGAGCCTTGAATTCTTTCTGAGCACGCAGCATTGGCTGGATGCTTTTCCGCCGCCGCGGGAACCGCACTACGCGCGGCTGTGCGCCTATCTCAAGCCGCAGCTGGCTGCGGAGCCGATTCCGCCGTCGCCCATCGTGGGCCGAACCGCGGGTGGCGCCGCCACTTACCCCTTTGATATCTCTCAATTGCAGCACATCGAGCGGCAGTTGGCCGGATACATCGGTCCGCTCGCCAGACACCTGGTGAAAACCACCGCGCTGCGCGCGGCCGGTGTCGATGACCTGGTGAGCCGACTCGCGACGGAACTCGACAGCGAACCGCAGCGGCGGGAGTTTGCACAGCGCTGCAAGCCCTAAGCGCCGCGCCGCGCGATGCGGCGGCTGTGCGCAAAGCGCCACTCGATTTCGCCGACGACGCCGCGCCGAAAAATCATCACGCACACCACGAAGATGGCGCCGATGATGACCGACACCCACGCGCCCACATGATCGGATAAATACTCCTGCAGGGTGAGGACGACGCCGGCTCCGACCACGGGTCCGAGAAAAGTCCCGCTGCCGCCGAGCAGGGTCATCAAGATCACCTCTCCCGAGGTTCCCTGACCCACGTCCGAGAGGGTGGCGAATCCGAGAGTCAGCGCCTTCAAGGATCCCGCCAATCCGGCGATGCTTGCCGACAGGACGAAGGCGAGCAGCTTGTAGCGGGCAACCTTGTAGCCCAGGGAAATGGCGCGCGGCTCGTTTTCCCGGATCGCCCGCAGCACGTGACCGAAGGGCGAGCGCACGATGCGGCGGATGAAGAGGTACACCGCGACGAAGACGGCCAGCACGAAGTAGTACATGGTGCCATCGCGGGCGAGTCCGATGAGTCCGAATATGCTGCCCCGTGGGATGCCCTGCAGGCCGTTCTCGCCGCCCGTGAAATCGGCCTGCAGGCAGATGAAGAACACCAGCTGGGACAAGGCGAGGGTGATCATCGCGAAATAAATACCCTGGCGACGGACCGCGATGGCGCCGATGACGAGGCCCAGCAGCATGGACGCCGCAACGCCGGCAAGAATCCCTGCGATCGTTCCCCAACCGCGGACCGCGACCAGCCATCCGGTGACATAGGCTGCCGAGCCAAAATAGGCGGCGTGGCCGAAGGACAGCATTTTGGTGTAGCCCAGCAGCAGATTGAAGGCGCAGGCAAACATGGCGAAGCACAGAAGCTTCATCAGAAACACGGGATAGATGCCGAGGAAGGGCGCGGCCAGCGCCAGGACCGCGAGAACGACATACACGAGACGGGCGCGAATCTTATTGCTCCCGGCCGAACAGGCCGGCGGGGCGCCACATCAACACCAGCGCCATGATGACGAAGACCACGATATTCGATGCCTCGGGATAGACCACCTTGGTGAGTCCCTCGATGAGGCCCAGCACGAGTCCGCTGACGATGGCCCCGACGATGGAACCCATCCCGCCGATGACCACCACCGCGAACACCACGATCACCAGGGACGAGCCCATCAGGGGGCTCACCTGGACCACCGGCGCCGCGAGCACACCGGCGAGTGCGGCGAGCGCCACGCCCCCGCCGTAGGTGCCCATGACCATGAGCGGCACATTGATGCCGAAGGCCTGCACCAGGCGCGCATTCTCGGTCGCGGCGCGCAGCCTCGCGCCCAAGCGAGTGCGCTCGATCAGGAACCAGGTCATGGCGCACACGGCCAGCGACGCGACCACCACCCAAGCGCGATAGATGGGCAATACCATGAAGCCGAGATCGAATACACCGCGCAACAGCGGGGGCACCGGATAGGATTTTCCCGAGGCGCCGAATTGATCGCGCATGATTCCCTCGAATATCAACGCAACACCGAAGGTGAGCAACAGCCCATAGAGGGGATCGAGCCGATAGAGATGGCGCAGAAACAGGCGCTCGATGAGCACGCCCAAGAGCCCCACGACCAGGGGCGCGAGCAGGAGGGCCCACCAGTAATTCACGCCGAAGGTCTGCAGACCGATGTACGCCGCGAACGCGCCGAGCATGTAGAAGGCGCCGTGCGCAAAATTCACGATCCCGAGGAGGCCGAAAATCACCGCCAACCCCAGGCTGAGCAGCGCGTAGAAGGAGCCGTTGACCAGGCCCAGCGTGAGCTGGCCAAGGATTGCCGGCAGCGGCACGCCGAATACGCTGCTCACGTAAGCCTGCGCCTACTGCTTGGCGAAAGAACAGGCCGGATCGGGTTGCGATCCGTAGGCCTCCTCGCCCGTCATGACCCGGATCACTTTGTAGTAATCCCAAGGATACTTCGATTCGGCCGGGGTCTTGACCTGCATGACGTACATGGTGTGGACCATCAGGCCGTCGGCGCGAACGTACCCATTCTTGACGAATAAGTCGTTGAGCTTGGCCTTCTTCAGTTCCGCCATGACCTTGTCGGAATCAGTGGAGCCCGCCGCTTTGACCGCCTTCAAGTATTGCAGCGTGGCCGAGTAGGCGCCGGCATGGTCCATGGTGGGTTCGCGCTTCATCTTGGCGAAGAAGCGCTTGCCGAATGCACGTGTTTCGTCGTTCAGGTCCCAGTAAAAGCTGGTCGTCAAATACAGCCCCTGGGCCGTCTGCAGCGTCAGGCTGTGAATATCGCTGATGAAGGCCAGGAGCGCCGCGGGCTTCATCGTCTTGGTGATGCCGAATTCGTCGGCGCCCTTGAGCGAGTTCGAGAAGTCGGTGCCGGCGTTCGCGAGGCCGAGGACCTGCGCGCCGGAACTTTGCGCCTGGAGCAGAAACGAGGAGAAGTCGGTTGCGCCCAGGGGAACCCGGACCGAACCCAAGACCTTGCCGCCGTTCGCGGTGACGACGCGGGTGGCCGAATCCTGCAGCTGCGTGCCGAAGGCGTAGTCGGCGGTGAGGAAGAACCACGACTTGCCGCCCGCTTTGATGATGGTGCTTGCCGTGCCGTTGGCCAAGGAGGTGGTGTCATACACATAGTGTATGGAATAGGGCGTGCAATCCGCGCCCGTCAGCGAGGAACCCCCGGCTCCGATGACGATGAGCGGCACCTTCTTTGCCGCAGCTACCTTGGACATGGCGATGTTCACGCCGGTGTTCGACCCGCCCAGAGCCAGATTCAGTCCACTCTGATCGGCCCACTCGCGAAATTTGGTCGCGCCGATGTCGGGTTTGTTCTGGTGGTCGGCGGTCAGCAGTACGATCTTCCTGCCGAGCACCATGCCGCCGAAGTCCGCGATGGCCATGTTGATGGCCTCGATACCCCCCTGACCTTGGGCGTCCGCATAGACTCCCGACAGATCGTCGATGTCGCCAATGACGACCGGGTCACCCGCGGCGCATGCCTGCCAACTCAACACACTGCATAGGGCCGCGAGAGCGGCGCGCAACGAGCCAATCTTCATGTTGTTCTCCTGTTCAGTAACGTTTGAGTCAGACACCCAAAAACTCGCGCAGCATCCCCATCTGCGAGGCCAGCTGGGCTTGTTCAAACTGGCGCACAATCCTGCCATGTTCCATGACATAGAAGCGATCCGCCAGTGGGGCGGCGAAACGAAAATTCTGCTCGGCCAGAACCACGGTGAAACCCCTCGATTTGAGGCTGCGGATCACCTCGCCGAGCTTCTGGACGATCACGGGCGCGAGACCTTCGGAAATCTCATCCAGCAGCAGCAGCCGCGCACCGGTGCGCAGGATACGCGCCACGGCCAGCATCTGCTGCTCGCCTCCCGACAGCCGCGTGCCGGGACTGGCGGCGCGCTCCTTCAAATTTGGGAACATGCAGTAGATCTCCTCGATATCCATGGCCTGGCCGCGCTTGAGCCGCGGCGGCAGCAGCAGATTCTCCTCGGCCGACAGCGCCGAGAAAATGCCCCGCTCCTCGGGACAATAGCCGATGCCGATGCGGGCGATGCGGTGCGGCGCCAGCCGCACGGTCTCCACCCCGTCGATCAGGACCGAGCCGGTGCGGCTGCTGATCAGGCCCATGATGGCGCGCAGCGTGGTCGTGCGCCCGGCGCCATTGCGGCCCAGCAGCGTGACGACCTCGCCTTCCCGTACGCAGAGATCGACGCCGTGCAGGATGTGCGATTCGCCGTACCAGGCGTCGAGATTCGCGATCCTCATCAGCTCGCCGGCCATCAATGAGTTCCCTCGAGATCCGTGGCTGAGCTGCCCATGTAGGCCTCGATGACCTGAGGATTCGCCGCGACTTCGGCGTAGGGGCCCGCCGCGATCACCCGGCCGCGCTGCAGTACCGAAATGGTATCCGCGATGGATGCGACCACGCTCATGTTGTGCTCGACCATGAGCACGGTGCGGTTCGCCGCAATCTTCTTGATCAGCCGGGTAACGCGCGAGACGTCCTCATGTCCCATACCTTGCGTCGGTTCGTCGAGGAGCATCAATTCAGGCTCCAGCGCCAGCGTCGTGGCAAGCTCGAGCGCCCGCTTGCGCCCATAGGCGAGATCGGCGGTGAGCGTGGGCGCGCAATCGGCGAGGCCGACCTCGGTCAGCAATTGCATGGCGCGGTCATTGAGCGCGGCGAGGCTCGTTTCGGAGCGCCAGAAAAAGAACGAGGTGCCGAGCTTGCTCTGCAGAGCCACGCGCACGTTCTCGAGGACGGTGAGGTGCGGAAAGACGGCGGAAATCTGGAAGGAGCGCGCAATACCGCGGCGGGCGATGTCCGACGGTTCTTCGCGCGTGATGTTCTCGCCGCGGAAAAAAATCGTCCCCGATGTCGGCTGCAGGAACTTGGTGAGCAGATTGAAGAGGGTGGTCTTGCCGGCACCGTTCGGGCCGATCAGCGCATGGACTTCTCCGCGCCGCACGCACAGCGAGACCCCGTCGACCGCGACGAATCCCTTGAACTCCTTCACCAGACTGCGCGTCTCGAGGATGGAATCCTGCGCCATCAGCCGTCCTTGAACTTGACGGCCACATGCGTGCCGTCGCAAAACGGCTTGTTCTGCGACGCGCCACATCGGCACAAGGTCACGCGGTTGCGCACTTCGTAGTGAAACCCGTCCGACCCGATCACCTGCACGCCGCCACGGAGCCAGACCGGTCCCGCACACTGATTCGCCGGATCCTCGATGAGGCCGATGGAGGGCTCAAACTCGGGTTCCACCGGCTTTCCGGTCGAATTGTCCCAGGCGATCAGCCGTCCCGAGGGACAGTCACCCGTCTCTCTCACGAAATGCTTCCTGGCTGTCGGGTTGCCGGTTTCATTCACGAGATTCCACACCTGGCCATGCGGGTCGCAAAATCGCGCGAAGGCACACAGCGCTTGCGCGTCCGTGAGCGACATGGTCGGTCCCTGCATGATGCTGGCCTGCTTTTGGTAAGGCTCGCGGCTGGCTGTCTCGGTGCCGTCGAATCCCACCTTGGCATGCGAGCCGTCGCAGAAGGGCTTTTTTGCGCTGTGACCGCAGCGGCAGAGCGCGTACGCGGCCGAGGCGGGGTAGGCCTCACCCTCGATCCATGTGACCGATTCGCCCGCGGAATTCGTGCCGATGGATTGCTTTTGCAACGGCAGCTTGCCCGTGACCAGGTAGGGACCATTCTTGGCGATCTGCACCGCGGGGCCGTCCGGCGCTTTTGACGTGCTCATCGGTTCTCTCCCGTTGTTGCTCAAGAGTTCTTTAGGACGGAAAGCCGCCGGCAATGAGTGCGTGCACCCCATTCCAGCAGATCTGCACTCCGATGCACAGCAGAATGAAGGCGGTCAGGCGCACCACGACGCCGGTGCCCGTCGGACCCAAGGTACGCATGATGCGATCGGCGTAGCGATAGCAAAGATACACACCCACGGCGACGATGAGGATACCGATGGCGTGCGCCACGGCGGTGACCAGCAGCGGCCGAAATCCGGGTGGTGGATTGGCGCCCAGCGTCAGGGCCACGGAGATCGAACCGGGTCCGACGGTCAACGGCATGGTCATGGGGTAGAACGCCCGCTGGTTCAGGTCCTCGGGCGTCGGCGGCGGGGCGTTGCGCTCGAGCGCCGGCGGGGAATTGGGGCTATTGAGCAGCGACCAAGCGATGGCGCAGACCACGAGACCGCCGGCGACTTGGACCGAGGGAATCGACAAGCCGAAGAAATCCAGAACATAGGCCCCGATCAATGCCGAGGCGATCAGCAGCAGAAAACTGTTGATCGCCACGGACTTCGCCATCCGGTTGCGCTGCTCGGCGGTGAGGCCGGTGGTCATGATGAGATAGATGGGAGCGCCGCCGAGCGGGTCCACGATGGGCAAGAGGGCGCCCACCGCCAACATGACGATGGAGCCGAAATGCACGATGGCATTCAGTACGGAATTCACGGACACGGGCGGAAGATGTTACTCGTTCCAGCCGGCGGTGACGAGACGCGTTTAGGCGGTCGTTGCGGCCAACGCGGCCAAGGAGAACGCAGTCAACGATCTTACTTGCGTGTCTGTGCGCCGATCAGATGGGTCGCTTTGGGCCCGTCGCCGATTTGAAAGCGGCGCACGACCTGCTCGAGCATCCGGTCGGCCTTGGTCACGCGCTGGTGCTGTCGAAGATGCTCGAGCCAGGAGTCCGTCAGGAAGGTTTCGATGAAACGGCCTTCCTTGGCGGGATCCTCGAATATCCCCCAGTCATAGGCGCCGTCGCGGCGGCGCTCGCGGGCGCTCTTCACCAGTGCGCGCAAAAACGCTTCACGATTCTTCGGATCGATGTGGTATTCGATCGTCACCAGAACAGGTCCACGGTCCGGCTCGATCGCATGAGTCGTGATGGGGGCCGGCCAATGCATCGACGGCGACAAATCAACCAGGGCGCCCGTTTGTAATTTCCAGCGCCAGGTCAACGGAATCGCGATGACCGCGCCCGCGGCCGCGACGAGCAGAGCGGCGGATACGCCGATTGAGGCCGCAAGCCCGCCCCAGATCGCGCTGCCGACGGTCAGAGCGCCGAACATCACGGTCACATACACCGCCAGGCCGCGGCCGCGAACCCATTCGGGCAGTGCGACTTGGGCGGAGACATTGAGGTCCGACACGGCGGCGATCCACGACGCGCCTGCGATGAGGCTCGCGGCGATGGCGGTCGCGGAATTCTGCGCGACTGCAAACAACCCCGTCGCCAGTGCGGTTGCCAGAGTGGCGATGGCCAGCAGCCGATCCGCACCCAAAGCCGCCCTGAGCCATTTCAGCAGGAAGGCACCACCTACCGCAGAGGCGCCAATGGCGCCGAGCAATAGTCCGTAGAGCTCCGGGCCGCCGGCAATCCGGGTGCGCGCGACCAGCGGCAGCAACGCCCAGTAGGCGCTGGCAAAGACAAAAAAACCGATCGTTCGAATCAGAGTCGCGCTGAGATGCGAGTTGTAGCGCGCATGCCGAAGGCCGGTGCGCACGGCTTTGCCGAAAGCTTCCGCGGGCAGGGGCGTGCCGCCTTTTTTCGGCAGGCGCCATCGTACGAGCGCTGCGATGACTCCCGCATTGCTGAAGGCGTTGAGCCAGAACGGCGCCGCAATTCCGAATGCGCCGACCATGAAACCGCCGATGGCCGGTCCGACGGCACGGCTGACGTTGATGCCCACACTGTTCGCCGCAACCGCCGCGGACAGATCGGATCTCGGCACCAGCCGGGGCACCACAGCCTGCCAGGCGGGTGCGGTGATGGCCGATCCGACGGTCACGATGAAGCTGAGCACCAACAGAGTCAGCGGCGTGATGAGATGCAGCCAAACGAGCGCAGCGAAGGCGGTCGAGGTGACCAAGATCGCCGTCTCGCCGAAGATCAGGAGACGGCGCAGATCCACGATATCCGCGAGCGCTCCGGCCGGAATCGCGAACAGAAACATCGGAAGGTTGTTGGCAACCTGCACCATCGAAACGATGAACGGGTCCGGGTCGAGACTGGTCATGAGCCAGCCCGACGCCACGGTGTACATCCAGCCGCCGATGTTCGAGACAACCGTCGCGGCCCAGATTACCGCGAATGTCCTGTGACGAAACGGAGCCCCCGCAGAGCCGGCCGCGGGCGCCGCTGCCGACGGTTGCGGTGCGGCAGCTGGATCATGCGCGCCCGGTAAGGTCATCGGCCAGTGCTATTTGCGCCCGTTGCCGACACAGGCGGCGGTCACACCGAGGCCGATGAACACGCCGCCCGTGACGTAGCGTTCCCAGCGCAAGTAGCGCCCACTGCGCTTGACCCACCCCCCGGCCGTGCCGGCGACCAATGCATAAAGAGCATCACTCGTCAGGCCCATCAATGTGTACAGCAGACCGAGAAAAGCGATCTGGGACGCGACCGCGCCGCGCGAGGAATCCACGAATTGCGGCAAGAACGCCAGGAAGAACAGCGCGGTCTTCGGATTCAGCAGATTGACGACGAACCCGTCGCGATACAGCCTTCCCAAGCTGCGCCGCGGCAGCTCCATTTGCGCGGTCGGCGTGTCGGTCCGGCTGAGAATCCGCCGCACCCCGATGTAGATCAAATAGCCGGCGCCCGCATACTTGACGACCGAGAAGGCAAGCGCCGAGGAGGCCAGCAGCGCTGACAGCCCCAGTGCCGCCGCCAGCACGTGTACAAGCGTTCCCGTGGTGATACCACAAACCGAGGCCAGCCCGGCGATACGGCCCTGCTCGACGCTGCGCGCGACGATATAGAGAACGGCCGGCCCCGGTGTCAGCAGCAGCAGGATAGCCGCCACGGCGAAGATTCCGATCGACGTCGCGTTTGGAATGACGATGTCCATGCGCGAAACTCCCACGGTACGATTATCGCCCTACCTTAGCCGATGGCGGACAAGCTGCCAACCGGCTCGGATGCCCCACGGCGGCCGGGATCACGATGTGTACGCCAGCGAACGGACCCGGGCGGGGCTAGGCACATAATGGGTGCGTTATGCACTCTCCGTCGCGATGCCGCCTGCTCTTGGCCCTTACCTTTGCCGGCTTGCTCGCAGCGTGCTCATCAGTTCCGGCGAGATTCAACAATCCGAAATCATTGTCCGTCGCACTCGCTCATCCGGAGGACACGCGCCTGGGGGCGCAGTTCGGAAGTGCCGCCCGGCAGCGAGACGGTGAATCCGCATTTCGAATCATCTCCGTCGGGGTGGATGGATTCCTGGCCCGCGCGCAAATGATCGACGCCGCGGAGAAAACCCTGGATCTCGAGTATTTCATCTTTCGCGGCGATGCAACGGGTCGGCTGCTCACCGACGCTCTGATACGCGCGGCCGATCGTGGGGTGCGGGTTCGGGTGCTGGTCGACGACGGCGACACTGTCGCCGGCGATGAGCAAATTAGCGCGCTGGATGCCCACCCCAATGTCGAGATTCGCATCTTCAATCCGTTCGTGTATCGCGGGCACAGCACTCTGCGGCGTTCGCTCGAGTTCTTGGTCAACTCCCCGAGACTCAACTACCGAATGCACAACAAGCTGCTGGTGGTCGACAACGCGGTGGCGCTGCTGGGCGGGCGCAACATCGGCAATCAATACTTCCAGATGGACCCTGACTCGCAGTTCGCCGACGACGATGTTTTCGCCGCCGGTCCGATCGCCATGCAGCTGTCCGCGACCTTCGACGAGTTCTGGAAAAGCCGCTTTGCCGTGCCCGCCACCGCGCTCAATCGCAGCCAGCGCTCGGGAAGCGCCCTCGCGGAACGCCGGGAGCGGGCAAGTGAGCACAAGGAGCGTCATTTGGAGCCGCTCAAAACCGACGGCGTCGACTATGTGGCGCGACTGGCGACCGGGGAACCCTATGCCGGGATAATTTCAGGCCGCCTGCCGCTGGTGTGGGCACAGGCGCAAGTAATCAGCGACAGTCCGGACAAGAAGAACGTCGACCGGGGCGAGTTGCCGGGCCGCCTCATGGCCGAACAACTACTCAAAGCCGCCAGCGCAGCCCAATCCGAGCTGCTGATGGTCACGCCCTACTTGGTGCCGACACCGGATGAATTGAGCGCGGTCCAGGATCTGCGCAGGCGTGGGGTCCGCGTAGGCATCCTAACCAACTCGCTCAATTCCACCCCGGATTTAATTGCGCAATCCGGCTACGCGAAGTTCCGCGTGGGATTGCTCAAGGACGGCGTGGAACTCTACGAAATCCGATCGATGCTCGGAACGACCCGCGGGAGCGGTGAAACCGCGGTGGTCTCGCGCTACGGCAACTATGGGCTGCATGCCAAGCTATTCGTGTTCGATCGAAAACGCGTCTTCATTGGCTCGATGAATTTCGATCAGCGCTCGAAGCACCTCAATACCGAGATCGGTTTGATCATCGACAGCCCGGAGCTCGCACTTCAAACGGTGGCGCGTTTTGACAACATGGTACGGCCGGAAAACGTGTACGTCCTGGGATGGCGCAAACCAACCCCCGGAGCGC
>Ga0209656_10003143_pt1 | contig 10715 bp, 10 predicted proteins | sample BogFormECP12_OM2_FD_188239 | JGI IMG/M metagenome (GOLD analysis project Ga0209656, IMG submission 188239) | Bog forest soil microbial communities from Calvert Island, British Columbia, Canada - ECP12_OM2 (SPAdes) (version 2) | ecosystem: Environmental > Aquatic > Freshwater > Wetlands > Bog ... | reverse complement strand
CTGCAAATTCGAAGATGTCACGGAGAAAGCTGGCCTCGAGGTTGGCGGCTTTAGTACAGGCGCCGCCTGGGCTGACTATGATCGGGATGGATTCCTCGATCTGTTCGTCGCGCGGTACGTTCACACAGATGTTCAGCATCTTCCGAGCCCCGCGCAATCCCTCGGCTACAAAGGCGTCCTCCTTGAGGTGCCGGACACCATGGAAGGTGAAACAGACTTCTTGTTTCGTAATCGGGGTGACGGCACCTTTCAAGACGTTTCCGAGAAGGCCGGTGTCAACGATCCCCACAAGCTCCACGGTATGGGTGTAGTTTGGGGAGACTACGACGACGATGGCTGGCCGGACCTGTTCGTGACCAATGACTCAGGCCGGAACTTCCTCTACAACAACAAACACGACGGTACCTTCGAAGAAGTCGGAATGCCCTCTGGCACGGGCGTCGGACCCTTTGGACAAAATTATGGAAACATGGCGGCAGATTTCGGTGATTTCGATCGCGACGGCAAGCTCGACCTCATCGTCACTCGTTTCGGGAATCAATCCGTTGGTCTGTTTTGGAATCGCGGTGAGGAGTTCATCGATATCGCCGACCACGCCAACATTGCGAGGCCGACTTTCGCTCCGGTTAAATGGGGCGTAGGTTTTGGTGACTTCGACAATGATGGATGGCCAGACCTGCTCATCGCCAACGGCAATTTCTCATCTTCGATGGACGCGCTCCCGGGCGAAGCTCGCTATGCCGAGCCGCTGCAATTTTTTCGCAATTTGGGAAACCGAACGTTTGAAGATACCTCAGACAGCGCAGGGCTAAATGACCTTCGCCCGCACTCCCGCAGGGGCACGGCATTTGGCGATATCAATAACGATGGCAAGCTGGACGTTGTGGTTTTTAACGCTAACGGGCCACCATCGCTGTTCATCAACGAAACGCAGAATTCCAATCATCGCGTACTTTTCCGGCTGGTCGGGACCAAAAGTAACCGCGCCGCCATCGGAGCGCGCGTCACCGTTACCACCGCGAAGATGACTCAGATTGACGAAGTGCGAGGAGGCGGCAGCTACAACTCAACAAATGATACCCGCCTGCATTTCGGACTCGGAACAGATGCCATTATGAAGAAGGTCCATGTGCGATGGCCCAGCGGGTTGAACCAGGAGTTTGTTGAGCTGTCCGCCGACGCCATCTACGAAATCACAGAGGGGCAACCCGTCAAACAGGTGGCCGCTCTGGCCATTCCGTAGCGCTGTTTTCTCAAGGGTTTTCTTAGTTGCCGCCGAGGGGCTCGTTTTTGTGACTCGGCACGGCGGTGCGTGAGTGATGCAAACGCGCAGGTCTGCAAAAAAATTACTTGGCATTGTCTGCGCCATCCACACACACACTCTTGCACGTTCAAGGAACGTCATTGAAGGCGGCTCAGGTTCAGTTCGGGCATTCTCATATGGCCACAACCCTCGAAGTCTACACCCACGCCAACGTGATAGCTCAGAGAGAAGCCGTGAACCTGCTCAACGAACAAGTGATCCCAAATGTTCCCAAAAAACGCAGATTCAAGTGAAAGGAGCGCAGAGGTGGCTTCCCCAACTAATTGATTCTTCAAGTTAAGTGGCGCGCCCAGGGAGATTCGAACTCCCGACCTCTTGCTCCGGAGGCAAGCGCTCTATCCAGCTGAGCTACGGGCGCGCAGAGGAACAACAACTGGCTTGACAATAATAGTTTAGCCTTTCCTTTCCCCTTGCGCCAGTAAGATAAGCGCACGAAGCGCACGCTTAGCCTTCACGGCCGCAGTGGGTTGGTATCAGTTCCAACCGACTCCCGGATGACATCAGATTTGACGAAGGGTTCCAGCGGAATTGCTGCATGGCAGCTCCCTGTTGCGCGTAAAGCTTATCCCTTAGAGCGAGTCTTGATATCTTTGGCGAGCTTTTCGATTTCTTCTGCCTTCTTCAGGAGATTTAGGCTGAGGACTTTGCTGGAATCGGTCTTGTCGACTTCGGCTTTGAGCTCGCTGGCAAGTTCATAGAGCCTCTCGACCTTTTTCTTGATGTCTTTTTCGTTCTCGTCCAACTGGCGTTTTTCCGGTGACGGGAGGTTCGGGTTCTCAGGGCCCGGCTCCTGAACTGGAGGTGCGGGCCTAGGCATAGTTGGATTTTGTGAACTGGCGGGGCCAACCGCTGCGCCAAGCATAGTCCCCGCCGTGGCCAATTCCATCAAGAATTTCCGTCGCGTGTGCACCGAGAACCTCCTAACTGAACCTGTACCAAGCCGTTGACGAGCACCTGCAACCCTGCGCAACCAATGCTATACTCGCCCCCCGGAAACCATATGTCTAGTCTGCTCGGATATCCTCTGAATGCTTCTCTGTCGAACCTGATCCATTTGCTCGTGATCATCGCCGCGGCACTGGTACTAAACCACTTGCTGCACCTGGTGACAAAGCTGATCGTCAAGCCGGCGACGACACAAACGCGCGCGGCGCAGGCTCGCGAGCAACAAACGCGAACACTCGCCGGAGTTGTAAATAGCGCGGGGCGCAAGATCGTGTGGGCCTTGGCGCTGCTGATGGCAGCGCAAGAGTTCGGCTTCAATGTAACGCCACTGGCGGCTCTCGCAGGTCTGGCGAGCCTTGCGCTGGGATTTGGCGCACAGAACCTGGTTCGCGATATCATCACGGGCTTTTACATCATCTTAGAGGATCAATACGTGGTGGGCGACACGATCCAGGTTGGGGAAACAATCGGCCGCGTGGAACATTTGACCCTGCGCCGGACAGTGGTGCGCGATCCCCGGGGGGCGGTGGTCACACTGTCGAATGGCGACATTCGAACTGTCGGCAACTTGAGTCGGGACTGGTCACAGACGTTTGTGGATGTGAGCGTGTCGCCGCAGATCGCGCAGGAAAAGGCGCTTCAAGCGTTAGAAGCGGCAATAACCGAGTTCCGCGGCGATCCCTCGTGGTCGCAGGTGCTCGTGGACGGGCCACGTATCCTGGGGTTGCAATCGTACGATCAGAATGCTTCCACAATTCGCCTGCAGGTACGCACAGCCCCTTCGCGCCAGGATGATGTGGCGAGGGAGTTGAGGCGGCGCATCCAATTAGAGTTTCAGCGCCAGGGCATTCCCCTGTGGAGTGTACAGCGGCTGGAACTGGTGAATCCTGCGGCTTCACCGGAATTCATGCCACCGGTTCCCCGCGCCTGAAGAACAAGGAGATCGGCCCATGTCACAGATCACTTACGAGGAAGTAAACCTGATGCTGCGCTTGTACGATTTGAGGCGAGAACCCCGCCTGCGTGAAGCCCGGGCATGGTTCGTGGATAACTTTCAGGCAGCTACGCCCGAAGAAGTGATGAAGAAATATCCGCAAGGCAGCGCAGAAAACACTTATATCCGCATGGTGGTGAGCTACTGGGACATGGTGGCGAGCATCGTGAACCGTGGCCTGATCAACGACGAACTCTTCTTTGAAAACAACGGGGAGATCTGGGTGGTGTGGGACCGCATGCGCACGATTGTGCCAACCTGGCGAGCTGCGTTCAAGAATCCCTATTTATTCTCCGCGATCGAGAATGCTTGCTCGCGACTGGAATCGTGGAGAGAGAAGCGAGCGCCGGGATCCAGTTCCATGATGCGGCAAATGATGGAGCAGCTACGGGACAAGAAGTAGAAACCTCAAGTTTTGACTGCCACCCTGGCAAGAAACCAGGACGCGAATAGGGGCGTTTTCCTATCCCCTGCCTCTCCAGCCAGACCATCATTTTATCGGCAGCGTTTGGGTGAGCAATCCGGACACAATTGCGACGCACTTCACTCGTTGCCTACAGGGCATATCCGCCTGGTGCAGAAGCTCCTCAACATCGCTATTGGTAAAGTCGCTGGAAAGTGCGAGACCGACGCTGGCCGGATTGCATTTATTCATAATGACAAGAAACTCTTCGCCGCCGTAGCGACCGACCATATCGCCGGAACAGACGGAATGCTACAGTCTCCGGGAAACCTGTCGAAGCACATTGTCACCCGTGGAATGTCCAATTGGTTCATTTCCACGCAACTGACTTCCTATCTCTCTGATTGATTTTCAGGTGGCCACGGCCCTGCGGCTAGTTCACGAACGCCTGATAGGCCAGTACCTGGACTTGGCAATCCACCGGCAAATTGCCATTCGGGTGAAGTTGACCCATGAAAATGACGATCATGTCTTCCTTGGGATCCACAGAAAAACTTGTATAGAAAAATCCCCCCAGTTGTACTCGCCGGGCGTTCCCAGTTCAGAGAGGGGTGACTTAACTCCATCAATTCCGAAACCGAGTCCAAAGCCTGCTCGGGGCCGATTTTCCCCAGTTGGTCGTGGGTCATCAGCTCAACGGATTTGGGGCTGAGGATGCGCACGTTGCCGAGCTTGCCGCCATTGAGCATCATCTCGCAGAAGCGGGTGTAATGGGGCGCGGTGGAAGTGAGTCCCGCGCCACCGGCGAAGAGTTTCTTTGGCCCGCGGACGGGATAATCAGCGGAATAGGTGACGGTCCTTCGGTTATCGGCGTATCTGGAAAACGATTAAGTCCTTTATCTGGGTAATAGGTTTAGGCGGCAGCCAAGTCGATCGATTTTGTTGTCAGAAGGAAAAAAAGAAGTGTCTTTCATGCCGAGCGGATCGAAAATGCGGGAACGAAAGAATTCATCGAGCGGCATTCCAGAGACGACTTCCACGAGGCGCCCCAGAACGTCCACACTCAGGCTGTACTCCCCGCGGTCGCCAGGATTAAACAAGAGTGGCAATGTGGCCAGGCGCTTCACACTATCGCCGATTGTGCCGTCATACGGCAGAATTCCATGGGCAACATTGGCTTCCTCTACATTGGACCCAAATCGGAATTCCATTGATAGGTAAGGCCGGAAGTGTGGCGCAAAAGATCGCGAATGGTGATCTCGCGCGAAGCCGGAATCGTGTAAGGCACTCCGGAGGCAGTCTTCATCAAGACTTTTGGATTCTTGAACTCAGGAAGGTAGTTTGAGATCGGGTCATCCAGCATGAATTTCCCGTCCTCGTAGAGAATCATCGCGGCAACGCTGGTGATGGGCTTGGCCATCGAACAAATGCGGAAAATGGAGTCTGACCGCATCGGTTTGCCGGCTTCGCGATCGCTCATCTCCTGGGCCCTAAACCACGCGACTTGGCCATGTCGAATGACCAGAGAGACGGCACCGGCAATGCGCTTATCGTCGATGTCCTGTTGAACTATCTTGCCGATGTACTCAAGGCGTTCGGAAGACAGGCCAACACCTTCTAGTTTAACAACTGTCGGCTCTTGCGCGAGTGCTCTGTCTGAAGCCGCAAGAACAAGCAGAATCAGGACCACGCACAGCTTGCCAGACTGCCTTGGGGAAATTCTCATCTTCCAGCGTTCTCCATTACTCTGAACGTATTGCTGGTTCATATTGCCTAGGTAGTCAGAACTCACAGACCACATCCTGTCCTACGGCTGCACGACTTGCGCCGACCAATCGCGTACTGCGTTCGGAACGGTAAAACTTACGGCGTGCGCATCGTCGTCGTAGTGCCAACCTGTCACGGTTTGGTCTTCCACGCGAACTTCTTTGGGTGAAGAAGCAACGCCGTATACTTTCACCTCCGTCGTGTTCCACCAGGGCGTGTGACCGTTCTTTTCGATGCGGCTGGAAACGCTGACTCCGTTCGACGAAACCTTGCAAGCATAGGCGACGCGCAGAAATTCTCCTTTTTCGTAGTCGTAGGTGTGCCCGTCATCCTGATAGAGCGAGCCACGGCAGTTTTCGCCAGGATAAACGCGCAGTTCTAGGGGGCCACTGGGCGTTATGTTTGTGGCCTGAATTACCGGTTGCAGGGGAATGATTGCTCCGGAGCGGACATACAACGGCAATTCATCCAGTTTTGGCCGGAGCGTGATTTTGTCCTTGTTAGTGAAGCGCGTCGACGTCCAGAAATCATACCAGGTGCCAGGCGGAAACTTAATTTCCTCCGCATCGAGCATCTCCGTAACAACGGGCTCGACGAGGAAATCATCGCCAAAGAGAAAGTTACGCTCATCGCCATAGAATTCCGCCGCTTGAGGATATTCCAGAAAAATGGGACGCATAAGTGGGATACCGGCGCGGAACGATTCTTCCATGGCGGTATAGGTATAAGGCAGCAGGCGATAGCGGAGTTCGATGTAACGCTTGCGGATGGTTTCATACTCCGTACCATGAACCCAAGGTTCCTGATCGGCAGTGCCGCTGCCCGTGTGGTCACGGTAAATCGGATTGAATGCACCCAACTCAATCCAGCGCGTCAAGAGCTCTGGCGTGGGGGAACCAGCAAAGCCGCCAATATCGGTACCCACCAACGGATAAGCAGACATTCCAAGGTTCAGCATGAGAGGCGTGCTCATGCGGATATGATTCCAGGTGCTTATGTTGTCACCTGTCCAGGTGGCGGCGTAACGCTGCGTTCCGGCGTAGGCGGCGCGCGTCAGAACAAACGGACGCTCGTTGGGACGAAGGATGCGCAAGCCGTCGTAGGTGGCGCGGACATTCTCCATGCCGTAAAAATTGTGGACGGTTCGATGATCCAGAGTAGTTCCATCGTCAAGGCGATGGAGATTGTCGAGCGGCATGGTTTTCGTCGGCGTTAGAAAGAGAGCCGGTTCATTCATATCGTTCCAGAAGCCGGCAACACCCATGTTGACGAAATCAGTGAAAAGCCCGCCCCACCAGGTCCGCACTCGCGTCAAGGTGAAATCCGGAAAGACACTTTCGCCAGGCCACACGGTGCCGACGTAGAGAGAGCCATCCGCCTTCTTCACAAACGCGTCGTTCTTGATTCCCGTGTCGTAGGGCGCATAGCCGTGGCCGGGATCTTTTTTTACGTGTAAATCAACAATCAGGACGGTGTGAAAATTCTCCGCAGCAAGATCCTTAATCATCTGTTCGAAGGTCGGGAAGCGTTCGCGGTCTATGGTGAAGGGGGCATTTCCCTTCTGGTAGTCGATATCCAAGTAAATAGCGTCACAAGGGATCTTCTTGTCGCGGAACGATTTTGCGATTTCGCGGACCCGCGCTTCGGGGTAGTAGGAATAGCGGCTCTGCTGAAAGCCAAGCGACCAATAAGGAGGGAGTTGGGTGTGACCAGTCAAAGCGGCGAACATCTGCACGATTTTTTTCGGCCCGGGTCCTGCAAGATAGTAATAGTTGATTTCGCCGCCCTCGGAACCAAAGGAATAGAAGTCGGGAGATTCGAGCCCGAAGTTGAAATTGCTGCGGTAGGTGTTGTCGAAAAAAATGCCGTAGGCCGTACCTTGATTCAGGCCGATGAAAAAGGGGATGGTTTTGTACAGAGGGTCGGTGGATTCCTGCCAAGCAAACGAATCCGTGTTCCATAAAGTAAAGGCACGATTGCGCCGATTCAGCGTACCGGGCTTGTCGCCCAAACCATAGTAGCTCTCCAGCAGCGGCATCTTCTTCCAAACACCAATGCGCTGGCCATCCCACGCCATGGGGAGCGAAGCCTCATCGGCCAGAATGGTTTTGCCTTGTTCGCTTTCAAAGTCAATCAAAAGCGGTGACTTGTTCACAACGACGACAACTGCTCCGGACGCGATGCGGACTTGGTCTTTCGCATCATGGACTTTGACCACCGGGGGCTCAGCCGACTGGACGATGGCCCAGGAATAATCCCTGGGGAAAACCCCATTCGGGGCCACGCGCACCCTCACGATGTCGCCCCGGAAAAAGGTAATCCGAACCTTTGCATGCCCTGCGGACAGTTCGACCCCGTCCTTCAGATCCTGGACATGATCCACATTACCGAGATGTTCCCACCCGGCTGCCTGTAGGCGCACCGCGGCAAAAACCAAGAGTGCACACCGCAAAAAACAGCGCAAACGAGCTAACATAGCTTGCCTCCGAACACTCTGCTTCCGGATGCGTGATGGAATCGCGCCAGGCCCTGAGCAGCTGCTAAGGCAGGGCCGCCTCTTCCCTGCGACTTTAATCCAAACTCGAGGTGGAGGAAAGCGGTGCTTTGAGTGGAGGACCAGGAATGAATTTCGGAAGTCTGGAGGCGCGGGTAGGAATCGAACCAAAAACGAACCTGAAGACATTTAGGTTACTGATTTTGACTAAACTCGAAAAACGCCAAAAACACCGGATTTGCCCAAGCGAGGAACACGCCGGGTACACGGGGACGTTAGAAGGATAGGACATGACGAACGCGTCGCGGCTGCGGTAATTTGGGGTACGGAAACCCTACGTAAAGTCGCCCTCAGCACTGCTGAGGACCGAAATCTCGAAGAGGGCAGCCGCACCGAGGAAGCTGCTAACCCTCTCAAAGCGAGGCCGTAGTATCGGATTCGTCCACTGAAGTTCACCACGAAGTTGTTGCGGCTGGTGCTGGTCTGCCCGGAGCGCTGGAGGTTTCAAATGCGGAGTGGGTTGAAGTGAAGCACCTTCAGAATCCAGCCAGCTGGGCCTCGCCACACAGAGAAATGCTTTAGGTTCTAGACTCCACTTTTCCGATTACGGCGTTTGGTAAAGTGCTAACGTTTTTTATCAGAGTTACAGGTCAACGCTCTTCCAACGCAAACAGCCTACTTTTGCAATCGCATTCAGTCCATTTACTCGGGGTGGCGAACTACGGACCGATTACCGCCTCTCAAGTTGACAGAGGAACCCACAAGTAGAACGCCCAAGACGACGAAGAGAGCCCAGAAGGGATCGCCGTGGCGATAAATCAATGCGCAAACCCCGAAAACAAAGTAGAGAACGCCGATCACATATGCGATAAACAGTGGGCTCGCGTCGCCTGCCTTGAGGCGAAACGAGATCCAAACAATCATCGCGCCAAATGCCAGCATCGCGCCGCTCACAAAGTACCAAACAACAAAAAGCGTCTGGTAAATGGGCGGGGATATCGGGAATTGGTCGATCGATTCGTGAACTCTGACCGCGGAGTAGCCGTGCCCGAATGCGCCGAGCCCGACGATTATCCCAACGATAAAGAAGACATACCACGAAATGTTCCTTAACATCTCTCACCTCCGTCGACTTCAAAGTAACAGCAGTTTCCTTTTCGTGGTTATCACTGAAAACTACCCAGAATGTTGGTGACTCGCTTCAGTCACAGCACTTCGCTCGATTCGCCCCGCATCACAATGGTCCGCAGTGACGGACCGAAGGGCCGCAATCGCCAATCTCCAGTGAGTTACCAATCGTCCAGGAACATGGTGCTGCGATCGAGAGGGTGGGAAAGCTCCCCACCCTCTTTTTCTGTTGTCTCCCGCGCCGCAGCCTGAAATTGGCCCTTTAAGCAGGGCCCTCCAGAAAAGTGAAGCCTGCGTGGCGATGCCGGACATGTGCCGCCCATGTTAGGTTGGGGATAGAAGTCAGGTCAACGAAGAGGGGTGGTCTGCAGGTCAAAGCCTGGTAAACGCCATTCCCGTCAATGTGAAGTACTACTTTACTTCTCCGATTTCGCGAGAAATGCTCAATCCCAATTCTTGACCCGGGACCAAAACGACTGCAAATTTTCCTTCAGTCCCCGGCACAACAGGATGGGCCGCCGCTCGAAAGGCAGGCTGTACGGATTGTCCAACTGCTCCTTCACTTCTACGCTTTGAAAAAACTTGCGGTCGTTATCTGGGTTACTGCTGCCCAGCACGATCACAATCTCTCCCGTATAATTCCGCGGCCCCCAATAAATAGCTCTGATGCCCGCTAATGGCCTTGGGTAATCCATACCGCGATCCAAAGAAGTCAATCGCCGCAGCCTCGCCGTAGTTATTGGCGAAGATCGCGGTCTTCGCCTGCTCTTCAGGCGTCAGCGAGTGATACACGCGTGCCGTGGCCGCGACCAGTTCCGGCCATCCAAATTGATCGGCATAATGCGGAGGCAATACCGCGCCAATCTGCCCATGCTCGGTGTGCGGCATGGCGTGTGGAAGATGCTCCTGATAGCGCAAATAGACATCCAGCGGCAAAATCGGCAGCAACGCTGGCAAGAGGGGAAAAATCGCGAGAATGGCCAGCACCACCATTGTAGTCTGCAAAGCCTTGCGCCATCCAGATCGCGTAGCAAACCACGCGCCGGAAAAAAGGTCTCTACGGCCAGAGCTCCGCCGGCAAACACAATGGTGTAGACCGGCACGGAATAATAGTTCTTGCCATGCGCCAGCATGAAAAAAGCAATGGTAAGTACAAAGGCCCAGCCAAAAAGGCAATAAGCCTTTGCAGTACGCGAAAAAAAATAAAACAGCAGGCCAATGATCCAGTAAATCGAGTTCGGACCGGTGATTAAAATCTGCTCCAACACAAACTGCAACGGGGAAAGCGCAATGTCGCGTCCAGACGCGCGAATGTTGCGCATCAATTCCAAAAACGGCCAGTGATGCTGAATATTCCAGATTAGGTTCGGCAGGAAGATCAGCAGCGCCAACGCCCCGCCCGCAATTAGCCAGGGAGTAAATAGAAATTTACGCTGCGACGTCAGCAGCAAACCCAATAAAAGCGCAAACGCAAATACGGCAATGGAATATTTGTTCTCCAACCCCAACCCGGCGATGGCGCCAAACGCAAGCCACAATTTCGGGTCGCCCGTATTAATCATGCGCAAGATCACGAATGCACAGCCCGTCCAAAATAGCGGCTCCAGCGCATTCATGGCAAATTCGTGATCGATCACGTACCAGACACCAGGCGTAGCTA
>Ga0209656_10003141_pt1 | contig 10720 bp, 10 predicted proteins | sample BogFormECP12_OM2_FD_188239 | JGI IMG/M metagenome (GOLD analysis project Ga0209656, IMG submission 188239) | Bog forest soil microbial communities from Calvert Island, British Columbia, Canada - ECP12_OM2 (SPAdes) (version 2) | ecosystem: Environmental > Aquatic > Freshwater > Wetlands > Bog ... | reverse complement strand
TGGGCAAGGTCTGCCTCGTCGGTTGCCGCGCGCTCGCCATCGCTGAAAGTCAGGGCTCTGCGACTCTCGACGGCAGACAGATCCGCGAGGGCGACTGGATCGCGCTCGACGGCGCGACCGGTGAAGTCTCGCTCGGCCGCCGCGCGGTCGTCGCCGAAGAGACGCCCGAGACTGCAATCATCCGCCGCTGGAGGCAGGAGGCGGCGTGAACAGCGCGGGCGGCGAGCGCTCGAAGCGAAGATCAAGCGGGCGTTGGCCAGGCTTTGGGGGCCGAATTGCCCGTATTCCCCCGGCTTGGGGATTTGGTTTGGCGTGTGTTCGGCGCGGCGCTCGGCTTCGCTCAGTTCGACACGGTAGCGTATGTTCATCCGGGTCCCCTCGCGAATCGCGACGCCCAGACGAATCAGGCTCTGAATCAATTGTTTGGCGCATGCCCCTAGCTCCCCCGTTCACCGATAAGCAAGGTCAATACCTAGCCTTCATCTACGCCTACAGCCGTATCTTCCGCCGACCGCCCGCGGAAGCCGACATGCAGCGGCACTTCCAAGTCGCGCCACCCAGCGTGCACCAGATGGTGCTCACCCTCGAACGCGCCGGCCTAATCAGGCGGACCCCGGGCGTCGCGCGCAGCATCGAGCTTCTGGTCGAGACGGAGGACCTCCCAGTCCTCCGTTGAACTTCAAACCGTCAAAACCTCTGTGCAACGGAACTAGTAGACTACCGCGAGTGGCAGGCAGATCGCCCTTCTGGCGGCGGGCGCGGCCGCGGCGCCCCGTAGAGATGCTTTTGCGATTCGGCGCCATTGGTCTCCTTTGGGCCGCAGGCGCGTTCATGGGCGCCTCTGCCGGAGGGCCCGAGGCGTTTGAGCTTGGGCCGAGTGCTCTCGGAGCGCGGGCCGGCTCGAGCGGAATCTGCCGCTCAGGGTAAGCGCGCGGCTGTGGGCTGAATTTCGATTGTGGAGGCGCTCGCCGCTCTCGCCCCGGTGTCGCGAGCCGACGTTTTGGCCTTTGCGAGCCGCGCCATTTTCTCGTCAGCAAACGGGCGCGACAGAGCCGTGATCCGTACGCCGTCCGCGGTTGTGTGCCGCAATTCCTCCTTGTCGCGTTGATCGGCGGCTTGTTCTTCGGCCTCGCCATTCTGCGCTTCAAGTCAGTCGTCGCACAGGCGGCGTAAGGCCGAGCTGGACCGGCCGCGCGCGATCCGCGGGCTGGCTCGAGCGGAATCTGCCGCTCAGGGTAGGTGCGAGGCTGTGGGCTGAAATTCGATTGTGGAAGGCGTTCGCCGTTCTCCCCCGGCGTCGCGAGCCGACGTTTCGGCCGGTTTGGGCGTCGCGGCGCGGGCGGCCTTCGTCTGGTAGCCCGGTGGCAGCCAGAGGGAGTCGAGAGCGCTGCCTCGTTTCCTAATTGATTTCTTGGCTGGGGCGGGAGGATTCGAACCTCCGTATGGCGGAATCAAAATCCGCTGCCTTACCGCTTGGCGACGCCCCAACGTGCCGCAAGGCTGGTGAGGCCTGGCGGAAAGCGGGCGGACAATAGTTCCGGCTCCCGCCCATCGCAATGGCTGGCGGGACGATTTTGCCGCGCGTTGCGTCACAGAGCGGCGTCACGACCTGCCGGAGCAAGAGCGAGCGCCGCCAGATCGACGTTGGCGCCGCAGACGAGGATGCCGACGCGCTCATCTCGCTCCGGCCGATAGGCGCCGCTTGCGATGGCGGCGAAGGCCGCCGCGCCGCCGGGCTCGGCGACAACCGAAACGTCGGCCCAGAGGCGGCGCTGGGCCTCCGCGATCGCCGTGTCCGTAACCAGGACCACTTGGCTAACGAACTGCTTAGCGATCTCGAAATTGAGTTCGCCGACCCGCTTCGCGCCGAGCGAATCGGCGGCGAGCGACTTGACAGCCACGTCGACCGGCGCGTTCGCCTCCAGCGCCGCGTGAAGCGCCCGCGATCCTTGCGGCTCAACACCCACGACCTTGACTCGGCCCGCGAACCAGGCGGCGATTCCGGCAATGAGCCCGCCGCCGCCAACTGCGATGAGAACCGTGCCGAGCTTTCTCAGCGCAAGTCGTTCGAGATCCTCCTCCCATTCCAGCGCCAGCGTGCCCTGACCCGCGATCGTCTCGACCGCATCGTAAGGGTGGATCGACAGCGCTCCGCTCTCGGCGACATAGGCGTAGCAGCGCTCCTGCGCCTCGGCATAGGATGCGCCGCCGATGATGGCCTCGGTCCCGTAGGTCTTGATCTTGGCGATCTTGGCGGGCCCGGCGATCTCCGGCACGAAGACGCGGGCGCGGATTCCGAGCTTTTGAGCCGCAAAGGCGACGGCTGCGCCGTGGTTGCCGCCCGACGCGGTTGCGCAGCCGGCCGCAGGCGCTGGCCGCGTCAGGAGATTATGGAAGGCGCCCCGCGCTTTGAACGAACCGCTATGCTGCAGACATTCGAGTTTCAGCGAGAGCGGCGGCGCGCCGACGATCGGCGAGGACACTTCGATGACCGGCGTGCGCCGGATGTGGCCGCGGATGCGCGCATGGGCGGAACGGATGGCGGAAGGCGTCATGGGCGCTCTTGTCGCGGGCCTGTCATCGCGAAGAGCGAAGTCCCATTTCGCTTTGCGTCTTCCTGGGCAGCTTGGCGACGACAAGCGCGTAACTCCGGCGCAAATAGTCCCTAAGATCATGATCGCTGAGCGAGCGATCGTCGGTGCGTTGCACCCAGGACATTCCGCGCGAAGCGAGATAGGGGGCCGGGCGCAACCCTGGCAGCTCGTTTAGAATTGCGAAGCTCCCCACAGAGCATTTGAACGCCACAGCGAATTCGGGCGAACTCGACCATCCGCCGATCGCGAAGACCTTTCCCCCAACCTTCCAGACGCTCGCGCCGCCCCATTGAACGTGATGGGTCGCATGGGGAAGGTTGGCGCAAAACGCATCATAGTCTTCACGAGTCACGAGACGGCCTCGCGGATCGCCGGGCGGCGCAGCGAGGGCGAGCCTGGCCGCTCGCCTCTCTAAAGCTTTATCGCGTCCTTGAGCTCGCGCAGGCGGTCCAGCTTCTCCTGAGCCAAGCGCTTCTCATCCTCGTTCGCGTCGGCGAGATCCTCCTCCGCATTCTTGATCTCCTCGCCGAGCTTGTCAGTGTCTAAGTGCTCAAACGGGATCGCTGTCTCCGCGAGCAGAATGAGACCCTTCTTGCTTGCGTCAGCAAAGCCGCCGCGCACGAAGACGCGACGATGCTTGCCCTGCGGATCGTCGATTCCGACGACTCCCGGACGCATTGAAGTCATGACCGGCGCGTGATCGCTCAGCACCTGGAAGTCCCCTTCGTTGCCCGGCACGAGCACAGATTGAGCAGGACCGTTGAACAGCACTATCTCCGGTGAAACGAGTTCGAAGTGGAAAGTGGCCATGGCGACCCCCGGGCGCAGTTGAGCTTTAGGCCGCCTCGGCGGCCAGCTTCTTCGCCTTCTCCACGGCCTGCTCGATGGTGCCGACCATGTAGAAAGCGGCTTCGGGCAGGCTGTCGTACTTGCCCTCGACGATGCCTTTGAATCCCTTGACCGTGTCCTCGATCTTGACCTGCACGCCGGGTGTGCCGGTGAACACGGCGGCGACATCGAAGGGCTGCGACAGGAAACGTTCGATCTTGCGCGCTCGCGCGACGATCTGCTTATCCTCCTCGGACAGTTCGTCCATCCCGAGGATCGCGATGATGTCTTGCAAGGCCTTGTAGCGTTGAAGAACTTGCTGCACTTGGCGCGCGACGTTGTAGTGCTCCTCGCCGACGATTGCGGCGGTCAGCATGCGCGAGGTCGAGTCGAGCGGGTCGACCGCCGGATAGATGCCCTTTTCGGAGATCGCACGCGACAGCACGGTCGTCGCATCGAGGTGAGCGAAAGACGTCGCTGGCGCCGGGTCGGTCAGGTCGTCGGCGGGAACATATATCGCCTGCACGGAAGTGATTGAGCCCTTCGTCGTGGTGGTGATCCGCTCCTGCAGCGCGCCCATGTCGGTGGCGAGCGTCGGCTGGTAGCCGACCGCGGACGGGATCCGGCCTAGCAGCGCCGACACTTCCGAGCCCGCCTGGGTGAAGCGAAAGATGTTGTCGATGAACAGCAGCACGTCCTGGCCCTGATCGCGGAAATGCTCGGCGACGGTGACGCCGGCCAGGCCGACTCGCATGCGGGCGCCCGGCGGCTCGTTCATCTGGCCGAACACCAGCGCGCATTTCGACTTCACGTTCGAGTCGGGATCATGCGGATCGGCGTTGACCTTCGACTCGATGAACTCGTGATAGAGGTCGTTGCCTTCACGGGTGCGCTCGCCGACGCCCGCGAACACCGAATTGCCGCCGTGAGTCTTGGCGACGTTGTTGATCAATTCCTGGATGAGCACCGTCTTGCCTACGCCAGCGCCGCCGAACAGGCCAATCTTGCCGCCCTTGGCGTAAGGCGCGAGCAGATCGACGACCTTGATGCCGGTGATGAGAATCTGGGCCTCCGTCGATTGCTCGACATATGCGGGGGTTGGCTGATGGATGGCGCGGCGAGCCTCCATGACGATCGGCCCGGCTTCGTCCACGGGTTCGCCAATGACGTTCATAATGCGCCCGAGCGTACCCTCGCCGACCGGGACCGAGATCGGCCCGTTGGTGTCAACGACTTCCTGACCGCGCACCAGACCTTCTGAAATGTCCATGGCGATGCAGCGCACCGTGTTCTCGCCCAGATGTTGCGCGACTTCGAGCACCAAGCGATTGCCATTGTTGATCGTCTCAAGCGCGTTGAGAATGGGCGGTAGATAGCTGTCGAACTTCACATCGACGACGGCGCCGATCACCTGGGTGACGCGGCCGGTGGCATTTGCGATATCCGCCATTTTTTGACGTCCTCGTTCTAAAGCTCTCTGAAGTCGACACGGGTCGACGGGTCGCGTTATACCGCCTCTGCGCCCGATATGATCTCGATCAATTCCTTGGTGATCATGGCTTGACGGGTGCGGTTGTAGCGAAGCGTGTACTTCTTCACCATTTCGCCGGCGTTGCGCGTGGCGTTGTCCATCGCGCTCATCTGCGCGCCGTAGAAAGAGGCCGCATTCTCAAGCAGCGCGCGGTAGATACGGACCGCAACCGCGCGCGGCAGAAGTTGGGTCAAGATTTCCCCTTCGTCCGGCTCGTAGTCGTAGACCGGCGCCGTCTCGTCGCTTGAGCCGAGCTCTGGGGGAATGAGCTGCTGGGCGGTCGGGATCTGTGCGATCACCGACTTGAAGCGCGAGTAGAAAAGCGTGCAGACGTCGAACTCGGCGTTTTCGAACAGCTCGATCACTTTGGCGGCGATCGGTTGGGCGGTTTGGTACGAGATCGTGCGGACGGCGCGCAGGTCGATCATCTCCAGAATCTGCTTCTCATGGGTGCGGCGCAGCTGGTCATAGCCCTTCTTGCCGACGCACAGGATCTTGACCGTCTTGCCCTGCGCCGCAAGCGCGCCGGCTTTCTCGCGCGCGAGGCGCACGATCGCAGTGTTGAAGGCGCCGCACAGCCCGCGCTCGCCGGTGCATACGACCAGCAGATGAACCTGGTTCGATCCGCTGCCAACCAGCAGGCGCGGCCCCTGACCGCCGGTCGCGGCGCCGGCCAGATTCGTCAGCACCGCTTCGACCCGTTCCGCGTAGGGGCGCGCCGCTTCGACAGCGCTTTGCGCCCGTCGCAGCTTCGAAACCGCGACCATCTGCATCGCCTTAGTGATCTTCTGCGTCGACTTGACGGAGGCGATCCGGTTTCTCAGGTCCTTTAGGGACGGCATCGCTGACCATCTCCGCGCGCGCCCGTTTCAAGCCAAGCGCGAGGCTGGGTTAGGGGTCGGTTCATTCAGGCGAAACTGGTCGCGTAGGCTTCGACCGCCGTCTTGAGCTTGGCCTCTACGTCGCTCGTCAGGTCGCCGGAGGAGCGGATAGCCTCCAGGACGTCCGGGCTCTTCGCGCGCACTGCAGCCAACAATCCGTCCTCGAAGGGGCGTACCTTGTCGAGCGGCAGCTTGTCGAGATAGCCGTTGACGCCGGCGTAGATGACGCAGACCTGCTCTTCCATCTTGAGCGGCGAGAATTGCGGCTGCTTGAGCAGCTCGGTCAGACGCGCGCCGCGATTAAGCAGGCGCTGGGTGACCGCGTCGAGATCCGAGCCGAACTGCGCGAAAGCCGCCATTTCGCGGTACTGCGCGAGTTCGCCTTTGATCCTGCCCGCAACCTTCTTGGTCGCCTTGGTTTGCGCCGCAGATCCCACGCGCGACACCGAGAGGCCGACATTCACCGCGGGCCGGACGCCCTGGTAGAACAGATCCGTCTCGAGAAAGATTTGCCCGTCGGTGATCGAAATCACGTTGGTCGGGATATAGGCCGAGACGTCATTGGCCTGCGTTTCAATGACCGGCAGAGCGGTCAGCGACCCGGATCCGTTGTCCTTGTTAAGCTTGGCGGCGCGCTCGAGAAGGCGGGAGTGGAGGTAGAATACGTCGCCAGGATAGGCTTCGCGGCCCGGCGGCCTCCGCAGCAAGAGCGACATTTGGCGGTAGGCGACCGCCTGCTTGGAGAGGTCATCGTAAATGATGACCGCGTGCATGCCGTTGTCGCGGAAGAACTCGCCAATCGCGCACCCCGAAAACGGGGCGAGGAATTGCATTGGCGCCGGGTCCGACGCGGTGGCGGCGACGACGATGGAATATTCGAGCGCGCCGTTCTCCTCCAACACCTTGACGAACTGCGCAACCGTCGAACGCTTCTGTCCGACAGCGACGTAGACGCAATAAAGCTTCTTGTTTTCGTCATCGCCCTGGTTCAGCGATTTCTGATTGAGGATGGTGTCGAGCGCGATTGCGGTCTTGCCGGTCTGGCGGTCGCCGATGATGAGCTCGCGTTGGCCGCGGCCGATCGGGATCATCGCGTCGATCGCCTTGAGCCCGGTCGCCATCGGTTCGCTCACCGACTTGCGCGGAATGATCCCGGGCGCCTTGACGTCGACACGGGCGCGTCTTGTGGCGTTGATCGGTCCCTTGCCGTCGATCGGATTGCCGAGCGCGTCGACGACGCGGCCGAGAAGCTCCTTGCCGATCGGCACATCGACGATCGCCCCGGTGCGCTTGACCGTCTGGCCTTCCTTGATCTCGCGGTCCGTGCCGAAAATGACGATGCCGACATTGTCGCTCTCGAGGTTCAGCGCCATGCCGCGCGTGCCGTTTTCGAACTCGACCATCTCGCCGGCCTGGACCTTGTCGAGACCGTAAGCGCGCGCGATGCCGTCGCCGACGCTCAGCACCTGACCGACCTCGGTCACCTGCGCTTCTGCACCGAAGTTGGCGATCTGGCTCTTGAGGATCGAGGAAATTTCTGCGGCGCGGATATCCATCAGCCAACCTCTTTCATGGCTACGCGAATTGCGTTGAGCTTCGTTTTCAGCGAGCCGTCCACCATGCGCGACCCGAGCTTGACGATCAGGCCGCCGATGATCGAGGGATCAAGCTTCAAGTCGAGGTCGACCTGCCGGCCGCCGGAGGCGGCGCGCAGCGCCTCTTTGAGCGCGGCGACATTGGCGTCCGTCAGGGCGGCCGCGCTGGTCACTTCGGCCCGCGTCACGCCGCGATGCGCGTCGTACAGCTTGCGGTAGTCCGCGATCATTTCGCGGATGAAGAACAGGCGGCGCTTGGTTGCGACCAGCCGGATGAAATTGGCGGCGACGCCGCTGATGTTGACGTGAGCGAGAACGGCGTCGAGCGCCTTCAGCTGGTCGGCGGCGGAAAACACCGGGCTTCGCACCAGACGTTCAAGGTCGGGGCTGGCGGCCACGAGCGCGTCGAATCTCGCCAAGGCGTCGGCCACAGAGTCGGTCTGACGATCGTCTTGGGCAAGCGAAAACAGGGCGGACGCGTAACGCCCGGCGATGCCCGAAACGATCGTGTCGTCCTGCGCCAATGCCCGTCACCTCACAAGGCCTCTAAGGCCCACGCGCGCAGCGCGCCCGAATGCGTCGCCAACCTCAGGAACTCGTGATGATTCCGCTTCTCGAATTTGACCGCGCGGGCCGGCCCGGACCCCAAAGGCCGGCGTTGCCTAACATAGGGATTTTCGAGGCGCAACCCGGCGGGACGGGGTGCCGTACCGCCCGTCTAACAGAGGCGAAAGCAAGGCGCGCGCGAGCGGCGTCGGCGAAGCGGCCGAGCGCTGCGACGGCTCGAACCCGGCGTTGCCGGCGCTGATCGTGCACGGCGGCCGGGTCTACGACGTGACGCGCAGCTATGCTTGGCCCCGCCGCCGCCATTGGGGCGACCATCGGGCAGGCCAGGACCTGTTGGAACGGATGCCGCGTGTCGCTTGGACGACGGGGCCGGTAGTCCGGCCGGCGCGTGCATCAGCGCGGGCCCTTGAATCCCGTTCCCTTCCCCCGCGCGCCCTGCTATCCCGCGCGCCATGACCGTCCACCCGATCGAGAACATCCGGAACTTCGCGATCATCGCCCACATCGACCACGGCAAGTCGACGCTCGCCGACCGGCTCATCCAGCTGACGGGGACCATCGCCGAGCGGGAGATGGTCGAGCAGGTGCTTGACTCGATGGATATCGAGCGCGAGCGCGGAATTACCATCAAGGCGCAGACGGTGAGGCTCGAATACCGGGCCAATGACGGGAAGCTCTATGTCCTGAACTTGATGGACACGCCCGGCCACGTTGACTTCGCCTACGAGGTCTCGCGGTCGCTTGCCGCGTGCGAAGGCTCCCTGCTCGTCGTCGACGCGAGCCAGGGAGTCGAAGCGCAGACGCTCGCCAACGTCTATCATGCGCTCGATGCGGGCCATGAAATCGTGCCGGTGCTCAACAAGATCGACCTGCCGGCCGCCGAGCCCGAGCGCGTCAAGGAGCAGATCGAGGATGTGATCGGCCTCGACGCCTCGCAGGCGCTGGAGATTTCGGCCAAGACCGGCTTCCATATTGATGAAGTGCTCGAGGCGATCGTCAACCGCCTGCCGCCGCCGAAGGGCGACGAGACGGCGCCATTGAAGGCGTTGTTGGTCGATTCCTGGTACGACGCGTATCTCGGCGTCGTCGTGCTGGTGCGCATGATCGACGGCTTCATCAGGCGAGGCATGCGCATCCGCATGATGGGCGCGGACGCGGCTTATGAAGTCGACCGCATCGGCGTGTTCCGGCCGAAGATGACCGAGACTGCCGAGCTCGGCCCCGGCGAGATTGGCTACATCACCGCGCAGATCAAGCAGGTCGCCGACACGCGCGTCGGCGACACGATCACCGACGACCGGCGTCCGACGGCCCAGGCGCTGCCCGGCTTCAAGCCGGCCCAGCCCGTCGTGTTCTGCGGTCTCTTTCCGGCCGACGCGGCCGACTTCGAGGCCTTGCGCGCGGCGATGGGCAGGCTCCGGCTCAACGACGCGAGCTTCTCCTATGAGATGGAGACGTCGGCGGCGCTCGGATTCGGCTTTCGCTGCGGCTTTCTCGGGCTCCTGCATCTCGAGATCATCCAGGAGCGGCTCGAGCGCGAGTTCAACCTCGACCTCATCGCCACCGCTCCCTCGGTCATCTACAAGATCGCGCTGACGGATAAGTCCGAGATCGAGCTGCACAACCCGGCCGACATGCCGGACGTCGTCAAGATCGCCGAGATCAAGGAGCCGTGGATCAGGGCGACGATCCTGACCCCGGACGACTATCTCGGCGCGATCCTCAAACTCTGCCAGGACCGGCGCGGCGTTCAGATCGACCTCAACTACGTCGGCAAACGGGCGATGATCATCTACGAATTGCCGCTCAATGAAGTCGTGTTCGACTTCTACGACCGGCTGAAGTCGATCTCCAAGGGCTACGCCTCGTTCGACTATACGCTCATCGACTATCGCCCAGGCGATCTGGTCAAGATGTCGATCCTGGTCAACGCCGAGCCGGTCGACGCGCTCTCCATGCTGGTCCACCGCGATCGGTCGGAGGCGCGCGGCCGGGCGATGGTGGAGAAGCTCAAGGACCTCATCCCGCCGCACATGTTCCAGATCCCGGTTCAGGCGGCGATCGGCGGCAAGATCATCGCGCGAGAGACGATCCGGGCGCTGCGCAAGGACGTCACCGCCAAGTGCTACGGCGGCGACGCCACCCGAAAGCGCAAGCTCCTCGAGAAGCAGAAGGCCGGCAAGAAGAAGATGCGCCAGTTCGGCAAGGTCGACATCCCGCAGGAAGCGTTCATCGCCGCGCTCAAGATGGATACGTGAGGGAAGCCTCAACCCTCCTTTGGTTCCCAGGCTTGCCGAACGTCGGTCGACCAGAAGCCTTCGTCCTTGTGTAGGAGCGGGGCGGCTGCAGCCTTCGCCACGGCATAGGTGAAGCAGTCGCCGAGATTGAGGCGGGCAGGATGGCGGCCCTTTCCGAATTGGTCGTAGGCGTCGAGGGCCAAGTCGAGTTCCCTCTGTCCGATGGTCAGAGTCTTGACCTCGGCCACTTCGAGGAACTCCGCGACCTTTCGGCGGGCCTCAGGGATGGAAAGCGCATAGATTCTGGCGAGACCGGCGACAGCCTCCCAGACCCCGATCGGAGAGACGAGCCTGGTCGCCGCCCCTTCAAGCGCGGCTGCGAAACGATCGCCCTCGGCCTCGTCGCCGAGAATCGCAATGATCGCCGAAGCGTCGAGGACCATCAGACTTCGCCGCTGAGGTCGTCGAAGAAGTCCTTGTCGGCCTT
>Ga0209656_10003140_pt1 | contig 10721 bp, 2 predicted proteins | sample BogFormECP12_OM2_FD_188239 | JGI IMG/M metagenome (GOLD analysis project Ga0209656, IMG submission 188239) | Bog forest soil microbial communities from Calvert Island, British Columbia, Canada - ECP12_OM2 (SPAdes) (version 2) | ecosystem: Environmental > Aquatic > Freshwater > Wetlands > Bog ... | reverse complement strand
GCGGCCCCGCGAATCACGGACCGAACTACTACCATCCGGACTGGAGGGATTTCTCCCCGAGAGTTGGGATTGCGTATTCGCCCTCGTTCACGCACGGACTAATGGGCCACCTGCTCGGTGACCGCAAAACCAGCATCCGGGCCGGGGGAGGGATCGCTTACGACCGCGTGTTGAGCACTTTGAGCTTTGAAATTGATGAAAGCAGCCAGATACTTGCCACCTCAAACTCGCTGCCTTTTGGGATTTCAAACGATCCGTTCGATTCGTTGCTGACCGATCCCAGGTTCACTTCAATCACCAACCCCCCTCCGCCGCCCGCTGCCACAACGCTTCCGAGACCCTCGCTTACTCCGTTCGTGACCACCAGCAATGGACCTAACTGCCCCGTGGGCGGCGCATTGTGGGCACAATTCTTTGGCCTCAATTTCGTTCCCGCGGGACAGCCCTGCGCGACTGGTTTGTTTACCAACAATGATCTGTTTCAGCTAAATAACACCTTAAAAATGCCTTATAGCATCAGTGCTTCCTTTGGATTCCAGAGAGAGCTGCCCAGAAATTTCATTCTTGAGGTGACCTACTTTGGAAAATTCGGCCGACGGCTGATCGGAACCGGCGATCCGGCCCAGCAACTGAACTTCGTGGATCCGGTGTCCAAACAGAGTCTTAACAACGCGTTCGGCAATGTTCAGAATGCGCTCTGCGGGACGACCGGACCGGGCCAGCCGTGCAACTTGAACACAAATGTGATCGGATCGATCCCAGCACAGAATTGGTTTGAAAACCAGATCAATGCGGCGATCGTAAGCGTTCTTGGCCCGGGTCCGAACTCGAACTGCACCATAATTTTTCAAACCAATTGCACGAATCTTGCGGCTGGTTTTCTTCCCAATAACTTCGCGATCGGAGATCTTTCAACCGTGGACGTGGAATTGGCGAACGAGGGGTTGCTTCTACCCAATACGGGGCTGCCTTACCAGACGGGTTCGATCGCGAACGTAGGCAACTTCGCTGCCTCGACCTACCACTCGTTGATTGTGACTCTACGGAAGAGATTTTCCGACAACCTATACTTCGATTTCGATTACGCCTACGCTCACTCCATCGACAATGTTTCGGAGATCACCAATAACGCCGTATTCTCCGCTTTCAACGGCCAAGGGCTAATCTGCGATTTGCGCAACCTGCGCACTTGCCGAGCCAGTTCTGATTTCGATGCCACGCACACCGTCAGCGCGAATTACGAGTATCAGCTTCCGGTTGGACGCGGTCAGCGTATGCTGGGTGCGATGCCAAAGTGGGTAGATGAACTGCTCGGCGGCTGGGCGACTTCCGGAATTCTTACTTTCCACACCGGCTACCCGTGGTCTACTGTGACCGGAGCATATCCCATTAACTTCACTCAATTGGGGCCAGCGGTTCTAGTCGGGCCTAGCTCGGCGGTTAAGGAACGGATCCATGTCCAGACTGTGACCGACGCAATTGGGAGACAGTCCTCGGTACTTCAGCTTTTCGCGAATCAGCAGAACGCCGTCAATGCCTTCGTACACCCATTCGGGGGCGATACGGGAGAACGCAATACTTTGCGCGGTCCCCGCTACTTCAATCTCGACATGGCACTGCTGAAGACCTTCAAGATGCCTTGGGAGGGTCAAACTCTGCAGTTCAGGGCCGAAGCGTTTAACGCCTTCAATCACCCAAGCTTTAATACGCCCTCAGTCAACCCAGGTGCCATTGGATCGCTCGAGACGAACAACAACAACATCGACAGCCAGCAGCAGTACGGGTTTCTCAGCAGCACTGCAAACAGTGCCCGGGAGCTGTCGCTGGGACTGCTGTATCGCTTCTAGCGGCGGAGCACACTTGTAAGTGAAGTCGCGCTTCCGTTAAGGGTGCACAGCGGGCGTGTATCTCGTCGGTTGAGCGTCCGCTTATCCCCTGCAACGGGACTACTTATCCCTCCAGCCTCTGCAATCATCCCCATGCTCGTTCGGTGTTGCCAATTCGCATGTAGCTTTGTGCCTGCCTGAATGGACTGAGTTACAGTCGGTTAGTCCATCGGCGGTGTTCTAGATCGAATCCAGGGCGGGGTGGTAGCTATGACTCGGTTCGCGGTCGTGGATCAGGGAAGTCGAAAACTCACTCTATTAAACTCGCACGCAGGTGCACTAGCGGCGATTCTCTTTGTACTCTTACTTGGACTATCGATTTCTCAAGCGCACGGCTCTGTAACACCTACTAGCGCCGCGCCACAAGCCACTGGTGCTCAGGGAGCATTGGTCCAAGCCACTCCCCGCATCACCCAGGCGATTGACGATGCCTTTGTCGTGCGTATCCCGAACACTACTCACCCGCTGGCCACTCCCGGCAATGACCGCGGACGAGTCGACGCCAGTCTGCCGATGAATCGCATCCTGCTGTTGCTCAAGCCGAGCGATGCGCAGCAAGCTGCTCTGAGGAAGCTCATTGATAGCCAGCATGATCCCGAGTCGGCAGGTTACCAGGGATGGCTTACACCGGAACAGTACGCTGTGCAGTTCGGGCCGGCTCAAGGTGATCTGAATCGAATTACGTTATGGCTCAAGCAACACAACTTCGCTGTTGGATCGGCGGCTAGAGGAGGCCAATGGATCGAGTTTTCCGGTACTGACGCCCAAGTGGAAGCAGCGTTTCACACTGAAATCCACAACTACATGGTTAGAGGTGAAGCGCATGTGGCAAACGCCACGGACATCTACCTGCCACAGACCCTGGCGCCGGTTGTACAGGGAGTTCTTTCACTGCATGATTTTCGCGGCGCCCCAATGCATGCCAAATTGTTTCAGGTACGCCGAGATTCAACGACTGGCAAGTTAAGACCGGTAGAAGGTCCTGTCGTCGCTTTGGATTCGAAGGCGGGAAGTGATCCCGAATTCACCACAGTTGGAGGCTCGGGTTCTTTCCATCTTCTGGCTCCGGGAGATTGGTCGAGAATTTACAATACCGAGCCACTTCTGCAACGGAACATCCTTGGCGCGGGCATCTCGATCGCCGTAGTGGGATCGGATACGGACATTCAGCTTTCTGATGTGCGCACCTTCCGTCAAGTGTTTCACCTGCCCGCGAGAGATCCCATTTTCATCGTGAACGGTCGGGATCCCGGAGTTCTTCCTTCTAGCAGTGAGGAAGTGGAAGGCGACCTCGATGTGGAATGGGCCGGAGCGATTGCTCCGGAGGCGACAGTCGAGTTCGTTACGGCGGCTACAACCTATTCGACTTACGGCGCTTTTCTTTCGATTTCCGATATCGTCGACAATCGCCTGGCACAGATCATGAGTGTGACCTACGGTGAATGCGAGGCATTTCTGGGTACCGGCGGGAATGCGTTCTTGAATTCTGCTTATCAGCAAGCCACCGCAGAAGGAATTTCGGTTGTGGTGGCAGCGGGCGACGTCGGCGCCGCCGGGTGTGACCCTCAAGTTTCCACCAGCCCTGCCATGTTTGGCCCGAATGTCAGCGGCTTTGCTTCGACGCCTTACAACGCCGCTATTGGGGGCACAATGTTTGCAGAGGATGGACGCGATGGTGACTACTGGAACGCGAACAATCGCTCCGATTTTTCCTCGGCAATCGGCTATATTCCAGAATCAGTTTGGAATGAATCCTGCGATCCCACGGTCGATCCGAACCAGTGCGGAAGCGGTTACTATTCGCTGTCGGCGGGAAGCGGCGGTCCGAGCAGTTGCACTGTGTCGACAGTTCTTCAGGACGGATCCATCGTCTGCCAAGGCGCATACCCCAAGCCGTCCTGGCAGTCGGGAGAAGGTGTACCCAACGACGGCCTGCGGGATTTACCCGACCTCGCCCTCGCGGCCGGAGGAGGCCACGATGGATACCTGATGTGCGTTGAGGGCAGTTGCCAGACGACAACATCAGACGGCCAGACGGTGCTGCAAGGGGCCTTCGTGGTTGGTGGGACGTCTGCTGCAACGCCCGCCACTGCCGGGTTGTTGGCGTTGGTCGAGCAGAAAACGCATCCGTACCAGGGCTTGATTAATTTCAATCTGTACAAACTTGCTGCCGCAGATCATCTCTCCGCCTGCAACTCAAGTCAGCTGACGGATCCGAATCATGCAAGCGGCTGTACCTTCTATGACGTGACTTCTGGAAATAACAACGTTCCGGGGCAGGCCGGATACAGCGCTGCTCCTGGCTACGATCTGGCGACTGGCCTAGGTTCCCTAAACGCGGAGAATCTTGGTGAGCGTTGGGCCTCGGCCGCAAAGTTGCCAACTGCCACAGGACTTTTGGCGAGTAAACAGGTGGTTCAGCACGGGCAGTCCATTCCAGTCAGCGTAGTCGTCGCACCGTTCTCCGGGAACGGAGTTCCATCAGGCGAATTTGATCTGATGACCAGCAAACTCGGCTCGTCGTTCGGGGGGACGCTCGTCAATGGCCGCTTCTCAGGCGGGATCACAAGCCTCCCCGGCGGCGATTATCAAGTTGAGGCGCGCTACTCCGGAGATGCTATGTTCGCACCAAGCCTTTCTAATGCGCTGAAGGTCAGTGTGACCCCAGAGGAATCGATTCTGAACGTTCTGCCGATTGGCTATGCCGCCGCCATTGGCGGTGGTCCCCAGCCGATATCCGGCCCGATTAACTACGATTGGGCATTTGGGTTGCAGATTAGTGTTCAAGGAAAGTCTGGCGTAGGCTCGGCCAGCGGCACGGTCTCGATCCAGATGGATGGGAATAGAGATTTGGGAACGTTCCCACTGAATGAGGGCGCCAACGTTTTTGCCGGCGAGGGCGGCCCTTACCCCTTCACCGGGCTAGAAGGATTGCAGTCGACGGGACTGTCGCTTGGTAGCCATACGTTCACGGTTTCCTATAGCGGCGATAACAGTTTCAAGCCTTCGCAATCTGCGCCTGTTGGCGTAACCGTTAAGAAAGCCTTGCCTCAAACCGTTGCCTTCCCGATACAGCGACTTTATACCGCAGACGTGCCGATTAATTTTGTTCTTGCGGTCGCAGATATCGGAAAACTGGAAGTCCCAACTGGAACTGTTCAACTCTATGATTGCGGACTTAACAGTCAATGCGGTCATGCCACGCCGCTCGGTGCGCCCCTAACCCTGCATCCCACGGGACAGTACGGAGGACTCGGATTGGAAGCAGTTGGGGCAGAAGCTCAATACCGGGGCACCCTCTCGGCCGGAAGCCATACGTTGGAGTTGGCATATTCAGGAGATTCGAACTATGACAAAGTTGCCCCAGGGGGAATCTCGGCGGCAGCTTATCAGATAACGGTAAACCCGCCCGTGGGGATGGAAGCAAAGATTGGATTGCAGCAGTCGCCGGGTACGATCACCGTGGGTCAGTCGGAAAACTATGTCATCTCGGTAAAGCCATCACAAGCTCACAGCCCCATGCCGACAGGCACCGTAAGCGTTTCCGACGAGTGGGGAGATTCCTTCGCTTCGGTTCCGCTCATCAATGGCAATGCCACCGTGGTAGTGCCTTGGTTTTATGCCGGGCCAGAGCTGGTTTACGTAAGCTATTCGGGGGACGCAAACTACACTCCGGTAAATAGCGCGGTTTCTGCGGTTACCCACATCAATCGCGGAGAACCAACGGTTACCCTCACGGCATCGACCGGGCCCGGAAGTTCGCATACTGTCTTGACGGTAACAGTTCAGGTGCCCTTCAACCCCAATATCGTTACTCCGGCAGCCGAGGGTGGCGAGGTTCAGCTGTTTGAGTCTGTAAACGGGTCAACTCGTTTGTTAGGCTCGGCTAGGCCTCTCACGACAGCCAACGGTGGGAACTCGGTTCTCATGTTGCCGATCGATCTCCCTCCGGGCAGAAATGTGATTGCGGCTAAGTTCCTCGGTACAGAAGAATGGATGGATAAAGAGTCAAATAGCTTGACCTTCGATGTGAAATGACTTCGACATAAGACACGCCGGGCACACTCGCTGAAGGTGATGCCCGGCCGTTCGTCCCACAGCTTCACGATAGCTTAAGCGCTCCACATTCCCATATCTCAAGTTATTCCGACTTACTGATTTAAGTAGACTCGGCGCCCAACGCCCGAATCGGAGACCATCACCCGGCCTCCAATCATCGATACTTCATTTAATCCAACCTGAATTTAGTACCGGTTATGAGGGCATTCGTACCACGAAGGCGGCAGTGTGCTTGTGGTGGTGAACGGCATGCTGCATTGGTTTCGAATCAAACGTTCCGCTCGTGTTCGGCCTTTGATCTCGGCGGTCTCAGCTTCGAGCAACAGCATTGTGAATAAAGGAGATGTCCATGCGTCCTGTCTCACGTGTACTCCCTTGGTTGGTCGCATTCCTGCTTGCCTGCAGCGCTTTGCTCTCGGCGCAAACTGCAACCACGTCGCTGCGCGGTACCGTCTCCGATTCTAAAGGCGCGGTTGTGGCTGGTGCTGCCGTAACCCTCACCAATCCGGCCACTGGATTTGCTCGAAGTGCTAAGACCGATAATCAGGGCATCTATCAGTTCCTCGAGATTCCCCCAGCGAAGTATGATCTTGCGGTCGACGCGCCAGGCTTCGCCACCACGAAGCAAAGTGGGTTGGAGCTCCAGGTCGCCACTCCAGCCACATTAAACGTTACGATGCAGGTCGCGGGTGGAATAGTGACGGTGGAAGTCACCGGCTCGACTCCGCTGGTCAACACGCAGGATGCCACACTCGGACATGCCTTTGGAGCAGATCAGATTGCTGACCTGCCCTTCGAGGGCCGCGATCCGGCGGGCATTCTCAGTCTCCAGACCGGAGTCGTGTTCACCGGCAACAGCACTCATATTTCAAGTCAAGCTGACAGCCGCTCCGGCACCGTGAATGGAGCCCGCAGCGACCAGACAAACATCACCCTCGACGGTGTCGACGACAACGACCAGCTTCTGGGCACGGCGTTCAGCGGTGCCATCCGTGCTCCCTTGGACTCGCTGGAGGAGCTTAAAGTAACTACCAGCAATTCTGACGCGGACTCGGGCCGCTCTTCCGGCGGACAGGTATCTGAGGTGACCAAGAGCGGTACTAACCACATTCACGGCTCGTTTTATATTTACAACCGACCCACTTTTACGACGGCGAACGATTGGTTTCAAAAAGCCGCGCAGCTTGGCGCGGATGAGGCCAACACGCCGCCGTTCTTGCTGCGTAATACGTTTGGAGCCAACGTTGGCGGGCCGATTATCAAAGACCGGTTCTTTTTCTTCGCCGCGTATGAGGGCCAGCGCAAGCGCGAAGACATGCAAGTCACGCGCGAGGTTCCCAGTGCGAATCTGCGAAATGGCATCATGAGCTATCCGTGCGACGTAAACGACACTGACTACTGTGTAGCCGGCAACCCCTACGTTCAAAACGTAGGGGGCTCGCTGATCGCGACCCTCGGAGCGGCCCAGCTCGCCGCCATGGATACTAACTGCGCCAGTAATAGCCCCTCCACCTGCCCGCTCGGAGGCGGACCAAATCCCCTTGTCGCCTATCTTCCCGGTAATCCGAGCTCCAGTCAGAGTTCGATCTTCAATCGGTATCCAATGCCCAACACCAATACTGTGGGCGACGGCTTCGACTTTGTAGGCTTTACCTTTGCCTCTCCGCTGCCCCAAAATCAGAATGCTTACGTAGTAAAACTGGATTACAACCTCACCAAGGACAGTAATCACCGGCTCTTCCTGAAGGGCATCATGAACAATGACAAGGAGGCGGCGCGCAGCGAGAGCGCTTACACCATCACCAGTGACGGTGGCGAGCAGCTTCCCGGGCAGCCACAGAATCAGGTTGAGCACGATAACAACAAGGGCTTCACAGTGGGCTATACGGCCACGCTCAGCAGCACCCTGATCAACAATTTCCGCTTCGGCTACGTCAGCCAACTCCTAAATCTGCAAGGCCAGGAAGCCGCTCCCTACATAAACTTCCGCGGTATGGACAACATTACCGCCGAGACCCCCACGATCAACACGCATGTGCCCGTGAAGAACTTTATTGACGACCTTACAAAGGTTAAGGGCAACCACAGCTTTCAGTTTGGGGTAAATTACCGGCAAATCGACAACCTGCGCGAATCGAATGCGCAGAACTTTTTTGAAGGCCAGACCAACGTTTACTGGCTAAGCACGTCGGATATCTCGGGTAGCAACGGCAGTCTGGATCCGGCTGCGTACGGATATGCGAGCACGGGCCTCGGCCTTCCCAACTTCCAATACCCTGCCGTGGCTGGAACGGTTCCCTGCAAGCTGGGGCAGACTCCGCTGGGAAATGCATGCCAAAGCGCTGGAGATTTTCAAGCCAGCTATGACTTTGCCATGGCAGCCGTGACCGGCTTGATCACCGAGGATTTCGCCAACTACGAGTTGAATAAGAGCCTGAGCGTTATTCCGGAAGGCCAGCTCGTTCCCCGACATTTCCGCGATCACGAATATGAGTTCTACGCCCAGGATCAGTGGAGGATGAAGCCCAACTTTACGTTTACCTACGGCCTCCGCTATTCGCTTTTGCAGCCGCCCTATGAAACCACTGGCACCCAGGTCTCACCTACGATCAGTCTCCACGACTATTTCAATCAGCGCGCTGCGGCTGCGTATCAGGGACAGGTCTACGATCCAACCATCAGTTTCGGATTGTCGGGCCAAGCGAACGGTAAGCAACCATACTGGGGCTACGATTACAAAGACGTTGCCCCGCGTATTGCCTTTGCCTACGCCCCCAGGGGCGAGAGCGGTTGGGCGAGAAAGCTTTGGGGCGGCCAGGGAAAGACCTCCATCCGCGTCGGCTACGGTATCTACTTCGATCATTTCGGAGAAGGCATCACCAACACCTTCGACCGCAACGGTTCATTTGGCTTGACTACAGCTGAGTCCAATCCGGCTGGAATTCAAACCGTGGATGGCTCGGCGCGCTTCTCGGGGATCAACGCTATTCCTCCCAGCAGCGCGTTGGGGCAACTTATTCAGCCCGCGCCGACGGGACCATTTCCCGTCACTCCCCCCTCTCTCGCCAACTCATCAGGCGGATTTGCCATCACCTGGGGATTGGATGACAAGCTGAAAACTCCCTACTCCCACGTCATCGACTTTTCGATGACTCGTGAGCTGCCTTCGAACTTTGTGTTCGAAGCCGCCTATGTTGGTCGCTTCGCGCATCGCCTCCTACAGGAAGAGGACCTGGCCGAACCGACGAACCTGAGAGACCCCCAGAGCAATACCACGTACTTCCAGGCGGCGCAAGCCCTTGCCAGGAATTACTACGCCGGAACCCCGATTCAAAACATCAGCGCCGCGACCATCGGCACCAATTACTGGGAAAACATCTTTCCCGGTGCCGCCGGTCTTGCGAGTACGCAGGTCGGCGTGTCCACTGCGAACGTGGGCGTTCCCTGCGGCCCTACCACGACCGCGCCCGGGCAAGTCATGCCGGGAAACGTTACTGCGACGCAAGCCATGTACGATATCTTCGCCTGCTTTGCCGGAAACGAGACGACAGCCCTCACCTACGCGGACGCGTTCTGCCTTCCCAGCTGTTCCCAACTTGCTGGCCAAACGACCGCGACCCCGTTTAATTACTTCAGCCCGCAGTTTTCTTCGCTCTTTGCCTGGCGCAGCGTCGGCAATAGCGCCTACAACGCTGGCCAGTTCAGCCTTCGCCATCGCGCCAACGGTCTGGAGTTCGATTTGAATTACACCTACTCCAAATCAATCGACATGGGTTCCAACGCCGAGCGCATCAGCGAATTTGAGGGAGTCGGCCTGGGCAGCCAGATCATCAACTCGTGGTTTCCGCAGCAGAATCGCGCCATATCGGATTTCGACACAAGACACATCATCAACGCCAACTGGGTCTACCAGTTGCCGTTTGGGCGCGGCAAGCAGTTTGGTAGCGGCATGGGGCGGTTCGCCAATGCGTTGTTCGGGGGATGGACCGTATCTGGCCTGTGGCGCTGGTCCTCGGGATACCCGTTCTCTCTATTCAGCCCCGAGTGGGCCACGAACTACCAGCTGCAAAGTCCAGCCGTGCCGCTCAGTTCGGCGCGTCCTAAGACCGGGAGCTTTATCGTGGCTCAGGCCAGCGGTGGGACCGGGCCAAATGTCTTCCAGGACCCAGGAATCACGGACGCCAGTACCAACGCGAACGCGGCTATTAATCTTTTCCGTCCAGAGTTTCCCGGCGAGCAAGGACTGCGCAACGGTCTGCGCGGTCCTGGTACTTTCAACATCGACACGGGTGTATCAAAGACCTGGCCCATCAAAGAGAGCCAGTTTGTGAAGTTCAACTGGTCGATGTACAACGTAACGAACACGGCGCGTTTCGACGTGGGGACGATGTCGACGGACGGAAACACCTACCTTTCCAGCAGCAGCAGCTTTGGAAACTTCAGCTCAACCCTCTCCAATCCGCGGGTGAACGAGTTTATGCTGCGTTACGTTTTCTAATGGAAGAGTCTCTTTTCACGGGGCGTCGATAAACCGCCGCCCCTTTTCTAATCTTCCACATGGCGGGTGAACCCTGACTTCCTCGGTGTGGCACGCGCTTGGCAAACGGATCCTGAACCTGGCTCAACTCATTTCGTCCTCAGTCAAACACCATCCGTCCCAGGGTAGGCACCGCTTAGGCTCGGAATGGTAGCCTACACTGTTGGGGTGAAGTTGGTTTTTTGGCCTAAGCCGAGACACATTTAACCGCCAGCATAGGCGGTCGACGCTCCGATTTT
>Ga0209656_10003137_pt1 | contig 10728 bp, 9 predicted proteins | sample BogFormECP12_OM2_FD_188239 | JGI IMG/M metagenome (GOLD analysis project Ga0209656, IMG submission 188239) | Bog forest soil microbial communities from Calvert Island, British Columbia, Canada - ECP12_OM2 (SPAdes) (version 2) | ecosystem: Environmental > Aquatic > Freshwater > Wetlands > Bog ... | reverse complement strand
CAATTTCCCCGCTTGGAATGGCCCAGGAAAACACTCGGTGAATTCGCAGACCTGGAATCTCAATTTCTCGCACCACTCCAGAGGCCAGCTCGTTCTGGATCTCCCAACATGAGAAAAAAGCGACTCCAAGACCGGCGATTACCAGCGACTTAATCGCTTCGGTGCTTCCTATTTCAACTCCCTGATCCAATTTCCTCACGTTCACACCGCTCTCTTTCAGAACTTCTTCTGCCACGGCCCGTGTGCCTGCTCCTGGCTCGCGCCAGATAAGCGGCAGATTCTCAAGGTCTCGAGCAGACTTCACGTTCCCAATTGCACGTCGAAGCTTAGGATCCGCAAGTTGAGCTCCACAAACCGGAATGATTTCATCGGGCATAAACGGCTCAAGGCGAACACCCGGACTCCGCTCATGGCCCCCAAGCAGCCCGAGCCCAACACGTTGTTCTCGAACGTGCTCCAGCACTTCCTTTGCGTTCCCAACGATGAGTCGAAGACCGACTTCGGGGTGGTAATGGCGAAATCGAATGAAGATGGATGGCACAAAATGCGCCGCACTGGTCGTACTGGCAGCAAAATGCAAAACCCCGGTAAGCTCCTTCGTCGGATCCAATTCTCGCAAGGTTTGTTCTAGTTCCCCGAAAACCCTTTGCAGTCGTTGTCGCAAATGAACGGCCGGCGGAGTTAAGGTGACTCCGTGCACGGAACGGATGAACAGCGGCATGTTCAGCTCAGATTCTAAGCGCCGGATTTGAGCGGTAATGGCGGGCTGGGAGAGATGGAGCCGTCGAGCCGCTTCAGATATCTGGCCTGCATCGGCGACAACCAAGAAGGTATACAAAAGACCGGGGTTTAAGCGGTTAAACTCCACGAATGACCGATAACACGAGGCATAAGCGAAAGCACCAGTTTTTGCCCTGCTGTTTCCCCTTAGCGACAATGGCCTCTGCCGGAAATAAAACCAGCAGAGCCTTTGCCGTTTAACCCTTTTCCAGTTACCCAATGCTTAGAGCTTGCAATGTCGCGCCATCGATGCGGCCTGTTACCGGCAGTTTATCAACCGACTGAAACCAGCGTATTGCGTGTTCCGTTTGCGATCCGGCAATGCCGTCAATCGGACCGTGATAGTAACCGAGTTGAGTTAACGCCTTCTGTACTGATACCGTGCGCGCCGTGGACGCTTCGGGCACTATCTCGCCAGGAGTAGGTTGTATATCGAAGGAGTCGTCATTGTCATAGTACGGGTAAACATCACCATAATAATCATTGAGCCCGTAATCAAACGGACCGTAATACCCACCGTACCCATGGTGGGACCAACCGGCTCCATGATGCCACCCAGCGTCACCGCGTCCGCCCCGGGCGAATCCGTGACCGGCAAAGCCAGCATGAAATCCTCCAAAGTGGGCGCCTCCTCCGCCTCCTCCAAAGTGACCGCCGCCCCCTCCGTGAGCGAATGATCTATCCGGCGCGATCGCCAGCAGGCCGGTCAATAGGAGGCCGGTAAGTAAATTTTTGGTAAACCTCATACAGTTCATGTTCCTTCCTGTGGACAGGATCGCAGCAAGTGCTGTTTCGAGATAATCATGCCTTTTGATCGCCTATCAGTTCCACTGATAGAAAGAGGCGGCCTGATCGGTTAATCAAATGAGCCGCAGGGCCCAATTCGAGTCACCCGAAAATAGTCCTGACGAGCTATGGAAAGATCCGTTGGTGATCGTACCCTATTGAAGTCGCGGACAACGTTGATCGAAGTTATCACGTCCGCTTATAGAGAATCAGCAGAATGAATTATACAGTCCTGATACGTGCGAAAAGGTTAAGCACTGGATGAAACGATTTATCGAGTTCGATGTGCTTCGAGGGTTCTTGCTGTTGATGATGGTCGTCAATCATTCGCCCTCATCGCTTCGTCGCTTTACGGACCGGCCATTGGGGTTCTTCACCACCGCTGAATGCTTTGTGTTTGTTTCCGCATTTCTTGCCGGCATGCTCTTTCGCAAACGCGCCGATAGGCTGGGGTTCGCCGCGGCTCGATCGTCATCGATTCGTCGGGCCGGACGCATCTACCAGGCGCATCTTGTCACTCTTGGGTTCGCATTTATTCTCGGCCGCTTCTTCTTATCCGAGTTCCCTGGCATCAGAAATTTGTTGGACCACTATCTGGTGAATCCATGGGCGGCGATTGGTGGATCATTGGCGCTGCTGTTCCGGCCGCCGTTAATGGACATCCTCCCGATGTACATCCTATTCTCTTTTCTGACACCTGCTGCGTTCTGGGCGGCTCAACGCTGGGGATGGAAGAGGGTTCTCTTGGTCAGCGCTTCGACTTGGTTCATCGCGCAGACACACGTCAGAGACATGTTGGTAAATGCATTCAAAGATTTGCCGTTTATCCAGTTAGGACCGTTCGATCTTTTCGCATGGCAGCTGCTCTGGGTGGGCGGACTATTCATTGGCCAGCGTTTTTACGAAAACAAGGCGTTGCTGCCCGTGCCTCGACTGCTAGGCCCGTTATTCTTGATCTCGGCGATCGCCTTTCTAGTCTGGCATTGGAGCTCCATCGCGTCCGGCCCGGATCCACTTGCTCGGACATGGCTGCTGGATAAATGGCATCTCGGGCCTTTGCGCCTCATCAACTTCTTCGTGGCCGCTTCAGTTATTGCAAGACTTACTAAGTACCTGAACCGCTTGGAATCACCCTTGCGACCATTTATGCTGATCGGCCGTCACATGCTGCCCGTCTTTTGCAGCCAAATCTGTCTCTCTGTTTTACTCATTGGCCGCACCGAGTCGGGCTTGACCGTCGAACCGGTCACGTCTGCTCTCGTACTTTGCCAGCTGTTTACTGCATTTCTGTTCGCCTGGTTTCTGGAATGGCGATCGGCTGGTAAGAATTTGGCGCTTGCGAAGCCGCAGATGCCGGCCAATAAACAACAGACCACGGAAAAGCGACCGAGAGAAATGGCATCTCCTTCTCGCCGTGTCAGAGAACCGCTGTTACAACCTTCATAGAAAGCGGTGTCGGTCTATCGGCGTATCGGCGTGGCCGCGAGACTGGAGATTGGGGCGCGGCATTCTGATGACACACAATTTGAAAATCATGCACTCGGTTTGGCAGAGGCCCGAAGGGCCGGCGGGAGTGCGCCTGAAAGTACGCACCAATAATAGGGTGAAAGTCCCTATCGGACAGTGACACTGGTCTGTCCGTAGCGGAAGGCAACTGCATCGTCGAGAGGCGGGGTGGAGAGCAGCCTGAAGCGAACGACCAGTCCATCGGATCGTGCAAGGAGCAGTGCTCCAAGTCATCGAACCGATCTTCGAGCGAGAATTCGCAGCGCAGAGATCTCGCTTTACGAAAGTCGTGCTTTGGCTGGAATCATGGCTTCAGGCATTGCCGATGGGGTGACTGGTTTGTGCGCCGGTGGGAATGGCCAAAATCTTTCTAGTCGAATGCCTTGCAGGCGGTGCGGGCTGCCTTGTTTTTGGTTAGCCATCGCACTATATTAGTGTTTGCCGTGACTCTATTTGCTTCACTAGGTGATTGGTGGAACGGGCTCGCATTTTCGCTGCAGGTTTTCTGGTCGATTGGACTCTGCGGCTTCCTATTGATCTTGCTCCAAGGTCTACTGAGCCTGGTGGCCGGACATCACGGTGACTTGCAGCTGGTTGCCCATGAAACGCATGGGACTGGGTATTTGTCTCTCAAAACGGCTTCCGCCCTCTTTATCGGTCTCGGATTTGGCGGGGCAATATTCAGTCAGAATGGATTTCCCATTCTCGTGGCTGCCGCCGGCGGTCTCATCATAGGCATTTTGATTGCAATGCTTTACCTGGCGTTAATGAACGCATTGCATAGGCTCCGATCCGATGGAACCGCACTTCTCTGGGAGGCGATTGGACAGAGGGCCAGAGTCTACATGCGGATACCCGCCAACGAATCGGCGCCGGGAGAAATTCAAGTCGGTTTTGGTGGTCGCTTCATGAATGTCAAGGCTTTCACCCGAGGTCCTGAGCTTACTCCAGGCACAGATGTTCTGGTAATTTCGGTGCACGGAGAAAATGCGCTGGAAGTCGCAAAGGTTTCTGAAAATCTGACCTTACCATAATGGAAAATATGGCGTGGCTATCGTTAATTGGGGGAACCGCGCTTTTGCTTTTGGTCACACTTGTCGGATTTCTCAGTCGTTACCGGCGCTGCCCTTCGGATCGTGTTCTTGTGGTTTACGGACGCGTCGGCACAGGGCGAAGCGCTCGATGTCTGCATGGCGGCGCTGCCTTTGTCTGGCCTGTGATTCAAGATTACAAGTATTTGGATCTTCACCCGATGTCCATTGACATCCAGTTGAACAACGCGTTGTCGAAACAGAACATCCGCGTTAGCGTCCCTTCGACTTTCACCATAGGCGTTACAACGGACTCTGATAAAATGGGTAACGCGGCCGAGCGGCTACTGGGGCTAAACAATGCCCAAATGACGCAACTCGCCAAGGAAATCATTTTCGGCCAGATGCGTCTGGTGGTTGCCACGATGCGCATCGAGGAAATCAACTCCGACCGGGATCGTCTGATTGAAGCCATCACCAATAACGTCAGCACCGAACTGGAGAAGGTTGGTTTGCGTCTGATCAATGTGAACATCCAGGATGTTACGGATGAATCCGGATACATCGAAGCCCTTGGCAAGGAAGCGTCTGCCAAGGCGATTGCGGATGCCAAAATTAAAGTGGCCGAGGCGGAGCGCGATGCGGAAATCGGCAAGGCTCTTGCCGATAAAGTGATGACGATCAGTGTCGCTACGGCTCAGGCGGAAGGAATCAAGGGCAAAAACGACGCCCAGATGCAAATTGCGCAATCTAGTTCCGATTTGCGGATCAAACAGGCTGAGGCGGCCCGGACAGCTCAAGTGGCGGAAAACCTGGCGAAGGCTGATATTGAGCGTCAAACGTTCGAGGCGACAACCAAGGCACAGCAAGCCCGTGCAGAGATGCAGCGCAAGCAGCAGTACGCCGAGAAAGTCGTGCCGGCAGAAATTTCGAAGGAAGCGGCAATTGTCCAGGCACAGGCAGAAGCACAACGGATCGCTATTGCTGCGGAAGCAGAAGGAAAGCGGATCGTGACCATCAAGCAGGCAGAAGCCGTTGCGGCCGACGCGGAAAGTAAGAGAATTCTGGCCCTCAAATACGCAGAAGGCCAGGGCGTTAAAGCGGTTCTGGAAGGGCGCGCGGAAGGGTTTCGTCAACTCGTCGCTTCCTCTGGAGGCAATGCCGGCGAAGCCGTGGTCGTCCTGGTCGCGGACCAACTTCCCAGCCTCGTAGACTCGCAGATGAAGGCAATCTCGAATTTGAAGATCGACAAGGTGGTGGTGTGGGGCGCCACGGAAAGCGGGAAAAGCGGAATTTCCAGTCTTCTGAAAGATTTGATCACCGGTTTGCCACCGGTAACCGATCTCGCCAAAGCGGCGGGCGTAGAGTTGCCCGCGGTACTGGGTCAAATCCGGTCTTCAATTGATTCTTTACCTGGCAGTGATGGTGCGCCTTCTGCACGGCCACCACAACCAAATCAGACACCGAACGAGGTTCAACCGGGGGAGCATCGGAGTTGAGCGCGTGCTTGTGTGGAAAATGGCTGAATCGGTATCTGGACGAAACTCGGGTTAGCTTTGGGCACGCAGACACTTTTCCGACGCGCTGTCAGCCTTGGTCGAAATCTTTAATAGATCCCTGGGCCTGCGCTTCGCTTCGGCCCAGGCTGTAGTCCGCTCGCAGCTTCGGTGCTTAGTACACCGCAGCCCGTCGTACTTCGGAAGCGAGCTGGAAGTCCGACAGGCTGCTTCAGCGTTGCGTCTTCACCACCGCGGCCAGCCGGGCAGCCCCTGACCGCGAAGCGGTGATTTCAGTGCTTGCCCGATCACGCAGTCGTACGCGGTAAAGACGGTCACCGTAGTGAGTAACGCTTTCAATGGCTTGCAGGTTCACAACGGCATGCCTTCCGATCTGGATAAAAAGATCGCCACCTAGCCACCGCATGTGGTCGGCCAGCGGATAATAAGTCGCAAACTCTTCTCGCACGGTATGGACCCAAGTGCGCCGTTCACGTCGCAGCACCGCTGCAACCTCGCGACGGGCGAGCAGTCGGATCTGGTCGCGGTCCACATCCTTGACCGGCAACAGCTCGTTGGCCATACCAGTAAAATGCATTTTGTCCGGTGTTGGGCCTTCGTTGGCGTGATCGCCGAAACTCGGGGAAGAGCCAGCCTCAAAGGGCCGCAGATATGCCAGCAGGCGATTGACTGCCTCCGTGACCTGCTCCGGATCCAACGGCTTCAAAAGATAATCCACCGCCTCCAACCGGAAGGCGTCGGTCGCCCGGTTCGCGTTTCCCGTCGTAAAGACCAGCCGTGGCGGCTGCGGAAGCATGGCCAGTTGCGTCGCGAGCGAAACGCCATCTTTGCCCGGCAAATTGATGTCCAGAAAGACCGCGTCCGGTCGCAGCTCGGCACAAAGACGCAGGCCTGCCTCGCTCTCAGCGGCCGAACCGACGACCTCTACCTGGCAGGTGTCGTCCAGAAGTGCCGCCAGGTATTGGGCGGCCAGCGGTTCGTCTTCGATAATAACAGCTCGGATCCGGATCCACATGAGAAAAGATCTTAGTTAGGTGCCAGTTCGTGGAGATCCGAAGTGATAGCTCTTGGCGATTCGAGGCCAACTCCGAACGGCTTTCGCAAAGGAATGCGCATAGTCACCGTGGTGCCGGCTCCAATCTCGCTACGCACCTCCAATTGAAACGAGCGCCCGAACAATCCTCGCAGCCGCCGGCGTAACAGCACCAGCGCGTGCACCCGCGGGCGCTCTTCGAAAAAAAGTCGTTCAACTTCCGTCGAAGGCACACCTTGCCCGTCATCGCTAACGCTCATCTCTAGCCACTCTCCTATCGGGCGGACCACGAGTTGGAGCCGGCCGGACCGCGGCGAAGAATGGATTCCGTGTTGGACCGCGTTTTCCACCAGTGGCTCTAGGGAGAAAGGCGGCATTAGAACATTCAACAGTCCCGGATCGATCGTCTGCTCCACCTTCAATCGGTCGCCGAGTCGCAGCGACTCGATGTCTAAGTAAGCACGCACTACTGCCAGCTCTTCTTCGAGGGGCACGAGCAGTTGCTCCTGTTGATCGAAACTGGCCCGTAGAAATTTGCGCAACTGTCCTGTCGCCCGTGGCACTTCTCGAGGCGCGACCTTTGACAGCGCCGCCAGCGCATTCAAAGCATTGAACAAAAAGTGGGGATTCATGCGCGCGCGCAGGGCGTGCGCCTCGGCCGAAGCCGCTACTCGGGTTTGCTCGTCACGGTCACGTACCTGCTCGACGATAGCCAGAATCAACGCCGTGCCCAAACCTTGCAACACAGGGGCCATTCCGATCTCCTCGAGCCTGGGCAGCGCTGCGCGTAAACCAGGAGCGTACAAGAAGGTGAGACCACTGCGGAGCAACGAGACGCTCAAAGTCAGACAGAATCCCGTTAGTGGAAGTTGCGCCAGCCTAGGGCGCCATCGGTACAGGCACCCTCCTGCCAAACCACCGCACAACATGGAAATTGCGATAGAGCCAAACGGCAGGCCGTCGTACGCGACCGCCAACCAGGTGACAAACATGCCGACGGCCAGTCCTACCCAAGGGCCTGCTACCAGGCCAGCTGCGCATACCGCTACGATTCGTTCGTTGAGCCAGCCGGCGTGCGAAACAGTAATTTCTTCGACGAGGCCGAGGACTAAAAACACCAGCAGGGCGGTTCCTTGATCGCGCCTCGATAGCAAAGAGCGCTCTGGCTGCCTGAAGCCCGGCACGAGCGTGAGCACGAATGCTGCGGTTACTAGTACGCAAACGTCATTAAGAATAGTATCCATCGCGTTGACCCCGGAATCGATCGTTAAAACGAGACATCCGGGGGGCGACAGAACTGGAAAACAACATGTGCATTTGTTTACTGAACGGTCAATGTTGTGCAACCAATTGAGCCCAAATGTAGAACTAATCAAGCTAAAGACGCGGCGGAGATTGCATGACATCGAAGCGCAATGCAATCTCCGGGCTAAAGGTCTGCCTCTGCTGCTCGAAGCGCGTCCGGCGATGGTAGCCCTAGTTCAAAGTAGAGCCGGGTCAGCGTCGCAAGCTTATCGAGGTATGAGAACTGACTGATATCGGTACTCATTTTCATTTCAAAGGCCTAAAATCGAAAGTGCCAAATAGACGAGCGCTGCTGCCGAGAGCAGCCAATAGAACGCTTCTTCGAGAGCATCAAACAAGCGGACAGAACGTTTTCGACGGATAGCAGATTCCTGGATCTGCCGGTCCATCTCCCTTTCTTGGGCGATTTTCTCAGATTCCGTGAGCAGCCGGTGTTGTGCCTCGAAAAAGTCGATCACGTACGTTGCGGACATGGGTGGCGCTTCGTTTGAATTCGGCTGATGGTCGACAGGTCGTACCGCATTGGAACGGGCAGTCATTACAAAACTAGTTGAATTATTCATGTGTGTTAATGACGTAACTAACAGCAGGATTAGAGAGGCGGTCCGTATTTGTACCAGCTGCCGCAATCGTTGCTTCGACTGGTGCGCTGTCCGAACTGGCAGCTCATTTGAGGTGCCTGTCAGGCGTTTTTCGCCGGCGTTCTGATATTGTCCGCATATTCGATCTGCGGCGGCTCGTTGCAACCATCCGGACAATGATTGCGGCAGTTGGACCAAAAACGGCGCGTATCGAAAGTAATCGGCTCTAGTACAGCCTAACTAAATGCATGCAGCCAGACTATCCGGTCAACGCTGCGAGATCTGTAACGAATGTACTATCTATGAAACTAGGATTTATTTGTCCCAACGTACCAGGCCACCTCAACCCAATGACTGCGCTGGCGCGTCAACTTCAGGCGCACAACCATGACGTTGTCTTCCTTTATTCGTCAGGTGCTTCCGGTTTACCGTTTGTCCCTGCTGACGAAAAAGATCACATTAACGAAAACAGACCAGAACTGAGCAAAATGCAGGGGGAGGACGCTTTGCAATTTTCGCTCCGACCTTTGCTGGCCCAGACGGAGATGATATTGAAAACACTGCCGGAAATTGTTTCGGAAACCGGAGTCGACGCACTCGTGCTCGATCCTGTTCAATTCTATGCGGAATTGGGTGCGATGCAGTTGGGCATGCCGTATATACACGTGTCAGCCGCGCTGCACTTTGACTTCTCTGGTCATACACCCCTTAGTATCTATGGTTGGCCTCATCAGACTAGCCCTGCAGCTCTGGCCAGAAACCGAGAGGGTGTAGCGAAGTTTGTTAAAATGCTGGAAGGGAGCAACGCGGGGATCAGAGCGCACGCGAAGAATGTTGGAATAAAAATTGATTGGGAAAAACCCGGTTCCACTCTTTCGCCATTAGCATCAATCACCCAAGTTCCGAGAGCCTTCGACTTTGAAAGTTCTTGTTGGCCTTCGCAATTCCACCACACCGGGCCGTTCCATGATGGCAAGGGCCGGCAGAAGGTGGATTTCCCCTGGGAACGATTAACCGGCGAGCCTCTCATCTACGCTTCAATGGGGACGATAATGAATGGACAGGCGTATGTCTTTCGCACCATTGTCGCTGCCCTCGCGAAGCACAAAAATTTGCAATTGGTGGTTTCGGTGGGCGATCAGGTCGATCCGAGTCAGATTGGACCGGTTCCGAACAATGCCATCATCGTAAAGCGGGCGCCGCAATTGGAGTTGCTGAAGCAGACCTCCGTCTGTATCACCCATGCAGGATTGAACACGGTGCTGGAGTCTCTGGCTCAAGGTGTCCCGCAAGTTGCCATTCCGGTAACCTATGATCAACCCGGCGTCGCCGCGAGAATCGCGGACAAGCAAACCGGTGTAGTCACCTCATTAGATAAGTTAACCGCTGACCACCTCTCAACACTGTTGAATGAAGTGCTAAACGACTCCACTTATCGGGATAATGCACGCAAACTGCAGAGGGCGATCGTTGAGGCTAACGGACTCTCTGTCGCCGCCGATCTCGTAGAAAAGTCGTTGGGAGTGACTGAGAAAGCCGCCAAAGAGTAAGGGACTGAGCTGCTTTTTCGTTCCGAATCAGGTGCGGCACAATGGACGCGGTTGAATGTTCATTGTTGATTCTGCTGAAAAACCCCGTTTGTGATCCAAAACCCCTAACAATGTTCCGGAGGGACGAACGAGAGTAGCCCGGCGATTCATCGCCGGGTTGGGTTACGTTTGATCCGCGTCCCGGAGGGACGCCTGGAGTTTGGACATTTTAAATAGGTCGTAGCGGTGTGCCACGATGGTAGGGTCACGCTCCTGCGTGACCGTGTGGCGATACCCAAAAAGCCCTACCACCAGAACCCCGATTTGAACACCTGGCCTCGGTAGGGTCAGTCGCACGCCTTTTTTACAAGACCCGCCCGGATTCGCTGTGGGAAGGAGCTGTACTCAAAACACACTGAAAATATGAATAAATTATTTTCAATTAAGTCAACGCGTGGTTCCGAAAGATCGACTGGCAACGTTGATCAAGTCTGCTTTTGGGGTATCGCCACGCCGGTCACGCGGAAGCGTGACCCTACGTGCGCCTGAGAGTGCGCACCAACAGTGGGGTGAAAGTCCCCATCGGACAGAACACTGGCTGTCCGTAGCGGAAGGTAACTGCGTCGCCGAGGGGCGGGGTGGGGAGCAACCGGAAGCGAA
>Ga0209656_10003135_pt1 | contig 10730 bp, 6 predicted proteins | sample BogFormECP12_OM2_FD_188239 | JGI IMG/M metagenome (GOLD analysis project Ga0209656, IMG submission 188239) | Bog forest soil microbial communities from Calvert Island, British Columbia, Canada - ECP12_OM2 (SPAdes) (version 2) | ecosystem: Environmental > Aquatic > Freshwater > Wetlands > Bog ... | reverse complement strand
CCTTGTGCCAGTCGAATTCTGACTGCGGCACGGCCACTTGCTTGATCGACTCCCCCACAGGAAAATGTTGTACCCAAGGTCAACCCTGCGACTTCACCGCGGGCGTAGGAACGGCCTGCACAAAGAATTCTGATTGTTCCTCGGCTCAGTTCTGCTCCAACGGAAACACGTATGGAGAGAACGGGCAGACCTTCCAATCGAGTTGGGCAGGAATTGACCTGACCGGATCGGCGGGGGCAGCGGGAACGAATACCGGGCGTGGAATGTGGCCGGGGACGTGTGCCTTGGGCGGAGTAACCGTGCTGCCACCCATCGCCTGCACTCGCGTTTGCCCTGCGGCCGCTCTCCCGGATGAATGTGGCCCCTCATCCGCGGCGGACGACACGGCCTGCACGAGCAGGGGATATAGCTGCAACGCGGGCCGCGCTGGCGTGGTTCCTGCGCTGCTGGCCGGGTCACGCGGCAACATCGGGATGAACGTCACAACCGTGGGGGATCTGCTGACGACGAATGGAGTTTCATGGGCAATGTATATCCCCAACAGCGAAGAACTGAGAAACCCCGCCGCTTATGTTCTGCACCACCGCTACGGCACAGACTGGACGACGAAAGTGTTTTCCGACACCCAGTTCGACACCGATGCCGCTGCCTGTACGTCCGACACTAGTTGCAACTTGCCTAACGTGATGTGGGTGGAAACCACCGCGGGAAACGAACATCCCACGTTCACAGTCGCGGCCGGCGAAGCCTGGACGGTCGACAAAGTCAATGCAGTGGCCAGCAACTCTTATCTCTGGAACAATACGCTGATCTTCATCTTCTGGGACGATTACGGCGGCTTTTACGATCACATGGCTCCGACTCTCGATGGGCAGGATTGGCGGAATGGCTTCCGTGTTCCAGCAATCTGCGTCGGCAAATATTGCAAGAACGCGGTGATCCATACCGAGTTCACATTCGAGTCGGCGTTGACGATGGTTGAGAACATGTTTGCCAAAGGCGCCCGCCTTCCAGGATCGCTCTACGACGCGACAGCGAATGATCTCGGAACGGGCTGCGTGGCGGGACCGGGTTGCACGGGTCACACCGGGACGGGGATGGTGGACTTAACTTTGACGAATGCTCCCATGATTCGAGACAGCGGAATCAAGCCTTAGGGAGGACCACGTTCGACTCGGGCTCCAATTCAGGGTGTCTCCCGCTGCCTGGTCTAAGCGCTTGCAGGATAAGCGGTTCAGCATAGGGTCATGTTTCTTACCCTTTTCCCTCGGGCCCAGCGTTCTTGCCAGAGTTCGCCTCGCCGAGTTGATATTTCTCTCTAAGAGGCGCGACAGAAATTCATCGAATCTTCACACGGGCGAAATAATCGCGGGCTAACATAACGGGCTTTGCCGTACTGGAGCCTGTTTTGGACCTTTCGGACCCCGGAGTGTTGGCCATGAAAAACTGGAAGACGCTGTTCGCCGCGATATTTCTTCTCACGCTATGCACGTTTCCTGCAGCCTATGGACAGATCACACCCAGCGCGGACGCCTACACGAACACTATCGCTGAAGGCACGAACTATGGCGCCAGCACGGTACTCGAGGTCGACAGCGCAGCGGCTTCCACCATGGTGTCCTACATTCGGTTCGATCTGTCCTCGATTCCCAGCGGTGCCAGCATTAGCCAGGCCACGTTAAAGCTCTATGTCAATTCGGTCACCACTGCTGGCAGCTTTAACGTGAACTATGTTGGTGGCACGGCTGATTGGGTCGAGAGCACGATCACGGCGAACACTGCTCCTCCCATGGGAACCACCATCGTGTCCGGAGTAGCCGTAACCGCCACGGACAAGAATCAGTACATACTCGTTAACATCACGCCCGCAGTGGTGGCGTGGCTGAATGGGACTCAGGCTAACTACGGCATCGCGCTCGTGGCGGATGGTACGTTCCTTGCGACCTTCGACAGTAAAGAAAACACCACAACGAGCCATCCTCCTGAGTTGGACATAGTGTTCGGCGGCTCCGGCACGATTACGGGCGTGACCACGGCCAGCGGTAGCGGACTGGCTGGCGGAGGCACAGGAGGCACATTGAGCCTGTCGCTCACGAAAGCGTGCACAGCGAATCAGGTCCTCCAATGGAATGGCACTTCGTGGATTTGCACTGCCGTGGGCACAGGAACACTCACCGGCGTTACCACGGCGAGTGGTAGCGGACTGGCTGGCGGAGGCACAGGAGGTACATTAAACCTATCCCTGAATTCCTGCCCCGCGAATCAGGTGTTGCAATCCAACGGCACCACATGGGCCTGCGCTTCCGTGGGAACGGGCACGATCACGGGTGTGACTGCGGGCACGGATCTGACCGGCGGCGGGACGGGCGGAAACGTCACCCTCAACCTGAACACTGCCAATGTACCGCTCCTGGCCGCGGCGAATACCTTCACTGGCAATCAGACGGTGAGCGGGAACCTGATGGCGACCGGGGTAGTGACGGGCAGCAGTTTCCAGATTGGAAGCATACTTTTCGCCTTCGGCTCTTCATCATCCGGGAACGCATTCCTCGGCTTCGCGGGCAATTCCACAGTTACCGGTACGCATAATACCGGCATTGGCTATACTGCGCTTCAGGGCGATACGACTGGCGGCGGCAACACCGCGACTGGTTATAGAGCGCTTGTTGGGAACACAGGCGGAACCGAAAATACGGCGATGGGCGATCAAGCGCTCGCCGCCAATACCACAGCCTCGGGAAATAACGCCGTCGGCGCCTACGCGCTGTACTCCAACAGCACCGGTAGCTTCAACAATGCGGTCGGGAATTCTGCGCTCTACGCCAACAGTTCGGGCGCGTCCAACAACGCCATCGGGTATCATGCGCTCTACGCGAATACCACTGGTATCGACAATGACGCCACCGGTGCTTATTCTCTGAACGCCAACACCACTGGAACGGGCAACGAGGCCAGCGGCGAGGGATCACTCTATTCCAGCACCACGGGCAACCACAATACGGGTGTAGGTTTCAACGCGCTGTACTCGAACACCACGGGCAGCAACAACACTGGATTAGGCTATCAAGCGGGAACGGACTCCACTGCCACTGCCCTCAACAATGCCACCGCGATTGGTGCGTGGGCGGACGTGGCGGAGAGCAATGCGGTTGTGCTGGGCAGCATCCTGGGCGTGAACGGATGCCTGTCCAGCAATCCGATTCCCTGTCAGAGCGCTAATGTCGGCATCGGCACGACCACTCCCCAATACCCGCTCGACGTGAATGGTAATGTAAATTTCACCGGCAACCTCAACATCACCGGCACCCTGAGCAAAGGGTCCGGCACGTTCAAGATCGACCACCCGCTCGATCCCGCCAATAAATACCTCTACCACTCCTTCGTCGAGTCGCCCGACATGATGAATATTTACAACGGCAACATCATCACCGACGAGTCCGGCCTCGCTACCGTCACCATGCCGGATTGGTTCGAAGCGCTCAATCAGGATTTCCGCTACCAGTTGACCGTGATTGGACAATTCGCCCAGGCCATTGTCTCGTCGGAGATCAGCCACAACCAGTTCACCATTCGCACCGACAAACCCAATGTGAAGGTCTCCTGGCAGGTAACCGGGATTCGCCACGACGCTTATGCCAATGCGCATCGCGTCCAAGTCGAAGAAGAAAAACCAACGCAGGACAAGGGACACTACCTGCACCCCGAGTTGTTCGGGGCAGGCCAGGAACAGGCCGTGGGTTATCGTGCCCCAGTCGCGACGCAGCAGTGATAGGAACTGCCGCGAAACACTGGGCATTCTTGTTGGATGGGCCATCTTTCGCTGGCCCCTCCCCAATTTGATCTCTACCGATTCACCCAAGGCATTGAGCGAAGCAGGGTTCCGAGTCCAGTCTAAGCGGACGGATGCTTCAGCACGGCCGCGAGCGCATGCATGCGCATGGAGTCAGCGGGAGTCTTCGCGGTAGCTGCGTCCTTTTCCAGGGACGGCGCCATGCCCTTGAGTTTCGCCACGCTGATCTTACTCATGTGCAACTTCTCTGCGGCGTTAATCGCCTTCTGCAGTTCGGCGATTTTGTCGGCAGGCAGAGCCTGCGATCTCGACAACTGGTCCACATACGCTTTCGCCACCACCAACTTTGCGGGCCAAACGATCTTCTGCTGGTTCTGCACATTCACTTCCGAAAAGTGAACTGCTTTGGCCGCGTCGATTTCGTTCTGCGTCAGGAATTTGGTCGGCGTCAATCGAAACACGTCCAGGCCGCGCGCAATTTCTGAACCGTAGATGTAGCCGTTGTACCAATACGCCGACCAGTCGCCTCCGAGCACCAGCATGTTCGGATCAATCGGCCCGCGATCGAAGTAGGCAATCTCGAACGGGTTCGCCGGATCGGTGAAATCCATCACCGAAATTCCGCCCTGGTACCATGCCTGCACTTCCACATCGCGGCCGGGAATCGGGACCAGCGAACCGTTGTGCGCCACGCAATTTTCCGTGTCGCTTTGCGCGGCGGGGAGCTTGTAGTAGTTGGCGAACGTCAGCTTGTCGTCTTGCAGATTGAAGATGGCGTCTGCGCCCCACTTGTTGGGATCGTTGGGACGGCAGCGCGCTCCGAGGCCTCCGCCCCATTCGTCGGTGAACACGACTTTGCTGCCATCATTCGAGAACGACGCTGAATGCCAGTAAGAATAGTTGGGATCATTCACGGCATCGACGCGCTTGGGATGCACTGGATCTTTGATGTCGAGCAAAATTCCGTTGCCGGAGCACGCGCCCGCCGCCAGGCCAATCGCCGAGTACACCGTGATGTCGTGGCACTGGTCGGTGTCCGCTGGCTTCTCCGCATCCTTCTTGCCGTGCGTGCCGCCGCCATTATTCAGGCCGTTGATCGCGCCCGTGCGCGGATCGATAAATACCCGAGGACTCGATACGACCTTCGCCTCCTGCGGCGCAGCCACCGGAACTTTGATTACATCAATGCGAAACAGCGCTGTGTTGGGATCCTTGTCCGGCTTTTCTCCAGAGCATCCGGCCAGCTCTTCCGGCTGGCGCACAAACGAAGTCCCGGACACATAGATGTAGACGTTGTCTTTGTCGTTGGGATCGACTACCAGAGTGTGCGTGTGCGACCCGCGGCAAGTCTGCACGGCGGCGACCTGCTTGGGTTCCTTGATGTTGGAAATGTCGAAAATTCTTACGCCACGGAAACGATCTTTTTGCGCGGCGGGCAGGCGGCGTGCCCGCTCTTGCTGCTTGTCTTTATCTTTGTTCTTATCTGCGTCCGCGCTCTTGCTTTGATCCGCATCCTTGTCTTTGTCGGCGTCGGTCTTCTTATCGTCTTTGTCTTTGTCCTTGTCCTTTGCCTCATCGGCCGGCGCGGGTTCTGGCGGAAATCCCTCGGTACCGCAATCCAGGCGTCCGTTCGGCATCTCGACCGACATGAACATCAGATTCTTGTATACCGATACATCGCCCTGGCCGCCGGGGCAGACCATCGTTGTCAGCAACGACGCCTTCGCCGGATCGGAAATGTCGAAAATATTCACGCCATAAAAATTTCCCTGAAAAAGGTGGTTGCCCTGGAAGGCCAGGTCGGAGTTGGCGAAGGCAAGCTGCGCAATCACCAACTGAAACGGCTTGGGCATCTTCGCCATCATGGCGTCGGGCATGCCCAGCTGCCCCAGCGTCTTCTTCACCTTGGGATCGTCCGCGTCACTGGAGCCAAGTTGAAACGCGTCCGGCTTCTTGAGCAGCAGCAGGTGCTCGATGCCCATGGAAGCCTCGCCCGCGTCGTACATTCCCGGGGCCAGTTTAGACCGCGGATCGTTTGCATCCGAGCCTGTCATCCCTGGCGGCAAAGCCGGAGCCGGCTGGGGCGCAAACGGATTATCCTGCGCCTCTTTTTTCTCGCCCTCCTTCTTCTCTGCGTCCTGGTCAGATGGCGGCGTCACAGGCTTCTGCGCCTGATCCTGTGGCGGAGCGGCTGGCGGCGCATCCTGCGCCTGAGTTCGGTCCACGACAAAACAAAAAATAAAGGCACACACCAAACACAGGACAACAAGGCGGAATCGTTTCATCGTTTCTCCTCGGATTTTTCCTTCTTCAACATAGCTTCCATAATCTTGATCTCGGCGCGTTGTCCGCTGTCGACATCAGTCGCGAAGTTGAATAGCTCGGCGTCCTGCCCGGCGCCAGCGGTGTCGAACAGGTCCTTCACCATGGTCAAGGCGCCGTTGTGATGCTGAATCATTCCCACCAAAAATAAATGATCGAACTCGGCGCCCTTCGCCTTGCGCAACGCTTCCATCTGCTGGGGCGTGAGCATCCCGGGCATCAAGGCCATAGTCTCGTGGCCCATGTCCATTCCCGGCATGTCTTTACTCGGCATACTCATGCCCGGCATGTTGGGCATTGACGTGGGAATTGATTCGCCCCGGCTAGCCAGCCAGCGCTTCATGAACTTGATTTCGTCCGACTGCGAGCTGCTGATGCGAGCGCCTAACGAGCGCAGCTCTTTGTTCTGCGTGTGCGACGGAATCATCGCCGTCATCTCCACCGCTTGGGAGTGATGGAAGATCATACCCTGCATGAACTCGACGTCCGCGTGCGATCGTGCCGGCAGGGTGGCGTGCGTTGACGGCGGAAGCGTCTTGCTCGGCTCACCCGGCGCGCCCGGTTGCACCACCACCGGCTGCGGCGGACCGGCCTGCGCGCGCACAGACGGAACGGCGAGAACGTTTGCTAAGAGGAATGCGAGCGGCAGAACTCGCAGCACAGAGCCGGACTTCGCCTGGCGCTCGCCTTCGAGCGATCTGAGTATGAGCTTTCGATTGAGCAAGGTTAGGATTTGGAGGCGCGGGTCGGAATCGAACCGACGCATAAAGGTTTTGCAGACCTCTCCCTTACCACTTGGGTACCGCGCCCCTGCTCATTAAAGTAGCGTTCCGCCCGGAAAAAGTCCATCGAAAGTCTGACGGGAGATAAGCCGGTGGGGGATCGGAAATCTGGAGCGGGAGACGGGATTTGAACCCGCGACTTCGACCTTGGCAAGGTCGCACTCTACCACTGAGTTACTCCCGCTCAGCCAAATCATTTTACAGCACTCGCCGACGGCTGCCAACATTACCAAGCGGCGAGTACTGATCTAGTTTAGCGTCCCTGATCTTCGTCCTCAATATCGCCTCGGAATAAGCGCCATATCTTTCTCGGCAGCCCTACTGGCATCAGCCAAAGTGCAATAAGGATCATCGGGATGAGAATATCCAGTACTCGCATGACAGCAGTGTTGACCAGATCAAAGTAGCAATGCCAACATCACCAAACCGCCGGCTACGCCAACTCCACCTCAATCCTCTTCGCCGCCGGGTCCAGCTTCACGATGCGGAAACTGCGAACCTGTCCAGCTCGTGCCGGCTCTGCCTTGGGCGGAGCTCCTGCACCGCTCTTCCAGCGCGCCTGCAACATCGAGCTCAGCGACGAAAGATCTGCCTTCGTTTCTTTGGGAGCCTCTTGTTTTGCCGGAGTCTGCGAAGCGCCTCGGCAGATCGCCTGAATTCCCTCGCCCAACTCGGCGCGGGCATGTCCGCCGGAATCGTCCATCATGCGCCCGGTGACCACGTCGCCTTCCTTGTGCTCAGCCAGATATTCGTCGATCCCCGTCGGCACCAGTTGTTTCATGCTGAGCCGCATCTGCCGCTTCTCGGGATCAATCGCAATCACCTGCGCCTGCACCACCTGCCCAACGCGCAGCACATCCGCCGGCTGGTTGATGCGCTTTTCGGCGCTGATCTCGCTCACGTGCACCATGCCCTCGACTCCCTCGGCAAGCTGTACGAATGCGCCAAACTTCATCAGACTGGTAACCGGACCTTCAATCGCGGACCCCACCGGAAAGCGTTGCGGCGCGTCTACCCACGGATCTCCCAGCGCCTGCTTCAGCCCGAGCGAGATGCGGCGCTCGCCGGCGCTCACTCCCAGAATCACCACCTCAACCGTCTCGCCCGGTTTCACCACATCGCTGGCTTTGCGGACCTTGCCTCGCGACCACGACATCTCAGAAATATGAATGAGCCCTTCGATGCCGGGCTCGAGTTCGACGAAGGCGCCGAACTCCATCAGTCGCGTGATAGTTCCGCGCACGCGATCACCAGCGTTGTACTTCCCAACAACGGCGTCCCAAGGATGCGGCTGTAGCTGCTTCAACCCAACTGAAATGCGCCGCTTATCGCCTTCGGTGCCAAGCTTCAGCACCTTCACTTCAACCTGCTGGCCGACCGAAAGCACATCCTCAGGTTTGTTCACGCGCCCCCAGGCGATGTCGCCCACGTGCAACAAAGCATCCACTCCGCCCAGATCGACAAATGCGCCATAATCGGTCAGGCTGCGCACGGTGCCGCTCACCACGTCACCCTCTTTGATCTGCGAATAGAGCCGATCTTTCGATAGACGATCTTCTTCTTCCGCGACAACGCGGCGATCGACCACCAAGTCCTCATCCGCAACATCGAGCTTGATGATGCGGCAGCGGATTTCCTGCCCCACCAACTTCTCCATGTCAGTCGCGTCGCGCACGCCGCTGCGCGAAGCCGGCATGAAAGCCCGCACGCCGACATCAACGCTAAAGCCGCCCTTCACAACCGCCGTCACCGTACCCAACATTGAAGACTTGTCGGCGAAAGCTTTCTCGAGCGCTGACCAATCCATAGGCCGCTCGACTTTGAAGCGCGAGAGTTCGTAATAGCCATCCAGATCGCGGCCTTTAACCGTGACCAGCGCTTTGTCGCCCGGCTTGAGCGTCTGCCCTTGCAGCGCCGCTATAGGCAGAATGCCCTCCGACTTGTAGCCGATGTCGAAGAACACCGACTCGGCCGTCACAGAGATGACGGTGGCGTCAATCTGCCGGCTGCCCTCCGCCTTGCGCGAGTGGCTCTTCTGATATTGCGAGAGAATGTCGCCGAAGGATTCTGTCGTCTCGGCCGGAGGGTGAGTTTCGTGAGTTTCTGGATTGGGAGTGGTAGAAGATGGGTTCGACATGAAAGGGCTACAGCCTCAATGCGGAATCGTCTGCGCTTAAGAGAACTTCAGTAGGATATCACCGTGCGCGGGATTCTTCAGTGTGCGACCCACTGCGGATCATCTTCTGGCGCCACAATCTGTCCGTCTCGCATGTGGATGATGCGGTCGCCGTACTTCGCCGCCTCAGGATTGTGCGTAATCATCAGGACCGTCTGACCCAGCTCCTGGTTCGATCGCCGCAACATGCTGAGCACGATATCGGAGTTCTTGGAATCCAGGTTTCCGGTGGGCTCGTCGGCCAGCACTACCGCCGGCTGGTTGATCAGCGCGCGCGCCAGTGCCACGCGCTGCTGCTCGCCTCCGGAAAGTTCCGCAGGGCGATGCGTCAGGCGCTGACTCAAACCGAGCAATTCGGTAATGCGGTTGAAGAACGCGGGATCTCCATGGCCGTTGCCCGCGATCTCCTCGGCGATCTCGATGTTGGAACGCGCGTCGAGTGTGGGCAGCAGATTGAATTTCTGGAACACGAATCCGATTTTGCGCTTGCGCATGCGCGTGCGTTCCCCGTCGGAAAGCGTCGCCAGATCGTCGCCATCCAGCACTACGCTGCCGCCGTCGGCGTGAGTCAGTCCGCCCAGAAGATAGAAGAGCGTCGATTTTCCGCTGCCGGAAGGGCCCACAATACTGACGAATTCGCCCTTTTCCACGCTGAAAGAAATTCCGCGCAGGGCCTCCACCTCGATTTTGCCGATGTGGTAAACCTTGCGCAGATTTTTTGCTTCGATGAATGGTCCTGCCATGCGTTAACTAAATCTTACACGATGGCAAGATTTCGAAAAGACGGAGGAGGCTGAATCGGAGCGGGAATGGCTACGCCACGCCCACCTGCCGCGCCACTTCCACAGTGCGCTGCTGCAGGCGCTTGGGCCCACGCTTCCGTACCAGCAGTTGGCGAATTCTCTCCAGCAGATCGACGGTGGCGTACATGCCCTTGGTGAGGAATACGTCGGCCTGCGAGTCGTGATCGTAGATGCGGACCTTGCTGGAGATAAGAATCGCCGGAGTGTGCGGCGAAGTTTCTTTGATCTTCGCGATCAGTTGTGGTCCGTCGAGGCCGGGCATGGCCATGTCGGCGATCACCAGGTCGATTCCGCCTTGCAGGAATCGCACCAGCGCGTCTTCCCCGCGCGAGAGGCTGACCACGCGATAGCCGCGCGTCTCCAGCACGATCTTGCGATTGGAAAGAGATTGTTCGTTATCGTCTACACACAAAATGGTCCGCTTAGGTTTCATCAGCCTTCCGCAAACCCACTAGCCGCGATTGACCGCCAATCACCGCCAGCAGAGGCTTTTTTCTCAATATGAAGAATGTCAGAGCGAACTGCATGCTAACGGGTCGAGCACGCGCTGTAAAGTGCCGCCGATGCTAATGGGACTTTCTGCCCATTGACTTATGCGTAGCGCGATGCGTTCGCTTGTTTTGCTGATCTTGGACGGTGTGAGTTAGAGAAACACTTCCCCGCGCATGACTTCGACAGAATTGCCGCCGACGCGGACGTTAACCACCCGGTTACCATCCCGCGAAGCGCGTACGAAAATCCGGCTCGGACGCTGCATCTCGACGCCCTGCTCGATGAGCACGCGCTCGTCAGATGGAGCTACCCCATGCGCCACCATCCACGCCGCCGTGCATCCCGCCGCTGAGCCGGTGGCCGGA
>Ga0209656_10003134_pt1 | contig 10731 bp, 9 predicted proteins | sample BogFormECP12_OM2_FD_188239 | JGI IMG/M metagenome (GOLD analysis project Ga0209656, IMG submission 188239) | Bog forest soil microbial communities from Calvert Island, British Columbia, Canada - ECP12_OM2 (SPAdes) (version 2) | ecosystem: Environmental > Aquatic > Freshwater > Wetlands > Bog ... | reverse complement strand
CGAGCAGTGCTACGGGGACAGCGTCCCGCTATCGCTCTCGGCAAGCCTGACCTTCGAGCAGTCCTACGCCGGCCTCGAAGGCGACTCGGCGTCGAGTGGTGAGCTGTACACGCTGCTCTCGAGCCTGGCCGATGCACCGATCGACCAGGGCATCGCGGTCACGGGCTCGGTCGACCAGTACGGCCGCATCCAGGCGGTCGGCGGAGTGACCGAGAAGGTCGAGGGCTTCTTCGCAGCCTGCGAGCGCGCAGGGCTGACCGGCGGGCAGGGCGTCATCGTCCCGGCGACCAACCGAAGCCACCTGATGCTCGACGAGCGTGTAGTGAAGGCCGTCAGGGAGGGGCGCTTTCACGTGTGGGCGGTGGAGAGCGTCGATCAGGGGATCGAGATCCTCACGGGCCTGCCGGCGGGTGAGCGCGGCGCAGATGACAACTACCCGGAGGGAACCGTGCATCGGCGGGTGCAGGATCGACTCACTGCGATGGCGCGCGCCGCACGGGATTGGAGCCGCCCCGCCCACGACGGCCTTCATCGGGACGAGGCGCCCGATGCGGATTGAGCAGGGTATGCCCGGTCCGGCAGCCCTTGTCGAGGCCGCACGCGCCGCGGGCGTCGAAGACGAGCGCCTGCTGAGAGTCCTCGCGCGTCTGCCGCGCGCAGTGTTCGTGCCGGCCGACGCGACGAGGGCGGCGTATATCGACGAGCCGGTGCCCATCAGCCATGGGCAGGTGACCAGCCAGCCGTCCCTGATCGCGAAGATGGTCGAGGCACTCGGTCTTTCCGGCGATGAGAAGGTGCTCGAGGTGGGCACCGGCTACGGCTATCAGACGGCGCTTCTGGCCTGTCTCGCTCTCGAGGTGTGGAGCGTCGAGCTGTGGCAGGACATGGTGGAAGCGGCGGGCTCCTCGCTGGCCGCCGTGGGCATATCGAACGCGCACCTGCGCGTCGGCGACGGAACATGCGGTCTGCCCGAGCAGGCGCCGTTCGACGCGGTCGTGGTCGCGGCCGCGTTCCCCGAGGTGCCGCAGCCGCTGGCCGAGCAGCTTGCTCCGTACGGGCGCCTGGTCCAGCCGATCGGACCCGGTGGAGCCGAGGAGGTCTGCCTGTTCGAAAAGGTCGGCACGAAGCTCGTGCTGAAGCGGAACCTGACGGGTGCCCGCTTCGTACGCCTCTACGGCGAGCACGGCTATTCGCGCCGAGATGCGCCACGCGGGCCCTTCGGGCTTTCGCGATGAGCCGAAGGCGGGTGAACGTGCTCAGGACTTCGGCCTGAGCGTGCGGACCACCGTCGCGGTGTTCCCGGCTGGGAAGCTCGTGGCAGTGAGGGTCACGCGCAACCTCTTGCGGTGCGCGAGCAGGTGGCGGGCATACGAGGCGATATGAACCCGCACGTCGAGCCTCCGTCCCGCCCGCGCTTCGTAGCGAGCGCTGCCGATCAGACGACAACCCCGTCCACAGCGTGCGGCGAGGGCGCGAGCGCGCTTGGCGGAAGGTTCGTCGAGCCGGATCGTGACAGTGCCCCTGCAGCCATCGGCGGCGCTCGCGGCGCAGCGAGCGGAGATCAGGGCGACGCCTCTGCGATTCACAGTCAACGACCTCGTCGCGATGAGAAGGGGGCTCGCCATCGCCGGCGGCGAGAACGCGGCCGGCGCGGCGGCTCGAACGATCGATGTGGGCAACGAGACCGCCGAGGCACTGGGGCCGAACCAGCCGCTTGCGAGTTCCAGGATGCGCAGCGTATGGCCGACGTCTTCGGCGACGGGCACATAGGTTGGCTTTGTCGCACCTGGAATCGCCGTGCAGCCGTCAATGAACGGGTAGCCGAACGAGAGGCGGTAGACCAAGGAGGAGGCGTCGCAGCGCAGCCAGCTGTAGGTGTAGTCGGTTTGTGGTCCCGTCCAGGCACCGCGCTGCCCGGTGAGCGTCTGCCCCTGCTCCGCTGTGCCCGTGATCGTGGGTGGAGAGGTATTGACCGGCGCCTGGAAGCCTGCGAAGGACGTGCCCGGGACGATCAGGCCGCCCCACAAGAGTCCGGCCGCCACAACGACGCCAACGGCCCGTCCCCGGCAGCCACAACAGACCGCGATGATCGGTCTCATATCGGTTATTTCGACGGCTCCGGTGCGTCGCTTGACCGCGGGGCGTCGAATTGGACGCTAGCTCGCGACGAAGCTCGCCTCAAACGAGGGCATCCGCGTTGCGGAAGCGCTCGCGGTACGCGGCTGGCCCGATGCCGATTACCCGAATGAATGCACGGCGCATCGTCTCCGGACTGCCGAACCCGCTTCGCCTGGCGACCGCCTCAATCGTGGCCGATCCATGATCGAGCATCGCTCGCGCGGTCTCGACACGCACTCGCTCGACGAACCGAGCGGGGGTCGTGTGCGTCTGCTCGAGGAAGACCCGTCGAAGATGGCGCTCGGACAGGGACACGCGTCGCGCGAGCTGCGCCTGGCGGTGGTCGGCGGCCGGATCGGCGGCGATCTCATCGAGCAGCGTGCGCACATGTGCGTTGGTCGTGGCCGGCACCGACAGACGTTCGGAGAACTGGGACTGCCCTCCCGGGCGCTGGAGGAAGACGACGAGCCATCGGGCAACCGTCCGCGCCAGGTCGGCTCCGTGATCCTCCTGGACGAGCGCCAGCGCGAGATCGATTCCCGCGCTCGCGCCGGCCGAGGTCGTGGTCGTGCGGTCGCGGACGAAGATGCGGTTTGGCTCGACGCTGATCTCGGGATGACTGCGCGCAAGCTCGGCGCAGAACGCCCAGTGCGTGGTCGCACGCCGACCATCGAGCAGCCCTGCCTCCGCGAGCAGGAATGCACCAGTGCACACCGAGCACGTGCGCCGGGCCCCTGCCGAGAGCCGACGTAGCTCGTCGGTCAGACGTCGATCCGATCTGACGTCGTGGATGTTCATGCCACCGGCGACGATCAGCGTGTCAAGCCCCTGCGCCTTCATGTGTCCGAGCGCGGCGTCGGCCGCGATGCGCAGCCCCGGCCCGCTACGAACGACACGGCCGTCCCGTGACGCGACGAGCAGGCTGTAGCCGGGACGATCGCCGAGAACGCGGTTGGCCGCATCGAACACCTCGGCCGGTCCGAGCAGGTTCAGCAGCTGCATGCCGTCGAATCCGACGAGCACGACCCGTCGCGCTTTGGCTGACATGCCGCGATTCTCGCGCCTGAGCAGTTCGTCCGCAAGGACAGGTCACCCTCGAATCCGGCCAGACCTCCCAGACGACGGCGCCCGCCCGGATAGAAGTCCGAGTGACCGCGGCTGTGCGCCGATCCGTAGCCCATGAGGAGGGGTCCGTGAAGCTGGAAATGCTCAACGTCGGCTGGTGCACGGGCCCGGCCGGGATCTTCCGCGCGGGCGAGGACATGGATCGGACCATCCGCTTCCCGATCCCGGCCTACCTGGTCGAGACCGAGACCGAGCGAATCCTGATCGACACGGGCCTCAATCCCGCGGCGGTCGAGGACCCGGCCGGCTACTACGAGCGGCCGGATATCTTCGCGGTCTCCACCCTCGAGCAGGAGCAGGACATCGCGGAGCAGCTCGATCTGGACACGCTCACCATGGTGGTGCTGACGCATCTGCACTGGGACCACGTGGGCGGCCTCGGGCTCATCCCGGCGTCTGTCCCCGTCGTCGTCCAGCGCCGCGAGTGGAAGGCCGGCCATGACGGTGCGGCCGTGCAGCGCAACTTCTTCCTCACCCGCGATTATGCCTGCGGCGACCGCGACGTGATCCTGGTCGACGGCGACCACGATCTCCTGGGTGACGGCTCCGTGGAGATCCTCCTGACGCCCGGGCACACCCCCGGACACCAGTCGGTCCGCGTGGGCAGGGTGGTGCTGGGTGCCGACGTCGCACACTTCGCATCGGGTCTGGACGACCACCGCTTCCCGGTCTTCGCCGACGATCACGAGCAGCAGCGACGCTCGGCAGACCGGCTGCGCCTGATACGCGACGCGGGTCTGCGGGTGATCCCCGGACACGACCCCGCGGTCCTGCGCTCCGGGCCGCTGGCAGCCTGACATCACGACCTCGCGCGGGCACGCCCCGGAGCCAGCCAGGACGGCCGCTAGCATGCGCGCGTGGCGCGAGCGCACAGGGGCGAGGGGGTACGGCGCCTGGGCGCAGGCGTGCTCGCGCTTGCGATTTCGGGTCTCGCCGTGGCCCGGGCTCCGGCGTCTCCGATCACACCGACGCTCAGCGCGTCGGTCAGTACGCATGAGCTGACCTACGGCACCACGCTCACGGTCTCCGGCCGCCTGACCAGCGGGGGCGTCGGCATCAGCGCCTCCCCGCTCGCGCTTCAGTCCGACGCCTATCCGTTCCGCGGATTTCTCACAATCGCCCACGGCGTGACCGCGGCCGATGGAAGCTTCACCCTCCAGGGCATTCGCCTGAGCCGCAACGCGCGCCTGCGGGTGCTGGCCGAAGGCGCCCAGGACGCGGCCAGCTCCCCGCTGGTCGTGATCGTCGATCCGGGCACTGAAAGCTACGCGCGCAGCCTCGGTTCCGGACGTACACGTCTCAGCGTGCGACTGCGTCACGCCACCGTCGGCGAATCGGCGTCGGCGGTGGTCTGGTGGTACGTCGCATCGACCGGGACGCGCATCTTCCACCTCTCCGCGGTGACGCAGACCCGCGAGCTCTCGCCCGGACTGACCTACGCGAGCGCGATCGTCGACCCGCCATCCAAGCGGTTCGTCTACCGCGTATGCCTGAACCCGGCCTGGCAACCGGCGATGGGCCCATCGGCCGCCCACCGGCCATGTCCGGTCCACGACTTCGAGGTTAGCCATGATGTGGGCTGAGCATCCTCACTCGCGGACCCGCTTGGGGGCGCTTCTCCTCGCGACCTGCACGATCATCGCCGCGCTTCAGATCCCGACCGCGCGAGCATTCGAGTACCAGGGGCAAGGCAATGGAATCCCGGTTGCCGCCTACCCGTCCCCAGGAGCGATCGCCGCCGCCGAGCACTTCCTGGCCTCACGCGCCGGGCGCACGTCGTTCGCGGTCGTCGATAGCAGGGGCCGCCTGGAGGGTGTCCGCGTGTATGAGCACTTTCAGTCGGCGAGCGTTGTCAAGGTGATGATGCTCGTCGCCTACCTGCAGATGCTCGCAGCCAGACACAGGAGTCTGGACGAGGCCGACAGGTCGCTGCTGTATCCGATGATCCACATCTCCGACAACGACGCCGCGTCGACGGTCCTTGCGATCGTGGGCGGCGGCGCGCTCGCTCGTGTGGCCCGCGAGGTGGGCATGACCGACTACGCCCCCGGGATCGGCTGGTGGGCCTACACGCAGACATCCGCAGCCGATCAGGCGCGTTTCTTCTTTGCGCTCGAAGGGCTCATCCCGCGACAGTTCTACGGCTATGCGCGGGGGCTGCTCTCGGGGATCGAGCCGTCCCAGAGCTGGGGGATCCCGCCGGTGGCCCGGCCACGCTGGCAGGTCCTCTTCAAGACGGGAGCCCTTCCCTCAGAGGGCCTCTTCAACGAGGTCGGTCGGCTGGAGCGACCCGGGGTGACGTTCACGCTCGCGGTGCTCACCAGCCATGAGCCGTCGATGGTATATGGCGAGCAGACGATCCAGGGCGTCGCAGAAGCCCTCCTGGCCCACACTCCCTAGTCCTCGAAGACGGGTCGGTCCGCAGCCGGCCGCTCATCGTGGTCTCGATCATTCGTCCACCACGTGCCATTGACATCGCGTGGGCGGTGCCGATGCTCCTTGGGTCCGTGCACGGATCACCGGCTCGCAACAGTGGAGGCTCCTCAGGAAGTCTTCGCGACGCGGGACTCGGCCACCGGGCATCGGCGAACCGGGGAGAACCGAGTCAGGAAGCCGTCACATGCTGAAGAGCGTCTTGTCCGCCGTTTCGGTCGTCGCTGTCGGGAGCATCACGCTCAGCGCGGGCGCGCTGGCCCAAAGCAGTTCAGTGCAGGTCGGTGTGCCCCGCGCCGCGGGCATCCAAGCGCGGTCGGGCCGGCAGGACGCTTCACTTACCCCCACCCTCGCGCGCGCCGACTTCCGTCCGGGCGCGGTACTCGTCGCCTTCTCGCCCTCATTCGACACGACACCATCCTTCAGCGGAACCGCGAGCGACACGACCCCGGTCACCGTCCAGATCCACGCCGGAGCCACCGCGAGCGGCACCCTCGTCTCGAGGGCCACGGCCACGGGCACGGGCGCCGGCTGGACCTCCGACGATGCGAGCCCGGCTCTGGGGAGTGGGCAGTACACCGCGGTTGCCACACAGGAAAGCTCACTCGGGAACCCCGCCGGAAGGAGCGCACCGGTGACGTTCGTGGTCACGCTCGCGCCGGCGGTCACGCCCGCATTGGTTCTCCCGCCCTCGGCGTCATTCAGGTGGTTCCCGTCCGTCCCGCAGACGGGCGAACCGGTCTCGCTCGTGTCGAGCTCCACAGATGCCGCCAGCCCGATCACCGGGATCGCCTGGTCGCTGTCGGACAGCGGCCCGTTCCAGGCCGCGGGACCAGTGCTCGCCACCTCGTTCTCCACTCCCGGAGCCCACGTCGTGCGGCTGCGCGTGACCGACGCTCACGGCCTGTCGAGCGTCGCCGCCGAGACGATCGACGTGGTCGGGCCCACGGCGTCGCTCATGCAGCCCTTTCCGGTCGTTCGCATCGCGGGCACCGACACCCCTTGGGGAGTCAGGCTCACGATGCTCAGGGTCCAACAGCTGCCGGCGGGTGCGCGGATCACCGTGAGGTGCAGGGGCCGGGGTTGTCCGCTCAGATCCGTGAAGCGAGTCGCGGTATCGAAGCGGTCGGGAGTCGCCCCGGTGGACTTCCGGGGGCTCGAGCGCTCCCTGCGCTTCGGCGTGACCCTTGAAATCCTGGTCTCCCAGCGCGGGAAGATCGGTGAGTACACCCGCTTCACCGTCCGTCGCGGCAGGCTGCCCGAACGGGTCGACTCGTGCCTCAACCCGGCGGGGGTCAGGCCACTGGTGTGCCCCTCCTCGTGAGCGCCGCGCGGCGGCGCCCGGGACCCCACGGACGCAGCGGTCGCAGGGACAGCCGTTGAAACGCCGTTACACGGAGAGCTGCTGGTAGAGCGTCGGCAGATCCGGGTAGCCGCTGGACGCCCAGCCCGACTGCTGAATCGCGGCGATCTGGGCCGGCGCGGGCTGGCCGGCGGTGTCGAGGATCGCCTGGATCCCCGAGCTGGCCGTCCCGTAGCCGGTCACGGTTTCCCGCCCGTTGAGCCACCCGGCGGTCGCTTCGGCGGCGGTGATCGGACTGGTCCAGATCGAGTCCGTCGAGCCATAGGTGCCGCCGTCGGTGTAGCCGATGTTCAGCCAGTCGTTGTTGTTGGCCGCCTGGCGCGATACCGCCGCTTCTCCGGACTCCTCGGACAGGAGCCATGCCCCGATGACCTGCGGGTCAAGTCCGGTGTCCGCCGCCAGCGTGGAGGCGAACTGCTGCTGTCCGCTCGTCAGCGTGCCCTGGACGGTCGGCGCCGATGAGGCGGCCTGCGCCACCGGCTGCGCCGAGACCGACCCCTGGGCCTGGTTCAGCTCGTCGGCGAAGCTCACCGAGGCGGTCGCGGTGTGTTCAAACCTCGTTCGGATGACCGCCCGCTCGCGCTCGATCTGAGTCACGCGGGCGACGGCTTCGGCGTAGCTCATCTTTCGCCCCACCTATCGGCACGGCCGTCCAGATCTTGAGGCGGCCATCCACGTCTTCAGGCCGGTTGAAGGGTCCCGCGGCCGTCGCCCGGGCGCGCCGCGGCACGCTCCGTCTGGACACGCTCGAACGCCTTCCGATACCCCTCTCAATCGGGGCGCACATGTCTCGGCGGTGCGATGTCTGCGGGCGATACCCCGGCGACTGGTGCAACGCGCCCACGACCGACGGGCAGCGTTCCCCGCACCGCGCCCAACATTCGTCTACCGACTTCCGCGCCGCCGAACACCGGTCGGCCGATACGGGCCTGCCGGCATCCACATGGAGGTGAAAAGTTGAGGCTCATGCAAGAGCGGAGAGCACGCCGAGGCGTGCTCCCGGGTACATCTGCGGCGACGATCGAGGTCGGCATCGGCATCGACGCTGCCTGCGGATCAGGCGTCGAACGGTCGTCATGAACACTTCGCAACTGCTGGACCCGCCGCGGCGCCAGCCTGCCGTGCGTCCCCCGAGGCGCGGTGCCGATGAGGCGGCGCCTCCGATCGGGGCGGTGAGCATTCCGCCGGTCGGGCCGTCGGGCGCGGGGGCGCGGCGCTCGCCCACGGCTCGGCTGACACCGGCTGCGAGCGCCTTCCTGCGGCGGCATGCGAGCGCCGTGCCGATCGTGCTGGTGCTTCTCGCCGGCGTCGCCGTCGTGCTTGGCTCGGGCATCACCCACTACCCAGGGTTCTCCGACGACGAGGGCACCTACGCCGCGCAGGCCTGGGCCGTGCTCACGCAGGGGACGCTGGCACACTACACCTACTGGTATGACCATCCACCGCTCGGATGGCTGCAGCTGGCACTGCTGATGCGTCTCGCCGGACCGCTCCTGCCGGGGCCGGGGGCGGTCGCCGCGGCGCGCGGCCTGATGCTCCTGCCGGCGCTCGCGAGCGCGGCCCTCGTGTACGTGCTGGCTCGGCGCCTATCGCTGCGGCCCGTCTTCGCCGCCACAGCGGTGCTGCTGTTCGCCCTGAGCCCACTGGCGGTGACCCTGCTGCGCCAGGTCTATCTCGACAACCTGGCCACACCCTGGCTGCTCGGCGCCTTCGTCCTCGCCGCCAGCCCGTCGCGTCGACTGTGGGCATATGCCGCCAGCGGCGCCTGCTTCGCCGTCGCGATGCTCACCAAGGAGACGTCCCTGCTCGCGCTGCCCGGCCTCGGCCTTCTCGTCCTTCAACGCGTTGATCGGCGAACGCGGTCGTTCTGCCTCGCCGCGTTCGGTCTGTCATGCGGCCTGATCGCGCTCGGCTATCCGCTCTATGCCCTGCTCAAGGGCGAGCTCCTGCCGGGAAGGGGCCACGTGAGCCTCTTGGAAGCGCTGACATTCCAGCTCTACCGGCGACCCGGTACCGGCAGCCCGCTCGCGTCGTCCTCGGCCGCGCATCACCTCATCGCGGGGTGGCTTCACACCGACCCGTGGCTGCTCGCCCTCGGGGTCGGGCTCATACCGTGCGCTCTTGCCGTGCGAGGACTTCGTCCGGTCGGCGTCGTGCTGGCGGTCTTTGCAGTGATGCCCCTTCACGGCGGGTACCTGCCCCAGCCCTACGTGATCGGCCTGCTGCCGTTCTGCGCGCTGGCGATCGCGGGCGTGCTCAACGCCTCGTGGAACGAGAGCACGCGCTCATCCGGCCGGACGCGGCTGCGGCGCGCCGCGGTCGTGGCGGTGGCTGTGAGCCTTCTCGTCATCGTCGGACCGCGCTGGCAGCGGGGCGACGCGTACGCGATGCGTGCCGACCAGACGAGGCCGGAGCATGCGGCCGAGCGATGGATCGCCGCGCATGTGGACCGCCGGGCTCGGCTGCTCGTCGACGACACGCTGTATGTGGACCTGGTCCGCATGGGCTTTGCACAGCGCTTCGGGGTGGTGTGGTTCTACAAGATGGACTTCACGACCAACCTGGACCCCTCGATCGTGCGTCACCTACCCGGGGGCTGGCGCTCCTTCGACTACGTCGTCTCGACCCCCGTCATTCGCTCGGCCCTGGAACAGAGCCCCGGAGGACTCGAGCAGGTGCGTCTGCTTCTGCAGAACAGTCGTCCGGTGGCCACGTTCGGCGCCGGCAGCGAACGCGTCGAAGTCCGCCGCGTGGTGGGCGTCGGCGTCGGCTCGGGCCTGATCCCGCGCGCCGGCGGCAGACCGCATCCGAAGCCGAGCCGGAGAGCTGCGCGCTCCGGGCGGGCGGCACCCGGGTCGATCCACGAGCGCGCGCCCCGCTCGCGCATCCGCACCCGGCACTCATGAGCACGTTCGTTCATGCGAGAGAATCGCGAGCGATCGCCGAAGCCGGGCACCGGCGGTGGTGGATTGCCGCGGCCGCCGCCCTGGGCCTGCTCGTCGGCTTGGTCGGCGGCGGTTTTGAGCACCTCAGCCTCGACGGCGGCTCGGCCCACGCCGCCGACGCCGCCCGGGCAACTCGTGGGTTCCTGAGCCGGTACGTCGAAGCCGACGGGCGCGTGGTGCGCCGCGATCAGGGTGGCGACTCCGTCAGCGAGGGCCAGGCCTACGGTCTCCTGCTGGCGCAGTCGGTGGGTGACCAGCGGGCGTTCGCGCGGATCTGGGATTGGACCCGTACGCACCTGCAGCGCCCGGACGGCCTGCTGGCCTACCTCGCCGACGGGGCCGGCGCGGTCCGTAACCCCACGCCCGCCAGCGACGCCGACGTCCTGGCCGCCTGGGCGCTGAGCATGGCCTCCGGTCCTGATGCCTCCTACTACCATGCGCAGGCACGCCGCCTGGCGGGTGCCGTACTGGTGGGCGAGACGGCGGCTCGGGGCGGCCTGCTGATGCTCGCGGCCGGCCCTTGGGCGACCGGTGACCCCGTCTCCCTTGACCCCAGCTACTGGTCGCTCGTCGCGTTCGAAGCGCTCGGGCGCTTCACCGGAGATCCGCGCTGGGCCTCGCTGTCACGATCCGGCTATACGCTCGCCCGGGAGCTGTCGGAGGATGGGACGCGGCTTCCCCCGGACTGGGCCCGCGTGGACGGCGCCGTGGCGACGCCGACACCGGCGCCGGACGGCCGGACCCCCC
>Ga0209656_10003133_pt1 | contig 10731 bp, 10 predicted proteins | sample BogFormECP12_OM2_FD_188239 | JGI IMG/M metagenome (GOLD analysis project Ga0209656, IMG submission 188239) | Bog forest soil microbial communities from Calvert Island, British Columbia, Canada - ECP12_OM2 (SPAdes) (version 2) | ecosystem: Environmental > Aquatic > Freshwater > Wetlands > Bog ... | reverse complement strand
CATCATGGTGCGCGGCCGCGTGCTGGACGGCGCCGGCCGGCCGGTGCGGCGCCAGCTGGTGGAGATCTGGCAGGCCAACGCCGCCGGCCGGTATGTGCATCAACGCGACCAGCATCCCGCGCCGCTGGACCCGAACTTCACCGGCGCCGGCCGCTGCCTGACCGACGACGCGGGATGGTACTCGTTCACCACCATCAAGCCCGGCCCCTACCCCTGGCACAACCACCACAACGCCTGGCGGCCCGCGCATATCCACTTCTCGCTATTCGGCACCGGCTTCACCCAGCGGATGATCACCCAGATGTACTTCCCGGGCGACCCGCTGTTCGCGTTCGACCCCATCTACCAGTCGATCACCGGGGAACAGGCCCGCGCCCGCCTCGTGGCGGCCTATGACCACGACAGCTCGCAGCACGACTTCCTGCTGGGCTACCGGTGGGACATCGTTCTGACAGGCAGCCACGCCACCCTGATGGAGGACGGCGATGCCTGACTTGGTCGCCATGCCCGGCCAGACGATCGGGCCGTTCTTCGGCTACGCGCTGCCCTATCCGGGCGACCGCGAGCTGGTGCCGCGCGGATCGACCGGCTCGGTCCGGCTGCACGGTTACGTGTACGACGGCGAGGGCCACGGCGTCGCGGACGCCTTGCTGGAGATCAGGCAGGCCGACGCGTCCGGCGCGGTCCCGGCGGTATCGGGGTCGCTGCGGCGCGGCGGTGCTCCTTTTACCGGCTGGGGGCGCAGCAGCACCGCCGCCGACGGCCACTACTGGTTCAGCACGGTCGAGCCGGGACCGGCCCGGCCGGGGAGCGCGCCGTTCTTCGCGGTCACTGTGTTCGCCCGGGGCCTGCTCAACCGGCTGTTCACCCGGATCTACCTGCCCGCCGACCCGTCCGTCCTCGATGGCGACCCGCTCCTGGCCTCCCTGGACGCCGCAGAGCGCCGCGCGATGGTGGCAGTGCGCGAGGCCGACGGCAGCCTGCGGTTCGACGTGCAGCTGCAGGGACCGCGGGAAACCCCGTTCCTGAGCTTCCCGGGGCACCTGCGATGACGGGCCGGATCACGATCTGCGACAGCGCCCTCGAAGCGGTGGCCGGCATCGCGGACGGCGCCACGGTGCTGGTCGGCGGATTCGGCTCGGCCGGGCAGCCCGTCGCGCTGGTCGAGGCGCTGCGGGAGGGCGGCGCCAGCGAGCTGACCGTAGTGAGCAACAACGCGGGCGGCGGCGACCACGGCCTGGCCGCGCTGATCCGTGACGGCCGGGTTCGCAAGGTAGTCTGCTCGTACCCGCGCCAGTCCGACTCCTGGCACTTCGACGCGGCCTACCGGGCCGGCGCGGTCGAGCTCGAGCTCGTGCCCCAGGGCACACTGGCCGAGCGGATCCGCGCCGCGGGCGCGGGGATCGGCGCGTTCTTCACCCCGACCGGTTTCGGCACTCCGCTGGCGGAGGGCAAGGAGACCCGGGTGATCGACGGCCGGGGCTACCTGCTGGAGTACCCGCTGCCCGGCGACGTGGCCCTGGTCGCGGCGCACCGGGCCGACGAGCTGGGCAACCTGGTCTACCGCAAGACCGCGCGCAACTTCGGGCCGATCATGGCGGCCGCCGCGGCCACCACGATCGCGCAGGTGAACCAGATCGTGCCGGTCGGCGCGCTCGACCCCGAGCATGTCGTCACGCCGTGCCTGTACGTCGACTGCGTCGTACGTGTCGACCGTGATGTGATTCTGTCAGGAGAGAGACAATGAGCACCCTGGCCGGTATCGACAGGGACGCACTGGCCTGCGTCGTCGCGGCGGATATCCCGCCCGGCTCGTTCGTCAACCTCGGCATCGGCCTGCCGACCAGGATCTCCAACCACCTGCCGCCGGACAGCAGCGTCATGCTGCACACAGAGAACGGCATGCTCGGCATGGGCTCCGGGGCACAGGGCGATCAGATCGATCCCGACCTGGTCAACGCGGGCAAGCTCCCGGTGACCGAGCTGCCCGGCGCGTCGTACTTCCATCACGCCGACTCGTTCGCGATGATGCGCGGCGGCCATCTCGATATCTGCGTGCTGGGCGCCTACCAGGTCTCGGCCGCCGGCGACGTGGCCAACTGGCACACCGGCCGGCCCGGCGACGTCCCCGCCGTCGGCGGCGCGATGGACCTCGCCATCGGCGCCCGGCAGACCTTCGTGATGATGACCCTGCTGACCCGCGACGGCCGTCCCAAGCTAGTGCCGGAGTGCACCTATCCGCTCACCGGGCTCGGCTGCGTTTCCCGCGTCTACACCGACCTGGCCGTGTTCCTCATCCAGCCGGAGGGCGTCGTAGTCCGCGACCTGTTCGGCATCGACTTCGGCACGCTCACCGCTCTCGTCGAGGTGCCGCTCGTCGACGCGACGCAGAAGGCGATCCCATGATCACGAACACGACCGTCGGCATCGTAGGCGGCGGCCCCGCAGGCCTCATGCTGTCGCACCTGCTGTCGATCGCCGGCATCGAGTCGGCCGTCGTCGACCACCGCACCCGGGCCGAGATCGAGAACACCGTGCGCGCGGGCATTCTGGAGGCCGACAGCGTGCGGCTGCTTATTGACACCGGCGTCAGCGACCGGGTGCAGCGCGACGGTATCGCGCACCAGGGAATCGACCTGAGGTTCGGCGGTGAGAACCACCGGATCGACTTCAAGGGACTGGTGGGAGAGCCGTCGTGGCTGTACCCGCAGACCGACGTGTTCATCGACCTGGCCGGCGCGCGGAACCGCGACGGCGGCGACGTACGGTTCGGCGTCAGCAAGGCCCGGGTCGTCGACGTGACCGGCGACCGCCCGGCCATCCTGTACACCGACGCCGAAGGCGCCGACTGCGAGGTGCGCTGCGACTACCTGGTGGGCGCGGACGGTTCCCGCTCGAGCTGCCGCTTCGAGATCCCGGAATCAGTGCGGACGCACTACTTCCGCGAGTACCCGTTCGCGTGGTTCGGCATCCTGGCCGAGGCGCCAAAGAGCGCGCCCGAGCTGGTCTACACCCACTCGCCGCGCGGCTTCGCGCTGATCAGCCAGCGCACCGAGACGCTGCAGCGGATGTACTTCCAGTGCGACCCGGACGAAGACACTGATGCCTGGTCCGAGGACCGCATCTGGGCCGAACTCCAGGCCCGGGTGGCCGGGCCGGACGGCTTCACGCTGCAGGAAGGCCCGATCACCGACAAAGCCATCCTGCGCTTCCGCAGCTTCGTCGCCGAGCCCATGCGCTACGGCAACCTGCTGCTGGCCGGCGATGCCGCGCACACCGTGCCGCCGACCGGCGCCAAGGGGCTTAACCTCGCCCTGGCCGACGTGCAAGTGCTGGCCGAGGCGCTAGAACGCGCCGTAAAGCACACGCAAGCCGACGCGCTCGACGAGTACGGACCGCGAGCGCTGGCCCGGGTGTGGAAGGCGCAGCACTTCTCCTACTGGATGACGACCATGCTGCACGCGCTACCCGGCGCCACCGACTTCGACCTACGGCGGCAGCTCGGCGAGCTCGAGTCGGTAGCGAGCTCGGCGGCCGGATCCACGTACCTCGCCGAGGCCTACACCGGCTGGCCCAGCCGCTAACGAGACGACACCTGGGATTAAGCAATTGGCCGTGGGACTCGGGCGGGTCCGGTGAGCGGCGGCTGAACTGATCGAGGCGAGGGCGCGGCCTATCCTGGGACGGCGTATCGCCGAAGACGGCTTCTACTCCAGCAGCGGATGAACCATGCCAGGAAAGGAGCACCCGTGACCGACAGGCCACCCGCCGTTACGCTGGACAGCCGAGGGACGATCGATCGCCTCTACGTGCTCGATGGCGGCGAAGCGCAGGTCCAGGACATCTCGCAGTGGTCGCCAGGCGTCGACGTCGGCCAGCCACGCACCTTCAGCAACAACGTCTACCTGCTGCAACATGGCGACCAGTGGATGGTGTGGGACACCGGCATCGACGAGCGCCTCATCGACACGCCCGGCGGCGAAATCATCGCGCACGACGTCCGTGGCGTGGTCAGCCGCACCCTGACCGCGCAGCTCCGCGAGCTCGACATCGATCCCCGGGAGGTCGCGCTGATCGCCTTCTCGCACGCGCACTTCGACCACGTCGGCAACTGCCGCCTGTTCCCCACCGCGACCTGGTACGTACAGCGACCTGAGTACGAGGCGATGTTCGGTCCGGACCACACCAAATACGGATTCATCCCCTCCCTCTACGCGAGCATGCCGAACAACCCGATCGAGATCGTCGACGGCGACCACGACCTGTTCGGCGACCGATCCGTGCAGATCATCTCTACCCCCGGACACACCCCTGGCCACCAGTCCCTTCTGGTCCAGCTACCTGAAACCGGGCCCGTCGTGCTGAGCGGCGACGTCGCCCACTTCAAGGAGAACTTCCGCTACCGGCGGGTGCCCAGCTTCAACGCCGACCACGCGCAGACGCTGCAGTCGATGAATCGCATCGACGCACTGCTGCAGGCCGAGGGCGCGGTGCTGTGGATCAACCACGACGCCGGGCAAAGCGCGACCATCCCTCACGCACCCGACGCGGTGCGCTAACCGAGATGTTCCCGGATCAAGGCGGCGCCGCCAGCGAACACGGCGACGATGGCGTACTGCGGGATCGCCAGCAGCCACCACTTGATTAGGACCAGGCCGCGGGAGAGCCGCTCGGGGTAGGCGACGTCCAGCGTCGCAGGGTAGTCCGGCTCGCGGTCGGCCGCCCTGTCGTCGGTGGTGCACGCGGACGGGCTGATCGCGGTGATCCCGGTGTTCAACGGCTCGTATAGCGGCCTGTTCAAGATGTTCTTCGACGTGCTGGACCCGGACTCGATGGCCGCGATGGCCGGTAAGCCCGTGCTGGCCGGCGCGGCCGGCGAGGACTGGGGCGCCGTTCGAGTGCCTGCTGGATAGCTGAGCCCCCGGTCCCTCCCCACTTGGGTGGATCAAAAGCCGCCGTTTTCGGCTTTTGATCCGCCTAAGCGGGCCCTTACAGGTGCCAGCCGACGATGGCGAAGCCGTGGGTCAGGGCGGCGTTCAGGACGTCGGGGTCGAGGCGGCCGTCCGAGCGGCGCGGGATCGGGATGAACTTCGCCGCCCGCGGGTTCTCCCGTGCGATCACGCCGAGCAGGCGTTCCACCTCGGCCGGGTCGCGGACCAGTTCCGGCCGCGCCGTCACGTCCCGGCCGCGTAGCCGGATGCGGACCGGCCGCCCGGCGCCGCTCCGCTGGTCCGGAACCTGGCGCTCGCGGCGCTCGGCCTCACAACCGGTGGTGCCGGGGAGTTACTCGCGGAACGCCGGGGCTCGCGTCGCGGGCGCCTGCTACGCCGGGCTTTCCGCCACCTGGGGGCCGAACGCGGCGCGCACCCAGGCGACGATCTCGGTGGTGGACGCTCCCGGCGTGAAGATCCTGGCCACGCCCATCCGGGACAGCTCCTCGATATCCGCCTCGGGGATGATGCCACCACCGAACACCACGATGTCCGAGGCCTCTCGCTCCTTGAGCAGTTCGATCACCCGGCTGAACAGCGTCATGTGTGCGCCGGAGAGAATAGAGAGCCCGACCGCGTCGACGTCCTCCTGGATGGCGGCGGCCACGATCTGCTCCGGCGTCTGGTGCAGCCCGGTGTAGATGACCTCCACGCCGGCGTCGCGCAGCGCGCGGGCCACGACCTTTGCCCCCCGGTCATGGCCGTCAAGACCGACCTTCGCGACGATCACCCGGATCTTGCCCATGACCGCAAGCGTAGCCGGAACATCCAGAGTCGCATCACACCGGCTGGCTGCCGCCCGGGCGGTCGTAGCCCGTGGGGCCAGCTCAGTCGACGCAGGGAATACCGTTCTTCGCGTTGACAGCGCCGCCCTGTGCGCCCGTGGTGGGGATGGGAACCGCCGGGCTCGAGGCCGTCGGCGTGCCGGTGGCGCCGGGCACCGTGGCGCTCGCGCCCAGCATGACCTGGACATGCCCCGCCGCCACCGTGGAACTCGCGGTCGCGGTGACGCCGAACAGCGAAGCGATCCTGCTGGCGCTGGCCGCCGATCCGGTGCCGTAGAGCACCTCGGTCGTGGTCAGCGCGCTGGTGTTCGCGATCTGCCCGGCCTTGTAGCCGTCCTGGACCAGGGCGGCGGAGACCTGCCCGGCCAGCCCCTGGGTGCTGCCGCCGTTGAAGACATCCACTGTGGTCTTGGCGGCGTCGGCCTGAGCGGCGGCTGTCGTGCTGGCGGGCTGGGGGCTGGGGGAACTCGGTGTGCGCGGCACCGGATAGAACGTCTCCTGCACCAGCTGCTGGATCAGGGCCGGGTCGACCTGGTTCGCGTCCTGCCCGTCGATGGTCTCGTAACCCACGATGGGCAGCGTGTGGAAGGTCAGGTTGCCGCTGGTCAGGCTGCGCATCTGGCTGGCGAAGTCGAGCAGGTCCCAGCCGGCGTCGGTGATCACGTACTGCCTGGCTACCGACAGCAGCGAGTTAATCTTGGTCAGGTCGCTGAGCACTCCCTCGGTACGCAGCTGCTGCATGACCGAGTCGAGGAACGCCTGCTGGCGGTGGGTGCGGTCGAGGTCGCCGTTGGCCAGGCCGTGCCGCTGGCGGACGAACGCCAGCGCCATCACGGCGTCGAGGTGCTGGTAGCCGGCCTTATGGGCGTAAAAGCCCGAGTAAGAGTCATAGGCGACCGGACGGTTGAGGCAGACCTCCACGCCGCCGAGCACGCTCGCGAGCTCGTAGAACCCGTCCAGGTTGACCTCGGCGAAGTGGTCGATGTGCACCCCGGTGAGCTGCTCCACCGTCGCGACCGTGGCGGCGCGGCCGGCCTCGTTGCCCGCAAAGGCGATCTGGTTCTGGCTCAGGCCGGAGCTCTGCTGCCTGAGCTGGGATTCCCTGGCGGCCAAGGCGAACCCGTAAGCCTGATCGATCTTGCCCTCGGCCTGCCCGTCGTAGGGGGTGGGGTAGGTAACCCAGTCGTCGCGCGGGATGGAGAAGCCAACCGCCTTCTTGCCGCCCGCCGGGATATGGATCAAGATCAGCGTGTTGGTGGCGTTCCCGCCGACCCCGGCCTCGACGCCCGCCCGGCTCCCGGCGTGCAGAGCCTTAAGAATATCGTTAGGAAGGATGTTGCCGTTCCAGTCGGTGCGGCTCTCCAGCCCCATAAGTAGGATGTTCTGCGCGCCGATGGACGGGCCGCTGACTATCGCGTGCGAGCCGCCAATGCTGCTCACGTCGCGCACGACAAAGTAGGAAAAGCCGCTCACCGCGAGGACCAGGGCCGCGGCCACGCAGCTCAGGGCATACCCGGCCTTTCCGGCGGCCCCCCACAACGAGGCCGGAGAGCCTGGCCTAACCATGGCATTTTTCCTCAGCAGTCTCAGCTCTGGATCGATACCGTCCGATGAAGCCTACCGTCACGTTCCTGTTATCAAGGCACAACGACTAACATCCAAAGCACATATGAGTGACCCACTATGGCGCGAAGCACGCCCGAGCAGGCCGTACGGCAGTGAGCCTGGAGCCAGGCCGCGCGGCCGCGATCCCGGGACCCCACCGGGCGCCCCGCGGACGGCGGCGGCCGGTGCCAGGACGCCCCGGCGCGATCGGAGTCGCGGCGAGCTCGATGCGCGCGGGTCAGATCCCTGGGGACGTGATCCCGGCTGGGGCAGCCGCGACCCCGGCTCGCGAAATGCGGGCGGTAACGGCTGGGATCCGGGACCTCCCGCCGGGCGCGATGGCGATCCAGGAGCCGACGCGCAGACCCGCCGGATGCCGGCCCAGCCTGGGGCGCCCCGGACGCAGCCGACGGGGACGCGAGCGTCTGGTACTCGACCGACCGGAACGCAGCCGACCGGAACGCCGCCGACCGGGACGCGGGCGGCCGTAACTCAGCCCCGCGGCATGCGCGAGGACGCGGCGCGGGGCCCGGCCGGACCGCGCGATTCCCGCGGGCGGAGGAATTCTTCCCGGTCGCGGGGCGGGGGGCGGGTCAGACGATGGGGCACGCTGCAGGGCGGCCTCGGGGTCTGCATCATCGTCGCCAGCGCGGCCATCGGCGCGATCGTCACCATGGTGACCCGGAACGCGCCCGGTTCCCTGCTGGGATTCTGCGTCGTGGTCGGCACGGTGGTCGCCGCGCTGGCCATCCGGCCCAGGACCGGCCGGATGATCTTCCCCGTCCCAGTGCTTTCCTATCTGGTGGCCGCCCTGCTAAGCGGTGTCGTATTCGACCGGTCCGCCGACTCGTCCAAGACGGTGCTGGCCATCGGCGCGGCGCAGTGGATCGCCAACGGCTTCCGCGCGATGGTGCTCGCCACCGCGCTGGCCGTCGTGATCACTACCGCCCGCTGGTTTTTCCGGCGCCGCCGCAGGCCGACCACGCGCGACCCGCGCAGGCCGGTCCCGGCGGCTGGCCCGGCCAAGACCGGCCCCACCTGGGCTGGCCCGGTCCAGACGGGTCCCGCGCAGATGGGCCCAGCGCAGACGGGCCCAGCGCAGACGGGCCCAGCGCAGACGGGCCCAGCGCAGACGGGCCCAGCGCAGACGGGCCCGGGCCAGGCTGGCACCGGACGCGATGGCGCGGCGCGGCCGCTGCATGGGCACTGGGAGACCTCAGCGGAATCCGGCTATCCCGCGGGATTCGCGGGCCCGGGTAGCCTGCGGGAGACCCGGGAGGCCGGCCGTCCTGGGACTCTTGGGGGTCCTGGGGTCTGGGGCGATCCGGGCCCGCGCGGCACCGGCCCTCGTCCCGGGCCGCGTCCCGGAGCCGAACCTTACAACTTCTCCAGCGGGGCGTAACGAAGCACTAGGTGCTTGACGCCGTAGTCGGCGCCGAAGTCGATCTTCGCCTCGGCCTGGTCGCCGTAGCCGTCGGTCGACACCACGGTGCCCAGGCCGAACTTATCGTGAGTCACCATGTCCCCCGGTGACAGCGCGGGCACCGGCCGGTTCCCCGGCGACCGGGTCCCCGGCCGCTGGGCCATCCGCTCCTGAGCGGGCATGACCGACGACATCGCCGCCCGCTCGTTACGGCGCCACTCGATCAGGCCGGACGGGATCTCGCCCAGGAACCTCGACTCCTGATGGAAAGAAGGACGGCCCCACCAGTTCCTGGCCACGGCGCGGGTCAAGTACAGCCGCTGCTCCGCCCGGGTGATGCCGACATAAGCCAGCCTGCGCTCCTCTTCCAGTTCCTTCGCGTTAGTCAGCGAGCGCTGGTGCGGGAACACCTCTTCTTCCATCCCGGTGAGGAACACCACGGGAAACTCCAGGCCCTTGGCCGTGTGCAGCGTCATCATCGTCACCAGGCCGCCGTGCTCTTCCCCCTCGGGGATCTCGTCGGCGTCGGCGACCAGGGACACCTGCTCGAGGAATTCCGCCAGCGTCCCTTCCGGGTGCGAGCCGTCGAACTCGCGCGCCACCGACACCAGCTCTTTCAGGTTCTCCACCCGGCTGGCATCCTGCAGGTCAGAGGAGGACTCCAGCGACTCCTGGTAACCCGTGCGGTCGAGCACCGCCTCGGCGAGCTCGGCCACCGGACCGGACTCCGCAAGGTCCCGCAGTTCTCCGATGAGCGCGTTGAACCCCCCGATCGCGCTGGCCGACCGCGCCGCGAGGCCCGGCACGTCGGCCGGGCGGGCCAGCGCCTGGGCGAACGTGATCCGCTCCCGCTGCGCGAACGCGGCCACGTACTCCTCCGCCCGGTCGCCGATGCCGCGCCTGGGCACGTTCAGCACCCGCCGCAGCGAGACCTCGTCCGCCGGGTTGGCGATCAGCCGCAGGTAGGCGAGCAGGTCGCGGACCTCGCGCCGTTCGTAGAACCGCACCCCGCCCACCACCCGGTACGGCAGCCCGACCCGGATGAACACTTCCTCGAAGACGCGGGACTGCGCATTGGTCCGGTAGAACACGGCCACCTGGCCGGGAGTCGCCTGGCCCGCGTCGGTGAGCCGGTCCACCTCCTCGGCCACGAACGCGGCCTCGTCGTGCTCGTTGTCGGCCACGTAGCCGACGATCGGCGGGCCCGCGCCCTGGTCAGACCATAGGTTCTTGGGCTTGCGGCCCTGGTTCTGCGAGACCACGGCGTTGGCGGCGGCCAGGATGTTCTGGGTGGAACGGTAGTTCTGCTCCAGCAGGATGACCTTCGCGTCGGGGTAGTCCTGCTCGAACTCCACGATGTTGCGGATGGTCGCGCCGCGGAAGGCGTAGATCGACTGATCCGCGTCGCCGACGACGACAAGCTCGGGAGGCGTGAGGGGTTCTCCGGGGCTGTTGACCTGCTCCGTTCGGGAAGAAAAGAGCGGAGCACCGGCTGATACCAGTTCCCTGATCAGGACGTACTGCGCGTGGTTGGTGTCCTGGTACTCGTCGACCAGGACGTGCCGGAACCGGCGGCGGTATTCCGCGGCCACCTCCGGAAAGGCCTGGAAGAGGTTGACCGTGACCATGATCAGGTCGTCAAAGTCCATCGCACCGGCCGCCACTAGGCGGCGCTGGTACTCGCGGTAGGCCTCGGCCAGGGCCTTTTCCCGCGCGGTGCGCGCGCGGGAAGCGAAGGTCTCGTAGTCGATCAGCTCGTTCTTCAGGTTCGACACCTGGGCGGCCATGGCCTTCGGCGGGTACTGCTTGGCATCGAGCTCAAGCTCCCGGCAGACCAGCGCCATCAGGCGCTGGGAATCCGCCTGGTCGTAGATGGAGAACGACGAGGGGTAGCCGAACCGCCTGGCCTCCCGGCGCAGGATGCGCA
>Ga0209656_10003132_pt1 | contig 10735 bp, 11 predicted proteins | sample BogFormECP12_OM2_FD_188239 | JGI IMG/M metagenome (GOLD analysis project Ga0209656, IMG submission 188239) | Bog forest soil microbial communities from Calvert Island, British Columbia, Canada - ECP12_OM2 (SPAdes) (version 2) | ecosystem: Environmental > Aquatic > Freshwater > Wetlands > Bog ... | reverse complement strand
GTCCCGGCGAACGTGAACGGAGTGATTATAACGCGGATTGATCCCAACGCCGGTGCAGCCCAACAACTGCGAGCCGGGGATGTAATCGAACAGATCAATCGACAACCGATTTCGAACGTAGATGATTTTCAAGGCGTTGTCGGCCAGCTTGATCCAGACCGGCCTGTGCTGGTAGGGATGGCCCGAAACAGGCAGCGGTCCTTTGTGCTGATTCAACCCAATTGATTCATTTTCGGATCTCCTCACAATTCGAGACAACTATGAGACAAGGTTCTACTGGTAACGTTATTGCGGCGCTTGTTAGTTTCTTTATCCCCGGCCTCGGTCAGCTGCTTCAGGGCCGTGTTCTCGCGGCGATTCTTCATTTCGTGCTCACCGGACTTTTGTGGCTGGTCACTTTTGGGTGGTTTGGTTGGATTGGGCATCTCTTCTCATGTATCGACGCGGCACGTTGGACGGCGCGCTAAAGCAACAAATAAAAAGGAGGATCGTTATGCCAGATTCGACAACAGGTCGTGGTTCAGGCGGAAACGTGGTTGCGGCGATCGCCAGCCTTTTGGTCCCGGGACTTGGACAGTTGGCGCAGGGACGAATCTTTTCGGCATTTCTAATGTTCATAGTGTCAGGAATTCTCTGGATCGTGACCTTTGGGCTGCTTGGATGGCTGGGTCATATCCTGGCTGCATTGGACGCAGCGCTCTGGAGAGGGCCGGCATAGTGTTCTGTCCCCGATTAACATGACTCTCATTCGGAGACAGGACACGAACTGATGGATAAGCTGCGATACCCCCCGCCAGGGAGCGCGCCGGCGACGCTGATGGTACCGCTGGAATATCAGAGTGTGAAACCGGTGATGTCGCTTATCCAATACGACGCACACAGGTTCGAGGAACGCATAATCGAGAATATCGATCAATTGTTGCCCTGCCTCGAAAGCGAGAAAGTAAGTTGGATCAACATCAACGGGCTAGGGGATGTCGACCTGTTTAAGCAATTGGCTGCGCATTTTCGAATCCACCAGTTGGCGCTGGAGGATATACTCAATCTCGGGCAGCGCCCGAAGGTGGATGAGTACGACCAGCAGCTATTCATCGTGCTCGATATGGCCTATGAAACACGAAAGCACGAGGTCACATTCGAGCAAATTAGCATTGTATTGACAGACCACATCGTAATCACTGTCCAGGAACGACCCGGTGACGTGCTCGATCCTGTGCGCCAAAGATTACGGGACGCTGCTGGAAATGCCCGCTTCCTGCGGGCCGATTACCTTGCTTACGCGCTCATTGATTCCGTTGTAGACCAGTACTTTCCGATTATCGAATCTCTGGGAGCCTCGATTGACGATTTTCAACAATCGATCCTTAATCAACCGACCCGGGAGCGAGTCAACGAACTGCATACCTTCAGACGTTTGATCGCGAGGATTCGTCGGGCTATTTGTCCGCATCGGGACGTTCTAAACCGGCTGATGCGTGATGAAAGTGGCATCATCTCCGGGCGTACACGGCCCTATCTCCGGGACTGTTACGACAACACTGTCGTCATGCTGGATATGTTGGAAACTTTCCGGGACGCAACGGCAAATTTCATGGATCTTTATCTCTCTAGCATTGGCATCCGGACGAATGAGATCATACGCGTTCTCACATTGATCTCGTGCATTTTCATTCCGCTGACGTTTATTGCTGGCATATACGGGATGAACTTCGATCCGAAGGCGAGTCCGCTGAATATGCCGGAGCTGGAATGGCCATTCGGGTACCTTTTTGCCATCTGCCTAATGATGGCGGTTGCGGGTGCGATGATTCTCTATTTCAAGCGCAAGAAGTGGCTCTAGCCCGCAATGATCGAAATCAAGGTCCGGTAGGGTCACGCTCCCGCGTGACCGGCGCCGCATAACTCCCGCTCTACGACCGGGACCCCGGTTTGAACACCTGACCTCCGTATGGCCAGTCGCGCGCCCTTTGTACAAGACCCGCCCGAACCGGGTTCTCGATCATATAGGCACGGCGTTCTTCAGCGCTTTCGTCGGAGCGGATGCGATGATGAAACGAAGCCCGTTGCCATTGGCAATCCGGCCTATCATAACGCCACGCGGTCACGCGGAAGCGTGACTGCCGGCAGTGGCGGTCATCCACCTTTTGATTGTCTGCGACCGGATCCAATGACTATGGCGGCGCTTTGACTTCGGCATTTTGCCTTCTTACTTCTGACTTGTCTCAACTCGCCCGATCCATGCAGGATGATTCGCGATCAGTGCGAGCGCCTGTTTTGTCAAGGTTTTCCCCGGCTCGATTCGGTGCCAGGGCGACGCACCGGAGGGGTGCGGCAGTGGAACCAAGTCAAAACGCGAATTGTACTTCTCGACGCGCACGACTTTCCCGACCAACTCTGTCAGAATGGGCAGTTCGCTCACGAACTGGCCAATCGCAAGTTTGCCGACGGCGATCACGAGCCGCGGACGTAAGAGATCGATTTCCGCGCGAAGCCAGGCGCCACAATGGGCAACCTCTTCTTTCGAAGGCACTCGATCGCCGCCTTCTGAATTTTTCCCGGGAAAACAGCGGCAGACCGCCGCCATGTAGACCGTGGAGCGAAATTCCTGCTCGGCGACACCTGCCTCGAGTTCGAACCATTTGAACATCGCTTTGCCGGCCGTCCATGCGAACGGGCGACCGAGGATCGGCTCCTTCACTCCGGGCGCCTGGCCAACCAGCATGACTCGGCTCAGGACCGGGCCGCCGGAGATCGGGTTGGACTGCATTTTGGGACATTTTCGGCAGGCGCGAAGTGCATCGACGTGGTTCTGCAGCTCGCTTTGAAGCTCTAACTTCGATAATTTGCCTTTCATAAGCTCCGCGCACCACGGCCGAAGAACTACTTGCGTGACCTTCCTACCGATGCCTAACATGGGACCCTACCCAGGAGATACCACTTTGGAATTAAAAGACATTAGAGCCATCATCGATTTGATGAAAAAGAACGATCTGGCTGTCTTCAAGCTCGAGAAAGAGGGATTCAAGATTGAGCTCGAAGCGCATCGTCATGCCGCGCCGTTGCCTTCGGTTCCCCACGAACATCAGGTGATCAGCGTTGCGCCGGCGGCGGGCGCTTCTCCCTTTTCGGCGGCGTCTGTACCCGAAGCAAAGATCGCTTACAAAGAGATCGTTTCACCGATGGTTGGGACATTTTATCGCGCACCCTCCCCCGATTCGGCTCCTTATATCAAGGAGGGCCAGGAGGTCTCCGAAGAAACCGTAGTTTGCATCATCGAGGCGATGAAAGTGATGAACGAGATCAAAGCCGAGGTTAAAGGCGAGATCATTGAAGTCCTGGTCGAGAACGGGACCGCCGTTCAATTTGGTCAGCCACTCTTCAGGGTGAAGTAATTGTGTTCAATAAAATCCTGATCGCCAATCGCGGCGAGATCGCGTTGCGGATTATCCGCGCCTGCAAAGAACTCGGGATACCAACTGTCACCGTTTATTCCGAGGCGGATGTCGACTCGTTGCATGTCCAATTGGCAGATGAATCGGTCTGTATCGGCAGGGCGCCGAGTTCTGACAGCTACCTGAAAATCGATCGGATCATCAGCGCTGCGGAGATTAGCGATGTCGATGCAATTCATCCCGGCTACGGGTTTCTCGCTGAAAATGCGCATTTTGCCGAAGTCTGCGCCAGTTGCGGTATCAAGTTCATCGGCCCGCCGCCATCAGCGATTCGGGTGATGGGGGATAAGAGCGCTGCCCGCGAACAGGCCATCAAAGCGGGTGTGCCGGTCTCGCCTGGAAGCGATGGAATCGTCGAAACCGAGAGCGCGGCGTTAAAAATCGCGAAGCGAATTGGGTACCCCGTAATGATTAAAGCGGTTGCCGGCGGAGGCGGCCGAGGCATGCGGGGAGCGCACAACGATGCCAGTCTCGTGCAAGGTTTGCACGCGGCCCGAGGCGAGGCCGAGAAGGCGTTCGGGAACGGCGACGTTTATATTGAGAAACTGATCGACCGTCCGCATCACATCGAGTTCCAGGTGATTGGCGACAGTCACGGACGTCTGGTGCATTTGGGCGAACGCGATTGTTCGATCCAGCGACGGAACCAGAAGATTATTGAAGAATGTCCGTCGCCGTTACTCGACCGAAAGCTGCGACACCGGATGGGCGAATGCTCGGTGCACCTTGCCAAGTCAGTCGGGTACGAGAACGCCGGCACTATGGAGTATCTCGTCGATCGGGACGGCAACTTCTATTTCATGGAGATGAATACTCGAATCCAGGTTGAACACCCGGTCACCGAAGAGGTGTACAGCTGCGATCTTGTGAAGGAGCAGATCCTGATTGCGGCCGGCGCTCATCTGTCTGAGCACGTTGCCAATGCGCAACCTCGGGGCCACGCGATTGAGTGCCGGATCAATGCAGAAGATCCGGCCAACAATTTCCAGCCTTCTCCAGGGAAAATCGGTTTGTATTACGCGCCGGGCGGGCATGGGATCCGAGTCGATTCGCATGTTTATTCGAACTACACGATTCCGTCGAATTACGATTCAATGATCGCAAAGTTGATCTGTGTCGGCTCTTCGCGCGAATCCGCAATCCGGCGGATGAGACGGGCACTGAGCGAATATCTGATTTCCGGGATCAAGACAACGATCCCGTTTCAGCTGCAGATCATGGACCATCCGGATTTCATCCTGGGAGAATTCGATACGAGTTTTGTCGAAAAGATGATCGGACCAAAACGATTCGAGTTTAAGCCGTGAATGCGCTTGAAAGCTGTTTCCTGTACGGAATCGTCGATCTTTCGTACGTTGCTCCTGATCAGGTCGCAATTGTGACGAGCCGGCTTATCGAAGGTGGCGCTGACATTCTGCAACTTCGTGCGAAAGAGTTTTCGAAATCGGAAATATTGAATTTTGCGAAGGCGATGGTCCCGGTTACGCGATCTGCCGGAGTGCCGCTCATTTTGAACGATTACCCGGATCTGCTGCGGGACGCGGATGCTGACGGATGCCATGTCGGCCAGGAAGATTTCGGTGTCGATCAGGCACGCGAGTTGGCAGGACGCAACTGCATCGTCGGCAGGTCGACTCACACGGTGGCCCAAGCTGCGGCGGCCGCGAATGAAGGCGCCGATTACATTGGGTTTGGGCCGTTGTTTCCGACTGCTACGAAACCGAATGCAGCGGCTATTGGTCTCGCCGATATCCGGGCGGTCCACGACCAGGTTAAGCTGCCGATTTTTTGCATTGGCGGAGTGAAGCTGGCGAATCTCCCAATGATCCTCGGTGCGGGCTGCACACGCATTTGCATCGTCTCTGACCTCCTGCTCGCGGACGATGTGGTGAAACGCACGGCAGAAGTGAAGTCGGTGCTGCTGAACCAGCCCGGCTAGGCTATGGCCGGTTTAGCAGGCGAGCGGCATTCCGTGATCGCATTTCAAGCGGTGCGCAGGAGAGACGCTTCGAGTTTCCAATTTCGAGGCTCGTTAAACCAGGTCATAACGGATGTTCCTGCCGATGAACGGTTGACCGTTGTTGCCGACCCTGGCTCGGATTTGCAGCTCCGGAGGGCCCGGGGCTCGAAACTGTTTTCAGCGAGTATCGCACGCGAATTTTTTCGAATGCGGCTCCAACTTGAGGTACTTTATTTTTCGTGATCTCATTGGTTGGCGCCGGGATGGACGGAGCGACGGCTGAAGACCGGAAAGCTGAGGAGCAACGTCGCAAGATGGTTGCCTGGCAGATTGAGCGCCGCGGGATTCGCGAGGAATCGGTCCTGCGGGCAATGCGCGAGGTGCCAAGACACGAATTCGTCCCGAGCGCATTCAGGGAGAGCGCACACGATGATTGCGCGTTGCCCATTGGATTCGGCCAGACGGTTTCGCAGCCGTACATCGTCGCGTTAACGCTCGCGCATCTCGCGTTGCGGCCTGAACATTGTGTGCTGGAGGTCGGTGCCGGTTCAGGTTATCAGGCAGCCGTCCTCTCGCGGTTGGTCGCACAGGTCTTCGCAATCGAAATCATTGACCAGTTGGTTGTGCGCGCGATCTGCGATCTGCAGCGGCTTCACTACGATAATGTTCTGGTTCGGAGCGGTGACGGATACGAGGGCTGGCCGGAATCCGCGCCGTTTGACGCGATTGCTGTGGCCGCTGCGGCGGACCATGTTCCGCAGCCGTTGGTAAATCAATTACGGGCCGGCGGCCGGATGGTAATCCCGATCGGCAATGTAGGCGCTCAGGAGTTGATCCTTGTTGAAAAAGGAAGGGATGGCACACGGACTAGAGCGTTGTGCCCTGTCCGGTTTGTCCCGTTTACTCGAAAAGCAGACGACTGATTTTTCGTGCGCTCGATCCGGAATGTGGTAAGGGGAGTTTCCGCTTCCATAGAAACTACCTATGCCAGTTCTTGTCGTTGGGTCCATCGCCATTGACAGTGTCAAAACACAGCTCGAAGAGCACCGGGATGTCCTGGGTGGTGCAGCTTCCTACGCGTCGCTCAGCGCCAGCTTTTTTTCACCGGTGAACCTCGTCGGAATCGTCGGAACCGATTTTCCGCAGGAATACGTCGGTCTCTTCAAATCGCGCGGCATTAACCTGGAAGGGTTGGAGATTGCGGACGGTAAAACGATGCGCTGGTGGGGCGAATACGAATGGGATATGAACAGGCGGAGGACCCTCGATCTTGCGCTCAACGTCTTCGAGACCTTCAGCCCGACGATTCCGGAATCGTATAAGAGGACCCCGATTGTTCTGCTTGGGAACATTAGTCCGGTGCTGCAGACGCATGTCCTCGACCAGGTGGAGGATCCGCAGTTTGTGATTGCCGATACGATGGATCTCTGGATCGCCACAACCAGATCGGCGCTCGTGAAACTGTTGAACCGCGTGGATTTGCTCGTTCTGAACGATGGGGAGGCGCGGCAGTTAACGGAGGAAACAAGTTTGATCAAGGCCGGGAAGAAATTGATTCAGCTCGGGCCTAAGTATGTCGCAATCAAAAAAGGGGAGCACGGCTGTCTGCTGCTCGGCGACGACCAATTTTTCAGCTGTGGCGCGTACCCGTTGGAGGATATCCATGATCCGACCGGGGCAGGAGACACATTCGCCGGAGGATTTGCCGGCTATCTGGCGGGTCTTGGAAAAACTGAGTTCGAATTCGCAGACCTCAAAAAAGCGGTCGTTTACGGCAGTTTGCTTGCCAGCTATTCGGTAGAGTCGTTCAGCCTCGAAAAACTGAAAGGGCTCACTCAAGATGATGTTACCGAGCGGTACGAAGCGTTCAAAGAGATCTGCCACTTCGCGTAGCCCACGTTATTGGCTATTCAGCCTTGCTGCGAAAAGAAAAACCTGCCCGGCGTGAACCGGGCAGGTTTTTTTGATGATGTTATCGGCACTCCGTGCCGTGAGATATGCGGTTTAGTAATCCATGCCGCCCATGCCGCCACCCATTCCACCCGGGCCGCCGCCTGGAGCCGGTTTATCCTTTTCAGGAAGCTCGGTTACGAGCGCCTCAGTGGTGAGCAACAAACCGGAGATCGACGCAGCGTTCTGCAACGCGTAGCGCGTCACCTTGGTCGGATCAACGACGCCGGCCTTTACGAGGTCGACATAAGTCCCGGTCGCAACATTGTACCCTTCGCTGCCGGAACGTTGCTTGACTTCCTGAACGATCAGCGCGCCTTCCTGGCCGGCGTTATCCGCCAGCTGGCGAAGCGGAGATTCTACCGCTCTGCGAACGATTTCGAGGCCGGTTCTCTCGTCGCCTTCGAGGTTCAGCGTGTCGAGCGCCTTCTGCGCACGGATCAGAGCCACACCGCCGCCCGGGACAATCCCTTCTTCAACGGCTGCGCGTGTCGCGTGCAACGCATCTTCCACACGAGCTTTCTTCTCTTTCATCTCGGTCTCTGTTGCAGCGCCGACGTTGATAACGGCAACACCGCCCGCGAGCTTGGCAAGACGCTCCTGTAGCTTCTCGCGATCGTAGTCCGAGGTAGTTTCTTCGATTTGTCTGCGGATCTGGCTGACGCGGCCTTGGATGTCTTTGGTCGAACCTTCGCCTTCAACGATCGTGGTGTTTTCCTTGTCGATCGTAACGCGCTTTGCGCGGCCGAGATCGTCCATAGTGATGTTCTCGAGCTTGATGCCGAGGTCTTCGGTCAGACAGCGTCCACCGGTAAGAACCGCGATATCTTCGAGCATCGCTTTGCGACGATCACCGAAACCAGGGGCCTTGACGGCGGCAACCTGGAGTGTGCCACGCAGCTTGTTCACCACAAGCGTCGCGAGGGCTTCGCCTTCGACGTCTTCCGCAATGATCAGAAGGGGACGTCCGGCTTTCGCAACTTTCTCAAGCACAGGGAGCAGATCCTTGAGGCTCGAGATTTTCTTTTCGTGGATCAGGATGTGAGCGTTCTCGAGAATCGCTTCCATGCTCTCGGCATTGGTCACGAAATACGGCGATAGATAGCCTTTATCGAACTGCATCCCTTCGACAACTTCGAGGGTGGTCTCGATCGACTTGGCTTCTTCAACAGTGATCGTGCCATCTTTGCCGACCTTGTCCATCGCGTCGGCGATGATTTCACCAATGGTCTTGTCCCAGTTAGCCGAGACAGTTGCGACTTGAGCGATCTCGGTGCGCTCAGAAACCTTCTTCGAGATTTTTGCAAGCTCAGCGACAATCGCTTCGACCGCCTGTTGGATACCACGCTGCAGCGAGGTCGGGTTGGCGCCTGCGGTAACGTTTCGGAGGCCTTCGCGGAAGATTGATTCGGCGAGAACAGTGGCCGTGGTTGTGCCGTCGCCGGCGACATCCGAGGTTTTCGACGCAACTTCACGCACGAGCTGTGCGCCCATGTTTTCGTACGGGTCTTCGAGCTCGATTTCTTTTGCTACGGTGACACCGTCTTTCGTGATCGTCGGGCTGCCGAACTTCTTGTCGAGGATCACGTTGCGCCCGGATGGTCCGAGGGTGGCTTTAACCGCCTTGGCAAGTTTTTCCACACCGCGCAGAAGAGCGTGCCTAGCTGCTTCATCAAACTGCAATTGTTTTGCTGCCATATTAAATACTAACTCAATTTTTTAAAGTTCTGTGATTAACCGATTATGCCGAGGATATCGTCCTCGCGCATGATGAGGTAGTTTTCGCCGTCGATCTTGATCTCGGTGCCGCCATATTTGGAGATCAACACCTTGTCTCCGACCTTCACGTTGAAGTCGACCTTCTTGCCGTTATCGTCGAGCTTGCCGGTACCGAGAGCAACGACAGTGCCTTCCTGCGGCTTCTCTTTCGCCGTATCAGGAATGATGATACCACCCTTTTTGACTTCCTTCTCTTCGAGGGGCTGCACTATCACCCGGTCGCTGAGAGGTTTCACGTTAATTGCCATAGTCGTTTATATCCTCCTAATTGATTTAATGTTGGTTCTATGGACCAACGAGCCGGCGGCGAAGGATTGGACCGCCAGCTGCGCTGGGTAATCTTTAAATATTTAGTTCTTCTTCTTGTCGTCATCGACGACCTCGAAGTCCGCGTCGACGACGTTGTCATCCGTCTTCGGAGCGCTCCCGGTGCCGGCAGGTCCGGTCTGAGCCGAGGTACCAGGTTCGCCGGACGGGTGCTCACTCTGCTTCTGCGCGGCTGCCTGCTTGTAGAGCTCCGCGCTGATTCCCTGGAACCGCTTTTGCAGTTCTTCGGTCGCGTTTTTGATCGCGTCAACGTCCGTGCCATTCTGCTTTTCGCGAACATCTTTAATGGCGTCTTCCACGCTTTTCTTCTGATCGGCCGACAATTTATCACCGAGTTCAGAGAGCTGTTTTTCGCATTGGTAGGCCAGGTTGTCCGCCGTGTTGCGCGCCTCGGCGGTTTCACGGGCTTTCCGGTCCTCTTCGGCGTGCGCCTCAGCGTCTTTGCGGAGTTGCTCCACCTCCTCTTTCGAGAGTCCGCTGCTGCCGGTGATCGAGATTTTCTGCTCTTTGCCGGTGCCGAGATCTTTCGCGGATACGTTCAAGATGCCGTTTGCATCGATGTCGAATGTCACCTCAACCTGCGGCACACCTCGAGGGGCCGGCGGAATTCCATCGAGATGGAATGTCCCCAGTGTCTTATTATCCCGGGCCATCGGGCGTTCACCCTGAAGCACCTTGATCTCAACGCCTGGCTGGTTGTCGCTGTAAGTCGAGAAGATCTGCTGTTTTCGTGTCGGGATGGTCGTGTTACGCGGAATCATCGGGGTCGCGATATTGCCGGCGGTCTCGATCGCAAGCGTCAACGGTGTGACGTCGAGAAGCAGCACGTCTTTGACGTCGCCTCGGAGGACACCCCCCTGAATCGCTGCGCCGACCGCCACCACTTCGTCCGGATTCACGCCTTTATGCGGTTCTTTCCCGATGAGTTTCCGCGCTGTCTCGATCACTTTCGGCATCCGGGTCATACCGCCAACGAGCACGAGCTCGTTGATCTCGCTTTCCGAGAGCTTGGCGTCTGCCAAACAGGACTTTACCGGGCGAATCGTTCGTTCAAACAAGTCGTCTGTCAGCTGCTCGAGCTTGGCTCGGGTCAGTTTTTTCTGGATATGTTTCGGACCGGTGGCATCCGCGGTGATGAATGGAAGATTGATTTCGTACTCCTGCGAAGAGGAGAGCGCGATTTTCGCCTTTTCGGCTTCTTCCTTAATTCGTTGAAGCGCGTCGGACTGTTTGCTTATATCCACACCGGTTTCGGTACGGAACTCGG
>Ga0209656_10003131_pt1 | contig 10736 bp, 11 predicted proteins | sample BogFormECP12_OM2_FD_188239 | JGI IMG/M metagenome (GOLD analysis project Ga0209656, IMG submission 188239) | Bog forest soil microbial communities from Calvert Island, British Columbia, Canada - ECP12_OM2 (SPAdes) (version 2) | ecosystem: Environmental > Aquatic > Freshwater > Wetlands > Bog ... | reverse complement strand
CGGCGGAGGAGTCGCGCGTTAAAGAAGCTGCGCGCGTGACAGAGACCGTCGCCTCGGTGTAATCTGCGGGTGGTGCGATTCCGTCTCCAAGCCTGGCAACTGGCGGCGTTACTGGCGGTGCTTTGCGCGCTGGCGGCCGGCGGGGTGTACGCCTATCGTACGCGCGGCGGATCGAAACCGTCGGATCTGGTTGGGTACTTGCCGTCCGAGAACGCCACGCTCGTCTACATCGACGTCAACGCGATGCGCCGCGCGGGCATTCTCAACATGGTGGCTGGCTCCAAAGCGGCCGAGGAGATCGAGTACAAACAATTCGTCGACCAGACGTTGTTCGATTACCGGCAGGATCTGGATGCGGTGGCGGCGGCGTTCAAAGACAACCAGGTGTTTCTGGCGGTGCGCGGGCGGTTTCATTGGAAGAATTTGATGGACTTCGCGCGGCGCCAGGGCGGGTCGTGTCACGACGGGTATTGCGTCACCACCGGCAGCCGTCCGGACCGCAGGATTTCGTTCTACGCGCTGAGGCGGGATGTCATGGCGATGGCGGTCAGTTCGGACGACTTTGCGGCGTATCAGATCAAACGCAACCCGGCCGCGGGTGCGGTGCCGCCCGATCCCGTTTGGGCAGTGGTTCCGGTTGCGGCGCTGAAGAAGGCGAATGAACTGCCGGCTGGAATGAAACCGTACGCGGCCGCGCTCGGAAATGCAGAGCAAGTTGTCTTCACGCTGGGCGGCGCGGGCGATCGGCTGCAGCTCGCTTTGAATGTGACCTGCGGAGACGCGCAGACCGCTTCGGCGCTGCTGGTGGATTTGGAGAGCGCGACCAACACGCTGCGGAAATTTCTCGCCGAAGGGCACCAGAAGCCAGACCCCGGCGACGTGACGCAAGTGCTGGTGACGGGAAACTTCCGGCGCGAGGATCGTAAAGTTGTGGGCGAGTGGCCGATCGAGCGGTCGTTTGTGGATGCGCTGATGGGCGGGAATTAGGACGGGCCAGGCAAGAGACTCGTGCGGGTTGAGGTGGGCACCTTGGCGCGTCCGGGTAGAATGAAGACTGATGCTTGGCGACAAGCGGTTCCTGAAGACTATAAGACTGCGGAATCTCCTGTCGTTCGGGCCTGATTCCCACCAGCTAGAGCTACAAGCGCTGAACGTTCTAATTGGGCCGAATGGAGCCGGAAAATCAAACCTAATCGAGGCCATTGGATTGCTTCAGGCGTCGCCTCGAAACTTGCTTGATCCCATCCAGATGGGGGGCGGTATCTCCGAATGGTTGTGGAAAGGTGCCGGGAGTGTACCGACCGCCGAGATTAATGTGACCGTTTGCTATCCAGGCGGCAAGATGCCGCTACGACATCGTATGGAATTCACGATGGTGGGCCAGCGTGCAGAGCTAGTGGACGAAGCGATTGAAAACGAGCGGCCCAGTCGGGCGGGAGAAGACGAGCCTTACTTTTATTATCGGTATCAGGCGGGGCACCCGGTCCTAAACGTGAGAGGGAATGCGGCGCCGCGGAAGCTTCATCGAGAGGATCTCGCGCTCGATCAATCCGTTCTGTCGCAGCGAAAGGATCCAGATCAATACCCGGAATTGACTTATCTCGGGAATACCTACTCGCAGATCAGGTTTTTTCGTGAATGGAACCTAGGCCGCAACACTCAGCCGAGAAGGCCCCAGCCCACCGATCTGGCGTCTGATTTTTTGCGGGATGACGCCGCGAATATCGCTCTCGTCCTCAATGATTTGGAGCATCGGTCGGATCTACGGAGTAGCCTCGTTAGTCAGCTAAAGTCCGCGGACGAAACGATCGTGGACTTTTCAACCAAGGTTCAGGGTGGAACAATACAGCTTTACCTTCACTACGAAGGGTTGAAGGCGCCGGTTCCCGCCACTCGACTTTCAGATGGAACTGTTCGTTATTTATGTCTGCTAACGATTCTCTGCCATCCTGATCCGCCTCCCTTAGTGTGCATCGAAGAGCCCGAGTTGGGGCTCCATCCGGACCTTCTCCCCGGGCTCGCCGACTTGCTTATCGAGGCGTCGCACCGAACCCAACTGGTTGTAACAACTCATTCAGACACGCTTGTTGATGGTCTGACAAAGGTGCCGGAGGCAGTGGTGGTCTGTGAGAAGCGGCTCGGTTCGACCGAGATGACGCAACGAACGGCCAGTGAGTTGGCAGAATGGTTGAAGGAATACGGGATGGGGCAACTCTGGCGGCGCGGGGAAATTGGAGGCAACCGCTGGTGAGCATCAAAGTTTACGTCGAGGGCGGTGGAGATCACAACAAGACCCTGGACACACGATGCCGCAAAGGTTTCCGGGAATTCTTCGAAAAGGCGGGGCTTGAAGGCCGGATGCCGAAGATGGTCGCCTGTGGAGGAAGGCGGCGTGCCTTTGAGAACTTTCGCACTTCCATTGGACAGAGGGAGCGGTCAATTTTATTGGTTGACAGCGAATCACCTATCCAGACGAATCGCCCGTGGCAACACGTCAAAAACCGCCCAGGGGATGGGATCTCTTGACGGGACTCGAACGGGCAACACAACAGTGTGAGGACGGCAAATACTCGAAGGGTGATGATGCGTTTCGGATCCTTTCCCGAATCGATCCGACAAAAGTACGGAGTGCTTCGATTTACGCCAAAAGGCTTCTCGAGGCGCTCGAGCGATTTTGTACCGAATAACTAGGGTGACAACGGATGGAAAAGCGCGCGCTTGGCAGGACTGGGATGGACGTGACGGTGCTTGGGTTCGGCGCCGCGGAGATCGGTTATCGCGGCGTTCCGCAGGATACCGTGGCCCGATTGTTGAATGCGGCTCTAGATGCCGGGCTGAACGTAATCGATACGGCGGAGTGTTATCCGGATAGTGAGGAGAAAATCGGTGAGGCGGTATCGGGGCGGCGCGACGATTACTTTCTATTCAGCAAGTGCGGGCATGTTGGATCGAGCTTCGGCAAGGGGGATCATTGGAATCCGGCGATGATGGCCGAGAGCATCGACCTAAGTCTGAAGCGGCTCAAGACGGACCGGCTCGACCTGATGCAGTTGCACAGTTGCACCGAAGCGCAGCTTCGCCAGGGCGACGTGATCGACGTGGTGCGGCGGGCGCGCGAGGCCGGCAAGACGCGCTTCATCGGATACAGCGGCGACGGTCAAGCGGCGCTGCACGCGGTGCAATCGGGAGCTTTCGATACGCTGCAAATTTCCGTGAGCATCGCCGATCAGGAGGCGATCGATCTGGTTCTGCCGGCGGCCAAGGAGCGCGGGATGGGCGTGATCGCCAAGCGCCCCATCGCGAACGCGATCTGGCAATCCAAGTCCAAGCCCGATGCGTACTATCAGGCGTATTGGGAGCGATTTCATCAACTGGACTACGATTTTCTGAAGGGCGATACGAGCCGGGCGGTGGGGACGGCGCTGCGCTTCACCCTTTCGATGGACGGCGTTCATACGGCCATCGTCGGAACCACGCAGCCGGGGCGCTGGGCTGAAAATGCGAAGCTGCTGGGCGCGGGTTCTTGGGATGCCGGGGAGATCCAGGCGATCCGCGCGCGCTGGAAAGCCGTGGCCCAGCCGGATTGGATCGGTCAGATTTGATTGTGCTATATTGGCTTGGGTTAGCGACTCCGCTTTTTCCACCTCTCGGTATTGAAGTGACAGGAGCAAGTTTATGAATCTTCGTCCGCTCCACGACCGCGTGCTCGTGCGCCGGCTGGAGGAAAAGGAAGCCATGCGCGGCGGAATTATCATTCCCGACAGCGCCAAAGAAAAACCGCAACAGGCGGAAGTGGTGGCGGTGGGCAATGGAAAGCTGCTGGATGACGGCCAGCGCGCGCCGATCGATCTAAAGGCCGGCGACCGCATTTTGTTCGGTAAGTACTCGGGCTCGGATGTCAGGATCGAAGGGGACGATTACCTGATCCTGCGCGAGGATGAGATTTTGGGAGTATTGGGATGAAAAAGCTGTTGTGCGTCGCAATTCTTGCCCTGGCGGGCTCGGCGCTCGTGTCCGCGCAATCCAAGATCGGCGTTGTGAATTCACAAAAAGCGCTGCTCGAGACCGAAGACATCAAGAAAGCTCAGAAGGACCTGGAGACCAAGTACAAGCCGCGGCAGGACCAGATGGCCAAGCTCGACAAAGACCTGCAAGATATCCAGGCGCAGCTTCAGAGCGGCCGTTTGAACCAGGTGGGCGAGCAGGAACTGCAAACGCAGGGCCAGCGGAAGCAGCGCGAGTTGCAGCGCCTGCAGCAGGATCTTCAGTCGGATGTCGACGGCGAGCGCAACGACATTTTGCAGCGCGCGGGAAATCGAATGCAGGATGTCATTCGCAAGGTTGCCGAGGAAAAAGGGCTGGACGTTGTGCTGGATTCCGCGAGCACGCATTTCTTCAAGGCCACGCTCGACATCACCGAAGACACCGTCGCCGCTTACAACAAAGCCTATCCGGTAAAATGACGGCAGGCAGATGTCCAGCTACCTGGAAGCCTACGGAGCGTCGGAAGAGCACCGGAGCCAGAAAGTCCGGACCATCCGGAACATCACGCTCGGATTGGTCGCCGCGTTAATTTTAGGCCTGATCCTCTTCTTCGTTTTCCGGAATTTCTCCCAGGAACAACAAGTCAAGAAATTTGTGAAGCTCTTGCAGGCGCGCGATTACGCGGGCGCGTACGCACTATGGGGCTGCTCGGAAACGCATCCTTGTCCCGAGTACTCGTTCGCGAAGTTTCAGGAGGACTGGGGGCCGAAGAGCGCGCACGCGGACGAATCCACCGCGCACATTGCGCTGACGCAGGCTTGCGGGTCGGGTGTGGTGGTCCGCTTGGACTACAAAGGTTCGGAAGAGGCGGTGCCGCTTTTTGTGGAGCGGTCGACCGACGTGATCAGCTTCGCGCCCTGGGCCGAATGTCCCGGAACGCGGCATTGGCACGTCGGGGAATTTTTCCGGTCGCTGTTCGGGAAGTCCTAGGGAACTACGACTACCTTGCCGAATTGCTCTTTGTTTTCGAGATAGGTGTGGGCGGCGGCGATATCTTTTAGCGGGAAGGTGCGGTCCACCACGGGCTTCAGCTTGCCTTGAAAGACGAACTTCAGTACTTTGTAGAGCTCGCCGATTTCGCCCATGAAAGATCCGATCAGCGCCTGGTGCCTGGTAAACAGCGGGCGCAGATCGAGCTTCACGTCATAGCCGGTGGTGATTCCGCAAGTGACCCAGCGGCCGTTCGACGCCAGGCTGGCGGTGCTGCCGGCGAAGGTGGCCGCGCCGACGTGTTCGATGACCACGTCCACGCCGCGCTTTCCGGTAATGCTTTTCACTTCGGCCGCGATGTCCTGCTTATAGTGATCGATCACGTGGTCGGCGCCCAGGGCTTTCGCCTTGGCCATTTTTGTTTCGCCGCCCGCTGTCGCGATTACGCGGCAGTGGAACAGCTTGGCGATTTGAACCGCCGCCATGCCGACGCCGCTCGAGGCAGCCATAACCAGCACGTCCTCGCCGGCTTCGAGCTTGGCGCGTCCGAACAGCATGTGCCAGGCGGTGAGGAAAACCAGCGGGGCTGCGGCGGCTTCCTCGAAGCTCAATGAATCGGGGATCGGGATGGCCGCATATTCGGGCGCCACCATATACTCGCAATCGCCGCCCGAAAGGCCGTTGCCGAACATCGTATATTGGCGGCATAAATTATCGTGGCCGGAGACGCACTGCTCGCATTGCCGGCAACTGATGCCGGGCGATAGGAGCACGCGCTGGCCGGGTTTGACGCGCCAGCAGAGGTCGCCCACCGCGGCGACTTCGCCCGAGATGTCGCTGCCTAAAATATGCGGCAGCGTTTTGACTTTGGGCATGCCCTGACGGATCCAAAGATCCAGATGATTCAGGGCGCAAGCTTTCATGCGAATCAAGACTTCGTTGGCTTTAGGAACTGGGACTTCGATATCTTCGTACTTCAGAACTTCGGGTCCGCCGTATTCGTGGATTCTGGCCGCTTTCATAGGTGAGTTACTCATGATAGCGTGGCGTGCGCGCGGTGCGCTGTGAAGTCGCTCCTCGCGGATGAAGGATCGAGAGTCCGTGTGCACGAACCAATCCTTGCGGTCCGAATCGCGTATTCTGGAGATGGATGAATGCCGCCGGTCTTCGAATGGGACGCGCACAAGGCTCGAGCCAACTTGCGAAAGCACGGCGTTGGCTTCGAGGAAGCGCGAACCGTTTTCGATGACCCGCTCGCTCGCATCTTCGGGGACGAGGATCACTCAGGACCGGAGATGCGCGAAATCATCGTGGGACACTCGGGCTCGAAGAGGTTATTGATCGTATCTTTTCTCGAAACGATGATTGGAAGCGTGAGGATCATTAGCGCGCGGCGAGCTACGCGGAAGGAACAGCATGACTACGAAGAGAACGTCACGGGCTAAGAAGGATTCGATTTCATCGGACGAGCTCCGGTCTGAGTACGTTTTTGACTACGCAAAGGCGAAGCCGAACCGATTTGTGGGCACGGAACAGGCAAAAAGCAAAGCCACGCCAGCTTCCGGACACCCTGAGAACGGGCAGCGCAAGGCGCCTGTGCGGGCGCCGCGCTCAAAATCTCGCCGGACTAGCTGAGTCCAATTTTGTGAAGAGGCCTTCCTGATCGAAACTGCAGGACGGTCAATGCTTGCGCTGCTTGCCGCCGTTCTTGGTAGAACCGGTGCGGGCTTCCTCCTGCTCATCGCCGTGTGCGCGCAGCAGGTCGATCATGTCGTTGGCGTGCTCCTCTTCGTTGGTCAGGATGCCTTCCATCATGACGCGCGTAGTCGGGTCTTTTTCACCGAAGAAGCGGATCAGCTCGCGATAATGATCGCAGGCGATGCGCTCGGCGATCAGGTTCTCGCGGATCATTTCTATCAGGTCGTCCGTTTCGGCGAATTGGGACGCTGAGCGCGTCGCCAGGCCTTCGGGGTTCAGGTTGGGGGTGCCACCCAGTTGATTGATGCGCTCGGCCACGGCGCGCATGTGGCCTTGTTCTTCCTTGGCGTGCTCTTCGAACTCTTCTTTCACGCTCTCGCTCGCCAGCCCGGTGGCGCAGATGGCGTTCATGGTGTAGCGCAGCACGCAGACGATCTCGGTGGCGAGCACCGTCTGAAGGATGTCGATGGTTTGCTGGACGTTGCCCTCGTAGTTGGGAGTGACGGCGCCCTTTTCTATGTCAGCGCGCGCGCGGGCGCGCAGCGTCTGGACATCGGTGAGGAAAGCTTGATCGGTTTTCATAAGGTCCCCCCGTTTGATCGTTTAATGAGGCAGGGAGTTTCACGAGTTGTTACGTGCGGCGGCGGATTACTTAAGGGAACCATCGGAGACTAAGTAAGCGAAATTACGAGCGGGTACTACGCGCGCTGGAAGCTAGTAAACGCCGCCGGGACCGCCGATAGTTCTGTAAATGAACTCCCTGGCTACGGAAGTCTGCACGACGGTGGGCGCGCTGTGCCTGCTCGCCTTCGCGGTCATAGCCACGCTGCGGATCAATCAGAATCGCCGGTCGCGCGACCGCAGCCGGAAGCTCGCGTCGCGCATATTGAACTGGAAGTCGCCGGACTAGTGAGGCGGTAGCGTGCCGGAGACAAACAGAGTGGTCCACTCCGGAGCATGACCGCGCACACCCGCGTTGGGCCGCATGATGCGAAACGCCACCGGGTCCCCTGCTTTCAGCGTGGACTGGATGCGAACCACGTCGTCGACGCTCGAGACCGGCTGGCGATTGATGGCCAGAATCACGTCCTTTTCGAACAGGCCGATGTCCTCGGCGAACGAGCCCTCATCGACGCTGCGCACTACCAGGCCGCCTTTGCTTTCGATGCCCATATTGGAGCGCTCTGCATCAGTAAGCGCGTGGAGTTTGACGCCAAACTTGTATTGACCCTCAAGGCCTTTGGCGTCGTCGGGAGTAGCGGGCTGCTGTAGTTCGGCAAATTCCGGCCGGTCCTTGAACACCTCGGCGCGATCCATGATGGTGACTTTGAAATCCATGCGCTTGCCCTCGCGATCCACCGTGAGATTGACGGTGGTTCCGACCGGAGTATCGGCCACGCGACCGACCAGGTCGTCGCCGTCCTTCACATTCTTCCCGTTCATCGCGATGATAATGTCTTCGGGCTTGAGGCCGGCCTTGTCGGACGGTCCGCCCTTTTGGACGGTGCCCACCAGGACGCCTTGGTTCGTGCCGAGCGCCTTGAACAGCTCCGGCTTGTCGCCCTTGGACCAACTCACGCCGATGGAGCCGCGTGTGACCTTGCCGGTTGAGATGATGTCGTTGTAAACGCGCGCCACCATGTTGATGGGGAGCGCGAAACCGATGCCCTGATAGCCGCCGCTTTGGGTGGCAATCATGGTGTTGACGCCGATCACTTCGCCCTTGATGTTTAGCAGCGGTCCGCCGCTATTGCCGGGATTGATGGCCGCGTCGGTCTGAATGAAACGCTGGAGCTGAAGCTGGCCGCCGATATCGCGGCCAAGCGCGCTGACGATTCCGGCGGTAACCGAGGCTTCCAGGCCGAACGGGGAGCCGATGGCAACCGCCCAATCGCCCACCTGGACGGCGTCGGAGTTTCCGATTGTTACCGGAGTCAGCGAGCCTTTGGGATCGATCTTGAGCACGGCCAGATCGGTCTCCGGGTCGATGCCCACGACGCGCGCGCGATATTCGGTGTCGTCTCCGGGAAGCTTGACTTTGATGTGATCCACCTTGGCGATGACGTGGTGATTGGTGATGATGTAGCCGTGTTTGTCGACCACGAAACCGGTGCCGGACTGCTCCTGGCGAAATGAGCGCGGCGGAGCGTCGTTACCGAACGGGCCGTTGCGGAAGAAGCGTTTCAGAAGGTCGGATCCGTCGCCGTCTCCGTTGCCATTTCCGTTGCTATCGCCATCGCCGGGTTCTACCTGTTCGTTGCGGCGCTTGTGTGGAGATTCGGCTGACACGCGCTGGGTGTAGTCGGCCGTGATGTAAACCACCGAGGGTTCGAGCTTTTTGGCGAGCTGGCTGAACTCATTGCCGAGCTTAACCGGGCTGGGCACTACGAGCGGTGCGGCGTCAGGCGAAGCGGCCTGGCCCCGGGCGGCATGCACGCCGGTGTTGATGAGCGTGCCGATCACAATTCCGATAGATAGAGTGATCAGCAAGAGACTCAAAGACAGCAATTTTTGCTGCCGCATTACCTTGTACCACCGCATGTTCTGATATCGCCTTTCTGGAACGCTCGAAGCCGCACCGACTACTCCTAATATACTCGTTTTCCTTTGAGCCGGTCGCGGTTTTGTGTCGCTCCATTGGCGCGCGCCGGGAGCTACTGCCCCGCGGGAGCCCCCGTTCTAAGCTCCACCATCACAATGCCCGCCAAAATGAGTCCGGCGCCAACTGTCGCGCGGCGGGAAAGCAGCTCTCCGGCGACGACGTACGACGTCGCCCAGGCGAACACCGGCTCCATGGAAAAGATCAGCGCGGTGCGGGTGGGGCTGGACCAGCGCTGCGCCCAGGTCTGAACGGCGAACGCGAGCGCGGTGGCCAGCAGGCTGGTAACCGCCAGGGCGATCCAAACGTCGCGCGACCACTGGATGTGGATCGGCTCCGCCCACCAGAACGTCCCGACGCTCAACAGGCCGGCGGTGGCGATTTGCGTCACGGTGAGCACGCCGGTATCGGCGGTCTTGGCGTAGCGGCCGAGGACGAGCATATGGAAGGCGTATGCGACCGCGCAACCGGCCACCAGCAGATCGCCGGGACTCAGGCTGAGCAGGTCACGTTCCATGGTCATGAGCGCGAGGCCGGCGAAAGCGGTTGCGACCCCGGCCAGTTCCGCGATCCGCGGGAGCCGGCGATAGAAAATGCTGCTGAAGAGCGGGACCAGGGGAATGTAAAGGCCGGTGATGAAGCCGGTTTTCGATGCCGAAGTGTATTTCAGGCCGAACGTTTGCAGAACGTAGCCGGCGAACAGGCACGCGCCGGCGAGCACACCGCCCCGCAGGCTGTAGGCGAGTTGTGGGCCGCGGAGATGTTTGCGAAAGAGGAACAGCAACGCAGCCGTGGCGATGGCGAATCGCAATGCGAGGAACAGAAGCGTCGAGACGTCGGCGAGCGCGCGCTTGACCAGGACGAAGGTTGCGCCCCAGATCATTGCGACGATCACCAGACTGAGGTCGACCAGCGGGCCCGGCGATTTCGGGCGGCTCATCCCCCGTTCCGCGAAGCGTGGCCGCTGAGCGGAGCGAACCGGTCGCCGGCGAAAGGCGGTTTCGTGGCCAGCATCCAGAGCGTCAACAGGACGCGCTTCAGGCCGAGCTCGCGGCCCTCGGGATGAAACCATTCGCGCGGCGTGTGGGCTCCGCCGCCTTGTCCGCCGGCTCCGATGGAGATGGCAGGGAGGCCCATGGATAGCGGGATGTTGGCGTCGGTGGAGGAGCAGTCGAGATGCGAGCGAATGCCGAGGTGCGAATCCACCGCGCGAATGTATTGGAGGATGGGGGCGTCGTTTGAGAGAGAGCCGCCCGGGCGCGTCCCGATTTCCTTGATTTTTGCCGTGACCTTGCCCCCGCTGGCGCGTTGATTTTCCACCTCCAGGGCGCGTTCCACGGACGTCGTGAGCAGGTTTGCGATTTCGTCCAGTTTCGAGGCGCTTTCCGAGCGAACGTCGACCTTGGTGCGCGCTTCGGTAGGGATGGAATTGATGCTGGAGCCGCCTTCCAGAATCCCGAAGTTG
>Ga0209656_10003130_pt1 | contig 10737 bp, 10 predicted proteins | sample BogFormECP12_OM2_FD_188239 | JGI IMG/M metagenome (GOLD analysis project Ga0209656, IMG submission 188239) | Bog forest soil microbial communities from Calvert Island, British Columbia, Canada - ECP12_OM2 (SPAdes) (version 2) | ecosystem: Environmental > Aquatic > Freshwater > Wetlands > Bog ... | reverse complement strand
CCCGGATCAGGCCCAGGTTGCCCTCCTGGATCAGGTCCAGGAACAGCATGCCCCGCCCGGTGTACCGCTTGGCCAGCGACACCACCAGCCGCAGGTTCGCCTCCAGCAGGTGGTTCTTGGCCCGGGTGCCGTCCTCGGCGATCCACTCCAGGTCGATCCGCGCATCGGCGGACAGCCTCCGGGCGCCCTCGGCCAGCTTCTCCTCGGCGAACAGGCCCGCCTCGATCCGCTTGGCCAGCTCCACCTCCTGCTCGGCGTTGAGCAGCGGCACCTTGCCGATCTGCTTCAGGTAGTCCTTGACCGGATCGGCGGTGGCCCCGGCCACCGCGACCTGCGCCGCCGGAAGATCATCATCATCATCGCCGAAGACGAAGATCTCCTCATCCTCGCCGCCCCCGTCCGGTGCGATCGTCACCACCCGGGCGTCCGCCGCACCCGGGCCGTCGGCCTCCGCGTCCGCCTCCGCGGCCGGCTGGCCGGGCTCGGACTCGTCGGGGTCTTCGGGTCCGTCCGGTACTTCCGGCACGTCGACGTCGCTGGCCAGCTCTTCGGCCCCCTCGGCGACGTCGCTGATGTCGTCGGCGAGGACGGCGAGGACGGTGAGCGCGGCCTGGAGGTCGGCGTCGTCGGCGTCGAGATCGCTAAAGTCGCCGGGATCCGCGTTCTCCAGATCCGCGTCGGTATCGAGGTCCGCCTCGTCGAGGTTCACTGCGGTCAGGCCGCCGTTAGCGTCGGAGCGCAGCCCAGAACCGCGTTCATGCGAGTTCCGGGGACCAGAACCGTCTGGCCGCGGAGCCGCCTGAACCGCCTGATCCTCGACGGCCCGAGGCCCCTGGTCCGAGGTTCTGGGGCGCTTCCGCTCGCGCTCCGTCACCTGCCGGCGGTCACGCTCCGCGCGGCGCCGGGCTTTGGCGTGCCTGGTATTACGCCTGCTCATCCTCATCGCCTCCTGGACCAGCAGCGTCCACCCTCGGAGTATCATCCCTGGAGTGCCCGCCCGGCTAGGTAGCGCGCGGCGTGATTGCCGTACACCGAACGCCCGCGGCGATGAGCATCGCGACCGCGGATCGCTCTCACATGTGTCGCGCCGTTCACTTAAGGGCTTGACGGCTGTCCTGCCTGGCCGCCGCGCGAGATGGAGGCGGTGGGATGTCGAGAGAAGCGACCTGTCCATGTCCGCGCCGACTGGCTGACGAAGCTGGCCTGTAGTCAGCTCTAACGCTGCTGTAAAGCCGGCGTCACGTGGTATTGACTTCGATGTGACTTACGTCGCATACTGATTGCGTATTTGTGAACGGCGCGACACATGGCGGGCAGGATGCGCTGGGTGTCGCCTGTTCACGGTGGCGGGCTCAGCAGCTGGCCGGGGTGCTGTCCATCGTCGGCCGGCAGGCCGCCGACGCCGCCGGCCGCGAGTTCGACGCCGGCGCCGACGCCGAACGCCGCCGGGACATCGAGGCGCAGATCGAGCGCGAGTCACACGCGTTCTTTACCACCGCCCGGCTTTACGACGACGGCGTCATCGACCCGCGCGACACCCGCGCTGTGCTGGCCATCGGCCTGTCGGCCGCCCATTCCCAGGTCATCGAGGGACGCCGCGGCTTCGGCGTCTTCCGGATGTAGGCGGGCGCGGATGACACAGATGACGCGCATCAGGAAGCTGCTCATCGCCAACCGCGGCGAGATCGCCTCCCGGGTAATCCGCTCCGCACGGGCCCTGGACATCGCGACCGTCGCGGTGTTCTCTGACGCCGATGCCCGGGCGCCGTTCGTGGCCGAGGCCGACGAGTCGGTTGCGCTGCCGGGCAGCACGGCCGCGGAAACCTACCTGCGCCCGGAGCTGATCATCGACGCGGCCACGCGTACCTGCGCCGACGCGGTGCACCCCGGCTACGGGTTCCTGTCGGAGAACGCGGACTTCGCCGAAGCCTGCGCCGCCGCAGGACTGACCTTCGTCGGCCCGCCGCCGGCGGCGATCCGGTCCATGGGCTCCAAGACCTCGGCCAAGCAGCTGATGGCCAGCGCCGGGGTGCCGGTGCTGCCCGGCATCGCGATCGGTGACGGGGAGCAGCTGCCGGCCGGACTGGCCGATCGTGCCGAGACCGAGATCGGGTTCCCGGTGCTGGTCAAGGCCGCCTTCGGCGGGGGCGGTCGTGGCATGCGGGTCGTTGCCACGCCCGGCGAGCTGACCGAGGCGGTCGCCGCCGCGCGGCGGGAGGCGGTCGGCGCGTTCGGCGACGGCACGGTCTTCCTCGAACGGCTGGTCGAGCGCCCCCGGCACATCGAGGTGCAGGTCTTCGCCGACACCCACGGGCAGGTCGTGCACCTGTTCGAGCGGGAGTGCTCGATCCAGCGGCGGTACCAGAAGATCCTGGAGGAGTCGCCGTCGCCGGTCGTCGACGACACGCTGCGCGCCGAGTTGGGGTCGGCGGCGGTCGCGGCCGCGAAGGCGATCGGCTACGTCGGCGCCGGCACGGTCGAGTTCATCCTCGATGCCTCCGGCGAATTCTTCTTCCTCGAGGTCAACACCCGGCTCCAGGTCGAGCACCCGGTCACCGAGCTCGTCACCGGCCTGGACCTGGTTGCCCTGCAGCTCATGGTGGCCGAGGGCAAGCCGCTGCCCGACGAAGCCGTACAGGCCAGCCTGAGCGGCCATGCGATCGAGGCGAGGCTCTACGCCGAGGACGTCGCCGCCGGATACCTGCCGGCCACCGGCTCGCTGCTGTTGTTCGATGTGCCATCACTGCCCGGCGTGCGTATCGACAACGGGGTGCGGACCGGCGGGCAGGTCAGCGTGCACTACGACCCGATGCTGGCCAAGGTGATCGCGCACGCCCCGAACCGTGAGCAGGCTGCGCGGCTGCTGGCGCGCGCTGGCCGAGACGCGCGTGCTCGGGGTGGTCACCAACCGCGACCTGCTGGTCGGGATCCTTCGCGAGCAGGACTTCCTCGACGGCCACATCGACACCGGCTATCTGACCCGGCACGACCCGGCGGCGCTGATGGCCGGCGACGAGCGCCGGCTCCCGGTGCACGCGCTGGCCACCGCGCTGGCCGACCAGGCCCTGCGCCGCGCCGAGACGTCCGTACTCCCCGGTGTCCCGTCCGGCTGGCGTAACGTGCCCAACGCCCGGCAGCAGGTCGGTTACCAAGTGGCCGAGCGGGGGTTCGGTGTCGAGTACGGCATCCGTGGCCCGTCCGTCGACGCGGCCGTCGACGGTGTCGAACTCGGACCGGTCCTGCTGCACGGCTGTACCGCAGCCGAGGTCGACTTCCAGGTCGACGGGGTGCGCCGCCTGGTTACCGTCGCCCGCGCCGGTGATGTCCGGTACGCCGCCTCCGCGGTGGGCGCCACCACCCTGGTCGAGCAGCCGAGATTCCCCGAAACGCAGCAGCAGGCCGCGGTCGGCTCCCTGCTCGCACCGATGCCCGGCACCGTCGTGCGCGTCGACGCGCAGCTCGGCGATTCCGTTCACGCCGGGCAGGTGCTTGTGGTGCTGGAGGCGATGAAGATGGAGCACTCGGTACGCACCCCGCACGAGGGCACGCTGGCTCGGCTGAACGTCTCCGCCGGACAGACCGTCGAGGAGGGCACCGTGCTCGCCGTCGTCGAGAACGCCACCGGCAGTCCGGCTGACGGCGCACGCGGCAGGGACGGTGCCCGTGACTGAGCAGCCGGTCCGCTACGAGGTGGTCGACGGCGCCGCGTGGCTCGCCGGACCGGGATCGTGACCGGCGCCCGGCCCACGGGTGCCGCGGCCGGCACCGGCCGCCGTGACCCTAATCTGTACAGCGTGCCAAGTCCCCACCAACAGGCGGCGGGGGTCCGGCCGGTCCGCACCCGCGACCCGGCACGCAAACAGCGGATCCTGGATGCCGCCGCAGACCTGTTCGCCCGCAAAGGGTTTCACTCGGTCTCGATGGAAGACATCGGCGAGGCGGTCGGGATCACCGCCTCCGCCATCTACCGACACTACGACAGCAAGACCGCGGTGCTGGTGGCGATGTTCGACCGGGTGATCGATCAGCTGCTCAGCGAAGGGCAGCGGCTGGCCGCGGACCGGCAGGCCGACCCGCTCGACACGCTGACCCAGCTGATCGAGGGCCAGATCGGCTTCGTCGTCGATGACCGTGACGTCGCCCAGGTTTACTTCCGGGAGATCGCGAACCTGCCCGAAGCCGATCGGCGCAGCCTGCGCCGCAAGCAGCGGCTGTACCTGGAGGAGTGGGTGCACCTGCTCACCGAGCTGCGCGCCGACCTGCACGACACCGCCGCCCGCACGGTGGTGCACTGCGCGATCGGCGCGATCCAGTCCACCCTGCAGCACTCGGCCGGGCTGCCCGAGGACCGGCAGCGGGAGCTGCTGCGCCGTTCGGCGCTCGCGGTCCTCACCGCCGAGCCGACTGACCCATACCGCAGAACAGAGGGGACAGCTCGTCATGAGCGATGAGGCCTACATTTACGAAGCGATCCGCACACCACGCGGTCGCGGGAAGAAGGGGTCGGTGTACGCGACCAAGCCGGTCGACCTCGTCGTCGGGCTGATCGACGAACTGCGGTCCCGGCTGCCGGGCTTTGACCCGGGATACGTCGACGATCTGGTCCTCGGCGTGGTCACCCCGATCGGCGACCAGGGCGGTGACATCGCCAAGGCCGCGGCGCTGGTCGCCGGGCTGCCCGACACGGTCGGTGGGGTGCAGATCAACCGCTTCTGCGCCTCCGGGCTGGAGGCCACCAACCTGGCCGCGCAGAAGGTCCGCTCCGGCTGGGACCGGCTGGTGCTAGCCGGCGGGGTGGAGTCGATGTCGCGGGTGCCGATGATGTCCGACGGCGGGGCGCTGTTCACTGACCCGACCACGACCTATGACCACTACTTCGTGCCCCAGGGCATCGGCGCCGACCTGATCGCTACCATCGAGGGCTTCAGCCGGGAGGACGTCGACGCCTACGCCGTCCGCATGGGCGTCGCCACGATCATCGAACGCCTCTGAGCCCGGCCAGCACAGCCCGCCCCTGAACTTGCCCCGATCTGACAACCCGAGGAGCCCGTTCCGCTATGACCGATACCGAGATCATCCGCTGGCAGACCGAGCCGGACGGCGTCGTCGTCCTCACCATGGACGACCCGGCCCAATCCGCCAACACGCTGTCCGAGCGGTTCGTGACCGCGCTGGGCGACACCGTCGCGCGGCTGAAGCAGGAACGCGAGCACATCGCCGGGGTGGTGCTCACCTCGGCAAAGAAGACGTTCTTCGCAGGCGGTGACCTCCATGAGCTGCTGGACCTGCAGGCCGCCGACGCGTCCCGGTTCACCAAGCACCTGAACGGCATCAAAGCGCAGCTGCGCGCGCTGGAGACCCTGGGAATCCCGGTGGTAGCGGCGATCAACGGGGCCGCGCTCGGCGGCGGCCTAGAGCTGGCGCTCGCCTGCCACCACAGCGTCGTCGCGGACGTGCCCGGCAGTGAGCTCGGCCTGCCCGAGGTCGGACTGGGGCTGCTGCCCGCCTGCGGCGGGGTGGTGCGCGTGGTGCGCCGCCTCGGGGTCACGACCGGGCTGGAAAAGGTGCTGCTGTCCGGGAAGCGATTCAGCCCGGCCGAGGCGCTCGAGCTGGGGCTGGTCGACGAGCTCGTTCCGGGCATCGACCAGCTCCTGCTGCGCGCGAAGCAGCGGATCGCCAAGAACCCCGCCCCGAGCCAGCCCTGGGACCAGCCCGGGTTCGCGATACCCGGCGGCACCCCCGCCCGCGGGCCGCTGGCCGCCCAGCTGCCCTATCTCGCCGCCAACCTTCGCCGCCAGAACACAGGAGCGCCGGCGCCCGAGGCCCGGGCCATACTGGCCGCGGCCGTGGAGGGTACGCAGGTGGACCTGGAGGCGGCGTCGCTGATCGAGACCCGCTACTTCATCTCTCTGGTCACCGGGCAGGTCGCGAAGAACCGGATCAGCGCGAACTTCTTCGACTTGCAGCAGATCAAGTCCGGCGCCAGCCGCCCGCCCGGGCAACCCGCGTTCCGGTCCGCGCGGCTGGCCGTGGTCGGCGCCGGGATGATGGGGGCCGGGATCGCCTACGTCGCCGCCCGGGCCGGGATCGACGTCATCCTCACCGACGTGAACCTGGCCGCGGCCAGCAGGGGCAAGGGCTACGCGCAGCGGCTAGAGGCAAAGGCGGTCCAGGCCGGCCGCACCACCCAGGACGCCAGCGACGCGCTGCTAGCCCGCATCCATCCCGCCGAGGGCCTGGCCGGCCTGGCCGGAGTCGACTTCGTGGTCGAAGCCGTCTTCGAGAACGCCGAGCTGAAGGCGAGCGTGTTCGCCGAGCTCGAGACGGTGGTCGGCCCCGAGGCGGTGCTCGGGTCGAACACCTCCACGCTGCCGATCAGCGTCCTGGCGCGCAGCGTCTCCCGGCCGGGAGACTTCGTCGGCGTTCATTTCTTCTCCCCGGCCGAGCGGATGTCGCTGGTGGAACTCATCAAGGGCGAGCAGACCTCGCCTGCCACCCTGGCCAGGGCGTTCGACTTCGTCCGGCAACTCGGCAAGACCCCGATCGTGGTCAACGACAGCCGCGGATTCTTCACCAGCCGGGTCATCATCGCCCGCCTCAACGAGGCCGTGACCTTGCTCGGGGAGGGGGTCGACCCGGCCAGCATCGAGCAGGCCGCGCTACAGGCCGGCTACCCGGCCGGGCCGTTGCAGCTGCTCGACGAGCTCACCCTGACCCTGCCGCGCGCCGTGCGGGAGGAGGCCCGCGCGGCCACGGAGGCCGCCGGCCAGACGTGGACGCCGCGCCACTGCGACGCGATCCTCGACCGGCTTATCGACGAGTTCGGCCGGACCGGCCGCGCGGGCGGCGCCGGGTTCTACGACTACGACGCTTCCGGGCGCCGCGCCGGACTATGGCCGGGCCTGCGTCAGCACTTCCCTCCCGCCGGTCCTCCGATACCGGCGGCGGCGACCCGCCAGGCACTAGCGCGGGGGTGGTTTCGGCCCGGCGGGCACGCCGGTCAGGCGGGATGGCGTACGACCCCGGGTACCCCGACAAGACCCGACAGGCTAGTGGTCCGCTCGCCCGGCGCCGAAGCGGGCCGGGCGGGGGCGCTGTGGGCAGGCGCGGGCGTCATTCTGCGAGTTCGTCGGGTGCCAGCAGGAACTCGCCGGTGTAGGTGCGGGTCTGGTCAGCGTTCAGCGGCTGGAACATCGACGCCGCGGAGTCGCGGTAGAGCCGCTCGAAGATGGTGCCCTTGCGGAAGGACGAGCCGCCGACCAGGCTCATCGCCTGCCGGCTCATGTGCATCACGTTGTCGGCGATGAACGTCTTGGCCAGCCCGATATAGGGGAAGCGCAGCTTGATCGGCCACTCATCATCGCGGCCTTCGGCGATGTCGTGGCAGGTCTGGTGCAGCACCCGGCGCGACAGCTCGACCCGGGAGGCCATGTCACCGATCCCATCGATGATGTGCCCGACGGTGGCGACCTTGGTGTCCTCGGCGACGATCGCGCCGAACGTCGCCCCGAGCCGTTTCTTCGACAGTACCGCCCGGGACTCCTCCAGAATGCGCTGCTGCATGCCGTAGTAGATGCTGGCGAACATCAGCGACGCCCACTCCAGCACGCCGAACGCGCCGCTGCGCCACTCGCAGACGAAGTTCTCCTCCGGGACGTAGTAGCCGTCGAAGTGGATCACGTGGGTGCCGGTGGCGTGCATCCCCAGCGCGTTCCAGGTCTTCTCGACGCGGATACCGTCGCCCTGCCCGTCCTGGTCGATCCTGAAGTCGCCGATGAAGAAGCTTTCGGCGTTGACCCGCTCGGCGAAGTCATCGGGCAAGTTGCCGTCGGCATCGGTGATTGTCGCGTTGGTGGTGATGATGTCGGCGGCCTCGCACAGTGTGCCCCAGGTCTTCTTCCCGTAAAGCCGCCACCCGCCGTCCGGCTGCGGAACCGCCCTCATGTCGGCGAGCCCGCTGAACCCGGCGCGCTGCTCGGAGAACGGGCCGAACATCAGGTCCCCGTCGGCCACCCGGCCCAGCCAGTACTTGTTCTGCGATTCGCTCATCAATCCGCCGGCAATCCCGACCATGATGTAGTGCATGTTGTAGGCCAGCGTGATGGCCGAATCGCCTCGCGACAACTCCGCCACGACCTTGGAGGTGGTGAGCAGGTCGCCGCCCAGGCCGCCGAACTTCTTCGGCACCGGCACGGCGCCTAGGCCGCTGTCCTTGAATGCCTTGATCGACGGGTAGGCGAACGTGTTCTCCTCGTCGTACTTCGGTCCTATCTCGCGAAAGAGCGCCGACAAGGCGCTCGCCTTGGAAAGGACGAGCTCGAGCTCGGCGTCGGTCATGGTGCGTTCGAACATGCTGGCTCCTGCGGTGATGGCGGGTAATGTCGCGGGCGGGAGGTCAGGCGACGAGAAGGTCATCGCGGCCGGCCTCGCGCAGTGTCGACTTGTAGGTGTCGAACAGCGGCGTGGTCAGCGGAAGCAGTTTCAGCGCCACCGACCGCTTGCCGTCGAGCTTCACTTTTCGCTGGGCCATGGCCAGGGTGAAGTTGAGCTTGCCCTGCCAGAACCGGTTGCTGTTGTCCGAGGACATCCGCAGCTGCACCGTGGACTTCGCCCCGGCGGCCGCGTCTGCGAACAGCACCTTCTGGCCGGGAAAATCGATGAGGATGGTCGCGGCCGGGTCGGTCTGGGTCAGCAGGACCACTAGGCCGGTGTCCCTGGTCGCCTCGACGAACGCCGGATCGACCACCGCGATCTCGAACATCTTGCCGATGTAGGCGTAGACCTCGTCAGCATCTTTGAAGGCGCTCACCAGAGTCCCCTTTCGACAAGGCCTCCACAGCAGCGCCACTGCACGCCGTGAGGCCAAGCGGATGACATTGAGGCCGACATTAAGATCCCAGCCGCTCCCGCACGTCCTCCTTCTAGGCGGTCTTGCGGCTCAAAAGGACGACATCCGAGTCCCGGCCGTCACCCCGCGGCCAGCCAACCCCGTGACGCCGGACCCGGTTCGCAAATGGCGAGAGCCTCGGGCCCGCACTTATCGGCCCTTAGAGCCCCGAAATCTCCCGCACGGATGATTGCTGCCGGCCTGCGGTTCGGCAATGTCGCAGATAGCGGCAGTCCTCGCCGCTGCGGCAGCTCGGCAAAGCCTGTTTCGTCGCAGGCGAGACCAGAGGATGAACCCGAGCCAAGGAGGCTGACTTGCCCATCTGTCGTTCGTCCATCGTCCTTGCCGTGATCGGCATCGTCCTGATCGTGCTGGGGGTGCTGGTCCGCTTCGTTCTCGTACCGGTCGCCACCAAGCTGCCCGGCAGCACCAACCTGAGCGTCACCTACAGCGGCACCGCCACCCTGCTCAACAGCAGCGCGCTGCAGTCCGGTGACACCAAGAACGTCATCGCGGCCAACGTCCCGACAACCGTCGACCGGCGGCTCAAGGTGACCGGCATTTATGGCGACACTGCGATCGTCTCCGACGACCTGACCATCCACGCCGGCAGCCAGACGCTGCCCAGCGACCACACCTATGCCCTGGACCGTACCACCCTCGAAGGCGTCACCCCGCCGCCAGGTATCGCGGTGGAGCCCTCGAGGGGAGCGCTGAGCTCGACGTTCCCGATCGGGCCGCAGGCGAACGACTCCTACCGCTACTACGACTCCACCACCCGCGGCATCGTCCCGATCTCCTACGCCGGGCACGCCACCCGCGACGGGCGATCGGTCAACGTGTACACGATCGCCTCCACCGGCGCGGTGAAGGATCCCGGACTGCTGAAACTGCTCCCGCCGTCGCTACCGAAGAAGCTGATCGCCAGCCTCGCACCGCTGCTGCCGGCCGCCGTGCAGGCCAAGATCACCCCGGCCACCCTCGCCGCGCTGCCCAACCCGGTCCCGCTCAGCTACACCGGGACCACCCACGTCGTCGCCTACGTCGACTCGCAGACTGGCGTCCCGATCGACGAGACGGTCTCCGAGCAAGTCGTCGTCAACGTGGCCGCTGGAGCACAGACACTGAGCCTGATCCCGGTGCTCGCCCTCGATTTTCACGCCGCCCCGGCCAGCGTGAAATACCTGGCCAGCAAGGCCAAGACCGCCGGTGAACTGCTCACGCTGATGAAGGTGATCGTGCCCATCGTGCTGGTCGTGATCGGGGTGGTCCTGCTGGTGATCGCGATCCTGCGACGGCACAAGCCCGCCGCGATCCCAGCAGCAGCCCGCGCCGCCGCCGACGGCACGCCGGAGCCGCAGCCGGAGAGCAGCAGGCTGGATACCGGCCCGCCGCGCTAGGAGTCGACCATGGATCGCATTGACTACCGCGTCGCCATAGTGACCGGGTCCGGCGCTCCCCGCGCAGGGCTCTGCGCTGGGGGCGCCGGACCGGCACGCCCGCGCCGGACCAACCACCAGTTCTCACTCCTTGCGGAGCCTCTGATGCGCCGCCTCACACCCACGGGCGACCGGTAGCGCCCGGAGGCTTGCGCCGCCTCATATCGGCGGCAGCGGCGGCGGCGGCTCAAGTGGGATCGGCGGCGGCTGCGGCTCCCCGAACGCTGCCTCGGCCGCTGACATGGCGCCGTAGTCGGTCGCAAGGTTGGCGTAGATCGAGTAGATCAGCGTGATGAAGATGCCGAGCTTGAGCCACAGCGTGGGCGTGAAGAAGAACAGGGCGCAGATCAGCGGGAAGTTGATCAGCCAGTAGATCGCGCCCCACATGTGGACCTTGTACTGGGTGTACGG
>Ga0209656_10003128_pt1 | contig 10743 bp, 14 predicted proteins | sample BogFormECP12_OM2_FD_188239 | JGI IMG/M metagenome (GOLD analysis project Ga0209656, IMG submission 188239) | Bog forest soil microbial communities from Calvert Island, British Columbia, Canada - ECP12_OM2 (SPAdes) (version 2) | ecosystem: Environmental > Aquatic > Freshwater > Wetlands > Bog ... | reverse complement strand
AATGACGGCGTAGAATAGGGCAATGGCGGGATGGGAGTTTGAAGTGCTTTCAGTAAGTTAGCCGTCGAATTCATTCCGGAGATGTGCGACTCCCGTAGGCTTATAGGCGGGGCTTGGGGACCCCCGCGAAAGCGGGGGGAGTAGGACCGACCTGCCCGCCGTAGCCTTGGCGTAGGCGGGGAGGCGGGGCGCGCCGGCACATTCGGTTTGTACGGGATTGAAGAGCGGATTATATTCGGGGCATGAAACGGAAGGCCAAGCCACGCGGCCAATATCTGGCGGCCATCGAAGAGTTCGCCGAAACCGGCGAGTGCTCGCCCGTCGAATTGGTCGCCGGCCTTCCTTCCGTGAAGGACATCGCCGGCCGGTTTGGCAAGACACCCGGCGAGGTCGCGAAGGATATCAACCGGGTGTATCTGGAGAGCTACAAACCGGTTCGCGGCAAGATGCTCGATCTTCTTGATTGATTGCGCGTGTCTCCATGCATCGCCCGGCTTTGTCATATCGATGTCGTATATTGACAGCATGCGCAAGCCGACGAAAAAGCCGGAAAACCTGGAAGAACGCCTCATAAAGCGCATCGCCCGCACGCGCGGCGATGTGTTCCTGCGCGCGGATTTCAGCGACATGGGCGGCTATGACCAGGTCGGCCGGGCATTGCGCGGCCTGGTGCGCAAAGGGCGGCTGATGAAGATCGGGCAGGGGCTTTATGCCCGCGCCAGAAGATCGTCACTCGACAACAAGCTGATGCCGGAAAAAGGCCTCGCCACCCTGAAGGAAGCGCTGCAACGGCTCGGCGTCGAGACGGCGCCGACGCGCTTCGAACGCGCCTACAATTCCGGCCGGAGCGAGCAGGTGCCCACTGGCCGCGTGGTGGCAATCTGCGGCAGGCGGGTTCGCCGCCGGATCGGCTATGATGGGATGTTCCTGAGTTTCGAGCGTGCGCGACCGGATCGGACGGAACGACGCCCCAAGGCAAATAAGCGGTGCCGCACGTCAACGGCGCCGATCACGGCCCGTGAAGCGCTGCGCCTGATATGGGAAGCAGACCGCTATCCTATCCTTGGCAACGAAGATCGGCGCATGGCGGCGGCTCTCGAGAGGGAAGCGCTGGCCCGAGCCGCCAAAGCTACGGCATCACCGGATGACCCGCCGGAATTCGGGCCGTGGCTGGCGGCACTCCAGGATCGGTCACTGCCGGACTCTGACCGTGAAGCCGTCATGACGGCGCTCTATGATCTGTTTGATCCGGAGGACAGTTAGGAGGAGGGCCGGCCGGTATATTCTGTCTGCCGTAGTTCGCAGAAATAGAGAATTACCGCAGGCATGATGTACCAGGCGCGGTAGAGGCCGCAATCAAAAGCAAGCCTGCCCAAAAAGCCGCTTGCATCTGATCATCCCACGCTTTTTAGGTTTATTCCAAAACGATTGAGTCTCACAACCGGGCCGCCCTCAGCCGCAGCGCGTTGGCAATGACGGAGACGGAGCTCAGCGACATCGCCAGCGCGGCGGCGACGGGGCTCAGCAGCAAGCCGAAAGCCGGATAGAGCACACCCGCCGCGACCGGAATGCCGATCACGTTATAGGCGAAGGCGAAGACCAGATTTTGGCGAATATTGCGCATCGTCATGCGGCTGAGCGTGCGGGCTCGCGCGATGCCGGCAAGATCCCCCTTCACCAGCGTGATGCCCGCGCTCTGGATCGCGACCTCGGTGCCTGTGCCCATGGCGATGCCGACATCCGCCTCGGCGAGGGCGGGTGCGTCGTTTACGCCGTCCCCCGCCATGGCGACAATTCGTCCCTTGGATCTGAGCGAGCGAACGATACGGTGCTTATCCTCGGGCAGCACGTCGCCCTGCACATCATCGATGCCCAGTTTGCGACCAACCGCTTGCGCCGTCGTCTTGTTGTCGCCGGTTAACATGACGATCCGCACGCCATCCGCGCGTAAGCTATCGAGCGCGGCCCGAGTCGTAGCCTTGATGGGATCGGCGATGGCGATCACGGCGCCCGGCTTACCGTCCACGGCCAAATACAATGCGGTCGCACCGTCGCCGCGAAGCTCATCGGCTCTTGCGGTCAGAACGCCGAACGAGACCCCGAGATCCTCCATCAGTTTGGCGCTGCCAAGCGCCACTGTGCGGCCACCGACCTTACCCGTGACGCCTTTGCCGGTCACGGACGCGAAATCGGCCGGGTCCGTCAGCGCCATGCCGCGCTCATGCGCGGCGGCAACGATGGCCGCCGCCAGCGGATGTTCGCTCGACCGCTCCAGACTGGCGGCCAGCGGCAAGATGTCGGCCTCCGTCATGCCGGCCCCAGGCACGATCGCGGTCACTTTAGGCTTGCCCTCGGTCAGCGTCCCGGTCTTGTCCACGACCAGGGTGTCGACCTTCTCCATGCGCTCCAGCGCTTCGGCCGACTTGATCAGCACGCCGGCGCCGGCACCCTTGCCGACGCCAACGCCGATGCTCATGGGTGTCGCCAGCCCGAGAGCGCAGGGGCAGGCGATGATGACAACCGACACTGCGGCGATCAGCCCGTAAGACAGCGCCGGCGCCGGACCCCAGAGCGCCCAGGTCGCAAAGGATACCAGAGCAATGAGCAGCACCGCCGGCACGAAGTAGCCAGACACCGTATCCGCCATTCGCTGGATCGGCGCACGGCTGCGCTGGGCCTCGGCGACCATGGCGACGATGCGGGAGAGCATTGTGTCGGCTCCAACCTTGTCCGCGCGCATGACCAGGGAGCCGGTCCCATTCACGGTTCCGCCGATCAGCCTGTCGCCGGTCTGTTTCGTTACGGGCATGGATTCGCCGGTGACCATGGATTCATCGACAGCGCTTTTGCCTTCCAGCACCGTCCCGTCGACTGGCACGCCATCACCGGGGCGCACCCGAAGCCTGTCGCCGAGATGCACGGACGCCAACGGAATTTCCTCGTCTTCGCCGCCGTCCTTTAGCCGGCGGGCCGTCTTTGGCGCGAGGTTGAGCAGGGCGCGGATGGCTCCGCCGGTCTGCTCCCGCGCGCGCAATTCCAGCACCTGACCGAGCAGAACCAGAACGGTGATGACGGCTGCCGCCTCGAAATAAACCGCGACAGAGCCGTCCATGCCCCGGAACCCGGCGGGGAAGAGGTTCGGGGCCAAGGTCGCGACCAGGCTGTAGAGGTAGGCGGCCCCTGTTCCGAGCGCGATCAGGCTGAACATGTTCAGACTTCGATTTACAACCGATGCCCAGGCGCGCTGAAAGAAAGGCCAGCCGGCCCAAAGCACGACGGGTGTCGACAAGGCGAACTGTATCCAGGTTGAGAGACGCTCCGGCACGATGTGGTGAAGGTCGAGCCATGGTACATGACCGCCCATTTCCAGCACGACCGCCGGCAATGACAGTGCGAGCCCGATCCAGAAGCGGCGGGTCATGTCCTTGAGCTCATGGTTCGGCGACGCTTCGGCTGTGACCACCAGCGGTTCGAGCGTCATGCCGCAGATCGGGCAGTTGCCAGGTCCATCCTGCCTGATCTTCGGATGCATCGGGCAGGTGTAGATCGTGCCTTTTTTCTCCGGGGAGGCCGCCGTGGCCGGCGGGGTCAGGTAGCTGGCGGGGGCAGCGATGAATTTTGCGCGGCATCGCGCCGAGCAGAAGTGGAACGTGTGGCCGTCGTGCTCCAAGCGATGCTTGGAGGTCTCCGGATCAACCTTCATGCCGCAAACCGGATCGGTCACGCCTGGATTGTCGGCGGTTGGTGCCGCGTTCCTGTCGGAGCGTCCCGCCGGGGCATGCGCGCCGTGTGCGTGATGGGTTTCGGTGTTCGCCACGACACCACTCCTCGATGGCCACCACGCTGGCGCTCGGGCCAGGTGACAGGGAATATGGCTTGCTCTATATACCCCTCATGGGTATGGTATCAAGGACGGGCAAACAATGCATGACGCGACGAGAGCCGCCGTCGTCACGCGGCTGAAGCGGATCGAAGGGCAGGTTGGTGGCTTGCTGCGGATGGTGGATGAGGATCGCTATTGCGTGGACGTGTTGACGCAGATCAGCGCCGTTTGCGCGGCGCTTCATAAGGTGGAAGAGCAGATTCTACGGGATCACGTGTCCCATTGCGTCGCAGGTGCGTTCGCGACAGGAGACGTGATTGAGCAGCGGAACAAGATCGAAGAATTGGTCACGACGATCGGACGGATGACGAGGTAAGGAGCCCATGCCGAAAGGCACGATGCCCAGGTTTAGGAAGACGATCACGGGACTGCTGGTCCTGGTTGGCCTTCTTTTGTCCGGCGTCCAGGAGCCTGCTGCCGCGGCACTTCGTCATGCCGGCCATCACCATGATCAACCGCTGGTGCAGACGGTCGATGCGGCGCGGCCAGGTCTCGCGACGCCATCCGATCATCATGACGATCACGGGCTCCCATGCTGTCTCGGTTGCCAGTGTGCGATGCACGTCGCCGTGTTGCCGGCCGCGGTTACGCTTCCAGCCCATCAGGCCGTGGCCATAAATTACCTGCCGGGCTCCAACAGAGATCGGCCTGGCTTCGACACGATGCCCGCGCCGCCCCCGCCTCGGCGTGTTGCCTGACGGCCAAGGGGACATAGCTTCCGGTATCTGACCGGCTCTCCCGACGTTCCCGCGGCCGATCTCCGCACACAGGCGTCAAAGCGCCCGGATCGTCACTTTCAAACAGATCGCAGACAAACAATGAATACCTTAATCTCGCGGCTATCGCTTGCCGCGGTCGTGGTCGGCCTGGCCGCTATCCCGCTCGTTGCCGGCCCGCATGCGGCTGCCGCCGGTCCGGATGCGATGGCGCCCATGGAGATGGGCGGCAGCGCCCACCATGATGATCATTCCGACACGGTCCACTTCGACTTCGGCGCCCCCGCGCCGGCCAACAAGGCGGCTCGCACCGTCAAGATCATCATGGCTGACGTCACGTTCGAACCGGCCTCAGTCGTTGTGCGGTCCGGCGAAACCGTTCGCTTCGTGGTCACCAACACCAGTAGCGTCGATCACGAGTTCACCCTGGGCGACGCCCCGACCGAAGCGGCGCACCGCAAGGAGATGGCCGACATGATGGCCCGCGGCGAGGACATGGCGCACGACGATCCCAACGCCATCACCGTCAAGCCGGGCCAGACCCGAGATCTGACCTGGACCTTCGGCCGCGCCGAACGGCTCGAATTCGACTGCAACATCCCCGGTCACTACGAGTCCGGCATGAAAGGCACGATCATCGTGCGCTGACATTGCCCCGTAAACGCAGACAACGAGAAAGACCCTGCCATGTTCTTCCCAATCCGCGCCACCCTCACCGCGATGGCGATCGCCGTGCCGTTGGCTTTCGCAGAGGCGCAGACCGCACCAGACCAGGATCATGCCGCCCATCATCCCGGTACGCCGGCGGCACCAGCCGCGCCGAAGCCGTCACCAGGCGGAGCAGCCAGCGCGATGCCGATGACGGACATGGGCAAGATGATGGGCGGCGACATGGGACGAATGATGTCCATGATGTCGATGATGCGCATGATGCAAGGTGGCGGCATGGAGATGATGCCGGCCGATCACATCGAAGGACGGATCGCGTTCTACAAGGCTGAGCTCGGCATCACCGACGCACAATTGCCGCAGTGGAACGCCTTCGCCGACGCATTGCGGAACGGTGCCAAGGACATGCGGACGGCGATGGCTACCGCAATGCAGGCGGGTATGCCAGCCACCGCACCGGCCCGCGCGGACGCCATGGTGCAAATGATGTCGGCCCGTCTCGACGCGATGAAAGCAACGGCAGCGACCGGCAAAGCGCTCTACGCAGTCCTTAGCGACGCCCAGAAAAAGACGGCCGACGAACTTATGGCCGAGCCCCCGATGGGCATGCGGACGATGGGGATGGGAGAGCGATGATAATCCCGGAGAAGGCCGATGCATGAACATGACGCGCCACCGTGGTGGCGAACGCGGATCGGGCTCGCTTTTCTCGGATTCTCGGCGATCGCTGCGTATTTTCTGATCACCGAGCACCGCGCACACCTCGCGCTGGCGGTCCCCTATCTACCCTGGCTGTTGTTGCTGGCCTGCCCGCTCATGCATCTCATGCATCACGGGCACGGCGGGCACGGAAGCGGCGGGGAAGAACCTGACCGGGATGCGGGTGGCAGTGTCGCCGCCAACGACAAACGGGAGGACCGGCCATGAATCATGACATTTCGTCATACGGTTTATGGTCCCTCGTGATCATAAATTCTGCCGTCTTTATATTCTTCGCATATAGCTTCGGCCGGCCGCAGACCAGGCGCGACTGGCGTTCGTTTAGCGCATTCAGCGCCTTCCTCGTGGCGCTGTTCACCGAAATGTACGGCTTCCCGCTGACCATCTACCTGCTGTCCGGCTGGTTGCAGAGCCGGTTTCCGGATGTTGACTGGTTCTCCCACGACGCCGGTCATCTGCTTGAGATGATGTTCGGCTGGCGGGCCAATCCGCATTTCGGCCCGTTCCATCTCCTGAGCTTCGCCTTCATTGGTGGTGGTTTCTGGCTGCTCTCGGTCGGTTGGCAGGCGCTTTACCAGGCGCAGCATGAGAACCGGCTCGCCGACACCGGTATCTACGCGCGTATTCGGCATCCGCAATACGACGGCTTCGTCCTCGTCATGTTCGGGTTTTTGTTGCAGTGGCCGACGATCCTGACCTTGGCGATGTTTCCCGTTCTGGTCTTTATGTATTGGCGGCTCGCCAGGATCGAGGAGCGTGAGTCTCTCGCCGCGTTCGGCGACGCATACCGCGACTACATGCGGCGGGTGCCCGGATTCTTTCCTCATATCGGCTCGCCGGCTGACCGTCCGCGGCTCGGGCAGCCTTAGGACAGGGATCGCCGCATGCCTCCCGATGTTCTTCGCCGGAAGCGCGCTGCGCGCTTGTCCGCCGCACTGGCCATCGGCGCTGCGCTGCTTCCTGTGCCCACCTTCGCAAGCGGTGTTGTCGGCGAGCACATCCTGATCAACACGATGATTATCGACGATCCGTTCGTGGAGGACGAAGCCACGCTGCCCACGTTTTCCTGGCTGCCGCAGCCGAGCCGCGGCGGGCAGACCTCCGATCTGTCTACGCTCGGTTTCGAGTATGACAAGCGCATCACCGAGAATTTCGGCTTCGCTATCAATGATGGTTACCAGTGGCTGCGCACGCCCGGCGCGAAGACGGCGAACGGCTGGCGGAACCTGGATGTCACGCTGAAATACACGCCCTACGTCAACGACGAACATGAGTTCATTGTATCTGTGGGTGCGGTCAGAACCTTCGCCGGCAGCGGCGCCAGCGGCACGAACGGCGCGGTCCTGGGCAACGACGCTTCCGGCTCCACCACACCCACGCTCTACTGGGGCAAGGGGTTCGGCGACCTCCCCGTCGGCTGGCTGCGCCCGTTCGCAATCACCGGAACGATCGGCTACCAAATCGCCGACAGGGAGCTGAAGACGACCAGTGCCATCGATCCGGCCAGCGGGATGCCGACGACGCTCTTCAACAATGGCGTGGCGAACCAATGGGTCGGTGGGCTGTCGCTCCAGTATAGCCTGCTCTACCTACAGTCGCAGGTGAAGGATCTCGGGCTGCCGGCCTTCGTCAACCGGCTTACGCCGGTCGTGGAGATGGCTTGGTCGTCGCCCGCCAGCAAGCCGAGTCAGACCGCCACGCAGTACCTGGTGGGCCTTGGCATCGCCTACACTGAGGAAAAATTCGCGATCGGCGTTGAGGCGCTGATCCCCGGAAACCAGCAAACCGGGTCTCACGCCGGCTTCATCGCCCAAATGCATTTGTATTTCGACGACCTGTTCCCGACCACGCTCGGGAAGCCGGTGATGGAATGGTGAGATGAGACGCCACGCTCAAACACAGCGGCTTGATTTCATTTGCGAGCACGGCCAACCGTTTCTAATACAGGGCGCGGGATCGAAAGCGGCTGCGTTGGGGCGTCACAACCGAATTCTCTCCACCTCGTCCTGCGTGAGCCGCTCCTTCGTCCGATCATAGAGCTTCGTGGTGCGCGGTGACTCGTGCGCCGCCATTTCCTGAGCGTGCTCCAGGGCGCCGCCGTTGGACAAGTAGGCGGTGATCCCGGTGGCGCGGAAGGAGTGATTGCCGATCGGCGCCATGATGCCAACTGCAACAGCGCGCCGGACGTTGGTCTGTCACGGCAGACGCCTGTTCAAGGTAAGAAAGTCACGCACGGTGATGATCCTGGCGCCCTCGTGAAGTTTGAGCCCCAGCAGGTCGCGCTTGTCGCCGGTCACGAGAAAATCGGCCGCGCCGGCGGCGGCGATGGCCAGCAGATAGTTGTCGTAGGGGTCGGCGCAAACCGCGATCGCGGGAAGGTTCTGCACCACGACGGCGATCTCGCGCAGTTCGTTGATGAGCCGGCCGGCGAGCGCCGGGGTCAGGCGCTCGCGGATTTTCGGATAGCGGGTCACGCGCATCAGTTCATCGAGCTGCTCGGCCGAGGTCAGCAGATCGAACCGTCCTTCGCGCCAAAGGTCGATGAGGTGCGCCGGCAGCGACGTGCCTGCGAGCAGCGCGCTGACCAGGATGTTTGTATCGATGACCAGCCGCACGCGTCACCTGGCCTTGGGTGGCTTTGCCTTGCGCGCCGCAGCGACGGCGTCGTCAATTGTCGCCTCCAGTTCCTTAGGCGGCAGGTCGGCGAATTTGCTCCTGGCTTCGGTCATGGTCTGGTCGAGCACGCGCCACTTGACGGCTTCCTCGATGAATTTCGAGAGGTCGCCTTTCTTCATGCCGCGCTGGGCGAGGAAACTGCGCACCGCGATGTCGGTGTCCTTGGACACCGAGACGGTCCAGCGGGTGGTGTCGTCGGGCATGGGGCCTCCTGATAGGCGTTTATACGCTTAGCAGTATATCATGATAGCTGCTTAAGTACAACGTCGTTTTGGGCCATTTGGGTAGGGGGCTACCCCCAGCCGTTTGGCGGTCTACATCGGACCATGCGACCCTATATGACTTGTAACTCATATAGCCTCAACGTAGACTTTAGCCGCCCCACGCCCGAGTCGGAGAGACATGAAGACACGCCGTCCGAAGACCAAAATCGATCAATCCAGCGAGCACTCCTTAGCGAATCTCGGGGCGCGCTTGCAGGATCTGCGCCGTCTTCGCGGCGCAACGCAACTCGATCTGGCCGACAAATTGGGAGTCGGTCAGACCGCGCTCTCGCATATGGAGAGGCGGGATGACCTGCGCCTATCCACGGTCGCGGGTGTCATCGAGTCCCTAGGCGGTACGCTTCACGTCGCGGCAACGTTCCCTGATTCCGATCCGATTATGCTAGTCGGCGGCGGCCTATGGAAGTCGTCCGAAGGGAAAGTTTATCCGGCTCCGACAGAGACCAGCCAGGACCAGCTTCTCCTGCCTGACATACTGGGACCGGAGCAAGTTCCGGCCTCCCGCGATGTTGTGTTCAGCATTCGGCCAACCTACGCCGAAAAAATACTTGCCGGACGAAAGACCGTTGAGCTGCGCCGTCGGTTCGCGGATAGCATTAAGCCCGGAACACTCGCGCTTATATACACGACCAGCCCGACAAGCGCCTTAACCGGTTTTGCAAGAATTCGCGCGGTTCAACGCCTCAACCTGAGCGATTTATGGGAAACACATCGCGAGGCGGCATGCCTACAACGCAGCGACTTCGAAGCGTACTTTTCTGGTGTGGATCGCGGCTATGCCATTATGTTGGCCTCGGCCAAACCCCTCTCGCGACCCGTCGGCCTCTCTGAGCTTCGGGAGCGCTTCGGCTTCGAGCCGCCGCAATCCTACCAGTATGCGTCGCCACAGATGTGCGGCTTGGTAGAGAATGGCTAGCCGCAAGCTTCTGATCGATACCAACGTTTTTATCGGACTGGAAGATCAGAAGGAGGTCTCTCCAGAATTCTCGAAAATGCTCGAACTGTGCAGCAAACACGGTGTGCACGTGTTTGTTCACGAAATGGCGCTGGAAGATATAAAGCGCGATAAGGACTTAGCACGACGAAAGGTCTCGCTCAGCAAGGTCAAGAAGTTCGAGCTGCTCACAAAGGTCAAGCTGCCGTCGCTTGCGGCGCTCCAGGCAACCTTTGGAGCAATGCCTAAGCCGAATGACGTCGTCGATGTCGCACTATTGCACGCCCTTCAAATTGGCACCGTCGATTTCGTCGTCACCCAGGACCAAGGGATTCACAACCGTGCACGGCGCTGCAAGCCGCCCCTCGCTGATCGCGTTCTCACGGTTGACGATGCGGCTGCCTGGCTCCGCGCGTCCTTCGAGCCGCAGGAAGTTCTGCTCCCCTTCATCGAAGAAATGCCCGCGCACGGCATTGCCACTGATGACGATATTTTTAACAGTCTCCGCGAGGGCTATCCCGAGTTCGATAAATGGTGGCAGGAAAAATGCGTCCCGAATCATCGGGCCTGTTGGGTAGCGACCATCGATGGCGAACTTGCGGGCATTGTGGTGCGCAAAGATGAGAAGCACGCCGAAGCACAGACAAAGCATCCCGGCTCAAAGATACTTAAGATATGTACATTCAAAGTAAAACCAAAATTTCGTGGCGAAAAGCTCGGTGAATTGCTTCTGAAGCAAATTCTGTGGTTTGCGGAAAAAATGCCTTCGACCTAGTTTATTTAACGACGTTCGAGGACCAAAAGGTTTTAATCAGGGTTCTCGAATACTTTGGCTTCGAAAGGACAGAAACTAGCGCGTCA
>Ga0209656_10003127_pt1 | contig 10743 bp, 6 predicted proteins | sample BogFormECP12_OM2_FD_188239 | JGI IMG/M metagenome (GOLD analysis project Ga0209656, IMG submission 188239) | Bog forest soil microbial communities from Calvert Island, British Columbia, Canada - ECP12_OM2 (SPAdes) (version 2) | ecosystem: Environmental > Aquatic > Freshwater > Wetlands > Bog ... | reverse complement strand
GTAGGAGAACGGTTGTGGGGTGAGGCTAGTTTTCCGGTGCCGTATATCACGCCGAGTGAGCAAGCTAGCCGCCCTCACAGCGGCGGCGATCCCCATCTGCGAAGCGCAGAGGCGCTTAGCGGCTACCACATCTTTGGCGGCTACCACGTCCAAAGCGCCGAAGGAGCGATCGGCCACGTCACTGACTTTATAATGGACGAGGAGAGCTGGGCAATTCATCATCTGCTCGTCGGGACCGGCCATTGGTTTTCCGGCAAGGATATCGTAATTTCACCGAAAGATGTTGACCGCATCGGTTACGAGGAATCCAGGATTTTTGTTAAGGTGACCAAGGAAGCAATCTTTCGAGCACCCGAACACCATGTGCCGCCGCCCCTCGCGCAGGACTCTCGCTAATGTGTTAGGAGCAGTGGGGCTCTGGCGCGGGGCCTCATAGAAATCGCTCATGATTTGCACTGTCGATTCATCGCCGATTTGGCGGAGGGTCATGTGCAGGTCTGCGCTCCGGTCTCAACAAAACCGCGGCGCAATCTCATGACAACAGGCCGATAGGGGCACTAACCCGCTGCCTTTAAGGTCCACGGCACTCACATTTTCGATGGTCAGAATACCATTTTCTTCTATGGGAGGCTCTTTCTTGTCTTTGCTACAGCAGCTCTGCAAATGATGTTCGCGTCTGGGTAGTCGACGAGCAACGAGGCGCTTGAATTAGAGCGAATACCGGCCCCAGACGAACTTGTATGGAAGGTCGAGTGTGAGTTGATCTCGAATTCGCATGGGACGAGAGCGCCACTGAAAAGGCTGGAGATCGAGCGAGTGAGCGACATCCACCTATCTTAGCACGCCCTCGACGAAAACTTAATTGTATGCGTCAGGTTCTGAAAAAGCGATAAGGGCTGAGGAAAAGTTATATTTCACTCAGGGTGTTGTTCTAACGACGCCAACTTGAGCCAATGAGGCAGCGTTGAATACCCAGGGAGCGCGATATCGCCGTGGCGTTCCAGACCGATGCGTTGTTTGCACGTATGAATAGCTTTAGCAACATATCGTTTGGGTCACGGCTCAGGTGCTGGCTTTTTGCTGCTCGCGAACCGCGAAGTTAGTGCCAAGGGCGCGACCGCAGAAATTACGATCGTCACAGCGGTGAATTCCAAAGGAAACGTTATGATCTCCATTTTTGGTCCTGTCTCAGGTCTCCTCGTTTTACCTTGAGAGTCAGAGCCAGAGAATCCTTGACCGGGATCCACCTTCTCTTGTCCTCTCTGCATTCTAGTCGTGCAAGCCCTAAACGAACCTGCCTACCAGAATGCCCAGAGAACATTTCACTGCCCGCCAATATACAGTCCATAGAGCAAGTCCAGCGATGTCTGCAAGCTGCGCAAGGCTCTTACTGACGGGGTTGAATCCGGCGAGTCTTCTGCTTGCGACGATATGGTCAAGCCCGCACGTGAACAGGCGGTGCAACAATTTGAGCATTATCAACCGGTGACGGGCGAAGACCGAAAACCGGTCGAGTTGGGCCGCGGTGCGATGGGGTCGTGCGTGTCGCGATCACAATATCACCATCGCCCGCCAGACAAACATCGGTTCGCTCGGAACGCTCGTGTTATAGCCAACACCGCCGATCCATTCGATACGCCAAGGCAGGCCGTCGTCAAGGAACTCATCTATTGCATAAACAGGGTTCCCCATCCGCAAATCATAACCGACCGACTTTCGTCGTTCGCAAATAATGTGCTACCGTGCGCACTTAATTTGCGCGGAGCCGCCCATATTCGCAAATAATTTGCGACTCTACATCAAGGGTGCCAGCGTGCGGCGGGTTCGAAGGTCGGTACAACAAAGCCGATTGCCAACCCTGCTACGCATCTCTTACGAGGGGAATTTGTTTTAGCCGGAAGGAAGTTAAACTAACTCTGTGACGGAACAGGCGCAAGACCCTCATCACTTAGGATAGTGCGTTTAGCGTCTTCCTGGGTGAAGATAGTCCAGCCCCAATCGACAAAGGTGCTGATTTTTTGCTCCGCGCCATTGACCAACGTGAGATGCACGCCGAGCCAGGCCAACCACGCCAGCTGCCCGGTCATGGTCTGGCCGGTGGGCAACTCGATCACGGCCGCGCCGCGACCGATCTGAGCCATCGTACCCTTGTCGATGTATTTGAAAGGCTCGGGCGGTTTGCCCTCCACCAGGCGCTTGATCGTTTCGCCGGTGTGACAGCCAGCCTGGAGCGCAGTGGCACCGAGGCCGGGTAAGGGGTGGCCGGTCTTGCCGTCGGTCATCACCGCGATGTCGCCGATGGCAAAGACGCCGGGATGATCTTTCACATGAAGATCGGGGCCGACCAGAATGCGCCCACCATGCACCAGTTCCACGTCGAGGGAATGGACGATCGGATTGGCCTTCAGCCCGGCTGCCCAGACCAGCGTGTGCGTCTTCACCGTCTCCCCGGTCGTCAGCTCGATGCTCTCCGGCCCGACCTTTCTCACGCCGGTGCCGGTATGCACTTTCACGCCGCGTTCTTCGAGCGCTCTGCGCGCGTAGTTTTGCAGCTCGGGCTTGAACGTCCCGAGCAGATGCGGCGAGCCCTCGTACAAGAGCACCTGCGCGGTATCCACCGGCAGGTTCGGGTAGTCCTGCTGGATCTCGGTCCGAAGCAATTCGGCGAGTGCTCCGGACACTTCTACGCCCGTGGAGCCGCCGCCGACCACGCAGAAGTTCAGCGCACCGTCTTCGATAAGCGCCGGATTTTTGTCCACCGCCTCGAAGGTCTTTAGAACGTGCTCTTTGCGCCGGATGGCATCGTCCATTGTGTAGAGCGGGAAGGCGTATTGGTCGGCGCCCGGTGTCTGGAAGAAATTCACTATCGCTCCCAAAGCGAGAATCAGGTAGTCGTATTTCAGCGGAGCCACACTATCCATCGTCACCTGCCTGCCAGCCGGATCGATGCTCGTGACGACGGCCTGGTGGAAGGTGATATTCTGATGGTGGTGCAGCAGATCGCGAATGGGAAAACCGACTTGTTCGGGCGTCAGCTCGTGCGTCGCCACCTGGTAGAGCAGCGGCTGGAAGGTGTGGTAGTCGTGCTTGTCGATGAGCGTGATCCGGACGTTGGCATCGCGCAGTTTCTTGAGCGCGCCGACTCCGCCGAAACCGGCGCCAAGGATGATCACGTGGGGGATGTCAGGCATAGCTTCTCCACTTTATCCCAAATCATGTGGCGTAGGCGAGCTATTCCGCCATTAACCAGTGTTCGAGAGATGCCCAGTAGCGCACTAGCCGTGGTGACTAGTCCGGCGGTGATAACGGCTTTTTTAGCCAATCGACGGATCACCGCCTCACGCGCTACCGCGAGTTTCCAATCCTCCTCGGAGGCGGATTGCCATTGGAGATTACGGACCACGAAATCAAAGGTGAAACTAGTCCACGAAAGTACTCCATTAGTTCACGATTTAAGTCCAGTCCGACATTAGGTCCAAGGGCGCGCTTGAAGATCAGGCCGCTGCACCGGTATATTTGGTACCACTACAAGAATCCGCCACAAGATGTTGGCGCTTCCTATCAAACCGGATGGACCCGCCTAATCGCCAAAATCATCCAACCACGGGAAGTTACATAACCCGGGTCTAATAGGGCCCCTCTTCGATCACAGCTCTATAAGCCCCCTCGAAGACAATCCAAAACCATGAAAATCGAGTATCGACGCATCAACCACGTAACACTTGCTGTGCCCGCGGGCGAGCACGAGAAGGTGAGAGCTTTTTACGGCGGCGTCCTTGGTCTGAAGGAAGTGGAGCGGCCTGACGCTCTCAACAAGGTCTATGACCTGATCTGGTATGAATGGATGGACATGCTGCTGCATATTGATTTCACACCGCCCTGGACCAAGCCGGCGGAAAATCGTCACGTCGCTGTCGAGGTTAAACACATTCACACCGTCCGAGCCTATTTGGAACAACAGGGAGCAGAAATCCTCGAAGCCGTCTCGATGACTGATCGCGAGCGCTTTTACCTGCTCGATCCTTTTGGAAACTACTTCGAGGTGATCGAGATGAAAAATTCTTAAGTATTCGCTGCCTTTGCTCGGCAGGATTCGGCACCTGTGGTTAGCATTGCAGTCTCTCCGAGCATGCCGATGCCACCGAACCCGACGCCCAGAATCACCCCTTGAGGCTGATAGGCAGAATTCTCAATTCCTTTGCTAGAGAAAACTAGAGCCCGGGGCTGCTGTGCATGATGCCACCGTCGGCGAAGATGGTCGTCGCCGTGATATAACCCGCTCCGTCGCCGGCGAGGAAAGCGACCACGCTGCCGATTTCCTCCGGCTGAGCCATGCGGCCCAGCGGGATTGCGGAGTTGAGCTTCTTCATCAGCGCAGGGTCTTTCATGGTCGAAAGATTGATGGGAGTCGCCACCGCGCCTGGGCCGACGCCGACGACGAGGATGTTATGCGGCGCGAGTTCGACGCCCGCGGTGCGCGTGAGCATCCGCATACCACCCTTGGACAAACAATAGGCAGCGTTGCCAGGCATCGGCCAATCTTCATGCACCGAGGTGATGTTAATAATGCGCCCGCCACCGCCTTGCTTGATCATCTGTTTGGCCGCGAGCTGCGTGCCGAAGAATGCGCTCTTGAGGTTAATGGCGAGCACCTTCTCGTATTGCTCTTCCGTCGTATCGAGCACGGAAGTGCGCGTCTCGACGCCGGCGTTATTGACCATGATGTCGAGGCGGCCAAGATTCTTGACTGCGGTATCGATCAGGCTTTGCAGCTCGGCGACTTTGCTCACATCCGCCTTCACGCCGATGACCTGGTCCCCAAGCGCAGCGACTTGCTTCTCCAAAGCTTCGGTGGCCTCGGGATGACAGACATAGTCAATGACGATGTTCGCCCCTTGTTTGGCCAGCTCCAGCACGATAGACAAGCCAATCCCGCTGTTTCCTCCAGTGACGATGGCGACTTTACCTTTTAAACTCATGACGTTTCCTCCTGTATCGTTGGTTGTTGATATTTGGATTGTGCTTTGTGTGACGGTTATTCCTGAGCGCACGGCGCGGCGGCGGCCTGACGGACGATGACGAACGAGAGCGCGGACATTATTAGCGCGAAAATCGCTGTCCCGCCGTAAATCATGTTCAACTCCAACCCCGCCCGACTTTGCAGGGGGCCGACGCCGAAGGCCGCTATTCCATAGCCTATCTGGTAGAAAGCGATCAAGCCGCCCGCCACTGACGCGGTGATGGTTGTCAACTCCTCCTCGGCGAAGCTCATGGTCAGCGGCAGCAGCGCCGAACAGCCCAGGCCCGCCAGCGCAAAGGCCACGATGCCGAGATACGGATGGCTCGTTGGGAGAAAGGAGATGGCGAAAAAGGCGATCGCCACCACGAAGGGCAAAACCTCGCAGGTGCGACGCTCGGGGAACCATTTCTCGATAGCTGCAAAAAGAATACGGCCGGCAGTTACCGCCCCCCAAAACGTCGTCAGCGCGAGCGATGCCAGCGTGGTGCTCGCTCCGAGCTTCTTCGTCATGTAGAGAGACGCCCAATTGCCGTTCATCGTCTCGCAAATGCCGTAGAGAAGTGCAAACGTCGCAAAGACCCAGAACCGCGCGGGGAGCTTCGTCCCGCCCTTTTGGGCTTCGGCGGCACTGCTTCGCGTTGTTCCCCCAAGGGGCAGAGGTAGGCTGAACGAAAGCAGCGCTACAGCCAGCGCGCCCACGAGCACCGGCAGACCCCACCAGATTCCCAATCCGACGAAGATCGCTACAAAGACCGGCGCCAGTGCCGTTCCTACTCCCAGCAAGGCATTCAGCACGAGCACGGCCTTGTCCACATTGTGTGGAAAGAACGCTGCGGCCAAGGTGTTGATGGCCGGCACCGTCAGCCCGAATCCGACCCCCATGCAAGTCGTCGCTATCAACAAAATGCCATAAGCCAGTGGGTGATTGTGCATCACAAACTGGCTTAGGACGAGGAACATCATTGCCAGCAGATCTGCGACAAGCCCCAGCAGGTAGATACGCTTGATACCCAAATGTCGCGTCAAGCCGCCACCTATAAGCGACAAAGCGATTGCCATGATTGCCTGAGGCACAAACATCCCGCCATAGTCCGTACTGGACAGGGCATAGTATGCGGGACTGATGAAAATGGCGCTCGCGGCCGGAAACGTTACCAACGCAACTCCCTGGACTATGGCAGCAGCATAGACGGCCACGATTTCGTTGCACTGGGCCACCGGCTTGCGCCCCCTATTTGATCCGTGCGATCAGATGATCGCCGACGCGCAGCGCGTTCGCCATCGCCGTCAGAGCCGGGTTAACCGCTCCGATACTCGGAAAAAAGCTGGTATCGACGACGTAGAGGTTGTCCAGTTCGTGCGCCTTACAGTTGGTGTCCAAAACCGAGCTCTTCGGATCTGTGCCGAAACGACAGGTGCCGGCTTGGTGAGCGACTCCTCCAATGGTAATCTCATTTTTCATGTAGAGATTGCGCGGGATCAGATGATCATGCATGTCCAGGAAATTGAGCATCGACTTCAGCTTTTCATAGAGCTTCTGCTTCGACGCCTGGTTGGCGGGCGTATAGCTGAGCGTGATGGTTCCCTGGCGATCGACGGTGATCCTGTTATCCGCCTTCGGCAGATCCTCGGTTGACAGCCAGAAGTCCACGGCGTGCGTGGCCAGTTTATCCAGCGTCCACACCGGAGCCAGCCCGGCCTCCAGTGGTTTCTCTCCTTTATACATCGGCCCCTGCGATTTGCCGACCATCTGGATGTTGCCCATCGGGAACTCGAAGCCGTCCATGCCGAAGTAGAAATCGTTCAAACCCAGAGTCTTCTGGTACTTGGTCGGGTTGGGCTCTTTGGAGATGGCCAGCACCGCCTGGCTGTTGTGATACATGTAATTGCGTCCCACATTGTCCGACCCGTTGGCCAGTCCGTTGGGGTGTTTGTCGTTGGCCGACATAAGCAGAAGCTTGGCTGAGTTGGCAGCGCCACAGGAAACGACCACGATGCTACCCCGGAACGTTTCGACCTGGCCGCTGTGGTTCACGACCACTTCGGTGACAGCGGTTCCGTTCGGATTTGTATTGAGCTTAGCGACGCGGGCGTTGGTCAGCAACGTGACATTCGGATATTGGAGCGCCGGGCGCACAGCGAGGACTTCTGCGTCGGATTTGGCATGCACGACGCAGGGAAACCCATCACAGTCCATGCAACGCACGCAGGTGCTGAACGGCATGTTTTTCTCGTTTAGCATAATGCCGCAGGGTGCGTGAAACGGATGATACCCGGTCCGCACCAAGTCGTCGGATAGCTTCTGGATGCGCGGCTCGTGCGACACTGCCGGGAAAGGATAAGGCGCGCTCGCTGGCGGCTCGGTCGGGTCTTCACCACGCGCGCCATGCACCTGATACATCTGCTCGGCTTTGGTATAAGACGGCTCCATCTCCTCGTAGCTGATGGGCCAGGCTGGCGAGATGCCGTCGTGGTGCTTCAGTTCACCGAAATCCTCTTTGCGCAAGCGGTACAGCGCCGCACCATACATCTTGGTTGCGCCGCCCACGAAGTAGTGGACGCCGGGCTGAAAGGGCTTGCCGTTCTTGTCACGCCAAGTGTCGCTGGAGACATAGCGGTTCTTGACGAACACCTCTTCGGCGCTCCAGTTCTCGGGTTCCCGCGTCAGCCAGTCGCCGCGCTCGAGCAGCAGGATGCTCTTGCCCGAGGGAGCCAAGTGACGGGCCAGCGTGCCGCCGCCGGCCCCGCTGCCGATGATGATGATGTCATAGGTTCCGTTGCTCATGAGATTTCATCCATTTTGGTCAGGCTGGGTTCCGGTGGAGCAAGGACGTCCTGCCAATAGCGTTGCGGCGAGAGACCAATCCTTTGTCCATCAATTTCTACAAATACCTCCAATCCTGCAAGCATCAACAACCTTCCTTCCGGCGGTTTTGTCGCAGTGAGTAGAAGACCGTGATAATGCCGGAAACCGTTCCGGACGCAAATCCGCCATTGGCCATCAGTCTCCAGCCATTCCGCTTGTGGGTTGGTTGTCACATTACTTCATTCGTGTCGTGGAGATGAGCTACATGGAACTATTATTCGGTATCCAGCACTTCGCGCAGGCCTGCAACCAGTCTTCGAGATCGTTCCCATGCTTGCACCCGATTGCTGCTAAACTTGTAAGCACGAATTTTCGATTTGCCAATGGCAAGCGTGCATGCTCTTCCGCTTACAAAGGAACCTGGCTCCTGAAATTCTGACCCGATCTTGTTGCTCATGGCATGTGTTGTTTGATTATGGATAGTTCGTTTTCAGAAGTAACTAGAATCAAGTTTGACCGAATCAGTAAGACTCTTCTGTCAGCTCTACCTTGCCTCGGAACACATAATAGATTGTGGCAGTATAAGTCAGGACGACAGGCACACCGATCATTGCAACATAGAACATAAATTGCAGGGCTTTTGCCGTCGAGGAGCCATTATAGATGTTTAGGTCGTTAGCATGGTCGGGTGTCGAGAAGACCATGGTCGGATAGACGGCGGCAGCAAACAGGAGCATTAACGACACGATCGAGAGACACGAGCAAATAAAGGCCCGTCCTTCGTTCCCTTTCTTCGCTTCGCGTCGGCTATTGAAGGTGACCAGCAGGGAGGCTATGAAAAGAACACTTAGGATCAAAGGGCGCTTGTGAAGCGCTGCCTCAATGTGCGGGCACTTAAGAATGGTAACTGCATTCAACACCACGAAGCAGATGAGATAGAGTGGCACCGTGCGCTTTGTCCATCCGATGAGCCGCTGTTGGAGCGGTCCGTCCGTTTTTAGGATGAGGTAAAGATTGGTGTGCATCGCAAAGAGCGCCACGGTTGTGATGCCCACGAAGAGTGAGTAAGGATGCAGCAGGGTGAGGAAGTTGCCTTGAAAATCGTATTTGTCGTCGAGCGGGATGCCCCAGACGATATTTCCCATCGCCACGCCGATGAGCAAAGCTGAAGCCACGCTGCTGATCGCGAAGGCCACATCCCAAGTCGCCCGCCAGCGGCTTTGGGGACGCTGGCCGCGAAACTCAATGGCGACCGCGCGAAAGATGAGCGCGAAGAGCAAGAGCATGAACGCGTCGTAGAACCCGGAGAAGACGGTTGCATAGACGTTCGGAAAGGCCGCGAACAATGCGCCGCCGCCCGTCACCAGCCAGACTTCGTTTCCGTTCCAGATCGGCCCAATGGCGTTAAGAAAAATGCGGCGTTCCTTATCTCCTTTTACAAAGAGGAGCAGCGGGCCAACGCCGAGATCAAAACCATCAAGGACCGCATAACCGGTAAATAGCACACCCACGAGAAGAAACCAGATTGTGTTCAAGTCCATGGCGGTTATCCTTTCGTGTGACGGCCGCCTTTGAGCGAAAGCGGTTGCCACTTTTCAACCAGACTCTTTTCACCATCGCTCGGAGTCGGACCCCGCAAAATTAGCCTCGCCAGCAGCAGGAGGAAGAGAAACCCGATGAAGATGTAGATGATGGAGAAGAGAATGATCGAGGTTAGAACCTGTGGCGCTTTTATGGCAGCGGAAACCGCTTCACCCGTCTTCAAGACCTGGTAAACGATCCACGGCTGGCGTCCAAGCTCCGTGGTGAACCAGCCGGCCTGAGTGGCAATCTGAGGCAGCCCCCCACTTAGGACGAGCAGCGCGAGATAAGCGCGAATTAAAGGCGATTGCGTATCCCAAAGCTTCCCTGTCTTCCAGAGCAGGCAACCGAGTAAAGAGATTCCTACGAGCGCCGTCCCAATCGCGATCATTAGGTGATAAGTCTGAAATACTACCGGGACATTCGGCCAATATTTCGGTCGGATTTTGGCTAACTCGGCGTCGCTCGCACCGGGATATCGTTTGCGCAAAAAATCATCGGGCGGCAACACATCGAGCCCTTTCACTTCCGTCTCGCTGGCCTTGAGCGGATGTAGGAAATCGCCTGAGACGAGAATGCTCAGCAATCCAGGAATGCGGATGGCGTGTTCCTCGACACCTGTGATTTGTCCTTCGTCATCGCGTTTCCAGCGCACCATCCCCACGACGCCCAATGCCGCTTCCTTGCGCGATGTCGCCAAACCTTCGATGGCAGCAAGCTTTGTCGGTTGATGATCCGCCACGCCGCGAGCCGTCGAGTCTGCGGCCGCCATCTGGAGCAGGCAGGATACCGTTGCGACAGCGAGACCAATCTTCAGCGAAGCGCGCGCGGACTCAACGTTTCGGCCGCGAAGCAGCCACCACGCGCTGATTGCGACGACCAGAAACGAGCCGGTGATCCAGCAGGCTAAAATCGTATGCGCCAGGCGTTGGAGCGTGGATGGGTTGAAGATCGCCTCGCGGAAACTATCGATCACCGCGCGGATGTAACCCAAATCCTCGGGCTGGACGACGTATCCCTTCGGCAGAGGGATTTCCTGAATGGTGAACGGCAGGTCGAGTTTTGCGGTCATTGGGAATTGCTCACCGCTGGCAATGACCTTCATTTTCCGAGCTAGGTGGAAACCGGCAGGCGTCTGCATCCAGGAGTTGGCAACCAGAATCCAGATCGCGCTGAAATGCGCGCCGAGCGCGACCATGCAAGTGGAGAAGAGATGCATGCGCGGTCCGAGTTTGTTCCAGCCGAAGAGCAGCAGTGCGAGAAAGCCCGACTCGAGAAAAAATGCGTAGATGCCTTCGAGCGCGAGTGGGCCGCCAAAGATGTCGCCGACAAAGCG
>Ga0209656_10003126_pt1 | contig 10746 bp, 9 predicted proteins | sample BogFormECP12_OM2_FD_188239 | JGI IMG/M metagenome (GOLD analysis project Ga0209656, IMG submission 188239) | Bog forest soil microbial communities from Calvert Island, British Columbia, Canada - ECP12_OM2 (SPAdes) (version 2) | ecosystem: Environmental > Aquatic > Freshwater > Wetlands > Bog ... | reverse complement strand
TTGACCTCACCGGTATGATGTAGCTGGACAATTCTGGTTCGTGAGATCACCGCATGTGCAGGAACATAAAGACCCTTTTCAACTTCGATCCGCCCGTCACCGATGACGAGGTTCGAGCCGCATCGCTTCAGTTCGTGAGAAAGATCAGCGGCTTCACCAAGCCGTCGAAGGCCAACGAGGCCTCGTTCGAGGCTGCCGTCGAGGAGATTGCCGGCATCTCGAGGCGTCTTCTCCGTTCGCTCGAAACCAGCGCGCCGCCGAAGAATCGCGAAGAAGAGGCCGCAAAAGCCAAGGCCCGCGCCGCTGAGAGATTCGGCGCTTGAGCTTGCGGAAAAGCCAAACCAGGACGACCGGCTTCGGGAAAGTAAGGTAGAGTACTGTTCATGAATCTGGTGTGCCGCACCTTGTTGCCGTTGCTGCTCGGCTTCTCCTCGCTGCTCTGCGCCGCTGTCGTGCTCGCGGCGCAAGCTCCTCCTTCGCCCAAGCTCGATTATCCCAAAGCGAAAACTGTCGATCAGGTGGATGACTATCATGGCACCAAGGTTGCCGATCCCTACCGTTGGCTGGAAGACACCGATTCTCCGGCCACGCTGGCCTGGGCGCAAGCTGAGAACAAGTTGACCTTCAGCTATCTGGATCAAATCCCGTACCGTCCGGCCATTCACGAACGCCTCACGAAACTCTGGAACTTCGAGCGCTACGGTGTGCCCGAGGTGCAGGGCGGACGCTACTTCTACGAGCACAATAACGGCCTGCAGAACCAAAATGTCTTGCTCGTGGCCGATTCGCTGAACGCCGAACCGCGGGTGCTTCTCGATCCCAACGCGCTTTCCTCCGATGGCACGGTCGCATTGTCGGGCCATGCCATTACGGACGATGGCAAGCTGTTGGCCTACGGTACCGAAGCCTCCGGTTCCGATTGGCAGGAGTGGCACGTTCGGGATGTCAGCAGCAGCAAAGACCTGCCCGATCTCATCAAGTGGGTAAAATTCTCCGGCGCTTCCTGGAGCAAAGACGGCAAAGGCTTCTACTACAGCCGCTACGATGAGCCCAAGCGTGACACAGCGTTGCGCGACGCAAACTATTTCCAGAAGCTCTACTACCATCGCCTGGGCACGCCGCAGTCCGATGACAAGCTCATCTATGAGCGCCCCGACAACAAAGAATTAGGATTCAGCGGCGACGTAACCGACGATGGCCACTACCTCATCATCACCGTTTGGCAAGGCACATCGCCCAAGAACCGCGTCTACTACAAAGACCTCAGCCAGCCATCCTTGCAAGTCGTCAAACTACTCGACGAGGCTGATGCCCAATACCGGTTCATCGACAACGACGGTGCAGTTTTCTGGTTCCAGACCAATCTCGACGCCCCTCGCGGCCGCCTGATCGCCATCGACACTCGCAATCCCGAACGCCCCAACTGGAAGACGATTGTGCCGCAAGCTGAGGGAACTCTGATTCAGGCCAATGTGGTCGACGATAAATTTCTGATCGAATATCTCAAGGATGCTCAGTCGGAAGCCCGGGTTTACGATCTGCAGGGCAAGTTCCTCCGAAATGTTGAACTTCCAGGGATCGGCACAACCTCGGGCCTTGGGGGCAAGCGCAAAGACAAGGAAACTTTCTTTGAATTTGCCAGCTTTACGGTGCCACCCACCATCTACCGGTACGACCCGGAAAAAGGGGCCAGCTCAATCTTCCGTCGGCCTAAAGTGGACTTTGACGCCAGCCAGTATGAAACCAAGCAGGTTTTCTACTCAAGCAAGGACGGCACGCGTATCCCCATGTTTCTCACCTACAAGAAGGGCCTGAAACTTGACGGCCAGAACCGGGTGCTGCTCTTCGCCTACGGAGGTTTCGACATTTCACTGACCCCCGCTTTCACAGTGCCGAATCTGGTGTGGCTCGAGATGGGAGGCGTTTACGCTCAGCCCAACCTGCGTGGCGGAGGCGAGTACGGCGAGGAGTGGCATTTGGCCGGCACCAAGCTGCACAAGCAGAACGTTTTCGACGACTTCATCGCTGCCGCGGAGTGGCTTATCGCCAACCATTACGCGACGTCGTCCACCCTGGCCATTCGGGGCGGCAGCAATGGCGGCTTGTTGGTCGGCGCTTGCCTCACCCAGCGTCCGGACCTTTACGGCGCCACTCTGCCGGCGGTCGGCGTCATGGACATGCTGCGCTTTCATAAATTCACCATCGGCTGGGCCTGGACCTCCGACTATGGCTCCTCCGACGATCCCGAACAGTTCAAGGCCATCTACGCCTACTCGCCCTTACACAACCTGAAGCCAGTAACAAAGTATCCCGCTACCTTCATCACCACCGCCGATCACGACGACCGGGTCGTGCCCGGACACAGCTTCAAGTTCGCCGCCACCATGCAAGCTGATCAAGCCGGGCCTGCGCCGGTGCTGATTCGTGTGGAAACCAAGGCCGGACACGGCGCCGGTAAACCTATCTCGAAGCAGATCGACGAGATTACGGACGCCTGGTCCTTCGCCGCCTACAACCTCAACATGACTGTGCAATTGAAGTGAGATTAGGGAGCGACGGTATTGGGTCCAGTTTGCAATATGGAAGCGCGCCTTTCCCGAGCCGCTGAGAGATTCGGCGCCCGAGCTGAACACAGATGGGCGTTGGGTAGAGCAAGCACCGTTGACCTTCCGAAAGTTCCGATATTCCATAACTGGCTTTCTTTTTTCGCGGGGCGGTAAAATCAGCCCAGAGTCTTCGTGTGCCATCTTCATCGGAAGCGAATCTCAAGGTCTGGAATCCGCTCAGAACTTCCCTAATCGAGTTCACGAATCTCACATTATCATCTGGGTACTCTTGCACCAGATGACGGTACCACCCAGCAAAGTTCTCGAGTTCATCGTCGGGCTCCTGCTCCTCTTTGTCGGCGCTTTCGTCCATTGCCGATGGATACGCGTCGATACGAAAACAATGGAGAGACTCCACCCATTCAACAAAGCGGTGCACCTTCAGGTTGCTCAACTGTGATAGGTGTAATGCGGATTTTGTCGTCCGAAATGGTACAGCGATTGTCTCGTCACTATTTGGGGAAAAGCGTATCGCTCCATTCGCCAATTCAAACATGGGCGTGCCCGAGACTGTTAGGCGTTCTAGATTGACCGACTGCTGCTTAGTTTCCGGCGCAAACCGGATCTCAACTCGGTATTCATATTTCTGGCCGTCCAAGAGAGCTTCTAATTCCAAAACCTGTAGCGGCTGATCCAGCCACCGGGTCCGCGTAGACTGCGTGAATGGATTCTCGTCGCCCTTCACAAACTGCTTGACGTAATGAATTGCTCCAAGCAGCGACGACTTGCCGCTGCCGTTCGGACCAAGCAGTAGCTGCTTCCTGTCCGGTCGGTAATCAAAGTTGACGAAGCACCGAAAGTTGTCAATGTGAATCCGAGTCAGCATGGCTACATATTATACGGAGACATTCTCAATTAACCGCCTCCGGGAACCCGGCCCCAGTCTGTAAACGACTCCACAGCTTCATCCCCGCCCCAAAATCCAGTAGAATCAGGGATTGCACTCCACTTCCGCCACAGCGTTATTGCCCAGGCAGAGCTGTACCCAGCGGGGACTATGCGCGAACTGAACCGCCTACTCCGTTACCTTCGCCCCTACTGGTTGCAGGTAATCGCGTCTGTGCTGGCCATGGCGCTGGTCGGTATGCTGGAGGGTTTCCGGCTCCTGCTGATCGGCCCCATCTTCGATCGCGTCCTGAATCCCTCATCGACGTCGCCCAGTCTGCCGCTGTTCCGCATGCCGATTACGCGACAGCCAGTGCAATTGAGCTGGTTCGTTCCTCAGCACTTCCATAACGTGTGGACCATGGTGGCCTTCGCGCTGGTGGCCTCCACCGTGCTGAAGGGCGTCTTCGATTACCTCGGCACCTATCTGGCCAACTACGCCGGCTTTGGCATGGTGACCGACCTGCGCAACGAGCTCTACACGGCCACCCTGCGGCGCTCGGTTGCCTTCTTCCAGAAGTACTCCACTGGCACGCTGTTGTCGGCGATCGTGAGCGACATTGACCGGGTGCAGTACGCGGTCTCTACCGTGGTTGCGGAATTCCTGCAGCAGTTCTTCACCTTCCTGTTCACCGCCGCAGTGGTCATCCTGCTCGGCGGACGCCTTACCTGGGTGCTGGCCATCTTCGTGCCCTTCGTCATCCTGGCGGCGCGTCGCGTCGGCCAACGGGTGCGCACCACCACCCGCAAAGGGCAGGACAAGGTCGCCGACATTCAGAACATTCTGCAGGAGACCATCACCGGTGTCCGCATCGTGAAGGCGTTCTCGATGGAAGCATGGGAGACCACGCGTTTCCGCGAGGCCGCACGACGCCTGTTCAAGGCCAACCTGCGGGCGGTGAGCGCCTACGCCATTAGTTCGCCGATGATGGACATCTTCGGCGCGATTGCCATCGCGATCCTAATCCTCGTTGGCCGCGAGTACATTAAGCACGGCGTGTTCACCGAAGGCGTTTTCCTGGCGTTCATCATTGCGGTATTCAAGCTGTATGAGCCGGTGCGCAAGTTCGGGCAGTTCCACAATAACTTTCAGCAGGCACTGGGTGCGTCGTCGGCCATCTTCAATTTTCTCGATGCCCAGGATGATGTCCTTGAGAAGCCCCACGCGGTGAAGCTGCCGCCGTTCCACAACGGCGTGCGCTTCGAGCATGTCCACTTCGGCTATGAGAACGGCGACGACCGCGAGGTCCTGCATGACATCAATCTGGAAGTCTCTCCGGGCGAGGTGGTCGCTATCGTCGGCTCCAGCGGTTCCGGCAAGACCACACTGGTGCACCTGCTGCCGCGCTTCTTTGACGTCACCCGCGGGCGGCTGCTGATCGACGGCCACGACGTGCGCGATCTCACCATCTCGTCGCTGCGCGCGCAGATCGCCATTGTCACCCAAGACACCATCCTGTTCAACGACACGGTGCGCAACAACATCGCCTACGGCCAGCCGCACGTTTCGGCGCACACCGTAGAAGAGGCGGCCCGCGCCGCACTCGCGCACGACTTCATCATGGCGCTGCCCGAGGGCTATGACTCGATAATCGGCGAGCGCGGCCTTCGCCTCAGCGGCGGCGAACGGCAGCGCATCTCCATTGCCCGCGCCATCCTTAAGAATGCGCCTATCCTTATTCTTGACGAAGCTACCTCGGCGCTCGACACGGAAAGCGAATCGCTGGTGCAGACCGCGCTGCAGAACTTGATCACCGGCCGCACCGTGTTCGTCATCGCGCACCGGCTGTCCACGGTGCGCCGCGCCGACCGCATTCTCGTGCTCGAGAACGGGATGATCACCGACGAGGGCTCGCATGAGTGCCTGATGGCACATACCGGAACCTACCGCCGGTTGTATGATTTGCAGTTCTATGATGTAGAGACCGCTTCCGGGACTGAGTAGGTCTCGTAAATAGTCGCAGGTCATCAGGATCGCGGGTCAGATTTGTATCAGGGCACGACTTTTAGTCGTGCCGAACGAACGAGCAAAGGGTCAGGGCTTTAGCCCCTACATCAGCCAAATGCAATCCCTCAGGCGCTAAAGCCCCAAGTTCTTGATTGGCTGAATTGCGGCACGGCTCAAGCCGTGCCCTGATACAAAGCGATTTATCAGATAGGTTCTAGTAGCCGTATAGTTTGACTTCGCCAATGTCCGCATCGCAGACTGCAAGTACTGAGTGATTGCGCCATGAACATCCGCTCCATGACCGGCTACGCCCAGGTAAAGGTGCACGAGGACGACCAACTCACCTTGACCCTGAGCCTGAAGTCGGTGAACCATCGCTTCCTCGATTTGCACCTGCGCCTGCCCGTGGAACTGGATCCCATCGAGATGAAAGTTCGTCGCGTGCTGAAGGAGCGCCTGCATCGCGGCCACATCGAGGTCACTCTCGCGCTGGAGCGCAGCGGCAGCACGACCTTTGCCGTCAATCGCGAACTGGTCGGCGGATACCTGCGCACCTTCCGCGAGGTCGCCGAGGAGTTTGGCGTCAGCGCTGAGCCCGACCTCAACGCCGTGCTCAAGCTGCCGGGCGCGCTGAACGCGGCGGAAGACGGCGACGCTCTGGCTGCGTTGGAGAAGCAGGTGACGGCTGCTCTGGAACTGTGCATCGAGCGGCTCAACCACATGCGCGAGGAGGAAGGCCGCGGCGCGGCGGCGGAGCTGCGCGCTCGCATGACCCATCTCTCCTCCGCTACCCAGGAGTTGGACTCGTTGCGCGGCAGGGTGCTCAAGGCCTATCACGAGAAGGTGCATGGCCGCATGCAGGAGCTGCTGACCACGCATATCGATCCCGACCGCATTCTTCAGGAAGCGGCCATGCTGGCCGAGCGCAGCGACATTCAGGAAGAAATCGTGCGCATGAAGAACCACATCCAGCACTTCTCGGGATTGCTCGACGCCGGGGGCGAGGTCGGCAAGAAGCTTGACTTCCTGCTGCAGGAAATGAATCGCGAAGCCAATACGCTGATGTCGAAGACCAGCGGCGTCGCCGGCGAAGCGCTGCGCATTACCGGCCTGGGCCTGGCGATGAAATCGGAGATAGAGAAAGCGCGCGAACAGGTGCAGAACCTGGAATGAGCGGCATAACCTACATCGTCTCGGCGCCGTCGGGCTCGGGTAAATCCACGCTCACCAACGAGCTGCGCCGCATCGTCCCCAACCTGGAGTTTTCCATCAGCTACACCACACGCTGTCCTCGCGGCAGCGAGGTGTCGGGCCGCGAGTATTTCTTCGTCAGCCGCGAGGAGTTCGAGCGCATGATTCGCGAAGACGAGTTTCTGGAATACGCCGAAGTCTTCGGCAACTACTACGGAACCGCGCGGCGCTTCCTGGGCGAGGCCACGGCTCGCGGGCACGACCTGCTGCTGGACATTGATGTGCAAGGCGCGGCCCAGGTAAAGCAAAGAGTGCCGGACGCGGTGAGCATCTTTATTCTACCGCCATCACGCGAAGAGCTGGAACGCCGTCTGCGCCGCCGCAGCGAGGCCGATTACGATCCGCAGCATAGCCAGGGCCCGCCGCCGCCGTCCTCCGATGTCGAGGAAATTATCCAGCGCCGCCTGCACACCGCCTCCCGGGAGATTGAGAATTTCTCCCGGTACGACTATATTCTGGTCAACGACCGTCTGGAGCAGTCCATTGATACTCTGAAGTCGATCGTGGAAGCCGAGCGGCTCAAACGCTCGGGCGCAGGACTGAGTGCAAAAGATGTTGAAGTGCTGGCCATCGCCGACCGTGCCCTGCGCGCCAACATGATGCAGCAGGTACAAACCATCCTTGCTACGTTCGAGGTTTTCCGATCCCCCACCGTTACGGAGTGAAACCCAATGAAACTGGTTGAAGGCTTCGACAGTAATTATCGCTACGTTCTGGTGGCCGCGCGCCGCGCTCGTCAGATACAGAATGGCGCCCGTCCCGTGGTTGAAACCCCCACACGCAAACCGTGCCGCATCGCCGAGGAAGAGATTCAGGCCGGTCGGGTGAAGTGGGAGGTCCCGCAGACGGAGAAGACTCCCTTCGAGGCCGCCGCTGACATACTGGGACCGGTGGGCGGAGATAGCGACGACTAGGCGGGAATCGCCCGCAGGCCGCGCCGCATCATCTATGCAGGCATGCCAATGAAAATTGCACTGGGTGTGAGCGGCGGCATCGCCGCCTACAAGGCCGCTGAAATCGTCCGCCAACTGCAGGAGCGGGACGTACGCGTGCAGGTCATCATGACCGCCGCCGCGCAGGAGTTCGTGCGCCCGCTGACCTTCGCCGCGCTCTCGGGCGAGAAGGTCATCACTAACCTGTTCGGTTCGACCACGGAGCAGGCCAACCTCGACTCCGCCGTCGAGCACATCGCAGTCGCGCAATCCATCGACGCCCTTTTGGTCGCGCCCGCTACCGCCGACACCCTCGCCAAGTTTGCTCAGGGCATCGCCAACGACTTCCTCAGCACGCTGTATCTCGCGACTACTGCGCCGGTGATCGTCGCGCCCGCCATGAACGTCAACATGTGGGAGCATCCCGCGACGCAGGCGAACCTTGACATCCTGCGTGGTCGCGGCGTGTTCGTCGTGGAGCCCGGCAGCGGATACCTCGCGTGCGGCATGGTCGGCGCCGGCCGCCTCGCCGAGCCGGAGCAGATTGTCGCTGCCACGCTCGAGCGTCTCGGCGTTGCGCAGGACCTTGCCGGCGAGACGGTGCTCGTCACTGCCGGCCCGACGCACGAGCCCATCGATCCCGTGCGCTACCTGGGCAACCGTTCCAGCGGCAAAATGGGTTACGCGCTTGCCGAAGCCGCGCTGCGTCGCGACGCGAAGGTCATTCTGGTGAGCGGCCCGACGGCGTTGCAGCCGCCATCCGCGGCCGAAACCATCTTCGTCGAGACGGCGCAGCAGATGCGCACTGCCGTGCTCGACCGCTGGGAGCAGGCCAGCTTCATCATCATGGCAGCCGCCGTGGCCGACTATCACATCAAGAATGTTTCGCCGGAAAAAATCAAGCGGAAGAGCGCAATCGAGCTGCAACTCGAGCCCAACCCCGACATCCTCGCCGACCTCGGCAGCTTGCGGCACGCCAGCGGAAAGCGCACGCCGGTGCTGATTGGCTTTGCCGCCGAGACCGGGAACCTGCTGGAGAACGCCCGCGCCAAGCTGGCGAATAAGCGCGTAGATGCAATCGTCCTGAACGACGTTTCGCGCAAAGATATCGGCTTCGACGCCGACCGCAACGAGGTGACCATCATCACCCCGAGCGAAACCATTCCGGTACCCGAGGCAAGCAAGCTCGAAGTCGCACAGAAGATTCTGGACGCCGCGCTGCGCCTCCGACAGCAGCAGTTCCAGCCCATATCGGCGTCAACCAGCGCGCTTTGAAGGGGCGCAGCTTTAGCTGCGCCGCCAGAGACTTTTTGTACATTTGTCATCCTGAGCGACGTGCCCGCTCTTGCTTTTCCGAACCGCTTCTTTTGCGGGTCGGGCGGGCACGGAGTCGAAAGATCTGCGGTTTCTTCCGAGCGGAAAGTGATATCGTGATTTCAAACTGAGACATGACGACACTTCCTCATTTTTTGCTCCCCCCTCCCGCCGTCCCGTAGAATCGCACTATCGATGACCCTCGACCCCGACACCAAATCCGCCCTTCGCGAGCGCCTCAACTTCTACCGCGAGCTCGGCATTGGCCCGCTCTATCGCCGCGAAGCCTATTCGAGTCCGCCGTGCGACCTGCAGGAGGTCCTCTCTCAGGAGGCCGCAGAGATCGAGGCCGCCCTTGAAGCGGCTGACCAATCTTCCCCGGTGGCGACTGTCCGCGAAGATCGCGCTTCCCTCCTCCAAGTCATCGCCGACGACATCGGTCCCAACTGCCAGCGCTGCAAACTGGCCAAGCTGGGCCGCAAGCAAATCGTCTTCGGCACCGGCGACCCGCATGCCGAGCTGATGTTCATCGGCGAAGGCCCCGGCGCGGACGAAGATGCGCAAGGGCTGCCCTTCGTCGGACGCGCCGGACAACTGCTCAACAACATGATCGCGGCCATGGGCCTGAAGCGCGAGCAGGTGTACATCGCCAACATCGTCAAGTGCCGCCCCCCCGGCAACCGCACCCCCGAGCGCGACGAGTGCGACACGTGCTCGCCGTTCCTGATGCGCCAGATCGGCGTCATCCGCCCCAAGGTCATCGTCGCGCTGGGCGCGACCGCAGCCAAGAACCTGCTCGGCGTAAATGACTCGATGAACTCAATGCGCGGGCGCTTCTACGATTACTCGCCGAAGCGCACGCTCATGGACACCGGCGATCCGGTCGAATGCAAATTGCTGGTCAGCTACCATCCGGCATTCCTGTTGCGCGATCCGCGCCAGAAGAAAGAAGCCTGGAAAGACCTGCAGATGGTCATGCGCTATCTCGACCTGCCCGCTCCCAAGCGCGCGCCCGAAGGCGCCTAGCCGGCATGCCGCAATTTTGCGATGTGGCCGTGCCTGTCCCGCTCGATGCCGTCTTCACCTATCGCCTGCCCGAGGACGCGCCCGAGCCCTGCATCGGCGGCCGCGTCATCGTCCCCTTCCGCGAGAAGCGGCTGAGCGGAATCGTCACCGAACTGCACGATCGCGAGCCCAAATTTCAGACCCGCCGCCTCAGCCAGGTGCTCGACTCCACCCCCGCACTCACGCCCGAGTTGATGCAACTGGGCCGCTGGATCGCGCAGTACTACATAGCCCCCATCGGTGAGGTGTACCGTACCATGCTGCCGCTCTCCGCCGAGTTCCGGCGGGTCATCGGCTACCACATTACCGACAAGGGAATTGCTGCACTGCATGTTGCAGCATCGGGAGGCTCGTCGCTGCGGTCGCAAAAGGACCGCGAGCACCAGATGCTGGAATACGCCGCATTAAATCGGCTCGCCGACGGTGAAGTCGTGCGCGAAACCACGCTGCGCTCGGCCTGCGGAGCAACCAAATCCGTGCTGCAGGTCATGCTGCGAAAGAAGTGGATCGCCCGCGACGACCTCAGCGACGTGCGCGACGCCAGCCGCACCGTGCAGATCGCTACTCTGACAAACGTCGAAGGCAAACTCAACGCCAACCAGCAGAAGATCGTCGCCTATCTGCGCAATCAGGAGAACCAGCGCGCACCGGTCGAAGCCCTTCGCGAGTTGAGCGTTCCCCGCACCACGCTGCAAACCCTGGTGCGCCGCGACATTGTTGCATTGAGCGAAGAAGCAGCCAGCTT
>Ga0209656_10003125_pt1 | contig 10746 bp, 8 predicted proteins | sample BogFormECP12_OM2_FD_188239 | JGI IMG/M metagenome (GOLD analysis project Ga0209656, IMG submission 188239) | Bog forest soil microbial communities from Calvert Island, British Columbia, Canada - ECP12_OM2 (SPAdes) (version 2) | ecosystem: Environmental > Aquatic > Freshwater > Wetlands > Bog ... | reverse complement strand
CTGCCATCCGATCATGGCAACCGGACGGTATCCTGCGGATGAGGGGTGGGTAAACACATCCGCCGTCACATCCGGGAAACCAGAAGCATCCTGAAAGTGCCGGCTCGGCGGGGTCGATACCCCCGAAGGCCCCGGAAACCGCAGATGCAGGCGCGATAACCCGAGGAGACTTGCCGCGTGAGCGAACCTTGCCTGGTCGCTGTCATCGTCCTTGCCGCAGGCGAGGGCACCCGGATGAAATCGCGGACCCCGAAGGTGCTGCATTCCCTGTGCGGTCGCAGCATGCTCGGGCACGCGCTGGCGGCGGCGGGTGAGCTTGACCCGCAGCGCGTCGTCGTCGTGGTCGGCCACCGCCGGGATGAGGTCAGCGCCGAGGCCGCCAGGCATGTGCCCGATGTGGGCGTGGTCGTGCAGGAGCGACTGGGCGGCACCGGCCATGCGGTCCGCATGGTGACCGAAGCGCTCGGCGTCATGCCCGGCATCGTGATGGTGACCTACGGCGACATGCCGTTGCTCCGGGCCCGGACGCTGGCCGCGCTGGTCCGGGAGCACGCAGCCGCCGCAAACGCGGTAACCGTGCTCACCGCCCGGGTTCCTGACCCGTCTGGGTACGGGCGCATCATCAGGGCCGACGACGGCTCGCTGGCCGAGATCGTCGAGGAAGCCGACGCTACCGCGGCGCAGCGGGAGATCGACGAGATCAATTCCGGCTGCTACGCCTTTGACGGCGCCCTGCTGGCTGACGCGGTCAAGCGGGTCGCCAGCAGCAATGCGCAGGGCCAGGAGTACCTCACCGACGTGGTGGCGATCCTGCGCGGCGACGGTCACCCGGCGGGCACGGTCGCGGCCGCCGACCCGACCGAGGTCGAGGGCGTGAACGACCTGGTTCAGCTCGCCAGGGCGCGCCGCGCCTACAACCAGCGGCTGCTCGAGACGTGGATGCTGGCCGGGGTCACGGTCGTGGACCCCGCCGCGACCTGGATCGACGTGGATGTCACCCTGGCCCAAGATGCGCAAATCCTGCCGGGGACGCACCTGGAAGGGCACACGGTGGTGGGATCCGGAGCCCGGATCGGCCCGGACTGCCTGCTCAGAGACACATTGGTCGCGCCCGGCGCGAAGGTTCTCTACGCGGTCTGCGAGTCGGCCGAGATCGGCCCCGGCGCCGACGTCGGTCCGTTCGCCCGGCTGCGGCCCGGCACCCGGATCGGCCCGGGGGCGCATATCGGGACCAATGTGGAACTGAAGAACGCGACGGTCGGCGAAGGCTCCAAGGTGCCGCACCTGACTTACGTGGGGGATGCCGATATCGGCGTGCATTCCAACATCGGCGCGGCCACGGTCTTCGTGAATTACGACGGGGTCGCGAAGCACCGGTCGACAGTGGGCGACCACGTGCGGATAGGCGCCGACAACATGCTGGTCGCTCCGGTGGAGATCGGGGATGGCGCCTACACGGCCGCCGGGTCGGTGATCACCGAGGACGTTCCCCCGGGAGCGCTCGCGGTCGCCCGCGGTAAGCAGCACAATTCGGAAGGCTGGGTGGAGCGGCGGCGGCCGGGCACGCCGGCGGCGGCGGCGGCCGCGCGCGCCCGCCAGGCCGCGGAGTCCCGCGCGGCCGAGAGCTCAGGCTCAGCCGAGAGCTCAGGCTCAGCCGAGAGCTCAGGCCCAGCCGAGAGCTCAGGCCCAGCCGAGGGTTCAGGCCCAGCCGAGACCTCAGGGACCAGACGGAGCCCAGGGACGGCCGAAGGCTCGGCGCGGGCCGAGGACGAGGGGCATGAAGGGGCGCAAGCCAGGTGAACGACAAGATGCCGTCGGGCGCGAAGAAGATGATGCTCGTCTCCGGCCGGGCCTTCCCCGAGCTGGCCGACGAGGTGGCCGGCTGCCTGGGCATCAAACCGACGCCGACCAGGCTCTTCGACTTCGCCAACGGTGAGATCTTCGTCCGCTTCCTGGATTCCGTCCGCGGCTGCGACGTGTTCGTGCTGCAGAGCCACACCTCGCCCATCAACGAGTGGATCATGGAGCAGCTGATCATGGTCGATGCCCTCAAGCGGGCCTCGGCCAGGCGCATCACGGTCGTGGCGCCGTTCTTCGGCTACGCGCGGCAGGACAAGAAGAACCGCGGCCGCGAGCCGATCTCGGCCCGCCTCATGGCCGACCTGTTCGCGACCGCGGGCGCCGACCGGCTCATGGCGGTCGACTTGCACACCGCCCAGATCCAGGGCTTCTTCGACGGGCCGGTGGATCACCTGTTCGCGCTGTCCATCCTGGCCACCTATCTGGAGAAGAAGCTCGACGTCAGCCAGGTCACGGTGGTCGCGCCCGACGCCGGGCGGGTCCGGGTCTGCGAACGGTGGACCGACCGGCTCGGCTGTCCGCTGGCGATCATCCACAAGCGGCGCGACCCGGACATGGCCAACCAGGTCAGGATGTTCGAGGTGGTCGGGCAGGTGGCCGGCCGCACTTGCATCCTGGTCGACGACATGATCGACACCGGCGCGACCATAGCCAAGGCCGCGGAGGCCCTGTTCGAGCAGGGCGCGGACCGGGTCATCGCCACGGCCACGCACGGTGTGCTGTCGGGCGCGGCCGTGGACAGCCTGAAGAACTCGCGGATCAGCGAGGTCATCATCACGAACACGCTGCCCGTGCCGGAGGAAAAGCGGTTCGACAAGCTCACCGTGCTGTCGATCGCGCCGCTGCTGGCCCGGGCGATCAGCGAGGTGTACAGCGACGGCTCCGTCACCAGCCTGTTCGACGGCCAGAGCTGAGATCGCGCGATGGCCAGGCGCACGAGATGGCCGGAGACCGTCGTCCCCGTCCCCGCCAGAGGCGCGAGGACGACGGCCACGTCAGCGGCTCCGGGCGGTCCTGGCCACATGGCTGGTCCCTCCCCCTCCCCTGCCAAGGACCAGGACCGCTTCCCGCCGCGCCCACCCCGCTAGGCGAGCGGGCGTTCAGGGCGGCGCCGGTCGGACGACGCCCCCGTTGCCGTCCGGCGCACATTCGCCTTGGGCTCCGTTGCCGACGCGATAGGCACATGGTGGGGCCGGTGGCTTACGCTCCGATTGAGTCGTGGTTAAGTGAAAACGTTGACGGCCGATTCCGTCTAGCCGGAGGCGAGTGATCCCGGGTCATGATGAGGTTCCGGTTGCTCGGACCGCTTGAGATCCGGGCCGGAGAAGACTGGCGGGGGATCGGCGCGCCGAAGTGGCGTTCCGTCCTGGCGGCCCTGCTGATCCACCCTGGGCAGATCGTTTCCGCCGACACGCTGATCAACGAGGTCTGGGGGGACGCCCCGCCTGCCCGGGCGGCCAATCTCATCAGCATCTACGTGCTCAGGCTGCGGCGCCTCATGGATGACGAGGACAGCCGCCTGCTCGTCACCCGTGCCCCCGGCTACCAGCTCCTGCTGACCCCATCGGATACGGACGCGCTGGTGTTCGAGACCATGGTGCGCGACGGCAGGCGGGCGTTCGCGGCGGGCGACCCTCAGGGCGCGGCCAGCCAGCTCACCGAGGCGCTCGCCCTGTGGCACGGCCCGCCGCTGGCCGACGTCCCGCCGACGCCCTTCGTGGAGGCGGAGGCCGAACGGCTTAACGAGCTTCATCTGGGTGCCATCGAACTGCGGATCACGGCCGAACTGGCCTGCGGCGGCCACGCCCAGGCCGTTGCCGAGATCCGCAGGCTGCTGGCTGACCATCCGCTGCGGGAAGGCCTGTGGCTGCTGCTGATGCGAGCCCTGGATGGCGCCGGACGGCACGCCGAGGCGCTCGAGGTCTACGGGCGCGCCCGGGACGCCATCTCCGAGCAGCTGGGCGTCGACCCCGGGGCCGAGCTACGCCAGTTCCACGCCGAACTGCTGGCCAAGGACAGCGCGGCCCCGGCGGGCATCATCACGGCGGGCACGGTCACGGCACGTCCCGGGAAGCAGGAGGAAGCTGAACCCGCTGGCTCCGCTCCGGGCCCGCCGCGGGCGGCGGGCCGCCCGGGCCGGGGTTCCCGGTCCGGCGAACCGTCCCCGGAACAGCTGCCCGCGGACGTCGCCGACTTCACCGGCCGGGACGAACAGGTCAACCACCTCTGCGGCCTGCTGGCGGGCGCGGGCCCGGGCGCGAGCAGCGATCCCGGCGCGGTCCGCATCGCCGTAGTGGCCGGCGCGGGCGGGCTCGGCAAGACCTCTCTGGCGGTACACGCGGCCCACCGCATCCGGCGCAAGTTCGGTGACGGGCAGCTGTACGTCGACCTGCTCGGGGCGACCCCGAACCCGCTCCCGGCCGGGGACGTGCTGGCCAGGTTCCTGCGTGACCTCGGCGTAGACGGCCGGGACATCCCCGTCGACGAGGCCGAGCGCGCGGCCAGGTACCGGACCGCGCTGGCCAGGCGCCGGATGCTGGTCGTGCTCGACAACGCGCGTGACGCTGCCCAGGTCAGGCCGCTGCTGCCGGGCACCGCGTCGTCCGCGGTGCTGGTGACGACGCGCAGCCGGATGCCCGACCTGGCCAGCACCAAGCTGGTCGACCTCAACGTGCTCGACGCCGACGAGGCGCTGAAGCTATTCATCAAGGTGGTAGGGGAGGAGCGGGCCGCGGCCGAACCCGAGGCCACCGCCGAACTGCTTGATGCCTGCGCGGGCCTGCCGCTGGCCATCCGGATCTGCGCGGCGCGGCTGGCCACCCGCAGCGGCTGGAGCATCCAGGCCATGGCGGCGCGTCTCCGCGACGTGCACCGCAGGCTCGATGAGATGCGGGTCGGGGATCTCGCGGTCCGGGCCAGCTTCCAGGTGAGCTTCGCCAGCCTGCCCGCCAGCGAAGACACGAAGAGCATCGACCCAGCGCACGCGTTCCGCCTGCTCGGCCTGTGGCAGGGAGCCACGATCTCGTCGGCCGCGGCCGCGGCCTTGTTCGGCACCCCGGAGTATTCGGCCGAGGACGCTCTCGAGGTGCTGGTGGACACGCACCTGCTGGAATCGGTGGCCCCCGGCCGGTACCGGTTCCACGACCTGCTCCGGGTCTACGCGGCCGAACGGGCCGCGGCCGACCTCCTCGCGGCAGAACGCGACGCCGCGATCGTCCGCCTGTTCACCTGGTACATGCGCACCGCCGACGCCGCCGCCACGGCTGTCTCACCGCATCGATATAGCCTGCCGTTGGATGCCGCGCAGGCTGATGATCCGCGGCCCGGCTTCGCCGACGCCCAGGATGCCTTCGGCTGGTACGACAGCGAACGCGGGAACCTGCTCGCCGCGATCCGCCAGGCAGCCGCATGTGGCCTGCATGAGGTGGCCTGGCGGCTGTCCGCCCCCCTGTTCAGCGTCTTCAACCGCCGCGGCAACTGGGCCGACCTGGTGACGACGCACCGCATCGCGCTGGACAGCGTCCGGCATGTACGTAACCGCCTCGGCGAGGCATGGGTACTCAACAACCTCGGCCAGGCGCTGGGACGCAAGCACCTGCGGGAAGGCATAGACCTCCTGCAGCAGGCGCTTGACATCCGTCGTAACGAGGGCGATCGGGTAGGCGAGGCGCAGGCCGCGCATAATCTCGCCGAGGTCCAGTACCTGGTAAATGGCCCTGAGGTGGCTCTTCCCTATCTACAGCAGTCCCTCGACGTGCAGCGGGCTGTCGGTCATTCCGCGCTTCACGGCGCGACTCTCAACAATCTCGGCGAGATTTACCTGGAACTGGGCCGACTGAACGAATCGGTCGATTGTCTCACCGAAGCGCTGCCGATCTTCGCGCGAATCGACTCAGCGCACGGGCAGGGGCACGTCCTGCTGAACCTCGGTCGCGTGTACCTTGGCCTCGACCGGCAAGGTGACGCCCTCGACTGCCTGCATCGGGCTCTGGTCATTCACCGCGCCACGGGTGACCGCCCTAATCAAGCCCTAGCGCTGAAGTTCCTCGGGCAAGCCCAGCTCAGTGCCGGGCAGGTGGATAACGCACGGGAGTCGCTCTCCCGTGCACTGGCGGTCTTCACTGAACTCGGCGATGGTTCTCATGCCGCCCAGATCCAGTCCGAACTGGCATCCCTCACTCCTTAACAGGTGACCAGGCCCGCAGTCTGCGGTGTTTTGCCAGAACCAGTTGTTTGCGGCAATCCGGCGGATTCGCGGCTTCCCGCCGGATACGATGCTGCGCGTCTCCTCGCATTTATGCCCTGGCTCCGGGGGCTAGGGAAAACGAAAGGATCATCATGGGGAATCTTGCTGTGGCCGGGGAACTAACGGACATCGAGGAGATCAGCGCGAGTGAGGCTGGATCCGAGGGCGCCGAGCCGGACACGATGCCGGGCGAGGCGCAGCCGGACACGATGCCGGGCGAGGCAGAGCCGGACACGATGCCGGGCGAGGCAGAGCCGGACACGATGCCAGGGGAGGCAGAGCCGGACACGATGCCAGGCGAGATCAAGCCTGAAACCATGCCGGGGGAGTTATAGGTCCGGCAGCGCTCGGCCTTGCCTGCCCTCGATGGCATGGCCAATCGGTAGACCGGAGTCCTGCCGTGATGAGCGGCGTCCGGCCGGCCGAATCCGCACGTGCTCGCGTTCTCGGCTACACTTCGAACGCGCATTGCACGTTGAGGTGAGGAGAAAGCACCGTGCCCGAGGTCAAGATCGCCGCCGAGACTCGCGACGAGTTCGGCAAGGGCGCTGCCCGCCGTACCCGCCGTGAGGGCCGGGTGCCCGCCGTGCTGTACGGGCACGGGACCGAGACCCGCCACCTGACGCTGCCCGGGCATGACCTGATGCGGGCGCTGCGGACGTCGAACGTGCTGCTGCGCGTCGAGGGACTCACGAACGGCAGCGAGATCGCGCTGCCCAAGGCCGTGCAGCGGGATCCGCTCACGGGGCTCATCGAGCACGTCGACCTGATCCTGGTCCGGCGCGGCGAGAAGGTCACCATCGAGGTGCCGGTCCGGATCACCGGTGAGATCGCCCCCGGCGACGGGATGCTCAACCAGCAGCTCGTGCAGATCACGGTGGAGGCCGAGGCGACGAACATCCCGCAGGGCATCGACGTCGACGTCGACGGCATGGAAATCGGTCAGGCGGTGCACGCCAGCGACCTGAAGCTGCCGCCGGGCGTCAGCCTGCAGGTCGAGCCCGAGACGCTGGTCCTGGCCGTCATCGCCCGGACGACCGCGGAGGAGCCCGAGGAAGGCGAAGAGGCAGCAGAGGTGCCGGAGGCGCTGGATGCTGAGACGGCGGCCGACAGCGAAGGGGCGCAGGCCGGCTGACCGGAGAACGCTGGATCATCGCCGGCCTCGGCAACCCGGGGCCGGAGTACGCGGGCAACAGGCACAACGTGGGGCAGATGGTGACGGCCTTGCTCGCCGAGCGGGCCGGAGTGCGCTTCAAGGCGCACCGGTCAGGCAACGACGTCGCCGAGGGGCGGCTCGCCGAGGTGCCCGTCACGCTGGCCCGGCCGCGGTCCTACATGAACCTGTCCGGTAAGCCGGTCGCGGCGCTGGCCGCGTTCTACAAGATCCCGCCGGACCGGCTCGTGGTCATCCACGACGAGCTCGACATCCCGTTCGGCGCGCTGCGGCTGAAGTTCGGCGGCGGCGACAACGGTCATAACGGTCTGCGCTCGATCACCCAGGCCCTCGGCACGCGCGACTACTACCGGGTCAGGTTCGGCATCGGCAGGCCGCCGGGCCGGATGGAGGCCGCCAGCTACGTGCTGCGGGACTTCAGCCCGGCCGAACGCAAAGACCTGCCGCTGTTCATCGACCGCGCCGCCGACGCCACCGAGACGCTGATCACCAAACCCCTGGCCGACGCCCAGAACATCTACCACGCCGACTGGCCCGAGGAGCTGCCTCGATGACCGGCGACATCACCGGCGACGATCACCTTCTCGCCCGCGACCTGGCCGAGCAGGCGGGCCGGCGGCTGGTCGAGCTGCGGGCCCGTGGCGGGGATCCTGACGTGCTGCGCAAGGCGGGCGACCGGCAGTCGCACGAGTTCCTCACCCGGGAGCTAGCGGACCGGCGCCCCGGTGACGTCGTGCTCTCCGAGGAGGGCGCCGACAACGCCGCGCGGCTGAGCGCGCGCCGGGTCTGGATCGTCGACCCGCTCGACGGCACCAGGGAGTTCGGCGAGCCGGGCCGCACCGACTGGGCCGTCCACGTGGCCCTATGGGAACGCAGCGGCCCCAGCGGCCCCGGCGACCTGTTCGCCGGCGCGGTCGCGCTGCCCGCCCAGGGCAAAGTTCTTTCCACGGCGACCGCAGGCCAACGACAGCAATGCTCCATCGATGTCGCTACAACGACATCGATGTTCCATCGTGGTCGTGAGGGCGCCTCTGATGGTGGTGACAGTGGTACGCCTTTGCCTGGTGGTGACGGCGGGGCGGGGGGCGGTGAGGCAGGCGAGGCGTCCGGTGGGGCGAGGGGCGGTGCGGCAGGCGAGGCGTCCGGTGGGACGGGGGGCGGTGCGGCAGGCGAGGCGTCCGGTGGGGGCGGGGGCGATGAGGCGAGTGTGGCGTCCGGCCGGATCCGCATCGTGGTGAGCCGGACGCGTGCACCACAGTTCGTTCGGAATATTGCCGATCTTATTAATGCTGAACTGGTTCCCCTGGGATCAGCGGGAGCTAAGGTGGCGGCCGTGGTCGGCGGCGAGGTTGACGCGTACGTGCACGGCGGCGGGTTCTACGAATGGGACACCGCCGCTCCCGTCGCGGTGGCGCGGGCGGCCGGGTTCTACGCGTCCCGCATCGACGGGTCGGCGCTCGCCTATAACCAGCCTGACCTGCTGATGCCGGATATCCTGGTCTGCCGGCCCGCACTGGCGGGCACCCTCCTGCAAGCCATCCGGGAAGTCACGCATGCGTCCTGATTACCAGTTGTCCCAGCTTGACGTGCTCGAGGCCGAAGCCATCCACGTGATGCGCGAGGTCGCCGCCGAATTCGAGCGGCCCGTGCTGCTGTTCTCCGGCGGCAAGGACTCGATCGTGATGCTGGCGCTCGCCGAGAAGGCGTTCTGGCCGGCCCGCATCCCGTTCCCCGTGATGCACGTGGACACCGGGCACAACTTCCCCGAGGTGCTCGAGTTCCGGGACCGGCGGGTCAGCGAGCTCGGCGTCCGGCTGATCGTCGCGTCCGTGCAGGAGTCCATCGACGCCGGCCGGGTGGCGGAGGAGACCGGCAGGCACGCCAGCCGGAACCGGCTGCAGACGGTGACCTTGCTCGACGCGATCGAGGAGCACAGGTTCGACGCGCTGTTCGGCGGCGCCCGGCGGGACGAGGAGAAGGCCAGGGCGAAGGAGCGGGTGTTCTCGTTCCGCGACGAGTTCGGCCAGTGGGACCCCAAGAACCAGCGGCCGGAACTGTGGAACCTGTACAACACGCGGCTGCACCGCGGTGAGCACATCCGCGTGTTCCCGCTGTCCAACTGGACCGAGCTCGACGTCTGGTCATACATCGAGCGGGAGGAGCTCGACATCCCGTCCATCTACTACGCGCACGAGCGGCAGGTGTTCGAACGGGACGGCCTGCTGCTGGCCGGGAACCCCTACGTGACGCGGGGCGAGGACGAGCCGCTGTTCACGGCCACGGTGCGGTACCGGACGGTCGGCGACATGACCGGTACCGGGGCTGTCTCCTCCTCGGCCCGGACGGTGGCCGAGGTCATCACGGAGGTGGCGGCGACCCGGATCACCGAGCGCGGCCAGACCCGGGGCGACGACCGAGTCAGCGAGGCGGCGATGGAAGACCGCAAGCGCGAGGGGTACTTCTGATGGACATTCTGCGGTTCGCGACGGCCGGCTCGGTGGATGACGGCAAGTCAACCCTGATCGGGCGGCTGCTGTATGACTCCAAATCGATCTTCTCCGACCAACTGGAAGCGGTCGAGCGGACCAGCCGGGACCGCGGCGAGGACTACACCAACCTGGCCCTGCTCACCGACGGGCTGCGGGCCGAGCGGGAGCAGGGCATCACGATCGACGTCGCCTACCGGTACTTCGCGACGCCGCGGCGGAAGTTCATCATCGCCGACACCCCCGGCCACATCCAGTACACCCGCAACATGGTGACCGGCGCGTCAACGGCCGACCTCGCGGTCGTGCTGGTGGACGCGCGCAACGGGCTGACCGAGCAGTCGCGGCGGCACGCATTCCTGACCACCCTGCTGCGCGTGCCGCACATGGTGCTGGCCGTGAACAAGATGGACCTCGTCGACTACTCCGCCGAGGTCTTCGAGCGGATACGTAAGGACTTCGCCACATTCGCGGCGCGGCTGGACATCGGCGACCTGACCTTCATCCCGATCTCCGCGCTGCACGGCGACAACGTGGTGGACCGGTCTGCCAACATGGGCTGGTACGACGGGCCCTCGCTGCTGCACCAGCTCGAGCACGTGCACATCGCGTCGGACCGCAACATGATCGACGTCCGGTTCCCGGTGCAGTACGTCATCCGGCCGCACGCCGCCACCGACGCCGAACTGCACGACTACCGCGGCTACGCCGGCCAGGTGGCCGGCGGCGTGCTCAAGCCGGGCGACGAGGTGCTGCACCTGCCTTCTGGTTTCTCCACCCGGGTGCGGCGCATCGAGGCGGCCGGGACGCAGGTGCCCGAGGCGTTCGCGCCGATGTCGGTGACGCTGCTGCTCGACGACGACGTGGACATCTCCCGCGGCGACATGATCTGCCGCCCGAACAACCGGCCGGCCGCGGCCCAGGACATCGAGGCGATGATCTGCTGGATGTCGTCCGAGGCGGTGCTGGCGCGGCGCAGC
>Ga0209656_10003124_pt1 | contig 10748 bp, 9 predicted proteins | sample BogFormECP12_OM2_FD_188239 | JGI IMG/M metagenome (GOLD analysis project Ga0209656, IMG submission 188239) | Bog forest soil microbial communities from Calvert Island, British Columbia, Canada - ECP12_OM2 (SPAdes) (version 2) | ecosystem: Environmental > Aquatic > Freshwater > Wetlands > Bog ... | reverse complement strand
CAAGCACCTATACCCGTGCTTTAGATGAATCGGCTGACTAGCAGCCTGTCGGACTTAAACGTTAAGCCATTGATTTCATTGGAGTTCATGTTTCTGGGTGGAAAAATAAAACTCAATGATATCAATATGTTATCGGTCAAGCGGACTTCGAGTCCGACAGGCTGCTAGGACAGCGGACGACGACGGGCGCCTGTTTTTTCGACAGCCAACGAGGAGCCGCAAAGGCGGCCTAAATACCAAAAGCTGGACGGTTATTGTCTGCATGTCATGTTCCAATGCGGCTCGCTGAGCCCAAATTCCGCTCAACCAGCGAACCAAAATTTCCCATGATGGGTTGAAGTCATTGGCTGGGGCGGGAGGATTCGAACCTCCGTATGGCGGAATCAAAATCCGCTGCCTTACCGCTTGGCGACGCCCCAATCCGCCGCGCCGACCAAGCGGGCCGGCGGAAAGCGGGCGGACCATAGTTCGCGTGATCATCCGCCGCAATGGTCTCGACCGCGATTTTGCCCAATCGCGGAGCACGACCGTCTCGCGACCCCGAGCGTAGCGAGCGGGAAGCGATCCAGGGGATGAAGGACATAGACCATCGAAAGACGGGCGTTCTTTTGGAGGCCCTCTCGGCTGTGGCCCTGGATCGCCACGTCGCTCCGCTCCTCGCGATGACGGCAACCGAGTGAGACGTGGGTCCGAACGATAGGAGCAACAGAAACAATCCGGCTGCCAGCCGCAGCCAAACCCGGTGCGATCGCAGACGCTTGCGAACATCCCCGCACAGCAACCACAGAATTGTAGAGAACAAACCTTAGAGGATTTCGCGAAACTCTCGTAGAATAGGTCGCATGGCAACGAGAGAGCGAGACGCATGGCCGAGCGCCAAATGCGCCGATGTAGGCCACGCGCATTCGACGCATGTTCTTCGCTCGATCGTGGCCCAAGAGAAGCAGAAGAATTTTTTGGCCCTCAATCGCCGCAACCCTCTGAAAAGTCTCGTTTCCGGGAACCGAGAGAAAGACAATGGAAGACATTCGCCCCTGTTTCACGACGTTTCACGCCTTCCCGGAGGCGTCCTTGAGCCGGTTTTCGAAGGAAAGGGGCTGGCCGTCCGATCGGGACGATTGCGGCAGGTCCGCCTGAGCGCCAGGCTGGATCAGGCCGCTCTACAACAGCCCAGCGAAGGTCGCGAGATCGGCATTCGCGCCGCAGACGAGGACGCCGACCCGCTCGGCTTTCGCCGGGCGCCACGCCCCGCTGGCAAGCGCGGCGAGGGCAGCCGCGCCGCCCGGCTCGGCGACGATCGAGGCTTCGGTCCAGAGGCGACGCTGCGCCGCGACGATCGCCTCGTCCGGAATGAGCGCGACCTCGCTCACGAACCGCCGGCAGATGTCGAAGTTGAGGTCGCCGACCCGCCTTGCGCCGAGCGAATCGGCGGCGATCGACTTGACCGCGACATCAACGGGCGCGCCGGCCTCGAGCGCGTCATGGAGCGCACGCGATCCTTCCGGCTCGACGCCGACGACCCTGACCCGGCCGGCGAACCAGGCCGCGAGGCCGGAAATCAGTCCGCCGCCGCCGACCGCGATGAGCACGGTATCGAGCTGAGGCAGGACGAGCCGCCGAAGATCCTCCTCCCATTCGAGGGCGACCGTCCCCGCGCCCGCGATCGTCTCGGGCGCGTCATAGGGATGGATCAGGAGCGCCCCGGTTTCGGCGACATAGGCGTCGCAGCGTTCCTGCGCCTCCGCATATGTGGCGCCGCCGATCACCGGCTCCGCGCCATAGGCCCGGATCTTGGCGACCTTCGCGGCCGAGGAAATCTCCGGCACGAAGATGCGCGCCCTGACGCCGAGCTTGGCCGCTGCGTGGGCGACCGCCGCGCCGTGATTTCCGCCCGAGGCGGCGGCGCAGCCAGCGGGCGGGGCAGGTCGGGTGAGAAGATTGTGGAACGCCCCTCGCGCCTTGAACGAACCCGTATGCTGGAGGCACTCGAGCTTCAGCGAAACCGGCGGCGCGCCGGCGATCGGCGAGGGAGTCTCGATCAGCGGCGTGCGGCGCACGTGCGGGGCGATTCGGTTATGGGCGGCGCGAATGTGCGCGGGCGTCACTGCCGCCTTCCGAGACGGCTCACGATGGCTCAAGTCCGAGTTCACGTCGCGCCTTTCTGGTCAGCGCCGCGGCGACGAGCGTGTAGCTCCGGCGCAGATAGCCCTTGAGCTCTTCGTCGGCGAGCGACCGGTCGTCGGTTCGCTGCAGCCATGAGAGGCCGCGCGACGCAAGATAGGGCGCGGGCCGAATTCCGGGGAGGTCCTTCAATATAGCGAAGCTCGTTTCGGAGCATTTGAAAGTGACGGCGAACTCGGGCGAGTCCGACCATCCGCCGATGGCGAAGACCTTCCCGCCGACCTTCCAAACGCTTGCATCGCCCCATTGAACGATGTGGGCCGCGTAAGGCAGCGCGGCGCAGAACGCATCATACTCTTCGCGGGTCATGGGGCCGTCTCGGCGAAGGGCAGGGCGCCGCGACCCCGGCCGCCATTAGAGCTTGATTGCGTCCTTGAGTTCGCGCAGGCGGTCGAGCTTCTCCTGGGCGAGACGCTTCTGGTCGTCGTTCGCGTCTGCGAGGTCCTCTTCGGCGTTCTTGATCTCCTGGCTGAGCTCCTCGGAGCTGAGCTCTTCGAACGGAATCGCCGTCTCGGCGAGAAGAATGACGCCATTCTTGCTGGCGTCGGCGAAGCCGCCGCGCACGAAGATGCGACGGTGCTTGCCATGCGCATCGTCGATGCCCACGACACCCGGCCGCACCGACGTCATGACCGGCGCGTGATCGCTAAGCACCTGGAAGTCGCCTTCGTTGCCCGGAACGAGCACCGCCTGGGCCGGGCCGTTGAACAGCACCTTGTCGGGCGATACGAGTTCGAAGTGGAATGTGGCCATGGCGACGCCCGCTCCAGTCTATCGTCAGGCGGCTTCGGCCGCGAGCCGTTTCGCTTTTTCGACCGCCTGCTCGATCGTGCCGACCATGTAGAAGGCGGCCTCCGGCAGATTGTCGTACTTGCCTTCGACGATGCCCTTGAAGCCCTTGACCGTGTCTTCGATCTTGACCTGGACCCCGGGCGTGCCAGTGAACACGGCCGCGACGTCAAAGGGCTGGGAAAGAAAGCGCTCGATCTTCCGGGCGCGCGCGACGATCAGCTTGTCCTCTTCGCTGAGTTCGTCCATGCCGAGGATCGCGATGATGTCCTGCAGCGCCTTGTAGCGCTGAAGTACCTGCTGCACCTGACGGGCGACGTTGTAATGCTCCTCGCCGACGACGGCCGCCGTCAGCATGCGCGAGGTTGAGTCGAGCGGATCGACCGCCGGATAGATGCCCTTTTCCGAGATCGCGCGCGACAGCACGGTCGTTGCGTCGAGGTGGGCGAAGGAAGTCGCCGGCGCCGGGTCGGTCAGGTCGTCGGCTGGGACATAGATCGCCTGCACCGAGGTGATCGAGCCTTTGGTCGTGGTGGTGATGCGCTCCTGTAGCGCGCCCATGTCGGTTGCGAGCGTCGGCTGGTAGCCGACGGCCGAAGGGATGCGGCCAAGCAGCGCCGACATCTCGGAGCCCGCTTGGGTGAAGCGGAAGATGTTGTCGATGAAGAGGAGCACGTCCTGCCCCTGGTCGCGGAAATGCTCGGCGACGGTGACGCCCGTCAGGCCGACGCGGGCGCGCGCGCCTGGCGGCTCGTTCATCTGGCCGAACACCAGCGCGCATTTCGATTTCACGTTCGGGTCGGGATGGTGCGGATCGGCGTTGACCTTGGACTCGATGAACTCGTGATAGAGGTCGTTGCCCTCGCGCGTGCGCTCGCCGACGCCGGCGAACACCGAATAGCCGCCATGCGTCTTGGCGACATTGTTGATGAGTTCCTGAATGAGTACGGTCTTGCCGACGCCCGCGCCGCCGAAGAGGCCGACTTTGCCGCCCTTGGCGTAGGGGGCGAGCAGGTCGACGACCTTGATGCCGGTGATGAGAATTTGCGCTTCCGTCGACTGCTCGACATAGGCCGGCGTCGGCTGATGGATCGCGCGGCGACCTTCCATCGCGATCGGTCCGGCCTCGTCGACAGGGTCCCCGACGACGTTCATGATGCGCCCCAGCGTGCCTTCGCCGACCGGGACCGAGATCGGGCTGCCGGTGTCTGTCACTTCCTGTCCGCGGACGAGGCCTTCGGAGATGTCCATTGCGATGCAACGCACGGAATTCTCGCCAAGATGCTGGGCGACTTCGAGCACGAGACGATTGCCGTTGTTGACTGTCTCGAGCGCGTTAAGAATGGGCGGCAGGTAGCTGTCGAATTTGACGTCGACGACAGCGCCGATCACCTGGGTGACGCGGCCGGTGGCATTTGCAATATTCGCCATGTTGACGTCCTCGTTTCTTCGATTTTCAGGCCGCTCAAGGCGCGACACGGTTGGTTAGAGCGCCTCCGCGCCCGAGATGATCTCGATGAGTTCCTTGGTTATCATCGCCTGGCGGGTGCGGTTGTAGCGGAGCGTGTACTTCTTCACCATTTCGCCGGCGTTGCGCGTCGCATTGTCCATCGCGCTCATCTGCGCGCCAAAGAACGAGGCAGCGTTCTCGAGCAGTGCGCGGTAGATGCGCACCGCCACCGCCCGCGGCAGTAGCTGAGTCAGGATCTCGCCCTCGTCCGGTTCGTAATCGTAGACCGGCGCCTTTTCGTCCTTCGCGCCGAGTTCCGGCGGGATCAGCTGCTGGGCAGTCGGGATTTGCGAAATGACCGATTTGAAGCGCGAGTAGAATAACGTGCAGACGTCGAACTCGGCGTTATCGAACAGAGCGACGATCTTTTCCGCGATCGGCTGGGCGGTCTCATAGGTGATCGTGCGCACGGCGCGGAGGTCGATCATTTCGAGAATCTGCTTTTCGTGCGCGCGGCGGAGCTGGTCGTACCCCTTCTTGCCGACGCAAATGATCTTGATGGTCTTGCCCTCGGCGGCAAGCGCGTTCGCCTTTTCGCGCGCGAGACGCACGATCGCGGTGTTGAAGGCGCCGCAAAGACCGCGCTCGCCAGTGCAGACAACGAGCAGATGCGTCTGGCTAGAGCCGCTGCCGACGAGGAGGCGCGGGCCCTGCCCGTCGGTGGCCGCTCCAGCAAGATTGGTCAGCACCGACTCGACGCGCCCGGCGTAGGGGCGGGCCGCTTCGACCGCCGCCTGGGCGCGGCGCAGTTTCGAGACGGCGACCATCTGCATCGCCTTTGTGATCTTCTGCGTCGACTTGACGGAGGCAATCCGGTTTCTGAGGTCCTTGAGGGACGGCATCGCTTGGCGTCTCCGCCCTGCGCCTTATCTCGGGCGCAGGGTGCGGTTGGGGTCCGGTGGTTCAGGCGAAGCTGGCGGAAAACGCCTCAACTGCCGACTTGAGCTTGGCTTCGACATCGCTCGACAGGTCGGTGGACGAGCGGATCGACTCCAGAATGTCCGGGTGCTTTGAGCGCAGAAAGGCCAAGAGGCCGTCCTCGAACGGGCGAACCTTGTCGAGCGGCAGCTTGTCGAGAAAGCCGTTGACGCCGGCGTAAATCACGCAGACCTGCTCCTCCATCTTGAGGGGCGAGAACTGCGGTTGTTTGAGGAGCTCGGTCAAGCGCGCGCCGCGGTTGAGCAATCGCTGGGTGACCGCGTCGAGGTCGGAGCCGAACTGGGCGAAGGCCGCCATCTCGCGGTACTGCGCGAGCTCGCCTTTGATTTTGCCCGCGACCTTCTTTGTCGCTTTGGTCTGCGCAGAGGAGCCGACGCGCGACACCGACAGACCCACGTTCACTGCCGGGCGGACGCCCTGATAGAAGAGGTCGGTCTCGAGGAAGATCTGGCCGTCGGTGATCGAGATCACGTTGGTCGGGATGTAGGCCGAGACGTCGTTGGCCTGAGTTTCGATGATCGGAAGCGCGGTCAAGGAACCCGAGCCGTTGTCCTTGTTGAGCTTGGCGGCGCGCTCAAGCAGCCGGGAGTGCAGATAGAAAACGTCGCCCGGATAGGCCTCCCGGCCGGGCGGGCGGCGCAGGAGCAGCGACATCTGACGGTAGGCGACGGCCTGCTTCGACAGGTCGTCATAGATGATGACCGCGTGCATGCCGTTGTCGCGGAAGTACTCGCCGATCGTGCAACCCGAGAACGGCGCGAGGAACTGCATCGGCGCCGGATCGGACGCGGTGGCGGCGACGATGATCGAATACTCGAGCGCCCCGTTCTCTTCCAGGACCTTGACGAACTGGGCGACCGTCGAGCGCTTCTGGCCGACCGCGACGTAGACGCAATAGAGCTTCTTGCTCTCATCGTCGCCCTGGTTCAAAGGCTTCTGATTGAGGATCGTGTCCAGCGCGATCGCGGTTTTGCCGGTCTGGCGGTCGCCGATGATGAGCTCGCGCTGCCCGCGGCCAATGGGGATCATCGCATCGATCGCCTTGAGGCCGGTCGCCATCGGCTCGCTGACGGACTTGCGCGGAATGATGCCGGGCGCCTTGATGTCGACGCGGGCGCGGCGGGCGGAATGGATCGGGCCCTTGCCGTCAATCGGGTTGCCGAGCGCGTCAACGACCCGGCCCAGAAGCTCCTTGCCGATCGGCACGTCGACGATCGCGCCAGTCCGCTTGACGGTCTGGCCTTCCTTGATCTCGCGGTCGGTCCCGAAAATGACGATCCCGACGTTGTCGGCCTCGAGGTTCAGCGCCATTCCGCGCGTGCCGTTCTCGAATTCAACCATCTCGCCGGCCTGGACCTTGTCGAGGCCGTAGGCGCGGGCGATGCCGTCGCCGACGCTTAAGACCTGACCGACCTCGGTGACCTCGGCCTCGGCGCCGAAATTGGCGATCTGGCTCTTGAGGATCGAGGAAATTTCTGCGGCGCGGATGTCCATCAGCCGACCTCTTTCATGGCTACGCGAATCGCGTTGAGCTTGGTTCTGAGCGAGCCGTCGACCATGCGCGAGCCGAGCCTGACGATGAGGCCGCCGATGATCGAGGGATCAGTCTTGGTTTCGAGTTCGACGTCGCGTCCGCCGGACGTGGCGCGGAGCTGGTCTTTGAGCGCGGCGACGTGGTCATCGGTGAGAACCGTCGCGCTCGTCACTTCGGCGCGCGTTACGCCGCGGCTCGCGTCGTAGAGCTTGCGATAGGCTGCAATCATTTGGCGGAGATAGAAGAGGCGCCGCTTGACGGTAATGAGCCGGACAAAATTGGCGGCGACGCCGTCGATGTCTTCCCTGGCGAGGATGGCGTCGAGCGCCTTCAGCTGATCGTTCGCGGAAAAGACCGGGCTGCGAACCAGCCGGTCGAGATCCGGGCTTTCGGAGAGCAACGCATCGAGCTTGAAGAGCGACTGGGCCACGGCCTCGGTCTGGCGATCGTCCTGAGCGAGCGAGAAGAGGGCGGAGGCGTAGCGGCCGGCGACGCCGGAAACGAGAGTGTCCTCTTGTGCCAAAGCCCGTCACCTCGTCAAGGCGTCGCATGCGTGCGGCGAAGCCTGTCGACTGTCGCCAACCCTAAGGAATTCGTGATGAATCCGCTTCGCGAAAAAAGAGCGCGCGAGCCGCTCGGACCCCAAAGGCGGGCGTTGCCTAACATAGGACTTTTCAGGGCGCAACCCGCGAAGCCGCGACGTCGACCAAAGGCGAAAAGAGGCTCGTTCCAGCAATCGCCCGGGTCGAGAGGCGGCGTCTTTCCGAGGCCCGATGGTTCAGCCCAGCGTCGAACTCCAGCCGGCCGCCGGATCTCCGCCGCGATAGGCGACGCAATGAACGCTGAGGCCCGCCGGGTTGACGAGCATGAGAATGCCGCCCGAGTTGGCGAGACCGCCCGCGGAAAGCGTGATGCTTATCGGCTGGCCGGGGCCCAACGTCGCGGAGGGCAAGGCGGTCGTCGTCCGCGCGTCGACGAGAAGCCTCCAGCCGCCCAGGTCGAGCGGCGCGGGGCTCATGTTGGTCAGAACGACCGAGCACGAGCCGTCCGGCCCGCGATGGGCTGTCGTGAGCTGAGCCGCCCGCGGCGGGGGCATGATCAGCGCGCCGTCGCCTTTGGAGAAATCGTAGGCCGGCGCCTCGGCGCCGATTGCTCCATCAATCAGATCGCCATTGTCGTTGGTATGCCAGCCCTGGCTCTGGAACGACAGGAAGATCGCAGCCATGCGCTTGGCCCGTCCGTCCCAGACGAAACAGGCGCCGTCGTGCCAGACGCCGTTCTCGTGCAGACGGGCATTGATCGCCTGGGGGTCGCCCTGGGCCATATGGACGTTGTCGAGGCCGTAGGCCGTCGGCGGGGTGTAGCCGAAGGCGGCGTCGGTCTGGTGAGGGTTGTCCTTCCGGAATGCATTGCCGTAGACAATCACATCGCAGTCCTGATCCTTGGCGAATTGCATGATCTGCGTCAGCCGCTGGACGAGGCCGTCGTGGCCGGGACCTTCCGGCGGAAGAACGCGCATGTTGTTCGGGTCGAAAAGGCCGGCGCGCTGAAAATCCATGGCGCCCCCGGCGAACGAGCGCTCGACTGGCGACAGGCCTTCGGGTCGGGCAAGGATCGAGGGCGCGAAAGGATGCTCGAAGTCGGTATCGACGAGATAATAGAGATAGGACTTGCCGGCGGGCTCGCCGGGCGCGTCCTTGTCGGAGCGTACGTTGATGGTCGCAAACCACTGCTCGCCGTTCGCCTCGAGGAGCATCCAGAGATGCGGATTCGTCGGCGGCTGCGCGGGTGCCACCGCGTGAACCTTGCCCCGCAGACATTGGTAGTTGATGTGGGCCACGACGCCTCCCTCTCCACCGCGCCTTCTCGGCGTTCCGTCCGATGGGCTGTTCATATCCGCTGCAGGTGACGATAGCATCTCCGCGCGGCGCCCTTAGAACCTTGAACTCGGCGTGAGAAGCGGGCGCTTTCAGTTCCCTTCGCCCGCCCGCCCTGCTATCCCCGCGCCATGACGGCCCATCCGATCGATAACATCCGCAACTTCGCCATTATCGCGCATATCGACCACGGCAAGTCGACGCTGGCCGACCGGCTCATCCAGCAGACCGGAACGATGCCCGAGCGCGAGATGGTCGAGCAGGTGCTCGATTCGATGGACATCGAGCGCGAGCGCGGCATCACCATCAAGGCGCAGACGGTTCGGCTCGAATACCAGGCAAGGGACGGCAAGACCTACATCCTCAACCTCATGGACACGCCCGGCCATGTCGACTTCGCCTACGAGGTCTCGCGCTCGCTTGCCGCCTGCGAGGGCTCGCTCCTCGTCGTCGACGCGAGCCAGGGGGTCGAGGCGCAGACGCTCGCCAACGTCTATCACGCGCTCGACGCGGGGCACGAAATCGTGCCGGTCCTGAACAAGATCGACCTGCCGGCCGCCGAGCCGGAGCGCATCAAGGAGCAGATCGAGGACGTGATCGGGCTCGACGCCTCGGAGGCCTTGCCGATCTCGGCCAAGACCGGGCTCAACATCGACCTCGTGCTCGAGGCGATCGTCAAACGTCTGCCGCCGCCGAAAGGCGACGACACGGCGCCGCTGAAGGCGCTGCTGGTCGACAGCTGGTATGATTCCTATCTCGGCGTCGTCGTGCTCGTTCGGGTGATCGACGGGACGATCAAAAAGGGCATGCGCATCCGCATGATGGGCTCGGGCGCCGCCTACGAGGTCGACCGCATCGGGATTTTTCGTCCCAAGATGGCCGAGACTGCCGAACTCGGCCCCGGCGAGATCGGCTATATCACCGCCCAGATCAAGCAGGTCGCCGACACCCGCGTCGGCGACACAATCACCGACGACAGGCGCCCGACGGGCGAGGCGCTGCCCGGCTTCAAGCCCGCGCAGCCGGTGGTGTTCTGCGGTCTCTTCCCGGTCGACGCCGCCGACTTCGAGGCGCTGCGCGCCGCGATGGGCAGGCTTCGCCTCAACGATGCGAGCTTTTCTTACGAGATGGAGACCTCGGCCGCGCTCGGCTTCGGCTTCCGCTGCGGCTTCCTCGGTCTCCTCCACCTCGAGATCATCCAGGAGCGGCTCGAGCGCGAGTTCGACCTCGACCTGATCGCGACCGCGCCCTCGGTCATCTACCGGATCGCCCTCACCGACAGGACCGAGATCGAGCTGCACAACCCGGCTGACATGCCGGACGTGGTCAAGATCGCCGAGATCAGGGAGCCCTGGATCAAGGCGACGATCCTCACCCCCGACGACTATCTCGGCGCGATCCTCAAGCTCTGCCAGGACCGGCGCGGCGAGCAGGTCGACCTCAACTACGTCGGCAAGCGGGCGATGGTCGTCTACGATCTGCCGCTGAACGAGGTGGTGTTCGACTTTTACGATCGCCTGAAATCGATCTCGAAGGGCTACGCCTCGTTCGACTACCAGCTCACCGACTATCGCCCAGGCGACCTCGTCAAGATGTCGATCCTGGTCAACGGCGAGCCGGTCGATGCGCTCTCGATGCTGGTCCATCGCGACCGGGCCGAATTGAGAGGCCGGGCGATGGTCGAGAAGCTCAGGGAGCTGATCCCGCCGCACATGTTCCAGATCCCGCTCCAGGCGGCGATCGGCGGCAAGATCATCGCCCGCGAGACGATCCGGGCGCTCCGCAAGGACGTCACCGCCAAGTGCTACGGCGGCGACGCCACCCGCAAGCGCAAGCTGCTCGAGAAGCAGAAGGCCGGCAAGAAGAAGATGCGCCAGTTCGGCAAAGTCGAGATCCCGCAGGAAGCCTTCATCGCGGC
>Ga0209656_10003123_pt1 | contig 10748 bp, 12 predicted proteins | sample BogFormECP12_OM2_FD_188239 | JGI IMG/M metagenome (GOLD analysis project Ga0209656, IMG submission 188239) | Bog forest soil microbial communities from Calvert Island, British Columbia, Canada - ECP12_OM2 (SPAdes) (version 2) | ecosystem: Environmental > Aquatic > Freshwater > Wetlands > Bog ... | reverse complement strand
TCATGAACACCGGCAAGACACTCCGTTTCGGTCTATGTGCTGGTTGCGATCGTGCGCAAACGGCTCCGGCTGGAGGCGCCTCTCTACACATTGCTGCAGGTCTTTTCGGTGGCGGTTTTTGAAAAGAGCGAGATCCTGACGGCATTCTCTCGCGAGGCCGACTGTTTCGAAGTTGCACAAGACGATAACCAATTGAATTTCCCAGGTTTTTAACCGGACAGTAGTGGGATGGACCAGCAGAAGCCGGAGGCCGGCGGCTATGTCGTGCAGCATGACGGCGATCGCTGGTCGTACTCGACGGAAGCTGCGTTCGAGGGCGGCTTCACGCTGGCCGATGGCGGATGACGGGCTTCGTGCCGCCTTGTGGCGGCACTGTCTTCAGCCAATCGGCGACGGCGAGCCGCTCCTCCGAGCGGCGGCACTACCCCTTCAGCGCCTTGACCATCGTGCTGCCGAGCGCCGCGGGGCTTTCGGCCACATGGATGCCCGCGGCGCGCAACGCCTCCACCTTGGCCGCCGCCGTGTCGCGTCCGCCGGAGATCACCGCCCCGGCATGACCCATCCGCCGCCCGGGCGGGGCGGTGGCGCCGGCGATGAACCCGACCGTCGGCTTCTTGACCTTCGCCTTCGCTAGAAACTCGGCGGCGTCGATCTCGCTCTGCCCGCCGATCTCGCCGATCATGACGATCTGCTTCGTCTCGGGGTCGGCGAGGAACATCTCCAGAACCTCGATGAAGTCGGTCCCCTTCACCGGGTCGCCGCCGATGCCCACGCAGGTGCTCTGGCCGAGCCCCGCCGCCGTGGTCTGCGCCACCGCTTCGTAGGTCAATGTGCCGGAGCGGCTGACGATGCCGCACGACCCCCGCCTATGGATGTGGCCGGGCATGATGCCGATCTTGCAGGCGTCCGGCGTGATCACGCCGGGGCAGTTCGGGCCAATCAGCCGCGACGCCGAACCCTCCAGCACGCGTTTCACGCGCACCATGTCGAGCACCGGGATGCCCTCGGTGATGCAGACGATCAGCGGGATGCCGGCGTCGATCGCCTCCAGGATCGCGTCGGCGGCAAACGGCGGCGGCACATAGATCCCCGTGGCCGTCGCGCCCGTGGCGGCGACCGCATCCGCGACGGTGTCGAAGACCGGCAGGTCGAGGTGCCTGGTGCCGCCCTTCCCGGGCGTGACACCGCCGACGACCTTGGTGCCGTAGGCGATCGCCTGTTCCGAATGGAACGTCCCCTGGGCGCCGGTGAAGCCCTGGGTGATGACCTTGGTGTTCGCGTCGACAAGGATCGCCATGGCTACGCGGCCTCCCGCACGGCCTTGACCACCTTTTCGGCGGCATCGGCGAGGTTGTCGGCGGCGATGATCGGCAGGCCCGACTTCGCCAGGATTTCCTTGCCGAGCTGCACGTTCGTCCCTTCCAGCCGCACCACCAGCGGCACGCTCAGCGACACTTCGCGAGCCGCCGCGACCACGCCTTCGGCGATCACGTCGCAGCGCATGATGCCGCCGAAGATGTTGATCAGGATGCCTTCGACGTTCGGGTCCGACAGGATGATCTTGAACGCCGCGGTCACCCGCTCCTTGGTCGCGCCGCCGCCGACGTCGAGGAAGTTGGCGGGCGAGGCGCCGTAGAGCTTGATGATGTCCATCGTGGCCATCGCCAGACCCGCGCCGTTGACCATGCAGCCGATGGTGCCGTCGAGCGAGATGTAGTTCAGGTCGTGCTTGCTCGCTTCGAGTTCCTTCGGGTCTTCCTCGCTCTCGTCGCGCAGCTTCTCCGCCTCCGGATGGCGATACAGCGCGTTGTCGTCGAAGCTGATCTTGGCATCGAGCGCGACCACGGACCCGTCGGCGGTCACCACCAGCGGGTTGATTTCGACGATCGAGCAGTCGAGGCCCATGAAGGCGCGGTACATCGCGTCGACGAACTTGCCGAACGCGCCGACCTGCTTGCCGGACAGCCCGAGGCCGAACGCGAGCTTACGGCCGTGGAAGCCGGATACGCCAGTCGCGGGATCGATAGCAGCGCGGAGAATCTTCTCCGGATGCGTCGCCGCGACTTCCTCGATCGACATACCGCCTTCGCTCGAGGCGACGATCGTCACGCGCGACGTCGCACGGTCGACGAGCAGCGAGAGATACAGCTCGCGAGCGATATCACAGCCGGCCTCGACATAGATGCGGTGAACCTTGCGGCCGGCAGGCCCGGTCTGCTTGGTGACAAGCACGTGCCCGAGCATCGCTTCGGCCGCCGCGCGCGCCTCCTCGGGCGATTTCGCGAGCCGCACGCCGCCCTTACCGTTCGGATCGTCGGCGAAGCGCCCGGCGCCACGTCCGCCGGCGTGGATCTGGCTTTTCACCACATAGACGGGGCCGGGCAGCTTGCGCGCCGCCGCCTCGGCCTCTTCGGGCGTCCAGGCGACGCGCCCGTCGAGCACCGCCACGCCGTAGCCGCGCAGCAATTCCTTGGCCTGGTATTCGTGGATGTTCATGGGCGGCTATCCCACCAGCTTCCGGCTCGCTTCGATCAACTCGCGCACGCTGTTGCACGACTTGTCGAAGGCTGCCTTTTCGTCCGCGTTCAGCTCGATCTCGACGATGCGCTCCACGCCGCCCGCGCCGATCACTACCGGCACGCCGATATACAGGCCGTCGATGCCGTACTGGCCGGTCAGGTAGGCCGCGCACGGGAGCACGCGCTTCTTGTCGAGCAGGTAGCTCTCGGCCATCGCGATGGCACTGGCCGCGGGCGCGTAGAAGGCGCTGCCCTTCTCGAGCAGCTTGACGATCTCGCCGCCGCCGTTGGCGGTGCGGGTGCAGATCGCGTCGATCTTCTCCTTTGTCGTCCAGCCCATCTTGATCAGGTCGGGCACCGGGATGCCGGCGACGGTGGAGTAGCGCACCAGCGGCACCATCGTGTCGCCGTGGCCGCCGAGCACGAAGGCGGTGATGTCCTCGACGGAGACGTTGAACTCGTGCGCGAGGAACAGGCGGAAGCGGCTGGAGTCCAGGACGCCCGCCATGCCGACCACCTTGTTGTGCGGCAGTCCGGACTTGAGCTGCATCACCCACACCATCGCATCGAGCGGGTTGGTGATGACGATCACGAATGCGTCGGGGCAGTGCGCCTTGATGCCGTCGGCCACCTGGGCGATCACGCCGGCGTTCTTGCCGATCAGGTCGTCGCGCGACATGCCCGGCTGGCGCGGGAAGCCGGCGGTGACGATCACCACATCGGACCCGGCGATGGCGGCGTAGTCCGAGCCGCCGGTCATCAGCGAGTCGAACCCGTCGACCGGGCCGGACTGCATGAGGTCGAGCGCCTTGCCCGCCGCGACCCCGCCGAAGACGTCGAACAGCGCGACATCGCCCAGTTCCTTCAGGCCGATCAGATGCGCGAGGGTTCCGCCGATATTGCCGGCGCCGATGAGGGCGATCTTGCTGCGGGCCATGGTGATCCTCGCGGGCGAAGGGGCAAGCGGTCCCGCCGTGGCGCCCGGCCCGCCGGAGGGACGACGCGTTCGCTACCGCATCGCACCAGGGGCGACAAGGCGATGCCTGATCGCCGTCACGTCGTGCGAAATCCGGTTGAGACTGTGGGTGAAACCCCGTCCCTGGGCCTCCCGCTCCGCCAGGATCGACCTGTTCAGGTCAGGTGCGGCAAGGCCAGCCATTCCTCGCTCTGCATCTCCTCGAGGCGCGATGCCGTGCGTTCGAACGCCTTGGCGCCCTCGCCGGTCTCGTAGAGCTGGTCGGGAAGGGCGTCGGCCGAAGCGACGAGCTTCACACGGTGATCGTAGAGCGTGTCGATCAGCGTGATGAACCGTCGCGCCTCGTCATAGTTGGCCGGCGACAGGCGCGGCACGTCGTCCAGCACCAGGGCGCGGAAATGCGTCGCCAACGCAAGGTAGTCGCCCGGACCCAGCGGCCGGCCGCACAGCTCCTCGAAGCTGAACCGTGCCACGCCATCCGCGGCGCGCGGCACGTCGAGCGTGCGGCCCATGACGAACAGCCGCTCGGGACGCTGTGGGGCGCCCTCCGACAGCATGCCGAATGCCTCGTCCAGCACGCGGCGAGCACGCTCATCCGCCGGCACCAGCCAAGTCTGCATCCCAAGGATGCGGTTGCGGCGGTAGTCCCGCCCGCCATCCAGCGTCAGCACGTCCAGCTTCGATTTCAGCAGCGCGATGAACGGCAGGAAGGCGTCCCGCCCCGGCTGGCCGGCGAACAGGTCGTCTGGCGCCGTGTTTGACGTCGCCACCACGACGACGCCGCGCTCGAACAAAGCCTCGAACAGGCGGCCGAGGATCATCGCGTCGGCGATGTCGTTGACCTGGAACTCGTCGAAGCACAGCAGCGCCGCCTGGGTCGTGATTCGGTCGGCCAGGGCGGGAATTGGATCGGCGAGATTCGGATTGGACCGCCGCATGGTGTGAAAGGCGCCGTGCGCCTGCTGCATGAAGCGGTGGAAGTGGATGCGCAGCTTGCGTGGCACGTCGGCTGAAGCAAAGAACAGGTCCATCAGCATCGATTTGCCGCGGCCGACCTCGCCGACGAGGTAGAGCCCGCTCGGCCGCTCCTCGGCCTCGTCGACCTTCTTGCGGCGGAGCAGCCGCGACAACAGGCCGCCCTCGGGCGGGCGCGGCGGCGGGTCGTAGCCGCGCAGCTTCGCCCACAGGTCCTGCAGCCGCTCGGCAGCCGCCGCCTGTTCGGGATCGGGATTCAGCAGGCCCGCAGCCACACGGGCGCGGAACGCGGGAAGCGGACCTTCTCTGAGCAACGGATCAGGGAGTGGCGCGTCCATCGACAGATGCGGTTAGCGCAAACGCGCACAACAGGCGATGCGGTAGCGCAAGACGGGTCGCGGCGGCGGCGCAAAACTGCCGCCCGCATCAACGAGACGCGAGCGGCCGAAACGAGTCAGCCGTTAAGACGATTATTTTCGCGTAGTCTACAAGCATTGAGGGGTAAGGCAATGCGAAACATGGTCCTGATGGCTTCCATTCTCGTCGGTGTGGCCGCCACGGCACAGGGTGATATCGCCCCGCCCTCGAGGAGCCCGGCAGTTCGGCCCGTGGCCGCCACGGTTCGGCGTCCGGCCACCATGCTGCCGACCGCTATGTTCGGCGTCTGTGACGACCTGGCCCAGGGACGCCTCGATTTTGCGGCGTCACAGGCCAGCAACTGCTGCGATCAGGAAGCCTGCGCGCGGCTGTTGGCAACGACCGTCTTGCGGCGTCCGCAGCACGACCTGCGCACCTGACGGGGCAGGCCAGCCGTTCGGAAGCTGGACGGACGCGGGCGGTTTCGTGCTAACCGCCCGCCCAGCATCCGACGAGGGGCCCGTGATCACTCTGGACTACGACCGGCTTCGCGCCACGCCCGTCTCCACCGAGCCGTACCGCCACGTCGCCGTGCCCGGCTTCCTGCCGCGCGGGGAGCTGGCGAAAGTGCTCGCCGACATGCCGCCGATCGACAAGCGCGGCTCCTTCCCGCCGTCCAGCCTGCGGCTTGGCCCGGCGGCGCGCGAGCTCGTGGAAGCGATGCAGGGCCCCGAATTCCGTGCCGCGACGGCGGAAAAGTTCGGGCTCGACCTGCACGACGCGCCGACCATGCTGACTCTACGCGGCTGGACGGACGAGCGCGACGGCCGGATCCACACCGACAGTACCGCCAAGCGGGTGACGGTGCTGCTGTATCTGAATCCGGACGAAGGCGACTACGCGGACCACTCTGGCCACCTGCGCCTGCTGCGCAGCCCGACGGATCTGGAGGACTACGCCGTCGAAGTGCCGCCGACCAACGGCACGCTGCTGATCTTCCCGAACGGCCCGACGACGTGGCACGGCCATCACCGCTTCACCGGCCGCCGCTACAGCATCCAGCTGAACTACATGACCACCGATGCGGTCGCGCGCAGCGAGCTGCGCCGGCACCGCATCTCGGCCTTCGTCAAGCGGCTGACCAAGGCCGCCTGAGCGCATCGCCGATCGCCGGGCGCCATGGATGTCTGGCGATATCGCGAGACGAACGAGTAGCGACCGCAGGACCGGTCGACCGGCGAAGCTAGCGCTAACTTCGCCGGCAAACGGCCGTGCGTGGCGCAGCCATTGCTACGGCGCCGGGTCTGACAGTTCCGGCAAGCGAGCGAGGCAACATGTTACGGGATCGGACGGTTCACGCCCGTATCGGCGTGCTGCTGTATGACGGCGTCGAGCCGATCGATGTCGGCGGCACGATCGGCGTCGTGTCGATGGCGCGGCGCATGCTGCCGTCGTTGGACTACGTCGCCATCGCCCGCACCGCCGGCCCCGTCACGCTGGCGGGCGGTCTGGTGGTGCAGGCGGAATACGACCTCGACGACGCGCCGCATTGCGATGTGCTGATGGTCTGCGGCGGCCCCGGCTGGGCGGACGCCGCGCGGGACGAGGCGCTGCTCGCGTTCCTGCACCGCCAGCCGCCGACATCGCTCGCCTCGGTCTGCACCGGCGCGCTGGTGCTGGCAGCGGCGGGCGTGCTGAAGGGGCGCGCCGCCACGACGCGCCGTCACACGGTCGGCGCGGAGACCCGGTCACCACTCGAGCTGCTCGCCGAGATCAGCCCGTCCACGTCGACGCACGAGGCGCTGGTCGTGGACGACAGCACCGTCACCGGCGGCGGCGTGTCGCTTGCAATCGATACGACGCTCTATCTGATCGGCCGGCTGTACGGCGGCGCGGCGCGCAACGACGTGGCGGCGCTGATCGAGTACGACCGCGCGTCGGCCGCCAACCGCTCGGCGCTGGACGCATGATCCGCCTCGATTGAGGCGGACCGCGATCAGAGCTGACGCTCGACCATCAGCTGCTTGATCTTGCCGATCGCCTTGGCCGGGTTCAGGCCCTTCGGACACGTCTGGGTGCAGTTCATGATCGTGTGGCAGCGATAGAGCTTGAACGGATCCTGCAACGCGTCGAGCCGCTCGCCGGTGTATTCGTCGCGGGAATCCGCAATCCAGCGATAGGCCTGCAGCAGCACCGCGGGCCCGAGGTAGCGGTCGCCGTTCCACCAGTAGCTCGGGCAGCTCGTCGTGCAGCAGAAGCACAGGATGCACTCCCAAAGCCCGTCCAGCTCCGCCCGTTCCTCCTTCGACTGCAGGCGCTCCGCGTCGGGCGGCGCGGGCGTGTCCGCCTGCAGCCACGGCTCGATCGAGCGGTACTGCGCGTAGACCTGGCTCAGGTCGGGCACCAGGTCCTTCACCACCGCCATGTGCGGCAGCGGGTTGATGTGCACGTCGCCCTTGATGTCCTCGATCGGCTTGAGACAGGACAGCGTGTTGGTGCCGTCGATGTTCATCGCGCAGCTGCCGCAGATACCCTCGCGGCAGGAACGGCGGAAGGTCAGCGTCGGATCGATCTCGTTCTTGATCTTGATCAGCGCGTCGAGAACCATCGGCCCGCAGGCGGCGAGGTCGATCTCGTAGGTGTCGGTGCGCGGGTTCTCGCCGTCGTCGGGGTTCCAGCGATAGATCTTGAACGCGCGGACCTGCTTGGCGCCCTCCGGCGCCTTCCAGGTCTTGCCGGCGCGAACGCGGCTGTTGGCGGGGAGGGTGAACTCGGCCATGTGCTATCGTTCCGTTTGCAACCGGTCTCGCGGCCGGCGTGTCGTCAGTAAACGCGCTTCTTCGGCGGGAAGACGGACACCTCGTTGGTCAGCGTCTGCATCCGCACCGGGCGGTAGTCGAGCCGGACCTCGCCCTTGTCGTCGCACCAGCTCAGCGTGTGCTTCATCCAGTTGACGTCGTCGCGCTCGGGGAAGTCGTCATGCGCGTGCGCGCCGCGGCTCTCGTGACGGGCCTCGGCGCCGGCCATTGTCACCATCGCGCTGCCCATCAGGTTGTCGAGCTCGAGCGCCTCGACGAGGTCGGAATTCCAGATCAGGCTGCGGTCGGCGACCGACATGTCGGCCAGCCCGTCCCACACCTTGTGCATTGCGGCGACACCCTCGGCGAGCGTCTTTGAGGTGCGGAACACCGCCGCATGGCGCTGCATCGTGCGCTGCATCTGCAGGCGTAGGTCGGCGACCGTCGTGCCGCCCTTCGCGTGCCGCCGCTTGTCGAACCGCTCGAGCGACGCCTCGCCCGCCTTGGGCGGCAGCGGCGCCTGGCTGGCGCCCGGCTTGAGCGTCTCGGCGCAGCGATGCGCCGCGGAACGTCCGAACACCACGATGTCAAGCAACGAGTTGCATCCGAGCCGATTGGCGCCGTGCACCGACACGCAGGCCGCCTCGCCGATCGCCATCAGGCCGGGCACCACCGCGTCCGGGTCCGTGGGCGTGGGACGCAGCACCTCCGCCCGATAGTTCGTCGGGATGCCGCCCATGTTGTAGTGCACGGTCGGCAGAACCGGGATCGGCTCCTTGGTCACATCGACGCCCGCGAACACCTTCGCGGTCTCGGAAATCCCAGGCAGGCGCTCATGCAGCAGGTCGGCGCCGAGATGCTCGAGGTGCAGCAGGATATGGTCCTTGTGCGGACCGCAGCCGCGCCCCGCGTTAATCTCCATCGTCATCGACCGGCTGACGACGTCGCGGCTCGCCAAGTCCTTTGCGCTCGGCGCATAGCGCTCCATGAAGCGCTCGCCCTCGCTGTTGGTCAGGTAGCCGCCCTCGCCGCGTGCGCCCTCGGTGATCAGGCAGCCGGCGGGGAAGATCCCCGTGGGGTGGAACTGCACGAACTCCATGTCCTGGCACGGCAGGCCGGCGCGCAGCACCATGCCGTTGCCGTCGCCGGTACAGGTGTGCGCCGAGGTGCAGGAGAGGAAGGCGCGGCCGTAGCCGCCGGTCGCGAGCACGACGGTCTGTGCGCGGAACCGATGGATGCTGCCGTCCTCCAGGCACCACGCCATCACGCCGCGGCAGGCCCCCTCGTCCATGATCAGGTCGAGCACGAAATACTCGACGAAGAACTCCACGTCGTGCTTCAGCGACTGCTGATACAGCGTGTGCAGAATGGCATGACCGGTACGATCGGCGGCGGCGCAGGCGCGTCGGGCCGGCGTCTTGCCGTAATCCGTCATGTGGCCGCCGAACGGGCGCTGGTAGATCTTGCCCTCCTCGGTCCGGCTGAACGGCACGCCGAAGTGCTCAAGCTCGTAGACCGCCTGCACCGCCTCACGGCACATGTATTCGATCGCGTCCTGGTCGCCGAGCCAGTCCGACCCCTTCACGGTGTCGTACATGTGCCAGCGCCAGTCGTCCTCGTCCATGTTGCCGAGCGAGGCGGCGACGCCGCCCTGCGCCGCGACCGTGTGGCTGCGCGTGGGGAACACTTTGCTGATGCAGGCCGTTTTCAGCCCGGCCGCGCCGATCCCCAGCGTGGCCCGCAGCCCGGCACCGCCGGCGCCCACCACCACCACGTCATAGGTGTGGTCCACCACGCGGTAGGCCTTGGCGGACGGCATCGTGATCGCGTTCATCTCTGTCCCATTCGTTCGTCAGGGCGCGCCCGCGTGCCGCATCGCGCAGCCGGTCAAAGCCCCATCTTCAGGACGGCCACGGCGGCGAGCAGTGCGAGGAACGCCGCGGCGGCGCGCACCGCCAGCAACAGCCCGAAGCGCATCGCCTCGCTGTGGATGTAGTCCTCGATCACCGCCTGCAAGCCGAGCTGCATATGGTGGAACGTCGCGACGATCAGGCACAGCATCAGCACGACGGTGAGCGGGCTGTACATCCAGTCGAGCACCGCCTGGTGCGGCGCGCCCAACAGCGCGATCACGTGCCAGATGAACCAGAGCGTCAGCGGCACCAGCACGAGCGCCGTCCAGCGCTGCGACCACCAGTGCGAGACGCCCGACCTCGCCGAGCCCAGCCCGCGCACGCGGCCGAGCTGGGATCGCATGACCGCGACATGCGCGTCAGGGCTGGACATGCTCTTGCCGGTCTCGCTCATCAGTGCAGCCACACGATCAGGCCGACGGCCCAGGCCAGCAGGGTGCAGGCCGCGGTCGCGATCAGCACCGCATACCCAGTGTAGGCGTAGTTCGGCTTGTCGAACCCGTAGCCGGCGTCCCAGGCGAGGTGCCGGATGCCGGAGCAGAGGTGGTAGAACAATGCCGCCGTCCACCCGAACAGGAGCACGAGGCCGATCGGCGAGGACACGAAGGCCTGCACGCCGGCGTAGGCGTCGGCGCCCAGCGCCGCCGCCACGATCCACCAGACCATCAGCAGGGTGCCGGCCGAGAGCGCCACGCCGGTGATGCGGTGGAAGATCGACAGCACGGAGGTGATCTGCGGGCGGTAGGCTTGCAGGTGCGGCGAGAGCGGCCGGTGGACGAGCCGTCCCTCGGAATTGCGCGCCACCATCAGCGCGTCACGTGTCTCGGCCAAGGCATGCTCCACTGATGCGGGCACGGCTCTGTGCGGTGCAGCAACGCTGGTTACGCCGAGGACATGGGCGGGTCAAACGGGGGTGAATCGGGCGAGGGCCGTGTTCCGGTCTGCCTCGATCCAAGATCGTCCGGCCGGATCACGGCCCGGTTCAAGGCCAGGCCCGCTACGCGGGGCGCTGCGCGCGCCTTGAGCCGGGCCGCGCCTCCGGCAAGGTCGCTGTGATCGAGGAAGACAGGGTTGTGCAGACCTGTGGCTTTATCCGATCCCGAGCCACGCTTCGTCCGGGTGGCCGGGGTCAATCGGGATAGGGGGGCATCTCGCGACGCCACCCCTCCCACACCACCGGGCATACGGGTCCGTACCGCGGCGGTTCGGC
>Ga0209656_10003122_pt1 | contig 10749 bp, 18 predicted proteins | sample BogFormECP12_OM2_FD_188239 | JGI IMG/M metagenome (GOLD analysis project Ga0209656, IMG submission 188239) | Bog forest soil microbial communities from Calvert Island, British Columbia, Canada - ECP12_OM2 (SPAdes) (version 2) | ecosystem: Environmental > Aquatic > Freshwater > Wetlands > Bog ... | reverse complement strand
GCGTGCACATCCAACCCGACACTCGTACGATAATTTCTCACTGGGGCCTCCCACATCTTGTGGCTCTACCGGCCAGGACCAACTTCCTGACGGCAACCCACGTTCACATGTGAGCGAGGCCCCAGCCGCCCACGTTCTTAGAAACGTTGTCCTTGAAGCTTTTGCGGGCGATGGGGTACGGCGGTAGGGAGGCGCTGTTAGAGCACACCGGCAAGTCGGGAGATAGCGGCTTGGACGGGCTGGTTCGGCAAGACGCACTTGGGCTTGACCTAGTGGGCGTCCAGGCCAAGCGGTACGCCAAGGAAAACACGGTGCTACGCCCTGAGATTCAAGCCTTCGTCGGTGCGCTCCAAGGTGCCCAAACGAATCGGGGTGTTTTCGTAACCACCGGACGATTCTCGGATGGGGCACGACAGTTCGCGGATAGCGTCGGCATGCGGCTGCGCCTCATTGACGGCAGAGAGTTAACCAAGCTAATGGTCCGGTACAACGTCGGCGTGCAGGTTCGCGAAACCTTTGAGTTGAAGCAAATCGACGAGGAAGAGTTTGAAGAGTGATCGCTAGGAACGGCATCGTCGGCGAACTGAGGCATGGGCGTCGTGCCCGCCGGGTGACGCTTGCTCAGGCTCCGGTCGTCGGCCCGTCATCCTTCGGGGTGGCGGGCCGATTTTGCATCGCCACGAATCACCGCGGGTGCGGGATCGTTGCTACGCTCTCCCCTGATTGCGGGGGAAGGGAAGCGCGCCAGTGGATCTAGGAACCGCGCTACTTGCGCTTCTCCTGTGTGGCGTGATTGCCGGGGTAATCGCCCATCGCAAACAACTCGGCTTCGGCAAGTTCCTCGTACTGGGCTTCTTGCTGGGCATATTCGGCATACTCTGGGCGGTCCTCGCCCCGCCAGGCGCGCCGGCCGGAATGCGCTCCGTCACGTGCCGCCGATGCAACGCCCGCCAGAACATCCCGATGTCCCAGAACGAGTTTCAGTGCTGGCAGTGCAAATTTGCGAATAGCGTCGGCCCGGCGATCGGCCCCGAAGACGGCCGGGAGTGGTTAAACAGGGTGAAGGGCGAATAGAAACACGCCCGCGGACTAGCGTTTTTGAATAGGCGAGAAAGGCCGGCGTTGAACCTCGAAACTGTGATCCTGACCTGGCTGTTCTGCGGGGCCGTTGCAGCCGCGATCGCGCACACCAAAAACCGCAGCGTCGGCGAAGGCTTCCTATGGGGGGCACTGCTGACCGTGATCGGGGTCATCGTCGTCCTCTGCTGGTCCCCAATATCGAAAACACCGCTTCCTCCCGGTACCCCACCGCCTCCGGGCACAGCGAAACGCGGTTGGTATCCCGACCCAACGGGCACAGGCAAGCAGAGATATTGGAACGGCAAGAGATGGAGTGATCTCCCGCCCCGCGACGTCAGCGCTCAGTAGCCGCGGCGGCAATAAGCTCTAATCATGCCAGCGGTCGGCGAGCTGGTGCGCTCGACGTCGGGCCAGTGGATGGTCAGGCCACCACTGCGTTGCCCGCGCGGCCACCCGCTGCGGCCGGGCCGGATGCTGGTCGGGTCGATCGCCGCAAATTTTGCCGGCGCCGGGAGAATTTGAGATTTTCGCCGTGAATTTGCTGGTAGGTAGATCATTTGATTGCTTGCACCTATTTGGTTCCGTTGACAATTCGATCGCGGATGGCGGCGGCGGTCGTGAGATGCCCTTCGGAGGAACTTAGGAATTCCCTAGCGTGCCGGGCCTCGGTCGCATCCTTGTCCTCGACTGCGGCGACGCAGAAGTGTGACGCGGTGTCGAAGTCGCTAACGCTAGCTTGCAGGGCGTCGGTGAGTTCTTTGTCGGGGGTAGGCATATGGCCCTGGAGGGCGTCTGCCGCGTCATGCGCCTGGTGGCAGTCTGCCGCGAGACCGGCGTAGTCCTGGCTAGCGGCGGCCATATCGGCCTTGCCCACGGCGATCCCCAAGTCTTGCATATGGTCGTTAGTGAGTTCGGCCCATGCGCGCACGGCCTGAGCGTGAGACGTTGTCGTGGCGGTGGTGCTACTGCTGGTGTGTGTTTGGGGTACGCAGCCAGCGGCGACAAGAACCAACGCTGCGCCCACAATGGCTTCCTTCATCACTGCTGGCCTCCTGACCTCTTTTCAATGCCATTGCTTCGACGGCTACGGCATGCCATGAGGGAAGGGCAGACACTTGGGCGGCATCGCCATGACCAATATCGTGAGCTGTGGACATCGGAAGTGGTGATGCTGCTCTCCATCCACGCAGAGGTAGTAGGCATTCGAATCGTTGGCATCCCGCACGTAGTTAATCCCCGCGATGTCAGGGCAGGTGATGTCAGTGTCCTGGGGAATGTGCGGCGGCTGCGCGTGCGCCACACCCGGACTTACAACGGTCACCCACCCGAGGCCGACAACGGCGGCCACCTGTTTGATCTTGGCGGACACGAACATTCCTGATCTTCCATGCCAGCACGGGTGTCTGGACAAGGGCCTTTCGGCCCCGGCGTGATCGCCTAACGTCACCTGTGACGCCCGAGGGACGGAGAAAACCCAGCCCGCAACCCTAGTCGGCCCGGCGGGCGGATCGTCGCGTGCTCAGCCTGTCTTGCGACAGCGTCGAGGCCTACTCGATGTAGGCGCGATCCGGTTCGATAGCGACGGGATCGTTGCCGTTCATTTCCGTTTTCTCCCAACAAATTAGCGTCAAGACCTCATCAAAACTGTTCCGCACATCGCCTATTCGGCGTGCCATAATGGCATGGGCGCCAACGGATTACGTTGCAGCGGATTCACCGTAGGTGCCGCGCTGATCGCCCTGCATCGTCCAAGGCGCTCAGCCCATCTTGGCCCTGATCGCGGCCGTCAACGCCGCATAGGCAGCCACCGCGGCCCGCGGGTCGTCCGCATCCCAGGCGAGTGTCCGCGACGTCCCGAGACCTTCGACCAGCTCGTCGAACTCGCGCTGCTCCAAATCGGCCACGTGCTCGTCGCGGATCTCGGTTAACGTGTCGTCCGCGCCCTTCAGCCACGCTTTGTGGGCGTCGGGGCCGGCGCCGAGGGGGCTGGCGTCGAACCGCTCAAAAGGCTGGCCGGCGTACTCCAACGCGTCGGCCAGCCGGGCGGAACTGACCACCACGTCGGCGCCGGCCTTCAAGAACTCCTCGTGCGGGTACCGGTGGCCGGGGATGCGCCAGCGCGCCATCCTGTCATCCCAACGCCGCAGCAGCATGTCGCGCAGCGGCGTGACGCCGCGGCGACTGGTCGGGGTTCCTGGCTTGGGAATCAGGCACCAGCTCCTCTCCAACGCTTATGGGCGCCCTGGCGTTGGGGGTTGATTCTGACGATGTCCTGCAACCCGTCGCCGGCGTCCGCGTCAGGCAACTTGATCCGCGCCAACGTCAAGTTGATCGCCAAATGCAAGGCGCGCCACTCGGAAATGAGCGGGTTAATGACATCTTGGCCTTGCGACCCGCGAACCATCTTCGGCGCATCCCGCAGTTCCTCGCGCAATTCGGCGGCCTTATCGGTCATTTCGGCCGCAGAATGCAACCAAAACTCCTCCGTGCTGGTAAGCACCATGGCGGCGTCGGCGACCTCGCGCACCACCCGGCGATACACGGCGCGGCCGTGCTCGCCGAGGTCACGCGGGATTTTCACCCGGTCAGCCATCTCCCATCTGATCTGAAAAACGAAACTTTCGGCGCCGAGCAGGCAGCCGGTCTGTTGCTATCGCAGCCCGGTGCCACAGGCGGCGAGCGGGTATCCCCGTACCCCTCCTGAAATCCCATCTCCCTGAGACCATTGATCTCATGCTCGAACGACGCCGTTCTTTCCAGGGATCGTCCAGATGCTCTGCCACGCCGCAGACCGTGTGGGCGGTCTGGACGAATGCGGCTGAGTGGCAGGGCGATGTGGTAGAGGCAGTGAAGATTGAAGGTGACTTCGTGGTGGGCGCAAAGTACACGACGAAGGTGAAGGGCTATCCGCCGCTGACGTCGACGGTCATCCGTATAGACCCGCTGCGTGCGTGGATAGCAGTCGCCAACCGCCCAGGGGTGACCTTGACCATGGAGCATGTGATTGAACCAGCCGATCTCGGCACATTGGTGGTGGAGCGCGTAATCATGAGTGGCCCAGCGGCTGGCCTCTATGCCGGACTGCTTGGGAAGCGCCTGGAATCGCTGCTGGGCGTCACTAGTGCGCATGTTGCGCGGCTGGCGGAGGCGCACCCGTCCACCTGAAGGACAGCCGCCGGGGGTGTACCAGTCGACTCGGCCGCACGTCGCGCACCAGCGCATCACAACGCGCGGCTGACCGCGTGGGCGTCGAGGCATGTGTGGATTCCTCTCGGTGGGTGCCGACCGGGTGCGCGGCTTCGGATCGTCAGGTCTCACCGGCGCGCACACCGGCCGGCAGTCGCCGCGGGAGCAGGGAACTTCCCGCGGCGAGTCTGGTTAGTCCGACCCGTCCGCGGCAGTGGCGGTGCGGGCCTGCTCGACGGCCGCTGAAACCTTTTGGCTGGCTTCGGATTCGATCTCGGCGGCGTGCTGGGAGCCGGCGCGGCGGGTGCGCTCGGTCGCGACCTGTTCGAGGTATTGGCCCCAGGTGAGCCGTTCATAGAGGCTGTCGCAGTGAATCACGTGCGCCTGGTCGGCGCCGACATGGTTGCGCCCAAGCGGGGCAATAGTGTTGATGCGGTGGGCGTGGTTGCGCAGTGCGCCGGCCTTCGCGTCGGACTCCTTGAACGCCAGGAAAGCGGTGAACAACTTGTTCAAGTCGACCTGAGGGGCGTAGGCCAGATCGTCCAGACGCCGGTGGGCGTCGTCGCGCTCATCGCGGTACCGGGTGGCGCGTGGGCCGGCCGCATCGGTGAAGTGTTCGAGCTGAACTCGGTGGCGTTCAGCGTTTTCCGCGTCTTTGATCGCGTCGAGTTTGGCGCGGTGTCGGGCGGCGTCAGCTTCGGCTGCAGCGTACTGCTCGGCGATCTGCTCGGGTGTGGTTGTCGTGGTTGCCATTTTCGGTTTCTCCTTGTCAGTGAATGCGGGGCTGGGTGCTGTCGGGGGTGATTGTGAATCCGCGCGGTGGTGGCTGCGTCGGTTCCTGCGGTGGCTGCCATGCGGGGCCGCGGGCCGCGGGCCGCGGGCCGCGGCTGCGGCGGCCATCGACCCAATGACGCCGTTGTGGTCGCGGGGTGTGTCCCACATCTGTTGGGCCTTAGTGGCGATCGCCCGGCGAGTACTCGCGGCGTCGGTGGGTGGCCGTAGCGCCGTGAGTTTGGCGAAGTCCTCGTTTGACATCGCTGCGACGTGTTGCTCGACCGCGGCCCTGAATAGGGGGCCGAATTCGTTATCATCGGCCATTTTTGGCCCCTGCGTACTGGATCACTTTGTCCTCTCTGAACAGATAACCGATGCCGTCGACTTTCCAGCCACCGAGATCGGCGTGCCGACGGTGTACGGTGCGCTTGGACCAGCCGATCAGCTCGGCGACCCGTGCTGTACCAATCACATTCAATTGTCTACGGTCACTGTCGTTTTCGTCGTCTCCCTGACGCGATCGCGTCAGCGAGCGGACCTCGTTGTCGAGGCGCTCATAGTGGGCGGAAATCTCGGCCGAGACGGGCTTGCCCGCGCGGTCGTGAAACTGCACCATCACCCGCGCGCAGCGGTGCGCGGTGCGCACTTCGGCGGCCGTCAAGGTGAAACGCGCGTCGGCGGTCACCTTCTGGTCATCGTGTCGGTTCCCTTCGGGTTGGGGTTGTTGGGGCGTATCTGCCCTTCTGCCCATGCCCGGTGCCCACTGGGGGGTCTCTATAGACCCCCCCAAGTGGATGGGCATGCCCATCGGTAGGTGGGCATTGGTGGGCATGGTGGGCAACTTATTTGCCGCCTTTCACGTAGAACGGGCGCTGATCTGTGCCGGTGTTGACCAGCGCACCGGATTCCAGCAGGTCACCGAGTGCCCGGTAGTAGGTTGTATTCGCTATCGCGGCATCGATTGCGGCGGTGCGGAACTCGGCTTTGGTTGCCCCGGTGTGGGCAAATTGGTGGTGAAAGATGCCCATGAGCTTGTCCGCTCGGTCAGTTTGCCCACCCCACCGGTGGGCAGATATCACGCCCGATCCGGTGCCCTCGATCAGATCGAGCCGCAGTTCGTGACGGTCGATCCCAGACCGTGACCATTCAACTCCGGCGCGACAGAAGCAAAGTCGGGAAGATGTACTCCACGCCGGAGGACTTTCGGCCACTCGTGCCAACATCCACCAGGGTTTAGCGTGCGGCAGATGGACATGCCGATAGAGACAATTAGCGTACGTGACGCTGACCATCGCTGCCCGATCTGCGGAGGCGAAACGGAGCTGGTTTCGCTGGGTTTAACGCATTGGGACGGTGAGAAGCATCAGGTGGAGGTTACGTCCAAGCGGCGGCGGTGTGCTGTCCTGGATTGCCACGGGCACAGCGGCCTAGACGAGCCTGCCGACGGTTAGTCGTTGTCTGAATTTCGGCCCGCCACACACCTGACATGCGACACGAAGGTGGTTGGCGGATAACGCCGCCGACGGGCTAACGCTACGACAAACGCTACCGGAGTACAGCGAATGAGTCGCGAGCCGTCGACGGCGTAAGGCCGTTAGGCGAACAAATCGGTGACCATTGCCACCTGATCTTCTGCGAAGGTCGTCCTACGGTCATGCGTGAAGCTGCCAATACGACAGAAACGGGGAAACGAAATGTCCGGCTCCGAAACTCATCGTGGCATTTTGGTCGGCGTCGACCGATCAGCGTCGTCAATGGCGGCGGTCGACTGGGCGGCTCGCGATGCTGCGATGCGCAATGTTCCGCTAACACTCATGCACGTCGTCGCACCGGTCGTGCCGGCGGTTGCGCCGTGGCCGGAGATTCCGATTCCTCAAGACTATTTCGAGTGGCAGGACGACAAAGCGAGGCGAATTCTCGAAGACGCGCGCAGGGCGGTCGCCGACAGCACCCCCACCTGGCGGCACACCGCCATCAGCCCGCCGTTCGTGTAAAGCGTGGTGGTACATGGCCCGACCGTTTCCACGCTCGTCAATGAGTCCAAGCGTGCCGACATGATGGTCGTAGGATGCCGGGGCGACGGCGCGTTTTGCCGGGTCGGGTTCGGCTCGGTCAGCACCGGCCTTGTGAACCATGCGCATTGCCCGGTCGCGGTCGTCCATAATGAGGCCCCGCCGCCCGCGCAGGCACCGGTGCTGGTGGGAATCGACGGTTCGCCCGCATCGGAACTGGCGACGGAGATCGCCTTTGACGAGGCCTTCCGCCGGGGTGTGGACTTGGTGGCACTGCATGCGTGGTCGGATGTCAGCATGCCGGAAATGCCAGGTCTGGATCTCGCGACGATGGAAGTGCAGGCACAAGAGGCGCTGGCCGAGTGGCTCGCCCGATGGCAGGAGCGCTACCCCGATGTCACGGTGCAACGTGTGGTGGTGTGCGATCAGCCGGCTCGTCAACTTGTCGAGCACTCGGAGTCCGCACAACTCGTCGTCGTCGGCAGTAACGGTCGCGGCGGATTCGCCGGCATGCTGCTGGGCTCGGTGAGCACGGCCGTCGCGCATGCGGCGCCGACGGTGGTGATCGTCGCCCGCGAGTCATAGCGGCGCAACCAAACCAAGGGTGATCGCTGACTCGCGACGCCCTTCGCGCAGCCCAATCACATGAACACCATCGACACGATGAGGAGGCGAGATGAAGTCGATCGCGGCGACCGTTGACATATCCCTTCGCCCTGAGGACGTGTTCTGGTACGTGACGGACGCGTCACGTTTCCCCGAGTGGCAGGGCAATGTTGTCTCGGCACATTGGGAAGGCAACACCCCGGTTAGAGTCGGCTCCCTGGCCGCCGTCACCCGGCGCGTCGGTCCCCGGACATTGTCGACCACCGAGGAGATAACCGAACTCAGTCCTCCGAAGTCCTGGAAGGTGCGAGGGGTCGGCGGCCCGACTACGGCAATCGCCAAAGGCACGATTGAGCCGCTCGATGACGGGGCGCGGTCTCGCGTCACGATTGCCTTCGAGTTCGAGGCGCACGGCGTCGGAAAGCTCCTCCTTCCACTGGTCGTCCGCCCCCAGGTGCGTATGCGGCTACCCAAGCACTTGGAAAAGCTGAAGGAGCTGCTCGAGCAAGCCCTGGACAGTTAGCCGTTGTGAGTGTGAACAACCAACTCCCGACCGTGAGGTATGCGTACGGATGTCGCACGAGCAGCCAGATCTGAGCGCAGCGCAGCGCCAGCACTGGCAAGACACCTACCGGGCGCACCCCGATATGTATGGCTCTGCGCCGTCGGCGCCAGCGGTGTACGCGGCGCAGGTGTTCAAGGCCGCCAGTGCCGAGCTGGTCTTAGAGTTAGCGGCCGGTCACGGCCGGGATGCCCTGTATTTCGCCGAGCAGGGCTTCAGGGGTGGTGGCCACCGACTTCAGTGCTGTTGCGGTCGACCAAATCCGCCGAGCCGCCCAAGCTCAAGGCGTGGCCGCGCAGGTCTCGGCGACAGTGCACGATCTGCGCGAACCCCTGCCTCTCGAGTGCGGAGCAGTCGATGCGGTATTCGCGCACATGGCATTGTGTATGGCCCTGTCGACCAAGGAAATCCACGCCATCGTGAATGAGGTTCGGCGAGTGCTGCGGCCAGGCGGAACGTTCATCTACACCGTTCGGCACACCGGCGACACCCACTACAAGTTCACCCGCCAAGCGAGCAGCTGTCAATAGCGCATGACCGTGCGTTGTGCGCCGTGCGCGGGTGGGGAATGTCGGAGTCAATAGCGCATGACCGTGCGTTGTGCGCCGTGCGCGGGTGGGGAATGTCGGAGTGATGCAACCATGAATCTCGACGTGAGATCAGCGATAGATACTTACTGCGCCTCTACGATCCATTCGCGGGCTTTGCTGGCTTCATCCATCGGAAATACACGCCACTCCCCAGGAACCAAGAGGCCGAAGAATTTCGTCGCCCAAATCATCCATTGCACGTCAGTGACAATCGCGCCGCGTTGCCAGTGGAACCAGGTACTGAAGCTGACCTTCCAATCCTCCCAGATTGCATCGGGTTCGACGCCGACATAATCGGGCGAGACCTCGCAGTACATCCGCAGCTTATCGTGCCGAGTGAGTTTGTCTTCAACGTCACGCAGCACCGTTTCATAGTCGGCCTTCGTCAGGCGCTCATGGCACGCATACGCTGTGACGTTGTCGGGAAAGTCCTTCAGCACCTCGATCACGATGACCTCCTGAACGACGTGAAATCCCCTGCTCGGCATGGTCTCCTCGCCGGGCGCCCCGGCGTAGAGGCCAAAGTCACGAAAGCCCGCAGACCTAGGATGTTGCCCGCGCCGAGCGCAGTGAGCGCCGCCCGCCGCGTCAACCTAGCCATCATGATTAGCGGTGTTCATGCAGCATCAAAACCCAGCCGCCCCAACCCCATCCGTCGCCCCACCAGCCGTCGTACATCATCGGCGCATCCCTCCGAGACACGTTCTCATGCAACAACAAAATAAGGTTGCCGCCCTCTTGGCATCCGTAGGCAAGTTGACTAGATACGCGCTGCACTTTCCAGGGCCGATAGTCCCTACCCCGGTGGGGTATGTGTGTGGCATCGTTCGGAACATGACGCAAACTCCTGAATCCCGGGCCGTACCGCCCACCGTGACTGGGCAATCCGGGAACGACTATGGATACGGCGCGCCTGGTCGTCTAGGCCAAGTGGCGGCGTGGGTGGTCATCGTCGCCGGTGTCGTGTTCGTCGTCACGGTGATCTTCTTCTCGGGGCTCCTCTTGGGATGGTCCTCAGGTGCCGACCATGGCTGGCACCGGGGTTACCACGGTGGCCGTGACGGTACGTGCCCAATGATGGGACCCGGCGGAATGATGGGACCCGGCGGAATGATGGGACCCGGCGGAATGATGGGACCCGGCGGAATGGGTCCAGGTGGACCGATGGGTCCTCAGCAATCGCCTACGACGACGACACCGACCACGCCGCACCCCTAGCGCGTAGCAAGTGGAAGAGTTCCTCGATCCGACGCTGTATTCGCTGCATCCTCACACCGAGGCCTTTAGGCCCTAACTACCGACGCGGCGCGCCGACCGTTAGGAGGAACGGTTCCGCCGACTTCTGGAGCCCAGGGCGTGCCCAGACGGAAACGAGTAGCCGTCGACCGCCATCACCGCGTAGGGCAGGGGTGGACGTTGGCGAGCCACCTCGAGTTTCACTACGGTCACGGCCAAAGCGAATCCTGCCAGCCCGATTGCGACAGTCGCGACCGGCAACCAACTACGGCTCCGCCACGCCACCGCCGCGCACACGATTACAGCCACCGCGGCCGCTGAAACCGGGCTGCCCACCATGCTCAGCGTCCGCATCATGGTGGTCAGTAAGGGCTCGCGGTGGGCGGCCAACCACGCCACAATGGGCCGGTCTACCAAGGCGATTCCGTCGTATTCCCGGACACTGTCGGACACGTAGGCTAACAGCGCGGACAGGCCGCACAGAGTTATCAGGCCGATGGTCAACACGGCCAGCGCTGCCCCGCCGAATAGCCTCGTTGCCCAGCGTATTCCTCGCTGCGCGAGGTCGCTCAGATGCCTGGTCAGCAACCGCTGAACTGGCTCTTCGTAATTCAGAGTGCATTGACAAGTTGGTGGAGTGCTCCGCTGTGCAGTAGTGAGCGCCAGCGGTAGTGGGTGAGGTTGCGGAATCCGAGGGCGTTGC
>Ga0209656_10003121_pt1 | contig 10750 bp, 7 predicted proteins | sample BogFormECP12_OM2_FD_188239 | JGI IMG/M metagenome (GOLD analysis project Ga0209656, IMG submission 188239) | Bog forest soil microbial communities from Calvert Island, British Columbia, Canada - ECP12_OM2 (SPAdes) (version 2) | ecosystem: Environmental > Aquatic > Freshwater > Wetlands > Bog ... | reverse complement strand
TCCAGAATGCTGACGTCGTCGGGCAGCCGCAGCCCGAGGCGCCTGGCCTGCGCGACCACCTCATCGGGGACGCCGAGCAGCAGGCAGCGGGCGATGCCTCGGTCGGCGCACGCGACCGCGGCGCGCAGGGTACGGGGTTCGGTCCCTTCCGGCAGGACGATGAGCGCGTCAGCCGCTCGGGCTTGCTCTACCACCTGGTAACGGAAGGCGGCGGGGGTGAGCCGGCGGGGCCGGCCCGGGCTGGCCAGGGACTGCAGCCAGGACGCATTCAGCGCATCGGCGACGTTGTTGGTCACGCCCTCGACCCGCTCTACGTCGTCGGCCGGCAGCCCCGGGTCCAGGTCTCGCACCCGGGTCGCGGTCTGGTAGCTGTCGGGCCCGACGAGCAGGACGGGCATGCCGGCGAAGGCGGTCCGGATGAGTCGCCAGATCTGCGGATCGGGCCGGATACCCGCGCTGAGCAGCAGGGCGGCCAGCCGGGTCCCGTCCTGCGCAGCCAGGCAGGCGGCCATGACCACCTCATGTCGGTCGCCGGGCACCACGATCAGCCCGCCGTCGTCAAGGACCCGGACGCCGCCCGGGATACCCTGGGCGAACACCGCCACGTCCTTGATCCGCCGGGACAGGTCGCCCTCGTGCAGGATCTCGGGGTTCAGCTCGCGGACCATGTCAGCGACCCGCGGCCAGGTCAGCTCAGGCCGGTGCGGCACCGCGGCGATCAGCTGGAGGTGGTGCCGATCCAGTGCGGTCCGCAGGGCGGCGGTCTCCGGGCCGGCCGCGGGGGGCAGAGTCTTGAGAACCAGCGAGGGACGGGCCGCGGGCAGGCCGTGGACCACGCAGCCGACCACGCGGGCCGTATCGCCCAAGGTGTATCCGCTGGCCGCGATGGCGAATTGCTCGGCCAGGCCCTCAACGCCATCCGGCTCCGCAGGCCAGTTGCCGACCAGCAGGACGTCGGCGTCGAGGGCGCGGGCCAGCGCCTGGTTGAGGGCGCTGGCGTACAGCCTGGACGGCCCCGGCTTGAGCCCCTCGACCACGACGACATCGGACCGGTTGTAGATCGGCGCCGAGGCTGCGACGATCTTCTCCAGGACGACGTCGAGCCCGCCCTCGCCCAGCTGCCGCTCCAGTTCGGCGGTGCTGAGGGGTTCCGGCGGCCGCAGCGTGGTGACCGCCGCTACCAGCGCGGCTGAGCGGTCGGGGGCACCGTCGGCGCGGGGCTGGGCCACCGGCTTGACGTAGTCCACCCGGATGCCGCTGCGGTCGAGCGCGCGCAGCAGGCCGAGGCAGGTCCGGGCTAGGCCGACGTCCTCATCGGCGGGCGCGACGAGCAGGCTCCTGGCCATGACGTTACCTCCTGGCTGGGGCTTGGGCTGGGGCTGAGGCTTGGGCTTCGGCTGGGGCTTGGGCCGCCGGCCGGGCGGCGATGAGGTGGGCGGTGTCGCGGGCGATCATCAGCTCTTCGTCAGTCGGCACCACGAGCGCCCGGACCGGGCTGGGATGGCTGATCCGCCCCCCAGTAGACCGGCCGTGCGCGGCGTTGGCCTCGGGGTCCTCGGCCAGGCCGAGGAACCCCAGCCGGCCCAGGACCAGGCCACGGACGACCGGGCTGTTCTCCCCGATGCCGCCGGTGAAGACCAGCGCGTCGAGCCGTTCCAGGTCGATGACCAGCCCGGCGATCGCCTTGGCCAGCCGGTGCACGAAGACCTCCAGGGCGAGCCGGGCCCGCTTGTCTCCGCGCTCGGCCGCGGCCTCGACGGCCCGCATGTCGTTGCCGACACCGGACAGCCCCAGCAGGCCGCTCTGGGTGTTCAGTACCTGGGTAAGCTCCGCGGAGGTCTGCCCGCACTGGCTGGCCAGGTAGCCGAAGACACCGGGATCGACATCACCGGAGCGGGTGCCCATGACCAGCCCTTCCATGGGAGTCAGTCCCATCGTGGTGTCCACCGACACGCCGTCCCGGATCGCCGCGGCGCTGCAGCCGTTGCCAAGATGGGCGGTGACCAGGCGCAGTTCGGCGGGCGGCTTTTTGAGCAGAGCCGCCGCCTGTTCGCTGACGAAACGGTGGCTGGTGCCGTGGAACCCGTAACGCCGCACTCCGTACCGGGTGTACCACTCCTCGGGCACCGCGTAGCGGTAGGCGAGGGCCGGCATGGTCTGGTGGAACGCGGTGTCGAACACGGCTACCTGCGGGAGTTCGGGCCGGATAGCGCTGATCGCCTCGATGCCGGCCAGGTTCGCCGGGTTGTGCAGCGGCGCCAGCCGAGCGAACTCGCGGATCGCGGCGATGACCGCGTCGTCCACCACCGTCGAGGCGCTGAACCGGTCGCCCCCGTGCACGACCCGGTGGCCGACGCCGATGAGACGGGCCGACCCGGCGCCCTGCGCTCCGGCGCCCCGCGCTCCGGCGCCCTGCGCTCTGGCGTCGGCATGGGCATGGGCGTCGGGGTGGGTGTCGACGTGTGGGTCGGCGTCGGCTACGCGGTCGAGAATGCGGGAGATGACGGCCTGGTAGCTGCCGTCCGGGAGCGGCTCGGAGACGGCGTCGCCTGGATACCGGCGGATCCGCAGCACTGCCTGCGGGGTGCCGACCTGCTCGGCCAGCCCGCCCAGCACGCGCTCGCCGGTGTCCGGGGTGAGCAGCGCGAACTTGACCGATGAGCTACCCGAGTTGAGGACCAGGACCAGGCCACCTGAGCCTGCCGCGCCTTCGGAGCCTGCCATGCCGGGGATGCTACCGGTCATCAGGATCGCGGCGTGGAGACCCCGGCCTTCAGGCCGGGGAGGAAACGCCGCGTCACCTCCCCGGAAATGTCAGTACTGTCCGATAGTGTGTTCGCATGTCCCGGTACCGGCTGCTCCCCACCCCCGCCCAAGAAGCGGTGCTGCGGGACCACTGCGGGCACGCCCGGTACGTCTGGAACCTCGCCGTCGAACAGCACTCCCACTGGCGTCCGGGCCGGGCGGGCGCGCCGGGCTACCTGGAGCAGTGCCGGCAGCTCACCCGGGCGCGAGCCGAGTACCCGTGGCTGGCCGCCGGTTCCCAGACGGTGCAGCAGCAGGCGCTGCGGGACTTCGCCCAGGCGATGACGGCGTTCTTCGACCCGGGCAACCCGGCCGGGCGGCCGTCGTGGCGCAAGGCCGGGCGGGACGAGGGATTCCGCATTGTCGGGCAACGCGGGCGCCAGTGGGAGGTGCGCCGGGTGTCCCGTAAGGTCGGCCAGGTCTGGGTGCCCAAAGCCGGATGGATACGGTTCCGCTGGTCCCGCGCGGTGCCGCCGGGCGCGAAGTCCTACCGGGTCACGATGGACCGCGCGGGCCGCTGGCATGTCGCCTTCGCGGTGATCCCCGATCCGGTGCCGGCACTGGGTAACGGCCAGGTGGTGGGCATCGACCGGGGCGTGGCGGTCTCCGCGGCCCTGTCCACCGGCGAGCTGCTGCGCTGCCCCGCCCTGACCGCGCGGGAGCGGATCAGGCTGCGGCGAATGCAGCGCAGGCTGGCCCGCGCCAGGCGGGGCTCGAACCGCCGCGGCCGGGTAAGGCACGCGATCGCCCGGCTGCGGGCCCGGGAGACGGACCGGCGTAAGGACTGGGCCGAGAAGGTGTCCACGGACATCGCGCGCCGGTTCGACGTGATCCGCGTCGAGGACCTGCGAATCGGTAACATGACCCGATCCGCGAAAGGCACCCGGGAGAACCCGGGCCGGAACGTCCGCGCCAAGGCCGGGCTGAACCGGGGCATCCTGGGGTCGGGGTGGGGGCTGCTGGTGCGCCGGCTGGAGGACAAGGCGTCCGGCCGGGTGGAGAAGGTCAAGCCGCATTACACGAGCCAGCGGTGCTCGGCGTGCGGGCAGGTGGACCGGGACTCGCGTGAGAGTCAAGCCGTGTTCCGGTGCACCGCCTGCGGTTTCGCCTGCCACGCGGACGTGAACGCGGCCATCAACATCGCGGCGGGGCACGCCGTGACTGCGCGGGGAGGCGACGGGATTGCCCGGCCCGTGAACCGCGAACCTCACCTGCTGCTCCAATCGGCGTAGTAGCTGGAATCCCCCGCCTTCAGGCGAGGGAGGATGTCAATGGTTACGCTCCGGGGGTAGGCCAGGTGTGCACGGGCTGGCCGGTAGCCGCACAGGCGAGGTACCGGTCGAGCATCACCGTGAGGGCCTGTTCGCGGGACCGGCCGGGTTCGGCGGCCGCCAGCACGGCGCGCTGCCACGCCGCCCCGGTCTGCCCGGTGGCCACCCGCGCCCCGATCACGCCGAGCAGGCGGTCCGCCTCCGCCTCCGCCACCCCGGCGCGCACCAGGCCGTGACGTGCGGCCGGCAGGAGTTCGGGCACTAGGACGGCGGCGGGCACCGTCCTGACCTGGTGCGGCCCGGACGGCCAGGTCAGCTCGGCGGCCAGGCCGTACTGCGCCGCGCGGTAGAACCCGTGATCGGCGCGCTCGAACGGCAGCCCGTAGGTCCACCGCTGGTCCTGTTCGGCGAGCCATAGCGTGAGTCCGATCAGGAAGGCCGCGTTGGCCAGCATGTCGGTCACCGTCGGCCCGGCGGGCAGGGCCCGCATCTCGATCCGGAGGTGACCGTCGGCCGCGGGGTCATAGATGGCCCGGTTCCAGCGCCAGACCGTGCCCTGGTGCAGCCTGAGCTCATCCAGCCGGGGCGGGTCGCCGACCTGGAAGCCGGCCTCGGGATCGGCCGCCTCGGGATCGGCCGCCTCGGGATCGGCCGCCTCGGGGGCGCTGACGAAGGGCAGCAGCGGCTGGTGCAGCCGGACGCTCTCGGTGAATAGCTCGAGCGCTCCGTCGCGCAGCCAGCCGGTGCCGAGCGTGGTGCGCGGTGGTCGGCGTTTCGGCCCGCGGCTGTCGCGATCCTCGACCGACTGCTTGAACAGGGCGACCCTGGTCTCCTCCCAGAGCCGGTGGCCGAGGAACGTGGGCGAGTTGCCGGCCACCGCGAGGGCTGGCGCCGTCGCCAGCTGCACCGCGTTGTAGACGCGGGTGAAGTCGCCCGGAGCGACCCGCAGGTGCACCTGGAACGAGCAGTTCGCCCCTTCGAACGCAATATCCTCACAGGTCAGCTCGAGCGGTTCGGCACCGGAGATCTTTATCTGGAGCGGGCCCTGGCGGAGCCGCCGCAAGCCGCGGTCCAGCGCCCGGTAGCGGGCCGTGCTGGTCACCGCGTCGGCGCTGAGGTGCGCCTGGCTCAGCGTGGGCAGCACGCCGATCAGCGCGATCCGGCCGTGGTGCGCCCGCGCCGCGGCACCGACCCGGCCCAGCAGCACGCCGAGCTCGTCGGCCAGCGCGGTGAACGGGCGGCCGGCCAGCGGCGCGGGTGAGCAGTTCAGCTCCAGGTCGAAGCGGTTGAGCTCAACGGCGACGCGGGGGTCGGCGGCCAGGGCGCGGACGGCCTGGTTCAGCGGCAGCGGCCGGGCCACGCCGTCGACTAGGAACAGCTCGAGCTCGGCGCCGATCGTGACCGGGCCCGCCCCGAAGCCGGGCCGGCTGAGCAGCTGCCCAAGGTCGGACAGGCAGTGCTCGAGCCGTTCGGCGAAACGAACGTAATCGCGCTCGCTGAATTTCTCCCTGGTGATCTCCGTTCCCATGGCCGGACCTCCGCCTCACCCCGGCGCGGGGATCCGCCGGCCCGTCAGCACCGCGGGCAGGATCCGGACGTAGTGGTTCCTGGCTCCGGGCCCCCACACCCGCAGCGGCAGCTCGCGCAGCCGGGCGAGCTCGGCCCGGTCGGTCACCTCGGTGATCTCGCCGCGTACGATCACGCTCCAGCCGGTGTGCGCGGCCAGGTCGGTTCCGTCCACTTCGAAGCAGACCCGGCTGCCCCGCCTCGCGGCGTGCAGCTTGGCGCCCGCCTCGGTGCGGAACACCACAGTGTGCCGGTCGAGCACGAAGTTGACCGGAAACACGACCGGCCCGCGGTCATCGGTGATGCCCACCCGGCCGAGATGCTCGTTCGCCAGCAGCTCGAAGCACTCCGATCTGGTCAGCTCCTGGACTCGGCCGAGCCGTGGTTCAGCCGCGGCCGAGGTCGGCATGATCCCCACCGGATGCGAACAGGACGTCCCCGGGATCACGCCGTACGCTGACCGCCATCTGGGTGACCACACCGATCCTGAGCACGAGGTGCGGGTAGGCGCCGTCGCTGAGCTGGGTCCTGATGAACTCGCGCAGCCAGGGCAGCTCGAGCGGCTGGCTGTGGAGCGCCACCGCCGCCCCGCTGGCGCTGGCGGTGAGCATGATCCGCTGCAGGGCCTGCCCGGCGTTCACCCAGTCCGCCGGGCGGTCGGCGGCCGTGGTGAGCAGCCCGGCCACGCCAGCCGCCCGGATCGATGTGGCCGGACTGAGTGGCGGCATCCCCCAGCCGTGGCCGCGGGCGAAATCCCGCCCGGGGAAGTCCGGGTCGGTGTGTTCGGCCCGCGCCGGGTAGGAGGTAGCGGGCACTCCGTCGCGGCAAGCGCAGCCCGGCGCGGGCGTCCACCGGGCGAGTTCACGCAGGCGCTCGCCGTCTTGCCGCAATTGGCGTTCCGCCGTTTCCACGGCGGCCGCGAGCGCGGCCCGCCGTCCGTCATCCGCCACGATGCGCAGCGCCGCCCCGTCTCGTGCGGCACCGCTGCGCAGCGCGGCGAGCAGGTCCGGCGGCAACGGCTCCGGGTCGAACGCCCCGCGGTGCGTCCGGCGCCTGCGGATCTGGCTGAACAGCCGCCGCTCGAATTCGTCGCTGGCGGCGCGCTCCCGCCAGGTCACCCGCGCCACCAGCGTCGGCTGCGTCGGGTCGGGCAGCACGGAGGTCTCGGGGACGTAGCCCATCGACCGCAGGGTGAGGCGGAGGTTGAACAGCGCGGCGCCGCAGCTGATCATCAGCTCGCGGCCGTCCGGATCGGCCACGGCCAGGCTGCGGCCGGTGTCGGCGTGCAGGCTGAGCTGCTGGCTGTCCTGCTCTGAAGCGTGCTGGCCGACGGGCCGGCTGCCCGGCTCGCGGCCGGTGACGAACCGCCAGGGCTGGGTGTTGTTTACCGAGGGCGCCCAGACTGCTTCCGCCACGATGCAGCGGGCGATCTGCTCGGCGGTCATCGGCTCGCTCATGGTGCCAGCACACTCCGCTCGGTAGGGAAAGTGCAGGTGCCAAGGTCCGTAGCGAGCGGGACCTTCGGTCCTGGGGCTGCTGGCGCAGGCGGGCCGGCCGCGCGATAGCTACGATGTCCGAGGCCGGGTCGTTAGACCGGTGCGGTAGCTTATTTGTTCTGAAGTTACGAAAAAACCGTAGCAACCAAACGGGTCCCGCGCTCGTTTCTGTAGTGCGAGCCGCGCATCTGTGACGCTTTGATCAACTAACGGTCTGGATAGTAAATGTCACTTTCTGGCGTAAATCCGGACATCGATGACGTCCTCGTGCCAGCCCGGCCGGGCCCGGCCGGCACCGGCAGGCGCTGGTCTGTTCCGCAACCCCCGCGGCTCTCGCTGCCGGTGACCGGGATGCTGACCTTCGCGGGGATCCGGGTCCTCGGCGTGGCGGTCACGATCTTTCTACTCGGGCACGGTAAATACCAGCTTCGGCATTGGTCCCTGATCCGGTGGATGAAATCGTCCGACGGCGGCCACTACTGGGCCATCGCCGCGCACGGTTATACCTATCCGGCCGGGCAATTGGCCCACGCCTCGGTATTCTCCTGGTTCCCCGGGTATCCCGCGGTCATCGACTCCATCGCCTGGCTGCCTGGCGTCACCATCGTCGCGGCGGGTCTGGTGGTGGTGGCCGTCGCCGGACTGGCGGCGGCGTGGGGGCTCACCGCGCTGGGCATGAAGCTGACCGGGGACCCGCGGATCAGCCTGCTCATGGTGGCGATCTGGGCCGTGGCGCCAAGCTCGACGGTGTTGTCCATGATGTACGCCGAGGCGCTGTTCTGCGCCCTGGCCATCTGGGCCCTGGTCGCCCTGATCAGCCGGCGGTGGCTGACTGCCGGACTGCTCACCCTCGCGGCCGGCACGGTGCGCAGCACCGCCCTGGCGCTCGTCCTGACCATCTGCGCCGCGGCACTGCTCGCGGTGGTCCAGGCGGTGCGGGCGCGCCAGCCCTTCGCCCAGTGGTGGCGGGCGCCGGCCGCAGTTCTGCTGGCTCCGCTGGGGCTGCTGGGTTACCTGGGATACGTGGCGGTGGCGACGCACCGGCTTGACGGGTGGTTCTGGGTCGAGAAGCACACCTGTCACATGGTTTTCGACTGGGGGACGAGCACGTTCCGCGTGGTCAAGGGCACGCTGCTCGGCACGCCTTCGGTAGCCGCGGTCCTGGTGGTGGGGGCGCTGTGCGCGGCGGTGCTGCTCACGCTGTGGAGCCTGACCGAGCGCATCCCCATCTACCTGCACGTCTACACGATCGTGGTGGTCTTCCTGGCCCTCACCACCAGCGCCAACTGGATCAGTTCCAAGCCGCGCTTCATGCTGCCCGCCGTTCTGCTAGCCCTCCCTCTGGCCCGGCTGCTGGCCCCGCTGCGGACTTCGGTGCTGGTGCCGCTCATCGGCGTCCTGGCCGTCGCGACGACCTGGTTCGGCCTGTACCTGACGGTCATCGCCCGGTGGACGCCCTGAGCGACCCGGCCGGAAAGTTACGAATCTTTTTTGGCAAATCACCCATCCGGTTGCCCGTCGGCCGCGAAACAACGGCGTGATAAGCGATCCGGGGACCGATGAGGGTCATGGGGTCCGAGCCGAGCCGGGCACCTCGTGCTCGCGCCCTGACCACTTAGCGCATCACCGGTTCGCCAGCCACCGAATGCCGGGCATAGCGGCCGCGTGGTCGCTATGCCCGACCGGAAATACTCTAAGTGATCTATAGATCACTCTCAGTTCGCACCCTCTGGCGTGGCCCTCGTCCCGGGCGATGCGCGCGCCAACCCAGCCACCCAAGGTCAGCCAGCCCAAAGGCCTGCCACTTAAAGGCCTGCCACCCAAAGGCCTGCCACCCAAAGGTCAGCCACCCAAAGGTCAGCCACCGAAAGGATCGTCATGCCCAGTCAGGATGCGAAGCGTGCGTCAGATCCGGGATCCGCTGGGTCTCCGGGCTCTCCGGGGCGCCGCCTGTCCCGGCGTTCCCTGCTTCAGGGGGCCGCGACCGCCGGCGCCGCGGGTCTGGCCGTCACCGCTATAGGTGCGGCCGCAAGCCCGGCCCTGGCCGCCACCAGCCAGCCGTCGACACCGGACCAGTCGCAAGGCCACGGCGAGGCCAGCACGCACGCCGGCCCGATCATGGTGCACGTCCGGGACGCCAAGTCAGGCGACATCGAGGTGTTCTCCGGAACCAGCCAGACCCGGCTGCGCGACCAGGACCTGGCCGCCCGGATCGCCCGGGCGATGGGCTAAGCCCCCGAGCCAGTCCTGAGGCAGCTTCGAGTTAGTCCCAGCCAGTTTCGAGTCAGTCCCGAGCCAGTTTCGAGTCAGTTTCGAGCCAGTTTCGAGTCAGTTTCGAGCCAGTGAGGTAAGTGAATGTCATCGCATCGCGAGGCGCCGGAGATCTCCAAGGACCCGGTAGCCGACAGCACCGACGTGTACGCGTTCGTGAGCCCGGATAAGCCAGACACGGTCACGCTGATCGCCAACTACATCCCGCTGCAGGGACCGGCGGGCGGCCCGAACTTCTACGAGTTCGGCGACGACGTCCTGTACGAGATCCACGTCGACAACAACGGGGACGGCCACGCGGACATCTCCTTCCAGTTCCGGTTCACGACCCAGGTGCTCAACCCGGACACCTTCCTGTACAACACCGGTCCGATCGAGGCGATCAACAGCCCGACCTTCAACCGCCGCCAGTTCTATGACGTCTCGGTTTCGTCCGGCGGGTCGGAGAGGACCATCGCCACCGGCCTGGCCTGCCCGCCGTGCAACATCGGGCCACTGTCCACGCCGAACTACACCGCGCTGGCCGACGAGGCCGTGCACAACCTGGGCGGCGGGATCACGGTGTTCGCCGGGCAGCGCGCCGAAGGCTTCTACGTCGACTTGGGCTCGATCTTCGACCTGGCCGACCTGCGGCCGTTTCAGAACCTGCACGCTTTCGGGCACTTGCCCAAGGCGCCAGGCGTGAACGCCACCAACCACCTGAACGTGCACTCGATCACGATCCAGGTGCCGATTTCCTCGCTGACCAGGAGCGGCCACCCGACCATCGGCGTGTGGACCACGGCGAGCCGCCAGCGGGTCCGGGTCTGGGACGCCGACAATGGCGAGAACGTCGACAGCGGGCCGTTCCGGCAGGTGTCGCGGCTGGGCAACCCGCTGGTCAACGAGGTGATTAACCCGCTGGGTAAGAAGGATCTGTGGAATTCGCTGCCGCCGTCGGACGACAAGCTGTTCGCCGGTTATGTCACCCAGCCGGGCCTGGCGGCGCTGCTACCCGTCCTTTACCCCGGCGTGTTCCCCCACCTAGCCGCGCTGGTCGCGTCCGGGAAGCCGCGTGCCGACCTGGAGGCGATCCTGCTCACCGGCATACCTAAGGGCATCATCCCCGGATTCCAGAACTTCACCGGGCCGGTGCTCGCCGACATGCTGCGGCTGAACACATCCATCCCGCCCACGCCGGGCGGCAAGCAGAGCATCTACGGGCTGCTCGGCGGCGACGCGGGCGGCTTCCCGAACGGCCGCCGGGTGACCGACGACGTGGTAGCGATCGAACTGCGGGCCATCGCCGGAGTCACATACCCGCTGATCGACAAGAAGTTCGTGCCCGACGCGGCCGCGGGC
>Ga0209656_10003120_pt1 | contig 10751 bp, 11 predicted proteins | sample BogFormECP12_OM2_FD_188239 | JGI IMG/M metagenome (GOLD analysis project Ga0209656, IMG submission 188239) | Bog forest soil microbial communities from Calvert Island, British Columbia, Canada - ECP12_OM2 (SPAdes) (version 2) | ecosystem: Environmental > Aquatic > Freshwater > Wetlands > Bog ... | reverse complement strand
GAGCGTGTCGACGAGGCCGGCCGCCTTCACCGCCGCGACGAGGGTCGTGTGGTCCTTCGAATGGATCGCGTTTTCGATAATGTTCTTGCTTGGATACATAGGCGCGCCGCCGACCATCTTGGTCATCTCGGCATAGGCCGGCGCAACGAGAGGCGCGGCAAGCGCGACGCTGGCGGCGAGCGCCGCGGCGAAAAGCGGAATCCTGGCGTTCATGACTCGTCTCTCCATTTGGCTTTAAAGCCGATCGAAGCGGTTTCGCGCATCGATCGGGACGAGTTGGTTACGGGGCGCCCTCCGCGGAGTTTCAGACTTCGCCCAAAAAAATCACGAAACGAATATTAGACCGCTTCGCGAAACTTTCGTGCTCCGCGTCGGTATCGTTCAAGCACGCCTACCCACAAGGCTCTCGAAATGGCGTCTTTGTCTTCCACCGCAACGCCGCATGCCGGCGCAGCGTCAGGCATCGTGTTGCGGCACTCCGCGATCGTGCGGGTCTGCCATTGGGTGAACGCGCTCTGTTTTCTCATCCTGCTGATGAGCGGCCTGCAGATCTTCAACGCCCGTCCCGCGCTGAGTTGGGGCCAGGCGACCGATTTCGACCATCCGTTCCTCTCCTTTTCGGCGAAGCAAGACGATAACGGCGACGTGACCGCTGGCGAGACCACGCTTTTCGGCCGCTCGTTCGATACGACCGGATTGTTCGGCGCGTCGCGCGGATCCGACGGCGAGATGGAAGAGCGCGGATTTCCATCGTGGGCGACCCTGCCGGCCGAACAGGATCTGGCGATGGGTCGGCGCTGGCATTTCTTTTTCGCCTGGCTTCTGGTCATTAACGGCCTTGTCTATGCCGTGAACCTCATCGCGGGCCGGCATCTGCGCGATCTCCTGCCCAGCCTCGCCGATCTCCGAGCGATCCCGCGAACGGTGCGCGATCATGCGCTTCTGCGCTTTCCCCGGGGCAAAGAGGCGCTCCGCTACAACGTGTTGCAGAAACTCGCGTACCTTAGCGTCGTTGTCGCCTTTCCGATTCTCATTCTGGCGGGGCTGACGATGTCGCCCGCGATAGACTCTGCGTTTCCGTGGCTGGTCCCGCTCTTCCACGGACGTCAATCAGCGCGGACCGTGCATTTTGTCCTTGCGGCCTACCTCGTCGCATTCGTGGTCGTGCACCTGGTGATGGTGCTCGTCTCCGGCGTCATCAACAACATGCGCTCCATGATCACCGGGCGCTACCGAATCAAGGAGGATGCGCGATGAAGCGCGGGTTGCTGCTCAGTCGTCGCGCGGTGCTTGGGGGCGTTGCGGCCGGCGGCCTTCTGCCGCTCGCCGGATGCAGCCTCGATTCGCGCTCGCCCGGCGTGATGTCGATACTCGACAAAGCCGAGAGCCTGACCGAGGCGGCCCAGCGCGCTCTGCTCGCCCCCCGTCTCGCGCTGGCGCCAGAATATCCGCCCGGCGCGATCACCCCGTATTTCAAGCCGAACGGCTCGATCGATCCCGACGATCCGGACTATGTTTCGGCGCGGCAGGCAGGTTTCGCTGACTGGAAGCTCGCGGTCGCCGGGCTTGTGGATAGGCCAATGAGCCTTTCGCTTTCGGACCTGCGCGCGCTGCCTTCGCGCTCGCAGATCACGCGCCACGACTGCGTGGAGGGCTGGAGCTGCATCGGCCAATGGGGAAAGGCGCGCGATTGTCGGCGTTGCTTGCTGCGGCAGGCTTGAAGCCGCAGGCCCGCTTCATCGCCTTCTTCTGCGCTGACACATTGGAGGAGACACTCGACAACACCGGGCGCTATTACGAGTCGATCGACCTCGTCGACGCCTTTCACCCCCAGACCATTCTCGCATACGAGATGAACTACGCGCCGCTCAAGGTCGAGCACGGCGCGCCGCTGAGACTCCGGGTCGAGCGCCAGCTCGGCTACAAGATGGCGAAATACGTGATGCGCATCGAGGCGATCGACAGTTTCGCCGCGCTTGGACACGGGCGCGGCGGCTTCTGGGAAGACCGCGGCTACGAATGGTACGCCGGAATCTGAGTCGCGCGGGTCAGCCGGCCGCCCTCGCGGCCGCCGCCAGGAACGCGCGGCGCGAATCCGGCAGCGGCTCGCCACGCGTTGCGAACAGGTCGCGAGCGAGGAAGAACCCGGTCATGCGAAAGCCATCGGCGATCTCATCGCGGCTCGGCCGCGCTTCGAGCCGCGCGCCCTCGCGCATGAAGGCGGGCAAGGGCAAGAGACGGTCGCGCCAGGGGGCGCCGGCTTCAGCGCTCACCGCCCGGCCCGATCTCGGCGAGACATAGACGAGGCCTTCGCTGGCGCCGGTCGCGGAGCATCGGCCGAGATCCAGCCGGAAACCGCACTCGGCCAGGATCTGCGCCTCGAATCGCGCAACGAGCGGGGGCGCGAGCGCTTCGTCGTCGAGCCGGTCGGCGATCAGCGTCAGCGTTTCGTAAACCGATTCGTGCGGATCGCGCTCGGGGAGGAGCCGGGCCAGCGCTCCGAGATAGGTGATTCCGGCGAGCGCCAGGGCGCTCTCCATCAGTCGCCCCGCCCTCACGGCCAGCGGTTCGATCGCAAAGGCGCCGAGATGCTCGTCGAGCCGCGCCCGCCAGACAAGGGCGAGGGTATTGCCCGGCTGGACCGCCGCGTTGAGCCTTGACGATCGTCCGCCGCGCACAAGACCGAGGTGGCGACCGTGCGCTCGCGTCATCGCCTCGACGATCGAGGAATGTTCGCCGTGCCTGCGAACGCCGATGACGAGCCCTTCGTCGCGCCATTCCATCCGACGCCCCTACGATGAAAGCAGCCCGGATATTACTCCTTTCCCATCACCGCCAGCACCTGCTCGAGCGGCGCCGGCGAGGCGCGGAATATGCCCGAATATGGGCTGCTCAGGTCGAGGATCAGGTAAAATGCGGATGCGACCGCGGCGGCGCCGATCGCCACGATGGCGACGGACATGGGATTGCCCCGCGACATCAGGCCGTAGCCGCCAAAAAGAAGCATCGTCCAGGCGACCACTGTGACAATGAGCGGATAGGAGACGGGACTGGCCAGCGCGAAGGACATCTGCAATCGCGACTGGCCGATCGCATCTGTCGTCGCCTTTGCCGCGGCAAGCGCCTGCGTCTGGGCGTCGGTCGCGGGATGGAGCGCCGCCAGCGTCCCTTCGCGGTTGCGCAGATTCTTGATCGCCTCGGCGAAGTTGTTGGCGACGAAATCGGCGTCGCTTTGGTTGCTGCCCCAGATCTCGTCGATGGTCTTCCCCAGATCCTGGCGCACTCGCATCCGTGCGTCCTTCGCCTCCGGACCGCAGTTAACCGCTGAGCCGGGTGAACGCAACCCGGCGCCGGCCGCGCCTGCGCCGCGAAATCCAGATTGACCAGCAAGGACGCTCAGGCGATGGCGGGCGCTGAACGCCGCCTTTGGCGCAGCGCTGCGAAGCCGAGACCGGCGAATCCGATCGCCATCATCGCCCAGGTGGACGTTTCCGGAACGCTATTGGAGAGGACGACGCCAATATCGAAACTGTTCCCGATCAATTGATATGTCTGGCCCGGCGCCAGATCCAGAACACCATCATCGACAAAGATTCCGTTTCCCTTGCCGAGATACTCCGGAAGCGCCAAATTGGAGCTGGTTATGAAAAGCAGGTAAGACCCTGCGGCCAGAGTCTGACCGCTCCCTCCTAAGAGAGCGGTGACGATGTTGGTTGGCTGAGTTCCTGGCGTTATCGTCTGGTAGGAAGAGGTGGACAGCGTAAAATTGGGTCCAACCTGGCCACCGACCGTCATGGAGCCGCCAACATCGTAAAATCCCAAGGTGACGCTCGTGGGAAACGTAGCTGTCGCCACCGTAAACTCGATGCTTCGGACGGTCTCATTTGAGGATAAAGAAAACGCCTCTCCGACCCATTGGCTGCCATGGCCGCTGCACGTTGAGCACGCGCCTTCCGGGACGTTTGGTGCGACTGTCAGGTCGGGAATGGAATGATAGAAAACCCCGGCGTCGACCGGCCCGGCGACCACGGCGAGCGCGGCAGCGAACAATCCTCCCAAAACGTGTTTCACGAATCTCCCCCTGACGTTCCCATGCGCCGATATTGAGCGCATCAGGTAAGCATTTTGCGGCCTTCGGCGCAAACTCTGTTTACGGCGCCAGCGGAGATACGGCGGTAGGCGGCGGGCGCCGGCTGATCCCGGGGGGTGCACAAACGCCGCCTCAGGCAATTACGCTTTAACGGGTCAGCAGCAGCCGCGAAACCGTTCCTTGCCGACCGCGTAGCGCGCCTCCTGACGCTCCCTGAAAAACTCCCCGTAGGTCATCACGGGCAGGCCCGGATGGTTCTCCCGCCGATGCGCGACGTAGGTCTCATAATCCGGCACGCCGACCATCAGGCGGGCGGTCTGTGCGACCATCTCGCAGGCGAACTTCGCGCGGGTGATCAGGCTTTCCGTCATTCCGCCGCCACCGCTGCGCCGCCGATTTCCACGGCGGTGCTCCTCGTGTTGCGCAACGCCTTGCGGGCTTCGATGATGCCGTAGACCACCGTGGCGATCACGATGGCGGCGAACAGCGCCGCCAATGCCGCGTCGACATAGTCGTTGAAGACGATGCGGCCCATCTCGCCGAGGCTCTTGGCCGGCGCCAGGATCTGGCCGGTGGCGGCGGCGTCGCCGAAGCGCAGCGCATGGCTGACAAAGCCCACTTGTGTGTCAGGACTGGCGACCTTCTCCAGCCCCGCGGTCACCGTGCACGCCACCAGCCATACGGTCGGGACAATCGTCACCCAGGCGAATTTCTCGCGCTTCATCTTGAACAGGACCACCGTGCACAGGATGAGCGCGATCGCCGCCAGCATCTGGTTCGCGGTGCCGAACAGCGGCCACATCGTCCAGATGCCGCCCAGCGGATCGATAACCCCCTGATACAGGAAGTAGCCCCAGAGCGCGCAGGACAGCGCCGAGCCGATCACGTTGTTCGTCCAGGATTCGGTCGCCTTGAACGCGGGAACCACGTTGCCGATCAGGTCCTGGATCATGAACCGGCAGACCCGGGTGCCGGCGTCGACGGTGGTGAGAATGAAAAGCGCCTCGAAGAGGATGGCGAAGTGATACCAGATGCCCGCCAAAGCCGGCCCGCCGAGGAAGCCGGACAATATGCTCGCCATGCCGACCGCCAGAGTCGGCGCGCCGCCGGTGCGCGACATGATGGAGGTCTCGCCGACGTCATGGGCGACCTGAGTGAGAATGTCCGGCGTCACGGCGAAACCCCAGCCGGAGATCACCTCAGCGGCGTGCGCTGGATCGGTCCCGATCAGACCGGCCGAGCTGTTCATCGCAAAGTAGACGCCAGGGTGTATCACCGAGGCCGCGATGATCGCCATCATCGCAACGAACGATTCCATCAGCATGCCGCCATAGCCGATGAAGCGGACCTGGTTCTCGTTCTCGATCATTTTCGGCGTGGTGCCCGATGCGATCAGCGCATGCCATCCGGACACCGACCCGCAGGCGATGGTGATGAAGAGGAACGGGAAGAGGCTCCCCGCCCAAACAGGGCCGGACCCGTCGACGAACTTGGTCAACGCGGGCATCTCAAGATCGGGCCGCACGATGACGATGCCGATCGCCAGCAGCGTGATGGTGCCAATCTTGAGGAACGTTGACAGATAATCGCGCGGCGCCAGGACCAGCCAAACCGGCAGCACCGAAGCGACGAAACCGTAGCCGATGACGATCAGCGCCAGGTCCGGCCCGCTCAGGTTGAACCAGGCCGCCAGCGCGGGCGTCTCCGACACTGTTCGGCCGTAGACGAGCGCGGCCAGCAACAGTGCGGCGCCGATCAGCGACATCTCGCCGATCCGGCCGGGGCGGACGAACCGGCTGTAGACGCCCATGATCACCGCGATCGGGAGGGTGCAGAACACCGTGAAGGCGCCCCACGGGCTGCCTTTCAACGCATTGACCACCACGAGCGCCAGCACGGCGAGGACGATGACGCAGATCAGGAGGACGCCAATGCCGGCGACTCCGCCGGCGACCGGCCCCATCTCCGACCGGATCATGTCGCCGAGCGATTTGCCGTCTCGCCGAACGGACAGGAACAGCACCGTCACGTCCTGCACCGCGCCGGCGAAGACCACGCCCGCGAGGATCCACAGCGTGCCCGGAAGGTAACCCATTTGCGCCGCCAACACCGGCCCGACCAGGGGCCCGGCGCCGGCGATCGCCGCGAAATGATGTCCGAACAGGACGTAGCGGTTTGTCGGGACGTAATCGAGCCCGTCGTTGTGACGATAGGCCGGGGTCACACGCCCGGCGTCGACGCGGAACACCTCATTGGCGATAAACAGCGCGTAAAACCGGTAGGCGATGAAGTAGATGCAGACCGACGCGGCCACAAGCCAGGCGGCGTTGACGGGCTCCCCTCGGGTCAGCGCGACGACGGCGAAAGAAATCGCTCCCACGACGGCGACCGCCGTCCATATCAGCTTTTCGCGCAACGTCATCGTGTCCTCCCGAGTCGGCGCCCGGGTTTTCGCAACGTCCAGCGGAGCCTGATTCTCCGGTCACCCCTTGCTGACATCCATAGCATGTCCGCTGAATGATTGCAGCAGTCATCGAGACGGGTGGGTTTCGGAGCCTGGGGTCTTCGCAACCGCGCATTCCCTCGTATTTCCGTCGCTGATCCTCACGCCGGCTGAGCGCGACGCAAGCGTCGTCCGACGTGGCGCGACGCCTCGCCGCGCGCGGCCAGGGTTGACTCTCGACGCGAGCCGCGCCGACTATGTTCCGCAGTTGCTCGCGATCGGTCCCAGCGCCAAGGTTTCGATGCGGACCATAGCGACAGATAGCATCGCGCCGATTGCTGGCGGCTCCTTCGGACGGGGTCAGATACAGCCTACCCCAAGGAGCCGCCGACGAACGAACGGATGCCTTATCGACAGTGTGGACGGCTGATTCCTGGAAGCGAGTCACGCTGGAGGCGCAGTTCAGATTCCCCGTCACGAATCCAGTGCAGCGTCAGAGAGAGACCATGGACGAGAATCCAATGAACAGCGGCCCGCGAACCCAAGACGCCAAGGAGGGCGCAAATAGGGAAGGCCTGTCGAGGCGCCGCATTCTCAACGTCATGAAGGGCATCGGCGCCGGGCTTGGCGCCGCCGTCATCTTGGGCAAAGAAACAATCTTCGCCTTCGCCCAGCAGGTCACCGGCGTTTTGGGTTCGCCGAGCGCCACGACGACGATCCCCGGCAACCAGCTCCCGCCGCCGCCGCCCGCTTTCGGCGGCGTCATCAATGAGAGCGCCAAGGATTCGAAGCCCTGGTGGCCGCCGCGCGTGGCGCCGCCCGCGGGCGCGCCGAACGTCCTGCTGATCATGACCGACGATCAGGGCTACGGCGTCAGCAGCACGTTCGGCGGCGTGATCCCGACGCCGGCGCTGGACCGGATCGCGGAGGCAGGACTGCGCTATACGCAATTCCACTCGACCGCACTCTGCTCGCCAACCCGCGCGGCGCTGATCACCGGCCGCAACCATCACGAGGTTGGCTTCGGCGTCATCACAGAGCTTTCGACAGGCTTTCCCGGCTATGACTCCTACATCGGTCCGGAGCACGCAACCGTCGGCACGATCCTTCGAGACAACGGCTACTCCACGTCCTGGTTCGGCAAGAACCACAACACCCCGGCCTTCCAGTACAGCGCCGCCGGTCCCTTCGATCAATGGCCGTCGGGAATGGGCTTCGAATATTTCTACGGCTTCATGGGCGGAGAGAGCGATCAGTGGACGCCTTACCTCTTCCGCGATCACACGCAGATTTTCCCGTGGATCGACAAGCCCAACTATAACCTCACCACCGACATGGCGGATGAAGCGATCGACTATCTGAAGAGGCTCGACGCCGTTGCGCCCGACAAGCCGTTCTTTCTCTACTACGTGCCCGGCGGAAGCCATTCGCCGCACCAGCCGAAGCAGGAGTGGATCGACAAGTTCAAAGGCAAGTTCGACATGGGCTGGAACGCCATGCGCGATGAGATCTTCGCCAACCAAAAGCGGCTTGGCGTTATTCCGGCAAATGCGGAGCTAACCCCGTGGCCCGATGTCCTGCCGACGTGGGAATCGCGAACCGCCGACGAGAAGAAGCTGTTCGCCCGGCAGGCGGAGGTGTTCGCCGGCTACACGGCCTATACCGACCACGAGATCGGGCGGGTGATCCAGCAGGTCGAGGACATGGGCAAGCTCGACAACACGCTGATTATCTATATCTGCGGCGACAACGGCACGAGCCCCGAAGGCACGCTGCTCGGCACGCCCAATCAGATGACCGCGTACAACGGCATTCTCGACGTCCCGGTCGGCGCGCAGCTCGAATATTACGACGCCTGGGGCTCGGCTGCGACCTATCCGCATATGGCGGTTGCGTGGTCATGGGCGTTCGACACGCCGTTCAAATGGACCAAGCAGATCGCGTCGCATTTCGGCGGCACGCGACAGGGGTTGGCGATCTCGTGGCCGGCCCGCATCAAAGACGTCGGCGGCATCCGTAGCCAGTTCCACCACATCATCGACATCGTGCCGACGATCCTCGAGGCCGCCGGCGTCAGGCAGCCGGACATGGTCAATGGGATTCAGCAGAAGCCGATCGAGGGGGTCAGCATGACCTACACCTTCGACAAGGCGAACGCCGCCGCTCCCACGACCCACACCACCCAGTATTTCGAGATGGTCGCCAACCGCGGGATTTTTCATGACGGCTGGTACGCCAACACGACGCCGCCTGTGCCGCCCTGGGTGCTCAACGCGCCAATGCCGGACGTCAACGATTACAAGTGGGAACTCTATAATCTCACGGAAGATTATTCCCAGTACAATGATCTCGCGGCGCAAATGCCGGAGAAGCTCAAGGAACTGCAGGCGCTTTTTGTCGAGGAAGCGAAGAAGTATCACGTACTTCCCCTGGATAACTCGCAGTTCGCGCGCGCCATCGCGCCGCGCCCGAGCGCAACGGCGGGGCAGACTGTCTTCACCTACTCCGGCGTGATCGCCGGCATTCCGCTCAGCGACGCGCCGAGCATTCTCAACCGGTCGTTCACGATCACCGCCGAGGTCGAAGTCCCGGAGGGCGGCGGCGACGGGATGATCGTCACCGCGGGCGGACGTTTCGGCGGATATGGCCTCTACCTGCTCAAAGGCAGGCCGGTGTTCACTTACAACCTGCTCTTCCTGCTGCTGCCCCGCTGGGCAGGCGAAAAGACACTAACAGCGGGCAAGCATACGATCGTCTTCGACTTCAAATACGACGGACCTGGGGTCGCCAAGGGCGGGACTGGCGTCCTGAAGGTGGACGGCGACGAGGTCGCCTCGCTGACGCTGCCGAAAACCATTCCCTTCCTTTTGCCGCCCGACGAGACTTTCGACGTCGGCATCGACCTCTACACCGGGGTGAACGACCAGGACTATCAGCCGCCGTTCCGCTTCAATGGCGCGATCCACAAAGTGACTTTCGAACTCGGAAAGGTGCAATTGACGATGGACGAACACAGAAGGTTCGCCGAGGCGAACGCAATCGCGCGAGACTAGGGCGACTGGCGGCGAGCGTCCCTTGTCCCCGCATAGCCCGTCGAGAGACGGGCGTCTATCGACGCCCTATGCGGGGAGAAGGTCAGGATGAGGGGCTGGGCGCGCGAGCGGCCACTCGCCAAGCCCCTCACCCCAGCCCTCTCCCCGCAAAGCGGGGCGAGGGGGCTGCGCTAGCCCGCCGGCCGCGAGGCCCAAGACGGCTACATGCTCTCGCCGCACGTTGCCAGGAACAGCATCACACAGGCGTCTTCCATTAAGACGTCGCAACAACCGAATACGAATCAGGAGAGCATGATGAGGACATCAATCGGCGCGGCGGCGCTTCTTTCCGCCCTCTTCGTCGCGAGCGGAGCGCTGGCGCAGGGCATGCTGCTGGACTTCGCGGCCGACAAGGTGATCAAAAAGTTCACAACATCGACCTGCGAGGAACTGAAGGCGATGAAGGGCGAGCCGCCGTCGGAGAAGGAGAAGATGGCGATCGACTTCCTCCATAGCGATCAGCCGGCGCGTAAGGACTTCATCGACAAGATCGCGCCCGTCGTCATGAACAAGCTGTTCGAATGCGGGATGATCCCTTGAGAGCAGCCCAGCCCCGAGACTGATTCCACTCGATGACGGGCTCAGCGTTGTGACGGACGTCTGGTATTGGCCGCGCACATGACCGAATCGAGCCTCTCCGTGCGGAGGAACACTCTCGCTTTCGCGACGATTGTGGAAGTCGCGACCGGACTTGCTCTGATTGTCAATCCAGCGCTTGTGATCGCGCTGTTGCTGGGGACGAACGACTTCGGCCAGCTTATGCCGGTTGCCCGATGCTTTGGCATCGCGCTGCTAGGGCTAGGGCTCGAACCGGCTCGCCGGCCCTTCGCGGGATGTTGACCTATAATGCTCTCATCGCGCTCTTTCTCGCCTATTTGGGCGCGGTCGAGCGCGTCGGAGGCATCCTGTTGTGGCCGGCCGTCGGGCTGCACGCCGTCGTGGCGCTCATGCTCGCCAGATCATGGCTTGCCGAGGCCGGCGGATAGAAATCAAACGCTTGGCGCCCAAATCGCGGGTCCGCTTTTCGGCTTTTGGGGCGCCGCAAACTTTTGGTCGCTTCGACCTGTCCGCCGCGCCATTGGCGAATGACCGCTGTTTGCTGTAAGGAAGCGCCGTCCCACCTCGT
>Ga0209656_10003117_pt1 | contig 10760 bp, 5 predicted proteins | sample BogFormECP12_OM2_FD_188239 | JGI IMG/M metagenome (GOLD analysis project Ga0209656, IMG submission 188239) | Bog forest soil microbial communities from Calvert Island, British Columbia, Canada - ECP12_OM2 (SPAdes) (version 2) | ecosystem: Environmental > Aquatic > Freshwater > Wetlands > Bog ... | reverse complement strand
CCTTCGCCAAGCCACCACCACTCCCGCCGTGATCGTCGAACTCCCTTCCTGATGTACCTTGACGCCCAAGCCCTCAAACCGCCGAAAATCAAAATGAGAATTGCTGCATGCCAATCCGCCCAGAGCTCCGACCGCTGTATCCCCCGCACTGGCGCGAGCTAAGCCGTCGCGTCCGCTTCGAGCGCGCTGGAAGACGGTGCCAACGTTGTGGTCGACCACACCTCGCCCTTCTCCGCTGCCTACCAGACGGGCGCTGGTTCGATGAGCAAACGGCGACGTGGCGGGATCGCCGTGGACGTACTGCCCGCTGGCCCGACCTTGTGGAGGCAACTCAATTTCGAAAAACACGCGTCGTGCTCGCAGCGGCGCACCTGGACAGCGACCCTACAAACAATCGGCTGACGAATCTGCGCGCGCTTTGCCAGCGCTGCCACATGCTGCACGACCGGCCGCACCATCTGGTGCAGCGCCGGGTTACCTACCGGCGGCGCCTGGCGATCGGCGACCTGTTCCTCGGGCCGCATCCGGCGTTGGTCGCCGCACTGGCATCGAAACAAAGGGACGGCCAATTCGTGGGCTCGCCGGATGTCGCGCTGATGCTAATTCCGCAACACGGATTCGAGGAAAACGGCCATCCCGCCGCGGACGGAAAATGCGCACCACTGACGCATATTCTGCAACACATTAGGCGGTGTCTTGACCCTTATGTGCAACAAACTGGCTCTGGTCCATTTTCAAAGACTTTGGCGCCTCGGTTACCATTTGTGGTCGAGTCAGACGGCGAACTCGCTGTCACTGACGCCGGATGCCAACACGGCATCCGCATGAAAATTGACCCTTAATTGCAACTTGCTGATTTAGGATCAGCGCGACATCGATCCCGGGGATCGCCGTGGGCAGAATGTCGGCGGCGACGGCCGCCACTGCTCCGGTGTTGCCGGGAGGGTTCGGCGACGCCGCAGCGATCAGCCGCTGTGCCGCGCAAACGACCGCGCCGCCGTCGATGGCCGCGAGCCGCGAACGCGCATCATGCGGCAAGACGGCTCCCGCAAAACTGGATGCGTTGTGAAACGCCTGTACGACGCTGTGGTCTCATGATGGCACCGCTCCCGGACCGGGCTTGAAGCCGCTGCGAACTCTAGCCATTTCGAGCCCATGATCGAGTATCGACGCCGGGTCACGTTGGACATCACGCCGGACGGCCACTTCGCCCGCCGGGCACGTCTGCCGATCGTCACGCGCATCGCCATCGCAGCCGTTCTCGTGGCGATGCTTGCCGGCGGGCTCGCGCTTGGTGCGCTCGCGGTCGGCTTTGCGCTGGCGCTCCTCCCGATTGCCGCCATTGCAATCGTGGTCGCCTACGTCGCGTTTCGAATTCAACTCTGGCGCACCCGCGGCGCGGTTCACGGGCCGCGCAACCTGTTCCGACCCTAATCCGACGCACCCCACGGCCAGGCTGACCGGCGCGGGATTTCGCACCGGCGGCCGGAGCGATCCTCCGGGCGCCTGGAACGTAGCCGCAATATTCTCTTGGTGATGGCATACGTCTGCTGATAGCGTCTGAGGGCCGCCAAAAAGGAGGCCCCGCGGATGAGTCAGTCCTCAAGCGCCGGCCTCGCGACGCTGACATCGCGATGGAAGGTTGGGCCGTCGGTTCCGGCCAGCGACTTGGACGGCGCGCGCGCAGTGCTCGCTTCAAGCCTCGCACTCGGCAAGGCGCCGAGCGATCTCGATCCTGCCGTCCCGCTCCGTCCGGTCGTCACGGGCACCATCAGCGCACCCGCGGCACCCGTCACGCCGTCGCTCGGGTTCACGCAAAGCCCGCTCGCGATCTCGGTGCAGAATCCGCTCGCCGTGCCCGCATGGGCGAACGGCGTCGAACAGGGCAAGACATATGGGCCGCTGATCGATCAGCTCGGCCTCGGCAACATCGTCGTTACCGTTCCAGTCACCGCATCGAAGACCTTCAGCTACGCCGGTGCCGCCAGCGGCTTCGGCGTGCTGCCGGTCTCCGGCGCGCCCGCGTCCGCCACCTCGCTGACACTCGGCGCGGGCAGCGTATGGTTCGCCGCCACGCTCCTGGTGGCGACCGCACCGGCCGGCAGCTTTGCGGGATTTCGCATCTCCGGCGGCACGCTGACCTCCACCGCCGCGATCACGTTGCAGAGCGGCGCCTACGTCGTGCCGGCGGGCGCGACACTGACGTTGCAGGCCACGCTTGCACCGCCCGCGCCGGGCACCGGGACGCCGGGCGCGGATCTCACCGGCGCGGCCATTGCGCTGCCCGCCACGGTGACGATCAAGTTCACCCAGACCACCGCGACGGTCGAAGCGCTCGGCGACGCCAGCCTGACGCTATACGGCACGCATGTCGGGATCACCTGGTCCTCGCCCGCCGCGCTGCTGGTGCCCGGCCTGCCGGCCATCTCGGTCGTCGGCAAGGCGAACGTCACGTCATTCGCCTTCGCCAGCGTCAAGTCGAAGGCGTTCGTCCCGTCCGGCACCGCCGCGCTGGCGGGCGCCGGGTGGGCGCTGCCGCTTGCCACCACCACGATCACAACGCTCGGCGAGGCGAGCGGCGCCGGTTCGCTGCTGCTCGCCCTCGGCGCCGGCGCCGGCTTCACCGCCGCGCCGGCCAGCGCGGCCAAAGCGGCCGGCTGGCTCGTCAGCATCGACCCGGCCCAGTTGTTTGCGGTGGTGTCGGGTGAGGGCACCGCCACCTAGGCTAGCTACACGCTGTGGCCGGGCCAGCCGCCGGCGACGCTGCATGCCTCGGTCGCCTGGACGACGCCGGCCGCCTTCGCCGCCAGCTTCCTGGCCACGCCGGGCCGCGAGATCGTGACCATCGGCGGCACAGCGACGGCCCATCTGGATCGCCCGCTCGCCGCCGATGGCGGCGCGTTCCCGATCGCCGGCGACGCGGTGCTCGGCCAGACCGTGACGGCCGCATCGACTCAGACGACGATCCTCGGCGGCGCGCCCACGCCGACGACGTCGCCGCCCACCTTCGGCGTCGCACTGGAGAACGCGCTGATCGGCGTGCGCGCGCCGACCTTGTTCCTGATCACGGGGCCGACCACCGGCACCGCCTTCACCCGCGCCGACGTCGCGTTGCTGCTGCCGACGCTCTGGCTGTTGCCGACGCTGCCCGACCCGTACGCCGCGAATTTCGAGATGACCGACCTGATCCGCAGCGACAGGGCCGGCACCGCCGGCACGATGGGCATTGCCGTCGTCTGGACCGGAAGCGGCACGCTCACCTTCGGCTTCGAACTGGGCACCAGTGCCGCGACCGCCATCCTGTCGCCACCGGCGGCGCCGCCCTCGATCGGGCCCGCGATCGACGACCTGCTGGGCCTCACCTTGCTGGACCTCTCGACCAGCGTGGACCTGTTCGGCGTGGCGGTGACCGGCCAGCGGGGCGCGCCTGCGACCGTGGTCAGCGGCCCCGGATTTGTCGGCCTCAGCCTCGCTCTGCCGGATACGCTGGTGGCGAGCTTCGCGGTGCCGCTGGTGTCGTGGGAGCCGATGGACAGCACCGGGCCGGAGGCGCCGCTTGGCGCGATTATGCCGTTGCCGGCCACCGACGGCTTCGCCACGGTGCTGCGCACCGCCGACGCGCGGCAAACCCTGGTGCCGCTCGCACCGGGGCCGGTGCTGCTTCAAAACATCGCCAACGTGGCAGCGGGCGGCGATTTCTCCGCCTCGTTCTCGCTGCCGTTCGGGCTGACTGCCGACATTTTCCAGGCCAACAGCCCGCCGACCGGCAAGACCCCGGCGCTGTTCCTCAGCCAAGGCGGCGTTTATGCGCTGACGCAGCCCAGTTTCCCGGCGCAGGTCTCGGGCGCCCTGCAACTGACCCTAAAGCCGCCAAACCCGACCAGCACCGGCGCGCAGTTCAGCGGCAGCACCAACGTCTCCACCGCGCCGTCCAACATCGCCACGACGCCCGGCTACGGCTACGACGTGCTCAGCAGCGACGTCGGCAACATCTTCCAGGGCGTGTTCGGCGGCAGCGGCCCCGCGGTGCCGCTCAACCGCATCGACATCGCCGGCTACGGCGGAAGCCTGTTCTCCGAATGGATCAATCCCGCCGCGGCCGGAACCACCATCCTCAAGGTGCAGTTCGAGGTCATACGCGGCCGCACCGCCTACGAGGTCGTCAAGGCCAAGACCACGCTGTACCCCTACTGCGTGCCGCTGGTGCGCACGATCACCATCACGCGCCAGAACAGCGGCTGGGTGCAGCGCGCCGACAGCGGCTGGGTCGCGGCAGCGCCCGGCCGGTTCGTCTTCCCCAGCCCGAGCTTCACGCCGGCGCTGGTCAATCGCGGTGCCGTCGCCGGCGTCTACAACGTGCGCAATGTCGTTGAATTCGAAACCGTCGTCGCCAACGCGTTCACCTACCGGCGCGTGCTGTTCGACGCCGACATCGGTCTGGATTACCGGGTCAAGGTCAGCGCCGGCGGCACCGCCTCGACGCTGACGGACGTGAACGGCAAGCCCGTCACGCTGGTCCCGGCCACCGGGCTGACGGGCTATGTGCAGATCGCGCCGGACGAGACCGCCAAGCCAGCGCCGCCACCGCCGCTGCCGCCGCTCAACCCGGCGCCCGCCGATCTGGCGGCGCTGTTCACCCAGGTCGGCGCCATCACCGACCCGCTCGCCTGCATCGCCGAGATCGGCTACAGCGCCAGCCTGCCGGGCACCTCGCTGCGCTGTGCCGCGATCGAAATCAACATGACGCCCGCCGGCTCGTCCGGACCGGCGCTCGGCGTCGCATTGCGCGCTGCACCGGTTCTGCCGCGCGATGGCGCCTGGGGCTTCGGCAAGCGGCCCGGTGGCGCCGCCGCACCGTTACCGCTGCCCGGCAACTTCCCGGTGCCGATCGTGCAGCCGAACACCGACCCCACCAACTGGCACGTCGCCGACATCGTCGACGTGCTGCGGCTCGCGACGCCGAGCAGCGTGTACGGCCTGCTGCAGGACACCGGCACGCAACGCACGCTGTTCGAGCAGCCGATCATCAAGGACCTCACCGGCGCCGTGCCGCCCGGAACCGTCCCGTCGATCCAGCTGCCGTCCGGTGTCGGATCGGTACTGGCCGATGTCGGGTCGCTGCTGAACGCGACCGGGCTGTTCCCCGACATCTCCAAGGCGCTGAACCTCGTCACCTCGGCGCTCGAGGAGCTGAAGACCATCCCGCAGGGCTTGGCCTATTCGAAGACCGTGCCGGTCCCGAACCCCGATCAGCCGACCACGCTGCTCGATCTCGGCATCCTGCAGATCAACCTCACCTATCCGCCGACGCCGGCGCCGTCGTCCACCCCGTCGGCGATCGTGTTCAACATCGACCCGGCGCACACGCTGCCGGACTCGCACGGCCGTAACTGGTGGCTGACCATCGGACCGCTCGCGTTCGCTGTAATCATCCCCGAGTTCGGCTCCGATCCCCTGCTCACCATCGTCGGCAGCTTTGCCGCCGACGATGTCTCGAAGCCGGGGCTGACCGGGCTGACGATCGACTACGGCTCGGCGCTCAACACGCTCAAGTCGATCTTCAGCAAGCTCCAGGCGCTGGCGAACTTCCTGCCGGGCGGCGTCGGCGCCGGGCTCAATGTCTCGCTGTCGGACGGCAAGCTGACGGTGCGCGACACGTTCGCGCTGCCCACGCTGCCGCTCGGCCTCGGCGACCTGTCCGACATCAGCCTCGACCTCGGCCTGACGATCACGCTGGCGCCGCTGTCGGCCGACTTCCTCATCGGCATCGGCGATCCCGACAATCCGTTCAACTGGCTGCTCTCGCCGCTGGCGGGCAACGGCGCGATCGACATCGGCGTGCAGAGCGGTGCGCCGTATTTCATGATCCAGGGCGGCATCGGGCTAGGCCTCGGCATCGACCTCGGCATCGCCGAGGGGTCCGCTTCGATCACGCTGGCGGTGCAGATCACCGTCAACGGCTCGAAGATCACGATCATGATCATCCTCAACGGACAGGCGTCCGTTGACGTGCTCGGCGGCCTGGCCTCCGCCTCGCTGTCGCTGACCGCGGCGGTCGGCGTGTCGATCCAGCCGTTCCCGATCCCGCAGATCAGTCTCTCGCCGCCGGGCGTCGATTTCCCGGCGGAGACGATCACCTTCATCGCCAGCGTCGCGGTCGGGATCCACATCTCGATCTGCTGGGTGATCAGCGTGAGCTTCGAAGGCTCGTGGCAGTTCTCGCAGTCAATCACCACGCCGGAAATTTCGGTGCAGGCCTGACATGCTGAACGATCTCGAACTCAGCCTGATGGCGTTCCCGCAGTCGTGGACGGCGGCGACGCACACGCTCGCGGTCAATCTGCTGGTGCTGCCGGTCGGCAATCCGCTCGGCCCGGTCGGCGACGTGGCGACGTTCGCCGGCACGCCGCTGAAGCTCGACATCAAGCTGCTCACCGGCGAGGCGCTGCCCGCCACCGCGGCGGCGCCGGCGCTCACGCAACCATTCGTCGCCACGCCGCCGGTAAGCACGGTGGCGCTGCTGACCTCGATGAGCACGCGGCTGCCGAGCGGCACGACCGTCACGAGCGCAAAGGTGGCGAAAACGGACCTGCCCCCCGCCGCTGTGCGGGTGATGAAGTCCCTGCCGCCGACCTACACGCAGGCCTTCCCGTTCTCGCGCCCACGCGATCCGACGCTGTTCATCACCGGCGACGGTTACGGCTGCGTGCTGGAAAGCCAGGCGCCGATCATCGACCCGCCGAACCCGGCACCGCCGCCGCCGCCGCCGCCGCCGGCGATCATCGCGTGGGGGCAGATCATTTCGTTCATCCTGCGCCAGCCGAAGCTCGCCCAGGCGTGCGGCTTTGTCTATCAAACAACACTCACGGTCGCGCCCGCGCTGCTGACGGACACGTCCTGGGTCTATTTTGCGATCGACACCAGCGTCGCGACCAATCCGTTCGCCTCCAGCATCGTCGCCAACCCCGATACGGTGCGCAGCTACGCCGCGCGCCTGCCGGCGCTCACCACCGACCGCAAGCTGTTCGCCGCCGCTCTGTTCCCGCTGGTGCCGGCCCCGCCCGCCTCGCTCGCGACGCCGGACCAGGAGGCGCAGATCTACGACGACGGCTTCGCGCAGGTGGTGCATTCCTTCCAGCCGCCGACGATCGACACCGCGACCGGCAGCACCGACGGGATCAACCCCGGCGCGGAGGCCGGCATCCAGCTCGGCTGGGACGACGAGCAGGTGACGATCTGGCTCGATCGCCAAGTCGGTCTGCTGTGGGACCGCGCCAACGAGCAGACCAACAATCCGGAAGCGCCGCTCGGCGTGCTCGGCTATCGCGTCGACGTACGCAAGACCGGCACCACCGCCTGGCAGTCGCTGTGCGCGGTCACCGGCACGCTCCCCTTCTCCGGCACCACGTCGACCGGCATCGGCACCACGACGATCGGCCCCGCCGAGCTGTACGTGACACCCTCGCCGGTGCGGGCGCAGCCCACCGGACCGACGCCGAGCGCCGAGCCGGGCTGGATGCCGCTTTATTTCAGCGCATGGCGCGGCACGAGCCTCGTGGTGCACGACACCACGATCACCAAGCTCAGTCCCGGCACCACGACGATGCCGGCCAACGCGTTGCTCCCGGTCGCCGTGCCGCCGCCGCGATACGGCGAGAGCTACGACTTCCGCATCCGCCTCGCCGACCTCACCGGCGGCGGCCCGGGATTGGCGGATAATCCGGTGCATCCCGGCTTCGCGCCGATCGCCACCGCGCCGTTCCGCCGCTACATCCCGCCGAAGTCGCTGGAGGTCGTTGCCTCCCCGGCACTGCCGCCGCCGCCGGCGCAGACACCCGGCGGCCCGGTCAACATCCGCACCCCGCCGGCGACGCGCACGATCACCAAGCTGGCGGTGCGGCGCCCGCGGATCGGCTATCCCGAGGCGCTGTTCGCCGGCGTCAGCCCCGCCACCTTCCAGGGCGCAGCGCTCGACGCGCTGATCGCTGCGGCAAAAGCGAGCGGCCGCGCGCTCGGCGTGCCGGACCCGGATGTCGATCGCTTCACCGTCACCGTCGAGGCGGCGATCCCGGATCACGACACCGGCCCGGCCGGCACGCTGCCGGGCGACATCGACGGCACCAAGTGGCGCATCGTGTATTCCGTGACGGAGAGGTTTCCGTCCGGCACCGATCCCACCGTCACCCTGGCGCTGTCCTACACCGAGGTGCCGGACATCTCGGCGATGACGCCGCCGCTCGACAATGCGGCGACCCTGCCGCTCCCCACCGCGCGCGACATCCGCATCCGGCTGACACCGCTACTTGCGAACAAGAGCAACTATTACGGCACGGCGACGCCGCCTCCCGGCCTGGTGACCGACTACATCACGCGCCAGGAAGCGTCCGCCGAGGCGGGCCTGTTCCCCGGCACGCCGGCGCAGCAGCTCCGCGCCTGCTATCTGCAGCCGGGCGGCGACCTCGCTTCTCTGGTGGCGCAGTCGTTCGGGCTGCTTGCCAACGGCCTGACCCTGTCCGGCCAGCCCGGCACCCGCACCGTGTTCGCCGCCTCCGGCGCGCTGCGTGGCACGCTGTCGCCCGATCGCAGCACGTTCACCGTGTCCAACGCCAACGAGCTGCTCGACCACTGGATCGTGGCGCTCACGCTTGACGTCGCGCGCGACTGGACGTGGGAGGGGTTCGCCTCGCCCGCGCTCAGTGTCTTCCGCGACGGCAACGCGGTCCCGATCGGCACGCTCGTCTTCCCCGGCGTCGTCGCGCCGGCCGCACTCGGCACCGCGGCCAGCCCGGCGAACCGCTCCGCGACCACGATCGTGTTCCTCGACGCGATAAGCGCGCACCCGGCGGCGGGCACCTACCCCGTCGTGCTCAACCCGCAATACGCCGCCACCGCGTCCTTCCCGAAAGCCCCGGCGCTGTCGACCACCTGGACGACCCTGAAGCTGCCGATCACCACGGCGCCTGCGCAGACGCCGAAGATCGTTGCGACCGGCATCGCCGAAAGCGCCTACGTCGCCGCACCCGACTACTCCAGCACGCAGATGCGCGACCGCTATCTGTGGATCGAGTTCGACGCGCCGATCGCCGACGCGGCCGACGACACGTATTTCGGCCGCGTGCTGGCCTACGGGCCCGATCCGCTGCTGGCGGGCGCGCTGCTGCCTAGCAACGACGTGCCGATCCTGTTTCCCGAGCCGCCGCTGGCGGTCGATCCCGAGCCGGTGCGCGTCGTCTTCGCCGGCCAGGATTCCGACGACAGCGGCCTGGACGCGATGACGCAGCTCACGCCGGCGAGCGGCACCAGCTCAGGGCCGGACGGCGTGCACTTCCTGCTGCCGCTGCCGTCGGGCCTGACGCAGGATGCGCTGGAGCTGTTCGGGTTCTGGACCTACGAATTCCGCGTCGGCCACGCCAACAAGTCGCCGAACTACTGGTCCACCGCGCAGGCCCGCTTCGGACGCCCGCTGCGCGTGGCCGGCGTGCAGCACCCGCCGCCGCGGCTGACCTGCACAGTCTGGCGCAACGTGACCGCCATCACCGTCACCGCGCCGTATGCCGTCACGCTGCTCGACGGCCAGTCGGCGACGAACTGGCGGTTCGGCGATCCCCAGACCGCGCTCTGGTTCATGCTGTACACTCAGGTGCGGCAGACCGATGGTGCGTCGTGGCGCAATGTCCTGATCACGCGACAGCCCGCGAAGCTGGTGACCGTTGACGACGGCAAGACCACGGCGCTCGCTGCCAATCGCGAGCCGCGGGGGTACGCGACGTTTCTTCAAGACAACATCGACAGTTTCCTGGATCAGCTCGGGTTGGCTATTACGTCACCGCTCAGCGTGCTGGCGGTGGAGATCCTGCCCGGTCCGATCCAACCGCGCCGGGACGTGCTCGCGGCGACCGCCGTCGGGGCGGCCTCGACCGCGGCGCCCGAGGATCCGCTCGGCTTGCACCTCGGCCAGCGCCGCATCCTGCGCACCTCGCCGCTTGCCGCGGTGCCGGCGATCTGCTGACGCCGGCGCTCGCGCCCACGGCCTACTCGTTCTGCGGGCCCCAATATGACGGGTTGGTGGCAGCCATCGTTCCGGGTGGCGGAAAACGCCGCATCGTGCCAAGCCCGTATCGACAAGCTTGCGCGAAAGGAGCTGTGAGTTTTCCTTGGAACGTAGATTCTGCGGAAGGCGCCGCCGATGCAAGGCTGTTCAACGCTGGCGTTTGGGGTGAAATGAGTCCGCACCGCAACACGGGCTGATCGAACTGAAGCGGCTGATGAGAACGGGGATTCGCGAATCGCCGAATGTCTGACTCCTGGGCTGGCAACCGAGTCGGAGGTTGCCATGTCGCCATTTTCGCCGTTGCTGGGTCTGCTGGCGGAAGTGCCTGATCCCCGCCGTGGGCAGGGCCAGAAATACAAGCTTCCCCACGTGTTGCTGTTCTCCATCCTGGCCGTCGTGACGGGGTGCAACTCTTATCGAGGCATCGTGACCTTCATCGATGTCCATCGCCGGAAGCTGAACGCGGCCTTCGGTCTGAAGTGGCGCCGCGCGCCGGCTCACACCGCAATCCGCTACATCCTCCAGGGGTTTGATCCCGCAGAGATCGAGACGGTCTTCCGTCAGCATGCCGCCCGGCTTCAGGCGGCATGCGCAACGCCCGGACAAGCCAGCATCGCGCTCGATGGCAAGACGCTGCGCGGCAGCTTCGACAACTTCAACGACCGCGCCGCCGCCCAGGTACTGAGCGCCTTCGCCACCGACACGTCCC
>Ga0209656_10003116_pt1 | contig 10763 bp, 9 predicted proteins | sample BogFormECP12_OM2_FD_188239 | JGI IMG/M metagenome (GOLD analysis project Ga0209656, IMG submission 188239) | Bog forest soil microbial communities from Calvert Island, British Columbia, Canada - ECP12_OM2 (SPAdes) (version 2) | ecosystem: Environmental > Aquatic > Freshwater > Wetlands > Bog ... | reverse complement strand
TTCGACCCGGCGCGGGCGGCGGGCTCGCTCGAGCTGGCGTTCGCCCCGGTCCAGGCCGAGTCCCTGGTCGTCGGCTTCGCGAGCGACTGGCTGTTCCCGCCCGAGCAGAACAGGGCGATCGCCCTCGCCCTCCTGCGCGCGGGCAAGAGGGCCAGCTACGCGGAGCTCGCCACCGACCTCGGGCACGACTCGTTCCTCCTCGAGAGCGACGAGCTCTACACCCTCATCCGCGGCTTCCTCGAGCGCGACGAGGCCTACGCGTTCGATTTCGCGATCTGACCCGCGCGCCCCGGAAAATGAGCAGGCTCGTCGAAAAACGGACGGTGGACATGCGCGTCATCGGGGAGTGGGTCGAGCCGAACTCGCGCGTGCTCGACCTCGGGTGCGGGCGCGGCGAGCTGATGGCGTACCTGGTCCAGGCGAAGCAGGTCTCCGCGACCGGCGTGGACCTGGACTTCGCCCGGATCTCGGCCTGCGTCCGGCGCGGGCTCAGCGCCTACCAGGGCGACATGACCGAGTTCATGCGCGCGTTCCCCGACGGCCATTTCGACAGGGTCATCTGCTCGCGCACCGTCCACGAGCTCAACGACCCGGCGGGGGTCGTCCTCGAGGCGCTGCGCGTCGGAAGCAAGGTGACGGTCGGCTTCGTCAACCACGGCTTCTGGAAGAACCGGGTCGGTGCGCTTGTTCGCGGCCGCAAGGTCCGCAACGCGGTCTACACCACCGCGTGGCACGAGAGCCGGCCCACGAATCCGCTCTCGATCGCGGACTTCGAGGGCTTCTGCCGCGAAAAGTCCATCCGGGTCGCCCGCCGCGCCCACCTCCTGGGCGACTGGCGGACCCCCTGCCACCTCCTTCCGAACCTGCTCGCCGGCTACGCCCTCTACGACCTCGCCCGGGCGTGACGCGGCGCCAGCCGCTGCGCCTGTATGAGGCACACGCAGTCGCTGCCATCCGCCGTGTGGAACCAGTGCGGGTCGAGCCGGGCGAACTCGCGACCGAAGGCCTGCCGTGCGCCCCCGACCTCTATCATGAGGATGCCTCGGGGCTTGAGCCGCCTCGCCGACTGCCGGACGAGCCTGCGGATGAGGCCGAGCCCGTCCGCTCCGCCGTCCAGGGCGAGGCGCGGCTCGCGGCGGAATTCCAGGGGAAGGGCGTCCACGCGCGCGGTGGGCTCGTACGGCGGGTTGCACACGATGACGTCGTAGAGCCGGGCGGGCGCGCGGCCCAGCATGTCGCCCCGGAGCAGCCGCACGCGGCCGCAGAGCCTGTGGCGCCTCACGTTGATCCTGGCCACCTCCAGGGCTTCGGCCGACAGGTCCACGGCGTCGACGCGCGCCTTCCTGAAATGCCGCGCAAGGAGGATGGCCAGGCAACCCGAGCCCGTGCAGACGTCGGCCACCCGGGTCACGCGGGCGGGGTCCCCGAGCCAGGGGTCGACCTGGCCCGGCAGGACCTCCACAAAGTAGCTTCGCGGGATGAGCGCCCGCTCGTCGACGTAGAGGCGCAGGTCGCCGAGCCACGCCTCGCGGGTGATGTAGGCCGCGGGCTCCCGGTCGACGAGCCTCCTGCGAAAGACCTCCCCGAGCGCCTCGGACTCCCGGGCCGACAGCCTCCGGCGCAGCACATGCGCCCCGCTGCCGAGCGGCAGGCCGAGCGTGCGCAGGATGAGGTACAGCGCCTCGTCGTGGGACCCGGTCGCCGTCTGCCCGAGGGCGGCCCCGTGCTCCGCATAGAGCCGCTCCGCGCGCCTTAGCCATCCCCCGAGCGTCACGACGGGAAGATCAGGGAGTACGCGGCCGGGCTGATCCAGTTGCAGAGCATCCAGTACGGAAGGCCGATGACGGCGACTAGGGCGCCGAGCAACTGCTGGAACGCGTTGATGTTGATTGCTATCAGGATGACAATGCCGCTGAAGCGGGAAATGTTGGCGAAGGTTTCCTCCGACATTCCCACCGCGTGGCGAAGAAGGATGCCGCCGTCGAGCGGCGGGACGGGGAGCATGTTGAAGACGGCGAGACCCACGTTCATCAGGACGATACGGTGAATCAACTCGGCCAGCCGGGGGTGCGCCACAACGAGCATTGAGCCGATGACGATCGTGACCAGGGCGATGGCCGCGTTGGCGGCCGGCCCCGCGAGGGTCACCAACACGTCGTCCCGCGTCCGATGCCTGAAATTGGAGCGGTTCACTCTGACCGGCTTCGCCCATGCGATGAACGAGAAGCTGCTTCCCACCACGAAGATATTGATCAGCGGAATGATCACCGTACCCAGGAGGTCGAGGTGCACCAGGGGATTGAGCGTAACCCGGCCGTCCGTGCGCGGCGTGTCATCCCCCAGGGAGTCCGCCACAATGGCATGGGCCCACTCGTGGAACGAAAAGCTCGCGACGAGCAGGATATAGGTGATCAGCCCGTTGCGGATGAAGAGGGGGTCGAGGTCCATGCGGCGGCTATCTTTCCGCGCCCGGGGCCAGCCGGGCAACGAGCTTCTGCTTCTGGTTTTCGAGGGCAGGCTCGGTCACGGTCGCGAGGACCTTTCGGGCCTGTCCGGCCTTCCCCATGCTGATGAGGACGTTCGCCTCGTGCAGGCGCATGGTCTGGCGCTCGATCCCGGACTGCGCGTGCGCCTCGAGCCCCTCCCATGCCCCCAGGGCCGCGGCCCAGTCCGGATCCTTCAGGTCGTAGAAGGACTCGGCGTACCGGTAGCTGAACTCGATCCGGCCCGGGGCAAGCTCCGCGGCGCTCCGGAATGCCTCCTGCATCGAGTGGTCGACGGACGCGCGGGTCCATTCGCCGCTCCTGATGAAGTCGTCCCTGGCCTCGTGGAGGAGCGTGCCCATCTGGTAGCGGTAGAGCGGCTCCCTTGGCTCGAGCTTGATGGCGGACTGGAAGTAGACGAGCGCCTCGAGCGGTTTGCCCTCCTCGGCAAAGTAGTTGCCCAGCTCGTTCTTCACCAGTGGGATTTCAGGGTCGATGTCGTTCGCCTTCGTGAGCATCGCGACGGCCTGCTTGCGGAGCCCGACCTTCCGGAGCATGTATCCGTAGGCGGCGTAGCCCGGCGCGAACCCGGGATTGTCGTGCAGGAGCGACTCGTACTCGTTGGCGATCTGCTCCACCCGCGTCTTCAGGTCCGCGCTCTCCATGTCCCTGCCCTGGGCGGCCGCGTCCGCGAACACGACCCTCTGGTGCTCGGCGATCCCCTTCAGCCGGTGCTCCGCCATGCTTTCGGAGGCCGCGGGGGCGTCGGCCCGCACCGCCGCGCCGACGAGCGCGGCGCAGGCGGCAAGCAGGATGGCTGGGAGCTTTTGCATGGGCTGCGGGCGAACCCCGTGGACAGCGGGTCGCCGGCTGCGTTCGGAAAATCTGCCCCCTGGCGGCCGGCCAAGGCGACAAAATTTGCACAATTCGCTTTCGCATCTTCCGCTCGGCCCCTATAAAACCGGTCCATGTCACAGGCAACGAGTTCCGCCCAGGAGGGTCCGCCGGGAACCGCACTTCCGCCCGACGTGGTGGGCGCCGCCATCGACAGGCTGAACGAGATCGTGATGGTGACCGAGGGCAGCCCTGTCGACGAGCCGGGCCCGCGCATCCTCTTTGTCAACCCGGCATTTGAGAAAATGACCGGGTACGCCGCCGAGGAGGTGGTCGGCCGCTCGCCCCGCTTCCTCCAGGGGCCCGGCACGGCGGCGGCCGAGCTCGCGCGGATCGACGCCGCCCTGCGCGCGCGAAAGCCCGTCAGGGCCGAGCTGCTCAACTACAGGAAGGACGGCACGCCCTTCTGGGTCGAGATCGTCGCGACGGCGGTGGCAAGCCCGGCGGCCGGGGGCGAGTACTTCGTGTTCATCGAGCGCGACATCTCCGAGCGCAAGAGCGCCGAGGCCGCGCTGCGCGAGCAGGAGCGCTCGATGGCCGCGCTCTTCAGCAATCTCCCGGGGATGGCCTACCGCTGCCGCAACGACGGGTTCTGGACGATGGAGTTCGTGAGCGGCGGCTGCCGCGAGCTCACGGGCTACGACCCCGGGGAGATAATCGGCAACCAGGTCACCAGCTTTGAGAACATCATAGATCCCGAGGACCGGAGGGCCGTGCGCGAGGCCGACGCGCGCACGATGGAGGGCGGCGAGGCTTTTGAGCTCACCTACCGGATCCGCACCCGGGAGGGCGCGGTCAAATGGGTCCTGGAGAGGGGCCGGCCGGTTAAGGGCCCGGACGGCCGCATCCGGTACTTCGAGGGCTTCATGTCGGACGTCACCGAGCGCAAGCTCCTGGAGCTCCAGGTGGCCCAGAACCAGCGCCTCGAGAGCATCGGGACCCTGGCGGGCGGGATCGCCCACGACCTGAACAACGTCTTCGCGCCGATCATGATGGCCGGGGAGCTCCTTTCGGACAAGGTGAGCGACAACGACTCGGTCCAGCTCCTCGAGGTGATCTCGGCGAGCGCGCGGCGCGGGGCCGGGCTCGTCCGCCAGATCCTCCTGTTCGCCCGGGGAATGGAGGGGCAGCGGGTCGCGGTCGCCGCCTCCGCGCTCCTGGCGGAGATCCAGACGTTCCTCGAGAGCACGATGCCGAAGTCGATACGGATCGAGATCAACGTCGCCCCGGACCTGCCCACGATCTCGGGCGATCCCACGCAGCTCCACCAGGTCCTGCTGAACCTTTGCGTCAACTCGCTGGACGCGATGCCCTCGGGCGGCAGGCTCGCGATCTCGGCGGCGACCGCAATGGTGCCGCCCACGTCCCCCCGGCCCCATCCCGACGCCGTGCCCGGGGAATTCGTCCGGATCGACGTCGCTGACACGGGCTGCGGGATACCGGACATCCTGAAGGGACAGATCTTCGACCCGTTCTTCACCACGAAGGGCGTGGGCCGCGGAAGCGGCCTCGGCCTTTCGACGGCGCGCTCGATCGTGAAGGCCCACCGCGGATTCGTGACCTTCACGTCGGCCGAGGGGGCCGGCACGACATTCTCCGTCTTCCTTCCCACATTGGCGGCCGGCCTGTCGCCGCAGACCCGCGACGACAATGCGAAGTCGGGCCTGGTCCCGCTTCCCCGCGGCAACGGCGAGCACATCCTGGTCGTCGACGACGAGGTGTCTGTGCGCCTCATCATGCGCACCACGCTCGAGAACTTCGGGTTCCGCGTGTCCACGGCCTCCGACGGCGCCGAGGCGATCGCCCTCTTCAGGAACCCGGCCGGGCACTTTGACCTGGCCCTGGTCGACATGCAGATGCCCGGGCTCGACGGCGGCAAGACGATCGTCGCGCTGCGCCATCTCCGGCCGGACCTGCCGATCGTGGGCGCCAGCGGACTGGCCACCAGCGAGAACCGGGAGCATGCGGCCGCGAACGGCGTCGGGCATTTCCTGGACAAGCCCTTCAGCGTCGAGACCCTTATTCGCACGGTGCATGCCGCGATGGCGAAGACGGCTCCGTGAACCTGCTGGACCGCTATATCTTCAGGAGCCTCCTAGCGACGTGCGTCGGGGCGGTGTGCCTGTTCGCGTTCGTGCTGATGGCCGGGAACATCATCCGCGACCTGCTCGGCCCCATGCTGGCCGGCCAGCTCGGGCTCCTCATGTTCGCGAGGCTCGTGCTGCTGATGTTCCCCGTCGTCGTCTCGTACGCGCTCCCGCTCGGGATGCTGACCAGCGTCCTCCTGACGCTCGGGCGCCTGTCCTCGGACAGCGAGATCACGGCGATGCGCGCGGCGGGCATGAGCGTCCCAAGGATCGCCCTGCCCGTCTACGCGCTCGCCGCCGTCGGTGCGGCCCTGGGCCTGAGGGTCAACTTCGAGTGGATGCCGACGGCGAAGGTGCGGTACGAGAGCGAGCTCGTGTCGGCCATGCGCGCGAACCCGCTGAGCTTCATAGTCCCCCGGAAGTTCATCCGGGAGTTCCCCGGAAACGTTGTCTACATCGGATCGATGACGGGGTCGGACCTGCGCGACGTCTGGTGGTGGCAGCTCGACGACGAGCACCGGGTGGTCCGCTTTGTCCGCTCCGAATCGGGCCGCGTCGACTACGACGAGGCGGCGAACGACTTCATCATCAACCTTTCAAACGCGCGGGAGGAGGAGCACAACCGGAGGAGGCCCGAGGATTTCTCGCAGCCCCTCTTGATCAACTCGGCCGGCCAGGCCGGGCCGGTGCGGCTCTCCCTCGCGCGGTATTTCGGGACGCCGAGCGTCCACCAGAAGCAGCAGTGGATGACCTACCGCGAGCTCGCCGCCCGGAAGGCGGCCCTCGAGCGGGAAACCCCGCAGCCGGGAAACGCCAGGCAGCACGACCGCGACATCATGAAGGTCGCGCTCACGATGCAGGACAAGTTCAACATGGCGCTGGCCATCTTCACCTTCGCGTTCGTCGGGGTCCCCCTCGGCATCAAGGTGTCCCGGCGCGAGACGAGCGCGAACCTCGGGATCGCCGTGCTGCTCGGCCTTGGGTACTACCTTGTCACAGTCATCGTGGGCTGGCTAGACCAGCACCCCGAGTACCGGCCGGACCTTCTCCTCTGGGTCCCCAACCTCTTCTTCCTCGCGCTCGGCTTCTGGCTGCTGCGCCGGCTGGACCGGGCCTAGGAGCCTCTTGCCCGTTCAGTAGGCTTCCACGGGCGCGAACGCCTGCGTCGCCACGAGGCCGCTCCGGCCGTCGATTGGGGCCATCGCCTGGCCGCACACCGGGATGGCCGACCGGTCGGAGAGGAGCGAACGGGCCTCGCCCCCGAGGCGCACAAACTCCACCCCCGAGGCCCGGCATCGTTCCAGGAACTCGCGGAACACCGCGCGCCGCCCCATGCCCTCGATCTCCGCGTGGAGGGTGAACACGTTGAGCCGGTCGGTGCGCAGGAGCGAGACGAGGTGCCCGGCGATCGCGGAGTCCGGATGCCCGGGCCTTCCCATCAGCTCGTCGAGCGTCGGGAGCGTGCTCGGGATCTCGAGCGTGCGGAAGACCCGGCCCCCGATCTGAGGAAAGAACGGGCGCGTCCCTCGCGTGTCGCTTGAATACGCGAGCCCCGCCTCGTCGTAGACCTCGCGGCTCAGGGCGTTGCTCTGCCATCCCGCCGCGCCCGCGGTGTCCGCCGCCACCCCGAATATCCGGGCGAACTCGGCCCGGGCCGACGCGAACTCGGCCCGCACCGACGCGATGTCCATGCCCTGCATGTGATCCTGCCACCGGTAGTGGTTGTAGCAGTGGATCCCCACCTCGAAGCCCGAGTCGCGGACGGCGCGCATCGCACCGGCGTTGCGCCGCCCGATGTGCGGGGCCGGAAGGAGCGTTCCGTTCAGGAGAGTCCTGACGCCGTAGATCTCGACGACGCTCGTCCGGGCGACCTTGCCGAGGAAACCCGGCCGGAACACGCGGGTGACCGCCCGGCCCGTCTGGTCGGGACCGAGAGAGAAGAGGAAGCATGCCGGAGCCCCGAACTGCGCGCAGTCCGCCGCTAGGGCCGGCACCCCGACGCGCGTCCCGCGGTCCGTGTCGACATCCACCTTGAGCGCGAGTCTCGCCGACATGGCGCTCAGTCGAGCTTGTAGTCCTTGTGCGCCAGGTGGTAGTCGAGCGTCAGCTTGATCGCGGTCTTAAGGTCCACCTTTGGCGTCCATCCCAGCTGCCTCTTGATCGCGGCCACCGACGGCACCCGGCGCTGGATGTCCTGGTAATACCTGCCGAAGTACTTTCCAGAGGAAACCACCACCGTCCTGGCCTTCGCCGCGTGGGCCCGGAACTCCGGGTAGCCCCTGAACGCGGCTATGATGAGCTTCGCGAGCCTGGCGACGCTCACGTTGTTGGCCGGATTCCCGATGTTGAAGATCTGGCGGGAGGCCCTGCCGCCCCTGTTCTCGATGATCCGCAGGAGGGCGTCGACTCCGTCGTCGATGAACGTGAACGAGCGGCATTGCCTGCCCCCGTCGACCAGCTGGAGCGGCTTCTCGAATATCACATTCGAGATGAACTGCGTGAAGAGCCGGGAGCTGCCCTCCTTCGGCTCGAACACGTTGTCGAGCTTGGGGCCGATCCAGTTGAAGGGCCGGAACAGCGTGTAGTCGACGCCGTCCCGCACGCCGTAGGCGTAGATCACGCGGTCGATGAGCTGCTTCGAGCACGCGTAGATCCAGCGCTGGCGCTCGATCGGGCCGTACACGAGCGTGCTCGTCGACTCGTCGAGCTCCCCGTCCGGGCACATCCCGTAGACCTCGGAGGTCGAGGGGAATATGATCCGCTTACGGTACTTGGCGCACTTGCGCACGATCTCGAGGTTGGCCTCGAAATCCAGCTCGAAGACCCGAAGCGGGTCCCTGACGTACTGCACCGGGTTCGCGATCGCGACCAGGGGCAGCACCGCGTCGCACTTCTTGACGTGGTACTCGATCCACTCGCGCGAGATCGTGATGTCGCCCTCGACGAACTTGAACCGGGGGTTGCCCAGGCTGTCCCCGAGCTTGTGGTCGCCGACGTCCATGCCGTAGACCTCCCAGTCCTTGCGCTCCAGGATGGCGTGGGTGAGCGAGCTGCCGATGAATCCGTTGGCACCGAGTATGAGGACGCGCAGGGGCATGGACGTGGAGCCCGATAATCCACGAAATCACCCAAATGACACGAAAGAACCACCGCCCCGTTCGCCGACGAGAAGGCCCGCGCCCTGGCAGGGGCGCGGGCCTTGGGCCCGGCGGGACGCCTGGCTTAGAACAATATGCCGGCCTCTATCGCGAAGCGGGTCTGGGTCGTGCTCGTGCCGTGCGGGCCGAAGACGAGCCCGCTCGTCGAGCTCTGGGCCTGCACGAATGAGATCTCGGCCCGGGTGAACAGGGGGCCGGTCTGGTAGCTGGGCGTGAACGTGAACGACCACGCCTTGCTACCCGGTCCGTAGAGCAGGTTGGCCGACCCGTCGGTGGCGCTGCCGTCCTGGGAGATGTACTCGGCTCGCCCGGACAGGTTGAAGGACGTGTTGGGGACCGCGTAGTTGACGAGGAGCGCGGCGCCAATGGTCGTCGTGTCCTTGCCGACGCCGATCGACGCCCTCGCCTTCAGGTCGGTGTACTGGATATAGGGCTCAATCACCCAGGCGCCCGAAGTGTAGGTGTAGATCAGGTTGTCCAGCTGCTGGTTGTTGTTCTGGAGGAGCGGCGTGGCGAAGGATTTCGAATAGTCCGTGCTTCCAAGGTTTCCGCTGATCACAACCTCGAGCGAGTTGGCGGAGTTGATGGCCCAGGTAGCGGCGCCCGAGAGCCAGTTGAACCGCTGCGAGTAGTAACCGTCGTTCCAGGATGCGTTGAGGGTCACGGGGCCCGCGGTGCAGTTTGCCTGGACGCCCTGGCTGACCGCCGTCTCCTGGTTCCAAAGGAGGCCGCGCAAGATGTTCATGTTCTCGAAGGTGAACGTGTACTCCGCCCCCACGAGCGTCGGCAGCTTCCCGGCCTCGATCGAGAATGCGCTTGTGGGCGCATACTTGATGAACGCCTGAGGTAACGGGCCGTAGAAGTTGTTGATTGCGTTCCCCGCCCGCAGGTATGGGGCGCCCAGCGCCGGCAGCGAATACGCGCCAGCCTGGATGAAGAACTGCATCTCCCCGTCAACTTTCTGGATGAATACCTGCGCGTTGCTGACGTCCCCCACCGAGTGGTGGTCCCCCGGAATCAGGTTGTCCTCGAAGAGGGCAATCCCGGTGACGGCCCCCGAGACGTAGATCTTGCCGAAGTCCGGAATGTCGAAGCTCAACGGCTTGACGTTCACGGTGAGCGGACCCGCCATCGACGGCGTCGAGACCGGTGATGTCGGGGCAGCGGCGGGAGCCGCCGCTGCAGCCGGCGCGCCTGCGGCGGGCGCTGCGGCGGCCGGGGCCGCCGGAGCTGCCGGAGCTGCCGGAGCCGGCGTTGGGGTGGTTGGCGCCGTCTGGGCCCGGGCGGAGCCGGCCCAGAGGCCAAGGGCACCGATGCACGCGGCGCGCAGCGTCATATTCGTCTTGTTGATAACGTTTTTGGTCATTGGTTTCGGTTTTTTTGGTGGTCGATAGCGTAAGCCGCCCGAGTCATTCTCACCCGGTTTGGGAGTGGGCCCGCTTTACGTTTAAGCAAGATCTCTGCCAGATCATTAACTTGGCCGCATAATCTCTCATTCTGGCCGGAGGCGCGGCCCGCAGGGGAATAAATACCGGGCTGGAAAACGCTTCATTGTTGCTAAGGCACGTCCGGTCCCGATCGGATATCCCCTTACACAATCTCCCGGGGTGCCCAATCTGCACAAATGGAGGGCGTTCAACCGATCTTGGCATCGGCTATGCTGAAACTACTCAAACCAGACTTAATGTTTTCTTAATGTCCCTGGGCTGAATTCAGCTTTGCCGCAGCGGTTTTCTCGAATGAGTTGACCGTCGGGCATTCCCTGACAAGAAGCCTACCTTCCTGCTCACTAAACCACCCAAACTCCGGAGCCCGCTCCTATGACACCGAAAGAAGTAATCAGCCTAGCCAAAACGAAGGAGGTCAAGATCGTGGACCTCAAGCTCACCGACATTCTCGGCACGTGGCAGCACTTTGCCGTGCCGGTCTCCGAACTGACGGAGGCGGTCTTCACCGAGGGCCTGGGCTTCGACGGCTCGTCGATCCGCGGCTGGAGGGCGATCAACTCCTCGGACATGCTGGTGTTCCCGGACCCGGCGACGGCGTTCATCGATCCCTTCGCGGCGAACACGACGCTCTCCCTCTCCTGCGACACGTACGACCCGATAACAAAGGAGCCGTACGACAGGGATCCTCGGGTC
>Ga0209656_10003115_pt1 | contig 10764 bp, 11 predicted proteins | sample BogFormECP12_OM2_FD_188239 | JGI IMG/M metagenome (GOLD analysis project Ga0209656, IMG submission 188239) | Bog forest soil microbial communities from Calvert Island, British Columbia, Canada - ECP12_OM2 (SPAdes) (version 2) | ecosystem: Environmental > Aquatic > Freshwater > Wetlands > Bog ... | reverse complement strand
GATGATTCTCGGTCAGCCGCCCACTTAGCGCTTGCGCCAGTTTGTCCCGCTTGCTGCGCAACTTCCCCCTCGCCAGCTCTGCCATTGCGACAGGCGTGGCACCACCTTCCGCGAGCGCGGCCAGCATCTCCATGCCGGACACCCCAAACACGTCGGTCGCGACGCTGGCCAGCTTGATATTGGCCGTCTCAAGCAGTTTCAGGGTGCGATTTCGTTCGGTGACAGTTGGCGAACGCCTGGCCGAACTTCAGCGCCCACTGCCGCAGCGTCTCGTGGCTGACCATGATGCCGCGAGCGGCAGCTCGTCGACCATGCGCAAGCTCAGGGGAAAGCGGAAGTAGAGCCGCACGGCGTGACTGATGATCTCGGCCGGGAACCGATACCCGGCGTACGGAGAGCGAGCGGCGGTCGTTATCTCATCCAGCTACCCGGCCCGCATCGCCGCTGCAACCCGAGCCGCCGCCGACTTGACGGTGCCCCCCTGGCTTGCAACAGAGCCCCGACGGGATGCGGGACGCGCGTTGTGTTGCGGTGTTGTCGGAAGCTTGCCGTACGCGGCCCGGTCAGCCCGATTTCTGGGCGGCGCTCGCCGCGAGCATCGCCGCCACGGACGTCGCCTTCGCGATGACGAGATCGCGGTCGGTGATCGCGTATCGCTTGGCGATGAACCCAAAATCCGTCCACGCGATCCAGACGGTGCCGACGTCGTCCTGCGTAACGAGCATCCGCACCGGCCAGTCGAGGCCTGCATAGGGATTTGCCGTCAGCAGCTGCAGCCCGAGCGGCGGGTTGCCGAACAGCAGCAAGGTCGACATATGCAGGTCGATGCCGGTGCCCGCCGCCAGCCGGCTCTGGTCGATCTCGCCGAAGAACTGGATGCCGTTGGCGGCGATCGCCGCCTTAATGCGCGAGACGGTCTCGGCGAACGGATAGATGCTGCGCACACGGACGACGCCCTCTGTGGGTGCGGAGTCGAAGGCCGGCGCCGCGGTCGCAGGCGGCTGCAGCGCGGCCTGCCCGGCGGCGAGCGCGCCGAAGAGCAGGCCGCCAACGAACGCACTACGCGCGAAGCGGGTGATTGTCATGGCCAATGTCTCCCTCAGTGCGCGGTCCAGCCGCCATCGACGGCGATGGCGGCACCGGTGATCGACGCCGCCGCGTCGTTCACCAGAAAGGCCACGGTCTCGCCGATCTCCTCGACAGTGGCGAAGCGCTTGTTGGGCTGCTGCGCGAGCAGCACGTCACGGATGACGGATTCGCGCGGGATGCCGTGAGCCTTGGCCTGATCGTCGATCTGCTTCTCGACCAGCGGCGTGGCGACGTAGCCCGGGCAGACTGCGTTGCAGGTGACCGGCAGCTCCGCGACTTCCAGCGCGACGGTCTTGGTCAGGCCGAGCAGCCCGTTGCTTCGCCGTCACGTACGCGGCCTTGAACGGCGAGGCGACAAGGCCGTGTGCGGAGGCGATGTTGACGATGCGGCCGAAGCCGTTCTGCTTCATCCTGGGCAGTACGAGGCGGATGGGATGGAACGCCGCGGACAGGTTGAGCGCGACGATCTGGTCCCACTTGGCCGGCGGGAACTCGTCGACCGGCGCCACGTGCTGTATGCCGGCGTTGTTGACCAGGATGTCGATGCCGCCGAGCGTGTCACACGTCATCTCTACCATCTCGCCGACCGCATCGACGCGCGTCAGGTCGGCGTCCGAGTAGAGCACGGTGACCCGCGCCTCTTGCGCGATCGCTTGCTGCGTGCGCGCGATGTCTTCGGCTCGGCCGAGGCCGTTGAGCATGATCGACGCGCCGCACCTGGCGAGCGCGTGGGCAATGCCGAGACCGATGCCGCTGGTCGAACCGGTGACGAGCGCGACCTTGCCGTAAAGCGAGCGCTCCGGGTCCAGCCAGCTCTTGCTGAGTAGCGTTTCCATGAGTCTCCTCCATGTAGATCCGGGCGGACCACGCCGGTCTCGCCTGCATCGCAGTGTCCCGATGTGTGATGCTTGACGGAAATGCCGTTTGCTCAGCCAATCGATGCAGGGGCGCTATCACGCCGTGGCCCGGCGATGCGGTTTGCTTATCGAAACGGTGCGTGCCCGGCATTTGGATCGGCGCTGGGTTGCAGCCGCTAGATTCCGCTTAGGCGACGAAGCGCCTTCCCACGGATGCACTCCACAGCTTACTGTCCTGCTCGTCGGTACGGTAGCCCGGCGGCAGGGGTGCGTTCCATGGAGATGCAACAGATCCGCTACTTTTTGGCGCTGTCCCAGACCTTGAACTTCACGCGCGCGGCCGAGGAGTGCAACGTCTCGCAGCCGGCGCTGACGCGCGCGGTTCAGGCGCTGGAGGCGGAACTTGGCGGCGAGCTGATCCGGCGCGAGCGGGCGCAGTCGCACCTGACGGAACTCGGCCGGCGTATGCTTCCGTTGATGCAACAGTGCTACGACGCGGCCCTGTCGGCGCGCAATCTGGCGAAGGCGGTGAAAAGCAGCGAGATCGCCCCGCTGCAGCTCGGCGTGTCCAACAGCGTGAGCATGGCGGTGTTCGTCCAGCCGCTCGTCGAGCTGTTCCGCGCCTATCCCGGCGCACAGCTGCGCATCCGGCGCGGCGCCGCGGCCGACGTGCTGGATCTGCTCAAGCAGGGTGACGTGGAGCTGGCGATCGCCGGTCCGCTCGGCGCGACGTGGGAACGGCTCGACTCGTGGCCGATCTTCGAGGAGGCCCTGGATGTCGTCGTGCATCGCGATCACCGGCTCGGCCGGGTCAACGACCTCGGCCTGCCGCAGCTCGCCGGCGAGAACTTCCTGGTCCGCGCCGGCGACGAGATGAGAAGTGCGGTCGCTGAGATGCTGCACAAATATGGCGTCGCTGCGGCCAACAGCCACGAGGTCGATACCGACGACGAGCTGATGACGCTGCTGGACGCGAACGCCGGGATCGCCGTGCTGCCCGAAAGCGGGCTGCGCTCGCCGGCGTTGCTGCGCCTGCGCATACCGGAATGGCGCCTGACGCGCACAGTCTACATCTCCGCCGTGGCAGGGCGGCGCCGCTCTGCCGTGTCGACGACGCTGCTGAACCTGCTGCGCGCCGCCGACCTGCCGGGCTAGATCAGGCGGAGGCCTCCGGCATCGGCCTCCGCGCCGAGCGCAGGGCAGCCAGCAGCTGATCGATCTCCATGCGCTTGCGGTAGTCCGGATCCAGGTAGCGTGCGACGATCACGCCATCGGTGCCGACGACGAACGTCGCCGGGATCGGCAGCATCCACGCGTCGTTGCCCTGGTAGCGCGGCAGATCCCAACCGGCGGCGGCGATCATCTTCGCCATCTCCTCGCCCACCCAAATCGCCAGGTTCAGCGACAGCGCGTAGCCGTTGTCCATGTCGGTCAGCACCGGAAACGCCGCCGCCGCATCCTGCTTGAGGGCATTCGTGAACTTCCTCTTTTCGGGAACGATCGCAACGATCCGGCCGCCCGCCTCCGCGACCTCCTTCTGAACCTCCGCCATCGCGACCGCGTTCAGGCGGCAATAAGGGCACCAGTGCCCGCGATTGAACGAGACCGCGACCGGCCCCTCCGCCAGCACATCGCCCAGCATGACGAGATGGCCGGTCTCGTCGGGCAGCGCGAAATCCGGCATTCTCTCGCCAGGCGCCGGCGCCGCCTCGCCCGCACCGCTCGCCTGCAGCCGGGCGATCAGACGGTCGACCGCCTCGGCGAATTCCGTGCTGAGCGAACGCACCGTATCGGCGACCAGGCCCAGGCGCTCGTTCAGCGGCGCATCCATCTCGCGCGCGCGCTCGACGGCTTCCTCGAGCGCTGTGACCAACGGGTTGGCGGTCATTGGTGCCTCCTCCACCCTTGTCGGCAAGCATAGCAGACGGAAAACCCCCGCTGCACGGCCATTCAGCTCGTGCTGATCATCGCCCCGTGCTCCGCCTCGTGCAGGATGAACCCCTCCAGCGGGTCGACCGGATCGTGCCACGGCGCACGCTCGAGCACCCGCGTGGTGTCGGTATAGCCGGCGTGCCAGCGGGCGCGGATGCCGGACTCGGTGAAGTCGATGTCCTTGGTGTGATCCTCCGAGCCGATTATCGGCGCGAGCAGCCGCACGATGTGCATGCGCGTCAGGCATCCGAAGCTTGCCAGCTTCTGCACCTCGTTGTCGGTGCGCGCTTCTTCCGGCAGCTTCTTGACCAGTTCGGCGATGACGTGGCGCAACCGATGGATCTGCTTCTGCCGCATGATGTGGCTGCGCGCGCGGCTGGCGTACTGCACGTCCTTCTGCCGCGTCATCACCTGTTTGACCGTGGTCGGCTCCGGGCCGTTCGGGTTCCAGACGTGCACGACGAAAACAAGGGCGCTGCGCCGGGGATTGTCGTCGAACACGGCCTCGACCGGCGTGTTGGACAGGATGCCGCCATCCCAGAAAAGCTGGCCGTCGATGCGAACGGCGGGAAAGGCCGGGGGCAGTGCGCCGGATGCCATGATGTGATCGACCGTGAACCTCATGTCGCGGCTGTCGAAGTAGTGCATCATCGCATTGCCGACATTGGCCGCGCCCACCGTCAGGCGGGTCTCGCAGCCGTTGATCCGGTCGAAATCGACCAGCTCGCCAAGCGTGCGGCGCAATGGCTGCGTCGAGTAGTAGCCGGCGGCGTCCGCGCTGAGCGGCCATTCGTTGCTGAAGAAGGCCATCGGGTTCGGCACGAAGAAGTTCGGCAGGCCGCCGGTGACCGTGCCCCAACTCGCAAGCGCGGGACCGACCATCGGCAGGGTGCTCCAGATGCCGACGATCCCGTCGATCGTCATGCGCTGCCAGAAGGCCTGCAGCTTCGTCAGCCGGTCTTCGACGGCGTTGCCCGCGATGATGCTGCCGTTGATCGCACCGATCGAGGTGCCGATCACCCAGTCAGGCTCCAGCCCCGCCTCGTGCAACGCCTGGTAGGTCCCGGCCTGATAGGCACCGAGCGCACCACCGCCCTGCAGCACGAGAACGATGCGATCGGCCGGCGGATCGCGGGGAATCACTGGCGGTTTGCCATTAGGCTTGGCGAGCATGGGTCGTCTCCATCGCTTGGGGGAGGGTCGCGGAGAGCAGAGCGGCGGCCAGCAGAGCGGCGCCGATGCCGCCGATGCAGGCCGTCCAGCCGGAGCGGTCGAACACCTGGCCGAGCACGAAGCTGCCGACGAGGCCGCCGGTGAAGTAGGAGGCAAGGTAGAGACCGCTGGCAGCACTGCGCGCCGATGTCGCCGTGCGCCCGACATAGCCGGTCGCCACTGCCTGGGCGAAGAACGTGCCGCAGGCGACCAGCACCATGCCGGTCACGACGACCGGCAGGCTCGGCGCGAGCAACAGCGCGAGGCCGACCGCTGCCAGGGCGAGCGACGCCCAGAACGTGCGCCGCGTGCCGATCGCGCGCGCCGCCCGTCCGGCGAGCGGGGTGGTCAGCACGGACGGCAGGAAGGCGAGGTAGCTCAGCCCCACCGCCATCATGCCGAGCGACAGCGGAGGACGCACCAGAACGAAATTGACGTAGGTGAAGGTGCCGATGAAGGCGAAGAGGATGCAGAAGCCGATCGCGAAGGCAGGCCAGAGCGCGGGGTTTCGCAGATGCCCGATCCATGCGGCGAAGGCCGAGGCCGTGCCGCTCGCATCCGCCATGCGCATGCCTTCACGGATGGTGACGCCCGCGAGCAGCGCTCCGGCGAGATTGAGCGCGGCGAAGGCATGGAAGTTCGCCGCGAGGCCGAAGTGGCCGGCCAGTCCAGCCGCCATCACGCGGCCGATCAGATTGCTCGCGACGTTGCCGGTGATGTAGGCCGCGATCGCGCCCGGTGAATCCGCCACGCTGCACGCTTCGCCGAGATAGGCGAGCGTCAGCGTGAATGCCGACGACATGCATAGGCCCTGCGCGATCCGCAGCAGGGTGAACTCCGTCAGGTTATGGGCCGAAGCCAAGAGCGCGGTTGGCACGGAGAGCAGCGCCAGGCTGATCACGATCCCCGACCGACGCCGCACGCGGCTGCCCGCGAGGGCGATGCCGAGCCCCCCGATCGCCATGCCGAGCGTGCTCGCGTTCACGGCAACGCCCATCGCGGCGGGCGTGACGCGATACGCCTCCGCCAGCATCGGCAGGATCGCCTGTGTCGCAAACAGGTCGACCAGCGTCAGGAAGGCGATCGTGCCGATCACCGCCGAGCGCCGGGCGCTCGCGATGGCATGGGCATGACCGTGCGGGGGCGCGGCCGCGGTGACCGAGGTAGACATGGGATGAGTCCTCACAGTGTGCCGCCGGCGATGACATTACATCGTGTGCGCGTCGGACTTTTCCGGGAACAGATCGGCCGAGAGCAGCACAACGGTCTCGGTGCCGGTGTTCTTCCACCAGTGCGAAGTCCCGTGCGTCTCCACCGTCACGTCGCCCGCCCGGTGCACGATCGGCACGGAGCAGTTGCTCGCGTACTCCTCGATCGTGCCGGAGATGATGTAGATGATCGCCGGCCGGTCGCCGTGGCTGTGCCAGGGCACCACGCCGCCGGGCTGGATCACGAGCCGGCGCAGGCGGAGCAGCCGGCCTTCGATGTGGGCGGGCTCCTTGGCAAGGTCGACCGAACCCACGACCGTATCCGTCACGCCGAAAGCCGGTGTGTGATCGGCAGCGCGGACGTTAGGCTCCGCGCTGCCGGCCGGGCAGGATTCGGCCAGTGTCAGCGATGGAGCGAACGCCAGCATGGCGACGCCCATGATGGCACCGAGGCGATGGAGCCCGGAGCGCCCGTTGTTCGTCTCGTCGAACCTATCCATAATCTGATCCCCAGTTGTGACCGGGCCGGTGTGGCCCCGCGTCGAGAGCTTCCGCTGGGATCGCCGGTGAAGCGAATACTCTTGCTCTATTCGTTCAATGCGTCGGCGTTATCGAACGGACAGAGGGACTGTCCAGAGGTTGGGGGATCACACCGCTTCGCTAATGACAGGCGTGGGCCGGAAACCGGCTCAAAGAGCCGGCCCCCAGTAAAATCCACCCCCATCCACGAACCCCCATCCGGCGACGATCTGCTCGGTCATATCGCTTCCGTCCCCATCCCTCCAATCTCTGGACAGTCCTGGGCGCCCAAAGCTAGATGGGGTTGTAAGCCCTAACCGCCGAAAATTCCGCCAAGCCGGACTTCGCCCCGCCGAACGCCCCGCGAGCGGGAACTTTCCGGTTTTCAATGGCTGGTGGGGCGCGATTCGATGACTTGGAACCCGCCTGGATGTCCGTGGTGGCGTTCCATCTTTCCGTATTTGACATGAAATACGGAAAGTTTTCCCGGACGGGGGGGCTGCGGGGCCGGATTCGGCCTGGCGGAATTTTCGGCGGTTAGGGCTTACACCCCCGATTTTGACGCCGCGGATCTTCCTGCCGCCGTCGATGCCACGGTCAAAGCAGCTCGGCGCCGAGCGACAGGATCGACTGTCGATGACCACGGCGCTTGGTTCGGGAGAATCTCCGCAGGCGCGCCGCCAGTTGCGGCGCAGCCGGTTGAGCAGCCGACGCCAGAGGCCGAGTCGGGTCCAGCGTGCGAACAGCCCATAAAGCGTGCCGAAGGGGATGTCGCAGAGCAGTCCGATCGCCCGCCACTGCATGCCGCAGAAACAAACACACCAGATCGCCATGACGGCCTTGCGCAGCGCCGCTCCGGCCAGCGGCGGTTTTGGCCCCGACAGAATCGGCCGGGCCCCATCCTTTGCCATGGCCTCGAGTTCCGCCGGCACTTCGTCCACGAAGGCGTCAATATCGGCAAACGCATCCCACGGGCCAGGAGACGTCTTTTGTTGGCGCTTGTGTGAATCCGTAGATATTTGCTGATGGATAGCGGAAACCGTCAGCCGCGGTGGCTGATTTTGGCTGGGTCACCAACAATGTCAAGCCCTAGCCGCCGCAGGCGGTGGCCAACGGCTAGGGCTTGACATTGTTGGTGACCCAGCACGTCGCCACCATGCGTTCGACGGTGGCATGTGGCTCCGGCAAGTCCTGTGCCAAGATTATGCGCGTCAGCATTTTTATACGGATTTCGACAGTCATCGACATCTTTGCAGGACGGACGGCGGTTCCCATGTTCTGGCCTCGATGCTATTAGTAGCGGAGATCGGGTTGGATGGTTGCCTTTCCGGGCATCGCAGGCAACTCAACTAAAGGTTGCAATCGAAGCCGCATCGGCTGGCTCGTGCTACCTACAAACAGGCCCTAAGCTGGACTTTGGCCATTTTCCACAAACGGTGGGGCGGCGTCGGCAGATTGTGACGTCGTGGGAGCCTCGGCCAAGGTTCTCTATCTCAGCGATGTTGAACTCCGTTGAATCCTACGTGATTGAATCGAACGTGATGTCGTAGCGGATTCGCATCGGCCCCGACATTGTCGAGTCTCTTCCCGAAGCATCGATTCGGGATGGATGAATGTCGGACGCACCTGGACGCGACATGCCGAGTAGGCTGGCTGAATGGATGCAGCCATTCAGCGGCGCGTTCACCGCGCCGACCTGGCAACATGTGATGGTGCTGGTGATGGGAGCGATCCTCGTCCCCGGTCGGCGTACCGTCGCGTCCGCATTGCGGGTGACGGGATTGGATCAAGTCCCGCACTTCACCAACTACCACCGCGTGCTGAACCGCAACAAATGGTCCGCCCGTTGGCTTTCCCGCCGCCTGTTCAGCCTGCTCGTCGCGACCTTCGTGCCGAGCGAGGAGCCGGTCGTGATCGGCCTGGACGACACCATCGAGCGGCGATGGGGAGCCAGAATCAAAAAGCGCGGCATCTACCGCGATCCGGTACGCTCCTCACACGGCCATTTCGTCAAGGCGAGCGGCCTGCGCCGGCTCTCGGTCATGCTGCTGCCTGAGATCCCCCGGGCCGGGCGTTGCTGGGCATTGCCGTTCCTGACCGTCCTGGCCCCCTCGCAACGCTATTGGGATGAGCATAAACAAGGACAGCGGCAGTACAAGAAGCTTACCGACTGGGCCAGGCAGATACTGATCCAGGCGGCGCTGTGGCTGCCGGACCGCCGCATCATCGGCGTCGGCGATGCCAGCTTCGCCTCGATCGACCTGCTCAACGACGTGCGACCATGGCTCACCATGATCACCCGCCGGCGGCTCGATGCTGCGCTCCACAAACCGCCGCCACGGCGACTGCCCGGTAAGATCGGTCGGCCGTCCGTCGTCGGCAAACGCCTTCCCAGCCTCAAGCAGCGCCTTGCCAGCCGAAAAACACGATGGCGCCGTCTGTTGGTGACCGGGTGGTACGGCCGCGGCGAACGGATGGTCGAGATCGTCTCCGGCACCGCTATATGGAACCACCCCGGCCACTGCGTTCCCATCCGTTATGTCCTGGTGCGCGATCCAGTGGGCGAACTCGAACCGCAAGCCTTTCTCTGCACCGATCTTGATGCCGACCCGCTCGACATCCTCCGCTGGTTTGTCCGTCGTTGGTCGATCGAAGTGACCTTCGCCGAAGTCCGCCGCCATCTTGGCGTAGAGACCCAGCGGCAATCGTCAGACCCGGCAATCGACCGCACCACACCGATCCTGCTCGGCCTGTTCTCCCTGATCACCCTCTGGGCCAATGACCATTACACCAAGCATGGACCTACGGTGCGGATCGCGAGCTGGTACCGCAAGTCCTCGCCGACCTTCAGCGACGCTCTCGCCAACGTTCGGCGACAGCTATGGGCGCAGGGCAATTTGCTCGAATCGCGGCAGGGGATCAATCCTACAAAAATCCCCGCTGCCACACTCAACATCTTGATTGACATGGCTTGTTACGCGGCATGAATGGCCAAAATCAAGCTAAGTATTTCACCCGGCGCAGGGTGACCGACGCCGGAGCTCCCGATCCCTCTTCATCTCCGCAGCGGCTTTCGGATAGGCAGCATTCTCGTCCACGGTGATCGTGCGCGGGTTCACCGTGTGCGGCTGCGCCAACGCCTTGCGGAAGAACCGTTTTGCCGCCTCAGCGTCGCGCTTGGCCGAGAGCAGGAAGTCGATCGTCCGGCCGCGGCTGTCGACGGCTCAATACAGGTAGGTCCACCGGCCCTTGACCTTCACATAGGTCTCATCCACCCGCCAGGAGCCGTTGCTCATGCGCAGGTGCGGTGAGTAGCTGTAGTTTATCGTTACATGACGGCAAGATAATTGCCTGAACGAGCAGCAGGCCCGCTGTCGCACGGCAGCTTAACAATGTTAGGCGGCAGCCTGACCCGCCGCCTCTCCTATGCTTCATATGGAAACTAGACATGCCCCCCACAGCTCACACCCTGCGGCCGAATTACCATCAACAGGATTTCCACCCAAAGTTGACCCTGTGCAGTGGGAAGGGAAGGGACGGTGATTCCACCATTATCCGGCATCTGCACAATCTCGCTGGGAGGGCGGAGGTGCTACTATCCGGTCCATGACCAAGACGCAAACTGCACCGATCATCGGGTTCACGCCGAACGAGCGAGCCTATATCCGCACTGAACTCGATATCTTCTTCTCGACGCTTCCGACAGTCGCCGATGGCTTCCAGCTCAAGACCTGGCGCGGCGGCCCGGAAGCCGGCAAGCCGAAGCTCTCACCGATTGCCAAGGGGCTTCTGGAGCGGGGTATGATGCGGCTCGATAGCAGCCAGCATCTGCCGCGGCTAGTCTTCACCGAGGCGGGGATCGCTATGCTACGCACGATGATGACCGCCCGCCGCCTCGCCGATCCGAAAAAGTTGGCTCTCATGGCGTTGGTTGTTGGTATCGGCTA
>Ga0209656_10003112_pt1 | contig 10768 bp, 10 predicted proteins | sample BogFormECP12_OM2_FD_188239 | JGI IMG/M metagenome (GOLD analysis project Ga0209656, IMG submission 188239) | Bog forest soil microbial communities from Calvert Island, British Columbia, Canada - ECP12_OM2 (SPAdes) (version 2) | ecosystem: Environmental > Aquatic > Freshwater > Wetlands > Bog ... | reverse complement strand
CGCCGGCGTCGACGTGCTTCAAGGCGCTGACGGCGGGCCGACCGTGCTCGAGGTCAACAGCATGCCGGCATGGAGCGGCCTGCAAAAAGTGAGCGCGCGCAATATCGCGCGAGCCATCGCTTCCGGCAGCCGCGACATCACCGCTGTCGAGATCAACCCGATCATCGCGCGCAGGATCATGCGCGATCGATTCCCGGATCTCAGCCGCCATTTATATTTCCGCCCTGAGGTTCACCTGTTCGTGGCCGACGGACGCAGCTTCGTCCGCGCCTCGAACGACAAGTTCCAGGTGCTGCAAGCCACGCTGGTGGACACCTGGGCTTCCACGGCCGCCGGAGCGTTCGCGCTTTCCGAGAACAATCTCTACACCACCGACGCTTTTCGCGACTACCTGAATCACCTCACCGGCGACGGCCTCATCGCATTCACGCGCTGGGGCCTGGATCCGCCCCGCGAATCCTTGCGCCTGATCTCGCTCGCCATGCAAGCGCTCGCGGATTTGGGCGAACACGATGCCGCCCGGCACATCGTGGTGATGCGGCAGGATCCCGACCAGCTCAAAGGCTGGGGCGCACAAGACACCGCTCTGATTTTCCGCCGCGCCCTCTCGCCGGAAGACGTGGCGCACATTCGCTCAACACTCCAGCAAACCGGCCTTCAGACCATTTACTTGCCCGACGATCCGCGCTCGAACGAGTTCTCCCAACTCCTCACCGCGCCCAACCCGGCTGCTTTCTGGAAGAACTATCGCTTCGATATATCGCCAGTCGGTGACGACCGGCCGTTCTTCTTCTATACCGTGCAGCCCGGCGACGTCTGGAACTTCCTCCGGCAGAGCAGCAATGCCGCCGATTCGAAAATCAATCGCGCATTGCCGCTGCTTTTCGATCTGTTGGGCGTCAGCCTGCTCGCCACGGTAGTGGTTCTCGTGCTGCCGCCGCTGCTGCTCGGAACGCGCTTGCCGGCCGAACCGGGCGTGCGCACATTTCTGACTTACTTCATCTGCATTGGCGCCGGTTACATCCTGATTCAAGTCGCCCTTATCCAGAAATTCATCTTGTTTTTGGGAAATCCCACCTACGCGCTCTCTGTAATTGTGTTCTCGATGCTGATTTCGAGCGGCCTCGGCAGTTACTTCAGCCGCCGGTTCACGGGCGGCGACAGCGCGGAAGGTCTGACCTTCGTTCTCGCCGGGGTGGCCGCGCTCATTGCAATCCTGGCCTTCGTGGCTCAACCGTTGAGCGAGCTCGGCGTCGGCTGGCCGCTTCCATTGAAGATCGCAGTGACCGTCGCACTCATCGCTCCCGCCGCGTTCCTCATGGGCATGCCGTTTCCAGCTGGACTCGCCCGCCTCCAATCGCGCTTCCCCGAGACCGTCCGCTGGGCCTGGGCGCTCAATTCCGCCTCCAGCGTCCTCGGCTCCGCCGCCGCCATTTTCCTCGCGATTTACATCGGCCTGCGCGCGACACTGCTGGTCAGCGCAGCGTTGTACTTAGGGGCACTGATCCTCGCTCGACGCGAATCGAGTGTCACGGAACTTTCTCCGTCCCGTATCGCCGAATCGCGACTGCCCGTCAGCTAGCCGCCGCGCCTTTGTGCGATCCTCGATATTGAACATGAGTCGATCCATTATTCCCGCGTCGCTGTGCTGCATTCTGGCCGCGGCCTCCCCGCTAGCCGCGCAATCCACCACGGCAAAAAGCGCGAATTCCGCCATCCCCCGCACGCGTGACGGCCATCCCGATCTGCAAGGCATCTGGACCAACGCCACCCTCACTCCGATGGAGCGCCCGGCGGTTTTCGCCGGCAAGCTCACGGTCAGCGACGCCGAAGCGGCCAAGTTCGAAAAAGCGCAAGAGGATGAACTCAAAGCGGGCGACGGAAAATCCGAGGGCGAATTTCATCGCCGGGCCGGCTCGGGCGACACCGGCGGCTACAATGCGCTCTTCATCGATCGCGGAAACGAACTCGCGCGCGTGGACGGCGTGAAGCGCACCTCGCTCATCATCGATCCGCCGGACGGCAAAGTTCCCGGGCTCACCGATGAGGCCCGCGAACGTCTTCGCTCCATGCGGCGCGGCGGCGGTGGCGTCAACTCGGCGCAGGATCGGCCGCTCTCCGAGCGCTGCCTGCTCAGCTTCGGCTCCAGCTCCGGCCCGCCCATGCTGCCCGTGCTCTACAACAACAACTATCAGATCGTGCAAACCAAAGACACCGTCATGATCCTGGTGGAAATGATTCACGACGTCCGCGTCGTTCGCATGAACGGCACGCACGCGCCCGCCGACATGCGGTTCTGGCTGGGCGATTCGATCGGCCACTGGGAAGGCGACACGCTAGTTGTCGACACCACGAATTTCAACCCGCAGGTGATCTTCCGCGGATCTTCGCACAACCTGCACGTGATCGAGCGCTTCCAGCGCGTCGACGCCAAGACGCTGCTCTATCGAGCCACCATTGACGATCCGACAACGTTTACTAAGAGCTGGACTCTCGAGTATCCGTTCACCGCCGAGAACGAGCAGGTCTTCGAATACGCCTGCCACGAGGGCAACTACGCACTGGTCGATATTCTCGAGGGCGCGCGCAAAGCCGAGAGCGAGTCGAAGGCCAAGTAGTCAGGCCAGCGCCAGCGGACGTATCGGCGATCCGGTGGCGCCGCGAATCTTCAGCGGCGTCGCCATAAACACAAAGTCGAAAACCCGGCGCCGCGCCAGCTCTTCCAGATTCAGGCACTCGATAATGTGGATGCCATTCTCCACCAGCAGGTGGACATGCACGGGCATCTCCGTCGCGGGCACGCGCTCAAACGCCACCGTATCGGAACCTGCCGCGAAAATTCCCTTGCTGCTGAGCCAGCGCGCGGCATCCAGTTCCGGCCCGGGACAGGTTGCGACGGTTCCCTTTCCGCCCGTAATGAAGCGCGAGGCATTGCTCCAGAAACGCGCCCAGCCGGTCCGCAACAAAACCACGTCGCCTCTTCCGATCGACACGTTCTGCGCCTCAACCACCGCATCCAGATGATCCGGCGTGATGGCGAAATCGGCCGGCAGCGCTTCCATGTTCAGGTGCGTGGCGATGTCCAGCAGCACGCCGCGCCGAAGAATCGGAGCGATTGTATCCACCGAGTATCTCTGGATACCGGTGGTATCGCTTTGCATCGACTTCACGTCGATTCCGCCGTACAGCTTGCCGCCGCACGAAAAATGACAGAGCGCGTCGATATGCGTGCCAACGTGGCTGCCGAGCGCGAGCGCATCGGCCGAGGAGCTGACGCCTCCGTCCGTCACCAAATCGCCATGCTTCTTCGTCAGACCGAATAAGAACGGCGGATGCGTGGGAAAGTGCGGCATGCCCGGAAAATAAGGCTGAGCAAGATCGAAAACGGTCGCGGAACGGACTGCGTCCAGCAGCCCGCTCATCGCCTGCGCGCCTCTGCCTTGGGATTCGTCGGCTTCCGGCGCGTATGCCGGCTGCGTGGTTTCACGGACGCGAGCGGCGCGCTTTGCACCGCCCAGCGGCCCAGCTTATATTGGCACTCATATCCGGCGGTCAGATTGGAGATCGTCACCGTGACCACGCCGCGCGCGTCGCTCGAATACTTTTCCTCGATTTGCTGCTCGGCTGCCTCGGCCGAATGCAACACCGCCACGCCGTTAGCGTTTTCGAGCGTCGGGTCGAACGGGAAGCGGATCTCATCCCACACCGTGACGTCGCCCGCCGGCTGCCCGTCTTCCGTCAGATGGCTGCACTCCAGGTAGCGGAAGTGTCCGACATTGTGGACCGGCCGGTACCGCCGCCGGATCTCGTAAGGCTGTTCGCCGGGACCTGGGAGCGGCGTGCCTTTCGGGAATAATGGGTCGAAAATAATCCGATTTCCACTATCGCCTTCGCGCCATACGCCGAAAAATCTCGTGAATTTCTCGCTTAAAACGTATCCCGCTTCCTGATCGGCTTGAATCGCCAGGCCGATCGCCGTGGCCGATCGGGCGTGCAACGAGCGCTTGACCCGCCTGCCGAACTTCTCCTTGAGTATCCGGCTCACAATGGGAAGCTCGCTGCCGCCACCCGTCACATACAACGCCTGTATTTCCGACGTTTCGTGTGCCGTCAGCAGGTCGTCGATTACGTTGAGCGTCTCCTCCAGCAGCGGACGGCAGCGATCGTAATAATCCGCCACCGGCACCGTGACCGTCTCCAAGCCTTCCCGCACGGTCTCCAGTTCGAGCACGATCTTGCGCGAATTCGGACCCAGCGATTCTTTTTTCATCCGGCATTCTTCGAGCAGCCGGAAATGCTCCGCCTGCGTCAGCTTCTCGCATTCCTCGTCGCTCAGCGCCATCTCGGCCAGCACTTCATCGAAATCGTCGCCGCCCAGCGTCGAGATCCCCTCGGTCGCGATCACGTGATGCGTTTTTTCGCCGATCTCGACCAGCGAAGCGTCGAAGGTCCCGCCGCCCAAATCGTAAACCAGAATGGTGCCGCTGTCGTTGGTCTTGTGCGCAAACTCGATGCTCGCGGCCGACGGCTCATTCAGCAGCCCGATGACATTGCAGCCCGCGTAGCGAAACGCTTCCACGGTCAGGAATCGCTGATTGCTGTTGGCATTCGCTGGAACACCCAGCATCACTTCCAGCCGCTCGCCCGGCAGCAGCGATCGCAGCTCCGCCGCCATTTCCACCAGCACCTGCATCAGCGGGACGGTTTGATCGCCGATCTCGAGCATCGTGTTCGGACCGGCGGCCTCGAGCAATCGCTTCAACGAACGCACGATCGTCCAACCGGGTTCCTGCTGGCATTCCCAGGCGTGCCAGCCGTACACGCGTTGCGCGCCCTTTACCGCAACCAGGGAGGGAAACCAGTCCACCGCCGCGCCTTCGGGATGCTCGAAAGTGAGGATCGGATAATTCCCACGATCCACCGCCGCCACAACTGTTCGGGTAGTGCCGAAATCAATTCCTAATCTCAAAGCAGACTTCCAAGCGAATTGTAGCGCAGCGCGTGTGTGTAACACTAGGTAGAAATACACTTAGGCAAGAGCTCTTCCGATTTTCGTGTTCAAAAACTTCCACGGCAATGCCGCCTCCGCCGAAGCGCTCTTTGCGATGACGCGCCAGGAGCGTATTCCGCAAACGATTTTGCTTTCGGGCCCCGAGGGCGTGGGAAAAGCCACGTTGGTCCGGCGCTTCGCTGCCGCTCTGCTCGGCGGCGAGGACAAAATCGAGCAGGACGATCTCAGCCTGGCGGCCAACGCCGACGCGATCGCCGAGCGCGAAAAATGGCCGGCCGATAAACGCAACGAAGATCCGCTGCTGTTCTCGACGCATCCCGACTTTGTCACCTTCGCGCCCGACGGACCGCTTCGCCAGATCGGCATCGACCAGATGCGGCTGCTCAAGGAGCGCGCACAGTTCAAGCCGCTGCGCGGCGCCAGGCGCGTCTTCCTGATCGATCAGATCGATCGCGCCAATGAACAAGCCGCCAACTCGCTGCTAAAAAAGCTGGAAGAGCCGCCCGAGCATTTGATCCTGATGCTCACGGCCCAAAATCCCTACGACCTGCTTCCCACCATCCGCTCGCGCGCCGTCCCGTTTCATCTCGGACGCGTCTCACCGGAGGAGATGCAGGCGTTTGTCTCCGCGCGCGGCCTGGACGAACCGCAGCGCCGGATCGCGCTTGCAGCCGGAAGCCCGGGCCTGGCGATTTCGCTCGATCTCGACGCTTACGATCAGCGCCGTGCCGCCATGGTCGCTTTGCTCCAGGTGGCGGCTGGCCGTGCGCCGTTCGCCGCGTGGGTGAAGCACGCCGAAGCCATGGCGCCGCGCAAACAGGAAAAGCTCGAATTGTTTCTGGGTGTGCTCTACCTACTGCTCGAAGATCTGCTGGAGCTCGCTCATGGCGTCACCGAAATTCGCAACGCCGATCTGAGAAACGAGCTGGAACCACTCTCGCGCGCGGTCAGCTTCCACTGGATTCGCGCGGCGGTGAAGAAGGCCGATGAGCTCTCGGAACTGGTGCGCCGCAATATTCAAAAGAGCATCGCGCTCGACGCACTGGTAGTCCAACTCCGCCAGTTGTTGCCTTCCGATGGAACACACGCCTGACAGGTCCCAATCCCTTGCCGGGGGTCGAGCGGTTGTGTTTCAATAAATTAGTAAAACAATTCTGACTGAGCGTCTTTTGTAGTCCTCGAACGGCCCCGGCGGAATCAGCGCGTTTCGGGACCAGATCGGATAATCTCGAAGAGTGGAGTTCGCCGTGGAATCTAGCAATCGTAAACTGATCCGTCCGTCCTTAACCGAAGTGAAAGACCAGATGAACCGCCGCACGAACCATCAGAAGAAATCTGCGCCGCCTGACCAGACGAACGCGGAAAACTTCTATTACATGAAGCAAATGCAGGCCAAGACGCCCATGGTTTTTGTGCTGAAGGACGGTGAAACTTTGAACGGCGTGATCGAGTGGTACGACAAAACCTGCCTCAAGATCAACCGGGAAGGCGCGCCGAATCTGCTGATCTACAAACCGAATATCAAGTACATGTACAAGGCGTAGCTTCGCCTGGAAGCTGTCACTTTTTTCTCACCCGCCGGCTGCGAGAGCTTGTTCTTTTCTCCTCAAATAACTTTCCACAAATACCGCCGCTTGCCTCGCCACAACCGCATCCACGTCGCCCTGAATCTCTCGCGAAGCGATGGAGTATTCGATAGCCCCGCTGCCCGCCGGCCAGCATTCTTTCTCGGTTACGTACTGAATCCGGATCAGCGCGCTCGATTCTTCGCGGATGTGAAACCGGATCGCGTCCGCGCCGGCGTCGCGCGGAAATTGCACGCAGGCACCGCGCCCGTAGCCGACGTTGCAGAAATTTCTAAGATGCGGCTCGTCGGGTTGAAATCCGGCTGCCCCAGGATGAAATCCTGCTGGCATGGCCCGGCACTCGCCCGCGTACGCGTCGCCCAGTGGCACGCGCGGAGGGATCACCCAGGAACCATTCTCCAGGCGCGCGGTTGGGAAAAAATAGGGGCACGCCATCGCCCGGTATAGTAGCACGTAGAAACGGAGATTCGAAACAGATGCCGGCCAATCGACTGGAAATTCTCAAGACCATGGTGGACCAGAATCCACGCGACAGCTTCTCGCGATACGGGCTCGCCATGGAGTACGCAAACAGCGGCCAGTTGGAAAACGCCGTCGCCGAGTTTCATGCCTTGCTCGGATTCAATCCGGATTATGCGGCCGCGTATTTTCACGGCGGCCAGGCGCTTGAAAAACTGGGTCGCCTGGAAGAAGCACGCGATACATACGAGAAAGGCATCCAGGTCACGGCGCGTACAGGCGATCAACACACCCGCGCCGAACTGCAAGCGGCCTTGGACATTTTGCCCATCTAAGCAGCGAGGCGTTTCCACTCCCGCCGCAACATCGAGTACACGCGGATGTCCAGGTAGCTCCCGTTCACCAGTTGCGCTTCGCGCAGCACGCCTTCGAACTGGAACCCCAGCCGCTTCGGGATCGCGCTGCTCTTCTCATTGCCGGTGGCGCAATGAATCTCCACCCGATTCATCTTCCGCTGGTCGAACGCATGCTCGATCAGCGCGCGGCAACCGGCGGTTACGATTCCCCGCCCCTGAAATCCGGATGCGATCCAATAGCCGATTTCTACTTTTCGGTTCACCGCATCGACTTTGTGCGTGCCAATTCCTCCGGCAAACTCCCCATCAACCCAGATTCCAGCCGCCATTCCCTCTCCACGCGCGAACTGTTCCAGCGAAATCCGGATGAAATTGGCGGTAAATCCGACCTCCGTCGTCAGATCCACCCAAGGGAGCCACTGCCGCAAGTAGGCGCGTTCGCGATCCACCGCCGCGAAGACCTCCGGAGCGTGCCTCTCTTCGAGCAGGCGAAGAAACACCCCGTCTCGAATCTGTTTCTCGAACATCGATCGGGAGATGCGTCAATCCTTCTCGTCGTCCTCGCCTTTGTGAAGGTGCTGGGCGAGATAATTTTCGATTCCCATCTGGCCGATGGCGTGCAATTGGCCTTCCAGATAGTCGACGTGCTCTTCCTCGTCGATCAGAATCTCCTCGAACAGAGCGCGCGACGCATTATCGCCCAGTTCGCGCGCGTCCTTGATCGCGGTGTTCAGATGCTTAACGGCCGCGAGTTCCAGCTCCATGTCGCTATCGAGCTGCGCTTTCACCGTCGTCCCCACTTTGATCGGCCCGATGTCTGTCATGTTGGGCGTACCATCCAGGAACAGAATCCGGTTCATGAGCTTCTCGGCGTGCACCATCTCCTCGATAGACTCTTTACGATAGTGCTGCGCCAGCCGCTGATATCCCCAGTTTTCGTTCATTTTCGCATGAAGGAAATACTGGTTAATGGCCGTGAGCTCGGCCTTCAGGGCAGTGCCAAGATGCTCCAAGATCTTGTCGTTTCCACGCATTTGGCCATTCTACACTGAAACAAGTGCTAGCATGGCGCTAGAGCATGAAGCCGCTCCTCGTTTTACTGATTCCTATGCTAGCCGCAACCGAAACACTTCCCGATTTGGCGCAGCTCGACAAGATGATCGCGCGATTTGCGCCCGCCGAAATGCGCGCGGATGTATCCAAGCTCTCGCCCGGCGATCGCAAAGCGCTGGCCAAGTTAATTGAAGCCTCGCGCATCCTGGACGACGTATTTCTTCAGCAATTGTGGAGCGGAAACCTGGCGATGCACGACAAGCTTCGGCACGACGCCTCGCCTTTGGGAAAGGCGCGGCTCGAGTATTTCCTGATCAACAAGGGGCCGTGGTCCGACTTAGACGATCACGCGGCCTTCATTCCGGGCGCGCCGGCGAAGAAACTGCCCGGTTCGAATTTCTACCCGGAAGACATGTCGCGCCAGGAGTTCGAATCCTGGGTCAAGACGCTTTCGCCCGCCGAGCGCGAGCGCGCCGAAGGCTTCTTCACCGTGATTCGCCGCGATGCTAACGCCAAGCTGCGCATGGTTCCCTACAGCCAGGAGTACCGCGGCGACCTTGCGAAATCGGCGCGGCTGATGGAAGAAGCCGCCGGCCTCACCGCCAACGCGACCCTGAAGAAATTTCTGCTGGCCCGCGCCGCCGCGTTTCTTTCGAACGACTATTACGAAAGCGATCTCGCATGGATGGATCTCGACGCGCCAATCGACATCACGATAGGTCCCTACGAAACCTACAACGATGAAGTATTCGGCTATAAGCCGCGTTCGAAGCCTACGTGAACCTGCGCGACGAAGAGGAGACCGCCAAACTGAAGTTCTTCGGCGATCATTTGCAGGAAGTAGAGAACAACCTGCCGATCGATCCGAAGTTTCGCAATCCGAAGCTCGGCAGTCAGGCGCCGATTCGAGTGGTCAACGAGGTTTTCTCAGCCGGCGACGGTGAGCATGGCGTCCAGACCGCGGCCTACAACCTTCCCAACGACGAACGAGTGATCACGCAGAAAGGCAGCAAACGCGTGATGCTCAAGAACGTCCAGGAGGCGAAGTTCCATTCGACGCTCGAGCCGATTTCGAAGCGCGTTCTCGCGGCCTCCAGCCAGGCCGATCTGAACTTCGAATCGTTCTTCACGCACATTCTGGCGCATGAGCTAAGCCATGGGATCGGCCCGCATCAGATCACGGTGAACGGCCGCGCGACTACCATTCGCCAGGAATTGAAAGAGCTGTACAGCGCGATCGAAGAAGCCAAGGCCGACGTCACCGGGCTCTTCATGCTGCAGTTACTGGCGGACCGCAAGCTGATCCCCGCCGGCCCAGCGTTCGAGCGCCAGCTCTACACCACGTTCCTCGCGTCCACCTTCCGCACGCTGCGATTCGGCCTGAAGGACGCACACGGCAAAGGCATGGCGATGCAGGTGAACTATCTCACCGGCAAAGGCGGCTTCGTCGCTCGGCCGGACGGGCGGTTGGAAGTGAACTTCGAGAAGATCAAGCCGGCCGTACGGGACCTCGATCACGATCTGCTGACCATCGAAGCGACCGGCGATTATGCGCGCGCGAAGCGGATGCTCGACGAGTTCGGCGTGATCCGGCCGGGAATGCAGAAGGCGCTGAACAGTCTGGGCGACATTCCGGTGGACATCCGGCCCGTCTTTGCGACCGCGAAGGACATCGCGGGAGCAAACTAACCGGCCAGCTTCGAGATGTCGTTGTAAATCGCGAACGCAACCACGGCCATCAGAAATACGAATCCTAGCCGCAGCGCCGCTTCCTTCACGCGCAGGCTCAAATCGCGGCGCATGAAGATCTCGATCAAGAGCAGTAGAATGCCGCCGCCATCCAGAATCGGAACCGGCAGCAGGTTCACGATCGCGAGATTTAAGCTCAAGGCCGCGGCCAGCGCGAGATAGGTTGCAGCGCCTTCGCGAGCCGCTTCGCCCGACATTTGCGCAATGCCGATGGGCCCCGCGGCGGACTTGGGCGACATGCGCCGCTCTATGATGCCGCGCAGAAACTCATAGATGAAGGTCGCGTTCTTGACGTTGTAGCGCAGGGACTCGACCAGCGCTTGCGGCAGCGAGAGACTCACGAAAACCATGCGAGGCTCCAGGCTCACGCCGATCATCCAGCGGTCCGGTCCATCCGCCGATGACATAGCCGGCGTCACCGTGACTGAATTTTTCTGACCGTTTCTCGAGTAAACGATATCCACCGGCTTTCCTCCGGTCGCCGTGATCACCTCGCGCAACTTCGGCGTGGATCGCACCGCCGCGCCGTTCACACTGATCAGAATGTCCCCGGG
>Ga0209656_10003111_pt1 | contig 10768 bp, 11 predicted proteins | sample BogFormECP12_OM2_FD_188239 | JGI IMG/M metagenome (GOLD analysis project Ga0209656, IMG submission 188239) | Bog forest soil microbial communities from Calvert Island, British Columbia, Canada - ECP12_OM2 (SPAdes) (version 2) | ecosystem: Environmental > Aquatic > Freshwater > Wetlands > Bog ... | reverse complement strand
TGCCTTCGGTTCGGGCTAACTGATGATTCTTGGCCAGCGCGTCGACATACTCCTTCTCGGTAAGTGGCCCCTTGGCCTCAGCCTTCAAGAACAAGTCTTGCCCGAAGTAAGGCATCTCCTTGTCGCGATTGCGCTCGTTGAAGTCGATGACGTCTTTCAGCGTATGCACCGGCGCGCCGGGGCCGAGCCGCGCCAGATAAGCGTTCAAGTCCGCCTTCAATTCGTACATGAAGACGACTAACTCGGTCTCATCGAACTTGCCGAAAGTCTCAATGTCGGCGGGATCGACCAGCGTCGCGCCCTGCTGCTTCATTACATCGAGAGCCTGCGCCATGAGCGAGTCCACGGCGTCGTTGAAGCCGAAATATTTTCGCGCTACTCCAATGCGCGCTCCCTTCAGCCCATTCGGATCGCAATACTGCGCATAGTCGGTCTGCAATTTTCCCGCGCTCGCCGGAGTCGCTGAATCCTCGGGATCGACTCCGGTCAGCGCTCCCAACAGAATCGCGGCATCGCGCAGCGTGCGCGCCATGGGACCAGCACTGTCCTGGCTGTGCGAGATTGGAATGATCCCCGCGCGGCTAATCAATCCCACAGTGGGCTTGATGCCGGCAAGCCCATTCGAAGACGACGGGCACACGATCGAACCATCCGTCTCGCTGCCGATGCCCACCGCCGCAAAATTTGCCGAAATGCCGGCGCCCGTCCCCGAACTCGACCCGCAAGGATTTCTATCCAGCGCGTACGGATTTTTCGTTAGCCCGCCGCGCCCGCTCCATCCGCTGGTCGAATGGCTCGAGCGAATGTTCGCCCACTCGCTGAGATTGGTCTTGCCTAGAATCACCGCACCCGCCGCGCGCAGCTTCTGCGCGACAAAAGAATCCTTCGGCGGCTTCGATCCCACCAGCGCCAGTGATCCGGCGGTAGTCATCATGCGGTCGGCGGTGTCGATGTTGTCTTTGATCAGCACCGGAATGCCGTGCATCGGCCCGCGCGGCCCTTTGGCCTTGCGCTCCGCATCCACGGCATCGGCAATGGTCAGCGCTTCGGGATTCATCTGAATCACGCTGTTCACGGCCGGACCGTTCTTGTCGACCTCTTCAATGCGGGCGGAATATTTCTCCACCAGCGACCGCGCCGTGAACTTGCCCGACTTCATTCCATCCTGCAAGTCGGCGATGGTGACTTCATCGAGTTCGAAGGCTTTGACGTCGGGCACGGGTGCAGTCGGTGCGTCGGCGGCCGCCGCTCGTGCCGCACCCAGCGCGGGATACATAGTGGCAGCAGCGCCGGTGACGAGTCCTGACTTCAAAAACGATCGGCGGGAAGACTGTGGCTTTCGAGACATGGGTTCTTATCCTGGGAGATGATTTTGTGGAGCGGGCACTCATGCCCGCTTGCCGGCAGCATCGCCGAGGCCAGTGGGCATGAGTGCCCGCTCCACAAAACCAACGACAGAGCAGCATCCTACCAGACTTAAGACCGCTTCTTCTTCGGCGCCTTCCGTTTCGGAGCGGCCGGTGCAGCCTCCGCCACTTGCATCGGCGCCGCCTGCGTCACTGTCGTAAAGAGTAAATGCTGATCGTCCGCATAAGGGTTATAGGCGTCGTTCGGATACCATGTGCCCGCGAACAGCGCGTGCTGGCGCGCGATGGTACAGCGCTGGACGTGTACCGCATCAATGAAGTCATGCTTGATCGTGGGATTGCCCCAGTCTCCGCCCCAGACGAGCCCGCTCGCATGCGCCAGCTGTCCAAGAAAGGAAAAATCACCCTTCCACGATGGCTCACCCCCGACCATTTTCACAATGTCACACGCCAGCCCATAGCGATGCACCCCCACCGTGCGCAGCTTCGTAGCGCCCTGATCGAACAACTCCTGCTGCCGCGCCTGGCTGCGGTAGGTTTCGAAAATCATCAGATTGATTCCCATCTGCCTGGCGGCCTCGATGATCTGCTCAACCAATTGCCGGGTAATAGGTTCCAGCAGCGCCGGATCAGCGACGCGCTTGGTCGAGTTGAAGTGGGGATCGTTCTCAATCGCCTCGGTATAGAAGTTTCCCATGCGAGCCTCCTGCTAAGCGGTGATCGGATGCGTGGATCGTGCGGGGCCGAATTCCGAGTACGCCGCACGTTATCACGATCGAACAGGCCGTGAAAGAACACTCTGCGAGTGTTGGGAAAGCCGAACAGGCAGTCGAGCAAGAAGAATCAACCAAGAACGATTCGTATCAGGGCACGCCTTCAGGCGTGCCGTCGAAGGTTGTCATTCAACCGGCTTCAGCCGCTGTGGTTGTAACCCCGATTCCGCGGTGATAATCTAACTCCGTTCCGAACTCTTCTATTGAGCGGGAGTAGTTCAGCGGTAGAACGCCAGCTTCCCAAGCTGGATGTCGCCGGTTCGATCCCGGTCTCCCGCTCCATCTTTCCGATTTGCGTGCGGCAGCCAGTACCAATAAAAATAGTTGGGCCCTTACTACTCTTCTGCTGACCGGAGGCCCCTATGTTCAGGGAGAACAAGCTCAAAGCGCACAATACGAACCGAATTGCATCCGTACCATCCGCAGTCACCCGCGGCGCCGTAGCTCTGGGCGCTACTGTCATCGGCGCTTTTGCGATTGGCGCCTTGGCCATTGGCGCACTTGCCATTCGAAAGGTTGCTATCCGGAGTGGCCGTATCGAGAAATTGAGGATCGGCGAGTTGACGGTCGACCGGCTTGTGATCAGGGACTCGGCACGCTACTTCTCGTCCGAGCCAGGGAGCGCCCCATGAAGTTGTCCGTATTCGTTGGAACCAGTCTCGACGGCTTCATCGCGCGCCCCAACGGCGACTACGACTTCCTGCCCACCGACGGCGGCGAGCCCCACGGCTACGACGAGTTCATCGCCACTGTCGACACCATCCTGATTGGCCGGAACACCTTCGAAGTCGTGTTGAAGTTGCCCAGCTGGCCCTATGGGGATAAGCGCGTAGTAGTTCTCAGCCATCGTGCGCTGGACTTTTCAGGGATCGCGGGCCGTGTCGAAAAAATGTCCGGTGAACCCGCGCAGATCGCGAACCAACTCGCGGCCACCGGATCGAAGCACGTCTACGTCGATGGCGGGATCACCGTGCAGCAGTTCCTGCGCGCCGGCCTCGTCCACCACATCACAGTGACGCGCGTGCCGGTATTAATCGGCGAGGGCATTCCGCTGTTCGGCAGCGTGCCCCACGACATCAAGCTCCGCCACGTCGGCACGCGGCAATACAAGAGCGGTCTGGTAACCAGCGAATACGATGTGATTCACAGACCCACGTAGGGGCGGACGCTTTCCTCGCCCCGCGAGCGTAGCGCGCTCCTCGGCGAGCGCCCCGGACGAAGGCGTCCGGGGCCACGTAAGAACTTACACGAACACTTCGCCCGGCAACGCGGTCAGGGTTCGCGAGGCGAGCGTGTTCTGCACGGTCCGCGTCTGCTGGGTCGCAGGATCCAGCTGCATGCGCTCGATCTTCAAGCGCAGGTCGCGTTCAATCCCTCGTAGTTCCAAGACTTCGGCTCCAGCGGCAAGAGTGGTCGCGATACCCTGGCATCCCGCCCGCCCCGTACGCCCGACGCGGTGAATGAAGTCTTCCGCCATCTTCGGCACGTCGTAGTTGATCACATGGGCCACGTCATCCACATGCAGCCCGCGCGCGGCGATATCGGTCGCCACCAGCACCTGATATTGGCCTTCCTGAAATCCGCTCAAAGCGGCGTTGCGTTGCGACTGTGAGCGATTGCCATGAATCATGGTGGCCGAGAAGCCGTCCCGCGCCAGGTCCTTCGCCAGGCGCTCTGCGCCGCGCTTGGTGCGGGTGAAGATCAGAGTCTGCCCTTGCTCCGCATAAAGGAGCTGCCGCAGCAGTTCCAATTTCTCGCCGGGACGTACCTCGTATGCCTTGAGCTGCACGCTCTCCGCAGGCTTGCGGATCGAGCCCAACGCAACCCGGACAGGATCACGCATGTAGTCGTTCACAAGGGCAGCGACGGATTGTTCCAGCGTGGCCGAAAAGCACAGAGTCTGCCGTTTCTGCGGAAGCACCGAAACAATGCGGCGAATCGCCGGCAGGAATCCCATGTCGAGCATGCGATCGGCTTCGTCGAGCACCAGAATCTTGATCTGCCGCAGATCGGCGAAGTTGCGGTCCATCAGATCCTGCAACCTGCCGGGTGTAGCGATGATCAGCGGCGATCCCGTGCGCAGGCTCTGAATCTGCGCCTTCTCTGACACACCGCCGATGATCAGCGCGGCCTTGGGCATGGCGTTCGAGCGCAGTTGCTCGTACTGTTCGTGAACCTGCATGGCCAGTTCCCGCGTGGGTAACAAAACCAGAGCGGTCGTATAACGCGATGGCTTCTCCTGATTGAATGTCTCAATCAGGGGAATCAGAAACGCCAGAGTCTTTCCGGTGCCGGTCTGGGCCGTCCCGATGACGTCGCGTCCTTCAAGAGCCGGAGGAATCGCAGATTCCTGGATAGGGGTTAAGTTGGTAAATTGCGCTGCCGCCAGCTTCCGCTGCAATGCAGCGGTGAGGGGCAGTTGTGAAAATGTGGTCATTCATATTCTTTCTGGAGGGGCTCGTTGTCACGCCGACTCTGACACAGGTCAGAAGTTGCCATGCCGCTCGCATTCAATTTTGAGATTGGCGCTAACTAAAACGGTGGGCAAGAAAGGCGGAGATGAATCTAGTCTGAGGGGCCGACTACCGCGTCACGAGCAAACCGTGGAAAACGCTTCCAGAACAGTATAGCAGAAGGCGCCTGGCGTCATAGTTACCGACGAGTGGCCCATTCTAAGTTTCGCGTCCTTTGCGAGATTTAGAGTGGGGATGTTGTTTTGAAAGGTCTCCCCTGTGGAGTATACTGTGGAGTAAGTTCCACATATGCAAATCGTTCAAATCGTGCTCGACAAGAAGTTGTTACAAGCCGCCGACCGGGCTGCGAAGCGCACTCGGCGGAACCGCTCCGCTCTGATGCGTGACGCCCTGCGAGAACATCTGCGCCGGTTAGAACTACGAGCCTGTGAAGAGCGCGACCGGCAGGGCTACTCGCGACATCCGCAATCCGACGCGGAAGTGCTGGGCTGGGAATCGGAGGCCGCGTGGCCGCAGGAATGACCCGAGGAAGAATAGCTCGTGGTGAAGTTCGGCTCTACCAGTTCGCCGCGCCCGACAAGAAGCGGCCGGCCCTCGTCCTCACCCGCAGCAGCGCCATCGCGTATTTATCCACTGTCACGGTTGCGCCGGTCACTTCCACAATTCGCGGCGTACCCTCGGAAGTGGTTCTGAATGAGGACGACGGCATGAAGTCCCCGTGCGCAGTGAACCTGCACAATGCAGTCACGGTGCCGCAACAGCGCCTGGGGAAACGCGTGGCACAGTTGAGTTCCGCACGCATGAATGAGGTCTGTGCCGCTCTGCGCTTCTCCCTGGGCTGCGATTCGAACTAGTCAGTGGGAACGACCCCGTTCTAAATTTCGCGTTCTTTGCGAAATTTACAGTGGGGAAGTTGGCCGTCGAACTTCCCCACTCAAGCCAAGACCGGGCCTGAGTGGGCCACCCGCGTTCATTCCGACACAACCAGCAAAGTAGCTAGTCTTTGCCCAGCGAAGTGGATATTGCATTGCCTCGCGAACTCGCCGATCATAAGGAACTTATGCCTTCCAGTCTCGTGTTCTGGTGCAGCGTATCGGGATCGGTGTTTCTGCTCGCAGGACTGGTCCTCATCCGGAAGGAACTGACGCAAGCCTCCGGACTCGACAAAATCCTTGTGCTCGGCTACGTCTTTGAAGCCGCGCCGCTGGCGGTCTTTGGCACTGAGCATCTGCTGGCCTCGCGCTCTATCATGCAAATCGTTCCGTCCTGGATGCCGGCACCGCTATTCTGGACGTACTTCGTCGGCCTAGCGCTCTTCGCGGCCGCAGCGAGCTTCATTGCGCGCAGGCATCTGCGGTGGTCGGCTTTGCTGCTGGCTATCATGTTTTTCATTTTCGTCCTGACCATGGACGTGCCCGGCGTCATCGCAGATGCCAAACACAGGCTCAACTGGACGTTGATGCTGCGGGAAACCGCATTCGCCGGAGGACCGTTAGCCCTGGCCGGCGCGATGCGCCGGCGGGATAGTGTTCAGATTTCCAACGTGCTGATCGCGATCGGAAGAATCTGTGTCGCCATAGCGCTGATCTTCTACGGCTTTGAGCACTTCGCTTTTCCAAAAAACGCGCCCGGTGTTCCGCTCGAAAAGATGACGCCCAACTGGGTCCCGGCGCCGGAGTCGTGGGCTTATGCGGTGGGCGTCGTGCTGCTGATCGCAGGAGCAGCCATGCTCTTCAACTGGCGCACCCGGACTGCCGCCGCCTCCGTGGGAGCTGTGATGACGGCACTTACTCTCTTCCTCTACCTTCCCATTTTTGTGCAGGAATGGCACACGCCGCTAGCTCTGGAGGGGCTCAACTACGTTGGAGACACGCTGTTGTTTGGCGGGACCGTCCTTCTAGTCGGCATAGCGGCGACCGCGCGGGTCACCGCGTAGATGGGCTGTCCACATCGACCACGAAGCTGTAGCTATTCGTGGCGCCTACTTTTGAATTCCAGCTGCCCTCAGCGCCGAATTGGAACACTACCCCGTGGGCAAAACGATAATCGATCTTTGCGCCGGAAGCGCTGTGTATGTTTACGGCATGAGCGAGAGAGTTCGGCATTCCCTCGGAAGGCAGCGGAAGTCCCTGCGGGTACAAATCAAAGGATCCCTCGGATTCACCGTCACCTAGGGTGATCGTAATGTGGATGGTGCCTCCACCCACAAACCGGCTGGCATCCAGCATGATGACGCGATAACTATGTTTCCCTCTGCCGGGCGCGACCAGCGTGCCTTGTCCGCTGGCGCTGGAGCCGGGAATCAGTTGAATGACTTCCGGGGTTGGTGACGCGACGAGGTCGTCGCTGGTCAGGATCTTCGCAGGGGCGTCACCTTTCTGCTTGCGATTGGCCCGCGCCGCATCGGCTAACGACTGCCCGTAAGCCGTGCCCCCGATCAGAGGAAGCATCAGCAGAACAATGAACAAACCTTTCATAGCAACTCGCTGCACAGGGCCTCTCCGGCGGACGATTTGGTAGGAGGATAGTTCGGTGTGGCGTTAGGCCGCTAATTACGGACGTACTCACCAGTTCTTGAAGGGCGTTGCTCCGCCCGCCCACCTTCGGAAAATCGCCGGAGGTGGGGCAGCCTTGGATGGCTAGATACCGGTAGTAAGAAAATCAAAAGTGGCCAGCCCTTTCATTCTCCATTCCTTCGTCCGGCCACCTCACCATCCCATTAACTTCTCCTTCTATTACTTAAGTTTGCACAGAATCGGGAAAACCGTGATTTCGATCACCAAGAGCCGTGATGTCCGCCATTTGCCCTGCCGATGGCTTAGTCGAAGATGACCTTGGATGAAGCGGAGATGTGACCCCCAGGGCCACATCCCCTGGTGCGCCGGGCTAAACCATTCCGGCCAGGGAGGCTCCGATGAGTACGGTTGAAATCCACGAACCTGAACAAAAAGAAAAAGAACTCACAAAATCGCCGGCCGCAGGCAAGGCCGCGACTCTACCTCGTCAAGAACTGGTGGTCGGACCGCCGGCACCGCCGCGGATGATGTTTTCCGACAGCCTGCTGGAGTTTGGGCCACAACGGAAACGCAAATTTTTTGCTACTACTACTTCTTTTATCGTTAACATCCTGGCCGTTTTGATACTGCTGCTGATCCCACTGGCGTTTACCGAACAGTTGCCCAAGGCGCAGTTGCTCACCTTCCTGGTGGCGCCGCCACCTCCGCCACCGCCGCCCCCACCGGCTGCGGCTGCGGTACCGAAGGTGGTGCACGTGATCGAGACCGATGTGCTTTCGACCGGGCAGTTGCGCACGCCCTCGAAGATTCCAAAGAAGATCGAAATGATTAAGGAAGAAGAGGCTCCGCCGCCGATGCCGGTTAGCGGTGGCGTGGTCGGAGGTGTACCGGGCGGCATCCCGGGTGGTCAGCTGGGAGGAGTGATTGGCGGCATCGTCAGCGCCACCTCGAATCTGGCCTCGGTGCCCAAGCTGGCCACCGCAGCTCCCACTCGAGTCAGGATTTCTCAAGGCGTGACCAAGGGCCTGTTGATCCATCGCGTGGAACCGACGTATCCACCCCTGGCCCGAGCGGCGCGCGTGCAAGGAGAAGTGATCCTGAGCGCGGTCATCGACGTGAACGGCAGTATCCAGAACCTGCAGTTAGTAAGCGGCCATCCCATGCTGGTGCCGTCAGCGATCGCTGCCGTGAAGCAGTGGCGTTATAAACCGTACCTTTTGAACGGGCAACCGGTCGAGGTCGAAACCCAGATCACAGTGATCTTCTCGCTGAGTTCGTGAGTTTCGTCCGCGACTTCGGTCACGGAGTGCAAGCTATGCCTTCAGAATATACGTTTCGCGTATCGGCCTGGTGGACGTCGGGCCGCACCGGACTGGCCAAGTGCGAGTCCTCGCCCAACACGATTCACTTCTCCGAGGCCGCCGAACTGGGCGGCTTGGAGGGTCGCTGGACTCCGGAGCAACTGCTGCTCTGCGCCCTGGCGGGCTGCTTCACCACAACGTTTCACGATGTCGCACGCAGTGCGAAGTTCGAATACACCGACCTGGAAGTCGAAATTGAGGGCAGCGTCCGCCGCAGCCGCTCCACCGGATGCAATTTCAGCGAAATTCTGCTGCGGCCCAGACTTACCGTAGCCGGCGAAGATCAGCGCGAGGCCGGGATGGCGCTGCTGCGCCGGGCCAAATCGCTGTGCATGATCTCGCGCGCCATCACTGTGCCGCAAACCCTGGAGCCCAGCGTCGAGACCGGCAAGATTCCGGTCGAAGGCTTGAATGATCAGGATGCGGTCCTGAAGATGGGTGTGTAAGCGGAATCAAAGCACGGTGTGGGGCAGAGGCTTAGTGCCAAGGGGGTGCTTATGATGTTCTCCTACAGACTTGTCCGACTGATTGAATCCCATGCGGATCAGCTCGCCAATGGGCTCGAAGAGCGCGTGCAATCGAGTTCCCAGATCAGCCATTTCCGCGATCTGCCCGCGCACGAGTTGCGGGAGCGCGTCTATGAAATTTATCGCCACCTGGGCGAGTGGTTGCTGGGCAAGAACGAACTCGATATCGAGCACCGCTATCGCGAAATCGGCAAACGTCGGGCGCAGCAGAAAGTGCCGCTCAGCGAAGTCGTGCAGGCAATTGTATTGGTCAAGGAAAATCTCTGGGAGTTCCTGAAGAGCGAGGCCGTGATGGACCGCGCGGTCGAAATCATGGGCGAACTGGAACTCCTGCAAATGCTGGAGATGTTTTTCGACCGTGCCATTTATTATGCCGCTGTGGGGTATGAAGACGAGGTGGCGCGCGTGGCACGGGAAGTGGAAGCTTTGCGCGCCTAAGGGCCACTAAGGGGAAGAGGTCGAATGTCGATGTCATGGGAAATGGAATACAAGCGCCGGCTGAAAACCGCAGACGATGCTTTGCAGTGTGTGCAATCGGGGATGCGAGTCTACATCCAGCCGGGCTGCGCCGAGCCGGAGACGCTGGTCGAGGCGCTCATGCGGCGCGGGCCGGACGTGTACGACGTAGAAATCGTCCACATGATGACCATGGGCTGCGCGCCCTACGTCGCGCCCGAAATGGCCGGACACTTCCGCCACAATGCCATGTTCATCGGCGGCAATGTGCGCGAGGCCATCAATGCCGGCCGCGCCGATTACACACCAATCTATCTCAGCGAGATTGAAGATCTCTTCGAAAGCGGCGCGATGCCCATCGACGTCGCCTTGACCGCCGTCTCCCCGCCGGATTCGCACGGCTTCTGCAGCTTTGGCGTGGGCGTGGACACGACCCTTACCGCCGCCAAGTGCGCCAAGTTTGTCGTGGCCCAGATCAACGACAACATGCCGCGCACCTACGGCGACAGCTTCATTCATGTCAACGATATCGACGCGTTCGTGGAGTCCTCACGGCCATTGTGCGCGCTGGCGAAGCCGGTCGTCACCGACCTGCAGGTCGCCATCGCGCGCAATGTGGCCAGCCTGATCGAAGATGGCGCGGTCCTGCAGACTGGCATTGGCGGCATCCCCGATGCGGTTCTGCCCATGCTGATGGATCGCAAAGATCTCGGCGTGCACAGCGAACTGGTCTCCGATGGCGTGATTCCGCTGATCGAAGCCGGCGTGCTCACTGGCGCGCGCAAGAATTTCAAGCCGCGGAAGATCATCCTTGGATTCGCTCTGGGCACGAAACATCTGTTCGAGTTTGTCGATAATAATCCGATCTTCGAATTCCATCCCACCGCCTACACCAATGATCCTGCGCTGATCGCGCGCAACGACAAGATGGTCGCCATCAACTCGGCGCTGCAGGTCGATCTCACCGGACAGGTCTGCTCCGACTCGATCGGCAACCAGTTTTATAGCGGGATCGGCGGGCAGGTCGACTTTGTGCGCGGAGCTTCGCGCTCCAAGGGCGGCAAGCCGATCATCGCGATTTCTTCAACCGCCAAGCACGATACCATCTCGCGCATCGTGCCCATGCTGGATCCGGCGGCCGGCGTGGTTACATCGCGCGGCCTGGTGCGCTATGTCGTCACCGAGTACGGGATCGCGTTCTTGCACGGCAAGACCATTCGCGAGCGGGCCAAGTCGCTCATCGAGATCGCTCATCCCAAGTTCCGCGCCGAGCTGTACGAGTACTGCGAGCAGC